>Ga0209455_1000795_pt1 | contig 17472 bp, 17 predicted proteins | sample AraplaCol_mCL_r2_FD_184275 | JGI IMG/M metagenome (GOLD analysis project Ga0209455, IMG submission 184275) | Arabidopsis root microbial communities from North Carolina, USA - plate scrape CL_Col_mCL_r2 (SPAdes) (version 2) | ecosystem: Host-associated > Plants > Roots > Endosphere | place: USA...
CTTGCGCGGCGTGTTGCGCGTGGCCGGCCAACCTTACGGCCCCGATGCGGCCACCCGCGACGTGCCCGCGCCCGGCACGGTCTGGGTCGACGCGCAGCTCCCCGCTCTGCTTGGCATCAAGATAGGCGACGACATCAGTCTGGGCGATACGCATCTGCGCGTGGCCAAGGTGCTGTCTTACGAACCCGACCGGGGCATGCAGTTCATCGACCTCGCGCCGCGCGTGCTGATGAATCTATCCGACCTGCCGGCCACTCATCTGGTGGTGACCGGCAGCCGCGTCGAGTACCTGCTGCTCGCCTCGGGCGAGCCCAAGGCAGTGGCAGGCTATCGCGCCTGGCTCGAACCCCGATTGGGCCGCGGGCAGAAGCTGGACAGCCTGGAATCGGGCCGCCCCGAAATACGCCGCACGCTGGACCGCGCCCAGCGCTTCCTCGCGCTGGTGGCCTTGCTGGCCGTGATGATCGCCGCGGTGGCCGTGGCGCTGGCCGCGGGCCGCTTCATGCAGCGCCACCGCGACGGCATCGCCGTCATGCGCTGCCTGGGCGCGCGGCAGGCGCAGATCGCGCGCCTGCTGTGGGTGGAGTTCGGCGCGGTGGGCCTCTTTGCCTGCGTTGCGGGCTGCGCGCTCGGCTACGGCGCGCATCAGCTGCTGGTGTGGCTGCTGTCCGGGGTCATCCATACGTCGCTGCCGGCGCCGTCTTTCGTGCCGGCCTTGCAGGGCATGCTGACCGGCATGCTCCTGCTGCTGGGCTTTGCCATGCCTTCGCTGGCACGCCTGCGCCGGGTGCCGCCGGCCCGCGTATTGCGCCGCGACCTCGATGCCGCACCGGCCCGCGATCTCGCGGGATATGCCCTGGGCGCGCTGGGCCTGGCCCTGATGATCCGGTGGTTCGCGGGCGACGCCAAGCTGGCCGCCATCGTGGCGGGCGGTTTTCTCGCGGCCTTCCTGGCGTTCGCGTTCGCGGCTTGGCTGTGCGTGCTGGCCCTGGGAGGCGTGCGCAATGCCTTGCAGGGCGCACCGGCCCTGCGCTTCGCGCTGGCCGGCGTGGTGCGCCGCCGCCTGGCCACGATCACGCAGGTCTGCGCCCTGTCGGTGGGCCTGATGGCGCTGCTGCTCTTGACCCTGATCCGCACCGACCTCATCGCCGGTTGGCAGCACTCCTTGCCGCCCGACGCGCCCAATCGCTTTCTCATCAACGTGCAGGACGACCAGCGCGGCGCCGTGGCCCGGCAGCTCGCCGACGCCCGGTTGACGCAGGCCAGGCTCCTGCCCATGGTGCGCGGCCGCTTGATCGCGGTGAACGGCAAGCCCGTCGGCCCGGACGATTACGACGATCCGCGCGCCAAGCGCCTGGTCGATCGCGAGTTCAATCTTTCCTACGGCGGCGGCCTGCCCGAGGGCAACCGCATCACGCAAGGGCGGTGGCTGCGGCCGGACGGGCGGGGCGAGGTGTCGCTGGAAACCGGCCTGGCCGAACGCCTGGATCTGCATCTGGGCGACAGGCTCGTTTTCGAAGTGGGCGGGCAGGACGTCGACGCCACGGTAACCAGCCTGCGCAAGGTCGACTGGGATTCGATGCGGGTCAACTTCTTCGCCATCCTGTCGCCCGCCTCGCTGGCCGACCAGCCCCGCAGCTGGATCACCTCGTTCTACCTGCCGCCGGGCCGCGGCGAGGTGCTGCGCGAGCTGATCGCGCGTTTTCCCAACCTGACCATCTTCGACGTGGCCGCGCTCCTGAACCAGCTGCAGAACGTGCTGGCCGAGGTGGGCCGCGCGGTGCAACTGCTCTTTGCCTTCACGCTGCTGGCGGGCATGCTGGTCCTGGCCGCCGCGCTGGCGTCCACGCGCGACGAACGCATGCGCGAGGCGGCGGTGCTGCGCGCCCTGGGCGCCACCCGCGTGCAGTTGGCCCGCGCCCAGCGCATCGAGCTGCTGGCGGTGGGCGCGCTGGCGGGCCTGCTGGCCGCCGCGGGGGCCGTCGCCGTGGACTTGCTGCTGGCCGGGCAGGTGTTTCGCTTCGCCATGACCCCCAGCCTCTGGCCCTGGCTGGCGGGGCCGGCGGCCGGCATGCTGGTGGCCTGGGCCGGAGGCGCCCTGGCCCTGCGCGGCGTGCTGCGCACGCCGCCCTTGGTAAGCTTGCGGGAAATCTGAACCCTGCACAGCCGAGTTTTTCCATGACCACGACCACCCGGGTCGAGCCGATTTCCGAGCCCCTGGATTCCAGCAAGACCCTCTTCGAACTCCTGGGCGGCGAGCCCGCCATCCGCGCCCTGGTCGATCATTTCTACGACCTCATGGACATGGAGCCCGATTTCACCGTCCTGCGCGGCGTGCACGGCCCCAGCCTGGACCAGGCGCGCGACAAGCTTTTCTGGTTCCTGTGCGGCTATTTCGGCGGCCCCAACCACTACATCGAGCGCTTCGGCCATCCGCGCCTGCGGGCGCGCCATCTGCCGTTCTCCATCGGCGAAATCGAGCGTGACCAGTGGGTGGCCTGCATGGGGCGCGCCATGCTGGACCAGGGCGTACCCCAGGCGCTGCTCGAGCGCATCCTGCAGTCGTTCTTCGGCACGGCCGATTGGATGCGGAATCGGGTGGGGTGATTTTCGTTTGAGGCGCTGCTTGGGTCCTTAAGACGCCGAGGCTGCCCTGCGCAATTCCGATGCTCGCCCGATGGGCTCCGGTTGGCCGGCCCCCGCTTCGGATTGCTCCGGGGTCCTCGGCTCGCAGCAGCCTCATGCGCTGGTTTTAAGACTTTGCATGCATGTGCTGTGAGCCGGCGATAGGACGGAGGGAGTCCGAAGCAGAGCCCACCGGGCGAGCATCGGAACTCCCGCAGTCCTGTCGACGGCGTCTTAAGAACCCAGCCAGGGTCAAAAAAGAACCCACCAGAGCCCAAAAAACCCAACAAACAACAAGCGAAATCCCCCAGGTTTTCCATAGAGAAAAAGGCTTTATCATTCCGCTTTTTGGCAAATCCTGGGCACGACGAGATCCAGGCAAGGGGAGAAAGCGATGAAGCTCGGAAAACACGCAGCAACCATCCTCGCGGCGGCCTTGGCGCTGGCCGTCGGCACCGCGACCGCGGCGGAAGAGAAAGTTCTCAACGTCTATAACTGGTCCGACTACACCGCGCCCGACACCATTCCGGGCTTCGAGCGGACCACCGGCATCAAGGTGCACTACGACGTCTACGACAGCAACGACGTCCTGCAAGCCAAGCTGCTCACCGGCCATACGGGCTACGACGTGGTGGTGCCGTCCACCCACTATGCCGCGCGCCAGATCCAGGCGGGCCTGTTCCAGAAGCTGGACAAGGCCCACATGCCCAATCTGAAGTACGAAGACCCCGCCATCATGGCCCTGGTGGCCACGGTCGATCCGGGCAACCAGTACGTGGTGCCCTGGGGCATGGGCACCGACGGCCTGGGCTACAACATCACCAAGGTCAGGCAGCGCCTGGGCGACAAGGCAGATCTTTCCAACTGGGACATGCTCTTCAAGCCCGAAAACGTCGCCAAGCTCAAGGACTGCGGCATTTCGGTGCTCGACGAGGCCAGTCAGGTCTTCCCGGCCGTGTTGCACTACCTGGGCAAGGATCCCAACAGCACCAACCCCGAAGACTACAAGGCCGCGATGGAGGTGCTCAAGAAAATTCGCCCCTACATCCGCGAATTCAACTCTTCGGGCTATATCGACGAGATGGCCTCGGGCGACCTGTGCATGGTCTACGGCTACTCGGGCGACGTGATGATCGCGCGCCACCGCGCCGCCGAAGCCAAGAAGCCCTACGACATCAACTACTTCATCCCCAAGGGCGGCGCGCCGGCCTGGTTCGACGTGATGGCCGTGCCCAAGGACGCGCCGCATCCCGAGAACGCGATGGCCTTCGTCAACTACATCGAGACCCCGCAAGTGCACGCGGCCATCACCAACACCATGTTCTACCCCAACGCCAACAAAGAGGCGCGCAAGTACGTGGTGAAGGAAGTCGCCGACAACCCCGAGATCTATCCCTCGCCGGAAGTCGCCAAGACGCTGTTCGTGATCAAGGCGCTGCCCTTGAGCATCCTGCGCCTGCAGACCCGCCTGTGGGCCGAGCTCAAATCGGGGCGGTAAGCATGAGCACGCCGAGCCGCCTCAAGTGCTCATTCCCCCTCGGGGGGACGGCGCGCAGCGCCAAGGGGGCTCTGTGAGTTCGCCGAGCCTGGGCGCCGACGAATTCGTCAAGGTCGAAGAGGTCGTCAAGATCTTCGGCGACACCGTCGCCGTGAGTTCAGTCGATCTCTCGGTCGCCCGCAACGAAATCTTCGCGCTCCTGGGCAGCTCGGGCAGCGGCAAGTCCACGCTTTTGCGCATGCTTGCCGGTTTCGAGCGGCCCACGTCGGGCCGCATCCTGCTCGACGGCGAGGACATCACCGACGTGCCGCCGTACCGCCGGCCCGTCAACATGATGTTCCAGTCCTACGCGCTCTTTCCGCACATGACGGTCGAGGCCAACGTGGCCTTCGGCCTCAAGCAGGAGGGCGTGCCCAAGGCCGAGATCCACGACCGCGTGTACGAGGCCCTGGCGCTGGTGCAGATGGCCGCCTACACGCGCCGCAAGCCGCACCAGCTCTCGGGCGGCCAGCAGCAGCGCGTGGCCCTGGCCCGCAGCCTGGTCAAGCGGCCCAAGCTGCTGCTGCTCGACGAGCCCATGTCGGCGCTGGACAAGCAGATCCGCCAGAAGACGCAGATCGAGCTGGTCAAGATCATCGAGCAGGTGGGCGTGACCTGCATCCTGGTCACGCACGACCAGGAAGAGGCCATGACCATGGCGCAGCGCCTGGCCGTGATGACCGAAGGCCAGATCGTCCAGTGCGGCACGCCGCAGGACGTCTACAACTTTCCCAACTCGCGCTTTGTCGCGGGCTTCATCGGCACGACCAATCTGTTCGAAGGCGCCATCGTGGTCGACGAGCCCGATCACGTCGCCATCGAGTCCGGCGACCTGTCGCGGCGCCTGTATGTCAGCCACGGCGTGAGCGAGCCGCTGGGCATGCAAGTGGCCGTGTCCATCCGGCCCGAGCGCGTGGTGGTCGCGCGCGAACGGCCCGGCGCCGACTTCAACTGGTCCCACGGCATGGTCAGCCACATGGCCTGGATGGGCGGCTACGCGCTCTACCAGGTGCGCCTGGATTCCGGCAAGATGGTCGAAGCCAGCGTGCCCAGCCTTCTGCTTTCGCGCATGGACGCGCCCGGCATCGGCGACGAGGCCTACGTCAGCTGGGACGCCGACAGCGCCACGGTGCTGGCCGCATGAAGACCACGTTTTCCCGCCTCAAGCCGTCGGCGCGCACGCTGGCCATCGTGCCGCCGTATGCGTGGCTGGTGGCCTTCCTGCTGGTGCCTTTCCTGCTGGTGCTCAAGATCAGCTTCGCCGATCTGCAGTTCGGCATCCCGCCCTATACGCCGCTCATCCACCTGGAAGACGGCATCGCCAAGCTGGACCTGCACTGGCGCGGCTACCAGATGCTGTTTTCCGACAGCCTGTACCTGGCCACCTATCTGAACTCGCTCAAGATGGCGGCAGTCACCACGGCGTGGTGCATCCTGATCGGCTATCCGGTGGCCTATTACGTGGCGCGCTCCTCGCCCGGGACGCGCAACGTGCTGCTGCTGGGCGTGATCCTGCCGTTCTGGACGTCGCAGCTGCTGCGCGTCTATGCCTGGGTGGGCATCCTGCGCAACGACGGCCTGCTCAACCAGCTCTTGATGACGCTGGGCCTGACGCACACACCCGTCGAGATCTACCGCACCGACCTGGCCGTGTACATCGGCATGATCTACGCCTATCTGCCGTTTTTCATCCTGCCTCTCTATGCCAATCTGGTGAAGATGGACCTGCGCTTGCTCGAGGCCGCCTACGACCTGGGCGCGCGGCCATGGAGCGCCTTCTGGCGCATCACGGTGCCCTTGTCCATGCCGGGCGTGATCTCGGGCGCCATGCTGGTGTTCATCCCCTGCGTGGGCGAGTACGTCATTCCCGAAATGCTGGGCGGCGCCAACACGCTGATGATGGGCCGCGTGATGTGGAACGAGTTCTTCAACAATGCCGACTGGCCCATGGCCTCGGCGGTGACCATCGTGATGGTGCTGCTGCTGTTGGTGCCCCTGGCCCTGTTCCAGTACTACCAGGTGCGCAACCAGGAACGCGAGGCCGGGCGATGAACGGACCCAACAAGACCCTGCGTTTCGTGGCCCTGGCGCTGGGCTACGGTTTTCTGTACGTGCCTATCTTCTGCCTGGTGGCGTTCTCGTTCAACCAGTCGGCGGTGCTGACCTCGTGGAGCGGTTTTTCGCTGCGCTGGTATACGTCGCTGCTGCACGACGACGCGCTGCTGTCGGCGGCGCTCCTGTCCTTCAAGATCGCGCTGCTCGCGGCCACGGCGGCCACGATCGTCGGCACCTGGGCCGGCTATGTGCTGGCGCGCATGCGGCGCTTTCGCGGCTTCGCCCTGTATGTGGGCATGCTGAGCGCGCCGCTGGTCATCCCTGAAGTGGTGCTGGGCATTTCCCTGCTGCTCCTGTTCGTCGAGATGCGCGGCACGCTGGGCTGGCCCGAGAAGAACGGCCTTCTCACCATCTGGGTGGGCCACGTCATTCTGTGCATGTCTTATGTGGCGGTCATCATCCAGGCGCGCGTGCGCGACCTGGACCGCTCGCTCGAAGAGGCGGCGCTGGACCTGGGGGCGACGCCGCTCAAGGTATTCTTCGCCATCACGCTGCCGCTCATCGCGCCTTCGCTGCTGTCGGGCTGGCTGCTGTCCTTCACCCTGTCGCTGGACGATGTCGTGACATCGTCCTTCCTGTCGGGGCCGGGCGCCTCCACGCTGCCCATGGAGGTCTTCTCGCGCGTGCGCCTGGGCCTGAAACCCGAGGTCAATGCCCTGGCCACGCTGTTCATCCTGGCCGTGGGCATTTTCGTGGTCGTGGCCAACCGCCTGCAATGGCGCAAGGAGAAATCGGCATCATGAGCAAAACCACGCTTTACGGACTGACCAAGTGCAGCACCTGCATCAAGGCCCGCGATTGGCTGGACGCCCACGGCGTTGCGCACACATTCATCGATTACCGCGACGATCCGGTGCCGGCGGCGACACTCAAGGCCTGGGCGGGCAGGGTGGGCGGTTGGGCAAAACTGGTCAACCGCACTTCGATGACCTGGCGTGCTTTGCCTGAAGAGCGGCGGGCTGCGTCTACCGATGCGCAGTGGGCCAAGCTCATTGCGGAATATCCGGCGTTGGTGCGTCGGCCGGTGACCGTGACCGGGGATGGCGAAGTGACGGTTGGGTTTTCCGAGAAGCGCTACGGCGAGCGGTTTGCTTGACGTTGTTCGTGTGTTGTCGGTGTGCCGTCGATTTGGGTTCTTGAGGCGTCGGCCGGGTCGGCCGACCAGGCCTGCCCTCACACTCCCCAGGCCGGACACAACGAACGCGTCAAGAACTCAAACGAAATCAAAAAAAGCACAACCCTCACATGACCGCGCTTCCCGACAGCTTCTTCAACCGCGACTCCCGCCAACTCGCCCGCGAACTCGTCGGCAAGGTCATCCGTCGCAAACTGGGCCGCTTGTGGCTGTCGGCCCGCATCATCGAGACCGAGGCTTATCAGCTGGAAGAGAAGGGCAGCCACGCATCGCTCGGCTACACCCACAAGCGCCGCGCCCTGTTCATGGACGGCGGCACGATCTACATGTACCACTCGCAAGGCGGCGATTCGCTCAACTTCAGCGCGGCGGGGCCCGGCAATGCGGTGCTGATCAAATCGGCCCATCCCTGGCTGGATGACATGTCCGGCCCCAAATCGCTGGCGCGCATGCAGGAACTCAATCCCGATGCGCAGGGCAATCCGCGCGATCCGCGCAAGCTGTGCGCCGGGCAGGCGCTGCTGTGCCGCTCGCTGAACCTGAAGATCGCCGATTGGGACGCGCAGAGCTTCGACCCCGCGCGTTTTTTTGTCGAAGACGTGGGCGCAAGCCCCAGGCGGCTCATCAATGCGCCTCGGCTGGGCATCCCGGCCGGCCGCGACGAGCATCTGTTCTACCGCTTTGTCGACCCCGAGTACGCCGCCTGCTGCACCCGCAACCCTTTGCGCCGCGGCCAGCAGGAAGGGCGCGACTACGTCATGGTCGATATTCGGGGTACGATTTTGTGATGGAAAACATGCTGCTTTGGATCGCCGCCGTGGGCGCGGCGCTGGCTCTCGTCGCGAGTCTGTACGTTGCGCTGCGCGGGCGCGGCGGCGCGGGCGACCAGCGCGCCTTGCTCGACGCCCTGGAGCGGTCCGGGCGCGGCATGCGCGAAGAGCTGGCCAACAGCCAGCGCGACACCCGCAACGAACTCGCGGAAAGCCAGCGCGGCTTGCGCGCCGAGCTGACCGAGGCCATGCGCGCCCTGGGCGCCGGCCTCACGCAAAGCCACGAAGACCTGCGCACCGCGCTCACCCGCGATGCCCGCGATGCGCGCGCCGAGCACAACGACGCCCTGGGCCGCTTCGCCACCCAGTTCGGCCAACGCCTGCAAGGCCTGGTCGAACTCAACGACCGCCGCATGGGCGAGGTAAGGCAGACGGTGGACGAACGCCTGAAGGCGCTGCAGGCCGACAACGGCCAGCGCCTGGAAGCCATGCAGCGCACCGTCGACGAGAAGCTGCACGCCACGCTGGAAGCGCGCCTGGGCGAGTCGTTCCGCCTGGTCTCCGAGCGCCTGGAGGCCGTGCACAAGGGGTTGGGCGAGATGCAGAGCCTGGCCGCCGGGGTAGGGGATCTCAAGCGCGTGCTGACCAACGTCAAGTCGCGCGGCACCTGGGGCGAGGTTCAACTGGCCCGCCTGCTCGAAGACACCATGACGCCCGAGCAGTACGGTCGCAACGTCAAGCCCGTGCCGGGCAGCGACGCCATCGTCGAATTCGCCATCCGCCTGCCGGGCCGGGGCGAGGAGAACGAGCCGGTCTGGCTGCCCATCGACGCCAAGTTCCCCAAGGAAGAATACGAGCGCCTCATCGAGGCCCAGGAAGCGGGCGACGCCGAGGCGGCGCGCGTTGCATCGACCGCGCTCGCGCGCGCCGTCGAGATCCAGGCCAAGAACATCACCAAGTATGTTGCCCCGCCGCATACCACCGACTTCGCCATCATGTTCCTGCCCACCGAAGGGCTGTATGCCGAAGTCCTGCGCGTGCCGGGCTTGTCCGACAAGCTGCAGGCCCTGCGCGTGAGCGCGGCCGGCCCGTCCAATCTCGCGGCCATGCTCAACAGCCTGCAGATGGGTTTCCGCACCCTGGCCATCGAGCAGCGCTCTTCCGAGGTCTGGCAGGTGCTGCGCGCCGTCAAGACCGAGTTCGGCAAGTTCGGCGAATCGCTGGCCGGCGTCAAGAAGAGCCTGGACCAGGCCAGCAACAAGCTGGGCCAGACCGAGGTCCGCACCCGGGCCATGCTGCGCAATCTGCGCGAGGTCGAGGCCCTACCCGAAGGCGAGACTTCGCGTCTTCTGGAAGCCGCGGACGATGAAGCCGCGGCGGCGGACGAGGAGTGAACTTTCCCCGTCGGGACGTTCGCCGAGGCTGCCATGAACCTCTCGCGCTTTGATCTCGCCACGCTCGCGCTTTTCATCGCGGTGGCGCGCCATGGCAGCATTTCGGCAGGCGCGCGCCAATCGCACTTGGCGGTGGGCGCGGCCAGCAAGCGCATTTCCGATCTGGAAAGCACGCTGGGCACGCCTTTGTTCTACCGCAACGCCAGCGGCGTATCGCTGACCGACGCCGGCCAGGCTTGTCTGACGCATGCGCAACGCGTGCTGCAGGAGGTGGAGCAGCTGGCGGGCACGTTGTCGGATTTCGCCGGCGGCGTGCGCGGGCAGGTGCGCATCGCGGCGAACACGTCGTCCATCACCCAGTTCCTGCCCGAGGACCTGGCGGTCTTCATGCAGGCTCATCCTGCCGTGCGCATCGACCTGGAAGAGCAGAACAGCAGTGAAATCGCCGCTTCCGTGGCCGAGAACCGAGCCGATGTGGGCATCGTGGCCGACCGCACGCCGCTGCGCGGCTTGCATTCCATGCCCTATCGCCAGGACGAGCTCGTGCTGGTGGTTCCGGCGGGCCATCGCTTGTCCGGGCGCCGCCGCGTGGCTTTCGCCGAGACGCTCGACTACGACTACGTGGGCCTGCCGTCCGCCACTTCGCTGGCGATGCGGCTGGCCGAGGCCAGCGCCCGGCTGGACAAGCCGATGCGTTTGCGCATCCAGGTGCGCAGCTTCGACGCGATCTGCCGCATGGTGGCGGCCACCGGCGGCGTCGGCCTGTTGCCGCGCGTGGCGGCCGAGCCGCACGCGCGCTCGATGCGGCTGCGGCTTATTTCCCTGACCGACGATTGGGCGCGCCGCGAGCTGCTGCTCGTCGTGCGCGACATCGAGGCTCTGACGGTGGCCGCCAGACTGCTGGTGGTGCATTTGCGCGGAGATTGAAGCGCGGGCTTTCGCGGTTCGCGAAAGCTGCTTTCCCGTAATGGTCATTCCCTGACTGCGAGCTTCGGGTACAGACTGTGCCCGATCGCGAAAAGCGAGCAAGACAGGAGAAGACATGGGAGCGCAAATTCTGGCCGGCATCCGCGTGCTGGAGCTGGGCCAGTTGATCGCCGGGCCGTTCGCCGCCAAGACCCTGGCGGATTTCGGCGCCCAGGTGATCAAGATCGAACCGCCGGGGCAGGGCGATCCGCTGCGCAAGTGGCGCATGCTGCACGAGGGCACCTCCGTGTGGTGGGAGGCGCAGTCGCGCAGCAAGCAATCGGTCTGCGTCGATCTGCGGCGGCCCGAGGGGCAGGACATCGCGCGCCGGCTGGCCGCCGAGGCCGACGTGCTGATCGAGAACTTCCGCCCCGGCACGCTGGAAAAATGGGGCATGGCGTGGGAAACCCTGCGCGCGCTGAATCCGCGCCTCATCATGCTGCGCATCTCGGGCTACGGCCAGACCGGCCCGAGGGCTGCCGAGCCAGGTTTTGCCGCCATCGGCGAGGCCGTGGCCGGTTTGCGCTACCTCAACGGCGAGCCGGGCCGCGCCCCGGTTCGCGGGGGCCTGTCGCTGGGCGACACCATCGCCGGCCTGCACGGCGCGCTGGGGGTGCTGCTGGCGCTGTACCAGCGCGATGCGCGGGCAGGCCAGGGCCAGGTGATAGACGCGGCGCTATACGAAAGCCTGTTCAATCTCACCGAGAGCCTGCTGCCCGAGTATTCGGCGTTCGGCGCAGTGCGCGAGCCTGCCGGCGCCGCGTTGCCAGGCATCGCGCCGTCCAATGCCTACCGATGCCGCGACGGCTACGTGCTGATAGCCGGGAACGGTGACGCCATTTTCGCGCGCCTGATGAATCGGATAGGCCGCGAGGACCTGGGGCGTGATCCGGAGCTGGCGCGCAACGATGGCCGTGTCGCGCGCGTTCGCGAGATCGACGCGGCCATCGAAGCCTGGACCGCCCTGCGCGATATCGACGATGTGCTGGCCGCCATGCGCGAAGCCGGCGTGCCGGCCGACCGCGTTTATTCGGTCGCCGACATCGCGCGCGATCCGCACTACCGCGCCCGCGGCGCCATCGCGCAATTGGAATCGGCCGGCGGCGCGCGGGTCGAGATGCCCGCCGTGTTTCCTCTGTTGTCGGAAAATCCCGGCGCCATCGCGCGCCGGGCGCCCACGCTGGGCGAGCACACCGACGCCGTGCTCGCGGACGCCGGCCTGGGCGAAGAACGGCGGGCGCAATTGCGCGCCCAGGGAGTGATCGCATGAGCGCATTGCAAGGACCGGCCCGCATCGAGATCAACGAGGTGGGCCCGCGCGACGGGTTGCAGATCGAAAAGATCATGGTGCCCACCGATGCCAAGGTCGTTTTCGTCGACAAGCTTTCCGGTTGCGGCTTCGCCCGCATCGAAGTCACCAGCTTCACCTCGCCCAAGGCCATACCCGTGCTGGCCGATGCGCAAGAGGTCATGCGCCGCATCCGCCGACGTCCCGGCGTGGTCTATACCGCCCTGGTGCCCAATATCCGCGGGCTGGAGCGGGCGCTGGAGGCCGGCGTCGATGAAATGAATCTGGTCATGTCCTGCAGCGAGACGCACAATCGCGCCAATTTGCGCATGACGCGCGGTCAATCCCTGTCCGAACTGTCGTCCGTGCTGCGCGCGGCGGGCGATGCCCGCGTGCCGTGCAATGTGTCTCTATCGACCGCATTCGGCTGCCCGTTCGACGGCGACGTGGCGGTCCCGGACGTGCTCGATCTGGCGCGTCGCCTGATCGACGCAGGCGCGGCCGGAATCACCCTGTGCGATACCACAGGCATGGCCTACCCCACTCAAGTGGCCGCCTTGAGCGAACGCGCCGCGCGCGATCTGCCCGGCGCGTCGTTGACCGTCCATTTGCACAATACCCGCGGCATGGCCCTGGCCAATGCGATGGCGGCCTGGCAGAACGGCGTATCGCGTTTCGACGCCGCGGCGGGCGGCCTGGGCGGCTGCCCGTATGCGCCCGGCGCCAGCGGCAACGTCAACACCGAGGAACTGGTCCATATGTTCGAGTGCATGGGCGTGGACACAGGCGTGTCGTTGCCCGCGCTGCTGGACGTGGTGCGCGCTCTGCCCGGCCTGGTGGGCCGGGAGCTGTCCAATCCGCTCGTCAAGGCCGGCCCGCGCCTGAGCCTGCACGCGCCTCCGTCCTGGCTGGCCGAGCGGTTCGGCGCGGACCCGGCCTCATAACCATTCCAAACAGCAAGCCCCATTACTATTCGAGGAGACTTTCCATGATCCGTCTTTCACCGCGACATTTTCTGCAATGGCTGGGCCTGGCCGCGGCCGTGCTGGCCGCATCCGCCGCGCCGGCCTCGGCCGCCGGCTACCCCGAACACCCCATCACTCTGATCGTCTCGGCCGCGCCGGGCGGCACCACCGACATCGCCGCGCGCCTGATCTCCGCGCCGCTGGGCCAGGCGCTGGACCAGAACATCATCGTGGAGAACCGTCCGGGCGCGTCGGGCGGCATCGCCGCGCAGGCCGTGGCGCGGGCCAAGCCCGACGGCTATACGCTGCTGCTGCAGTACTCAGGCTATCAGGTCATCACCCCCAGCGTGATGCATAACATCGGCTGGGATCCGATCAAGGATTTCGCGCCGGTGGCCAACGTGCTGTCGGCGCCGCAGGTCGTGGTGGTGCGGCCCGGCCTGCCCATACACAGCATGAAAGAACTGGTGGCCTACGCCAAGGCCAATCCGGGCAAGCTGAACTACGCCTCCTCGGGCAACGGTTCCCTGCAGCAGGTGGCTACCGAACTGCTGAACCAGCAGGCCGGCATCAAGACCACGCACATTCCCTACAAAGGCACCGGCCCGGCGCTTGCCGATCTGCTGAGCGGTTCGGTGGACATGACCATCACCACGCCGCCGCCGCTGCTGGGCCAGATCGCCGCCGGCAAGCTGCGCGCGCTCGCCGTCACCGGCGATCAGCGCCTGCCGTCGCTGCCCGACGTGCCCACCGCCGCGCAGGCGGGATACCCCGGGCTGATCGTGTCGTCGTGGTTTGCCATGTATGCCCCGGCCGGCACGCCGCCTGAGATCGTCGACAAGCTGGCCGGCGAGATCGGGAAGATCATGAAAACCGACGATTTCCGCAAGAAGGCGGCCGAGCAGGGGGCCGAAGCGCGTTTCATGGGACCGAAGGAACTGGGCAGCTATACCCGCGCGGAACTGGCGCGCTGGAGCAAGGTAGTCAAGGCGGCGCACATCGCCGTCGATTGACGTCCCCTGGCGGCGGTCTTCATGCCGGGGCGGCGGCCGAGGGCCCGCATCCCCGCATGGAGAACCCGCTAAAATCCTTTCTTTCAACGCCGGTGCTGGAAAGAAGGGCCATGCTCAGCCAACAAGAACTCAAGCAACAAGCCGCCGACGCGGCCCTGGAATTCGTCGACGCCGTCGCGGCGCCCGACGTGGTCATCGGCGTGGGCACCGGCTCCACGGCCGATCTTTTCATCGACGGCCTGGCCCGCTTCAAGGGCCGCATCGGCGCCACCGCGGCCAGCTCCGAGCGCAGCGCCGCGCGGCTCGCCGGCCACGGGCTCAGGGTCCTGGACCTGAACGACGTGCGCGGCATGCCCATCTATGTCGACGGCGCCGACGAAATCGACGCCAATCTGCACATGATCAAGGGCGGCGGCGGCGCGCTCACGCGCGAGAAGATCGTCGCGTCGGTGGCCGAACGCTTCATCTGCATCGCCGACGAGTCCAAGCTGGTCGAGCGCATGGGCAAGTTTCCGCTGCCGGTCGAGGTCATCCCCATGGCCCGCGAGGCGGTCGCGCGCCGCCTGGCGCGGCTGGGCGGCCAGCCGCGCCTGCGCGACGGCTTCATCACCGACAATGGCAACGTCATCCTCGACGTGAGCGGCCTGCAGATCGCCGATGCGCGCGGCCTGGAAGCCGAGATCAACAACTACGCGGGCGTGGTCACCTGCGGCCTGTTCGCCATCGCCGGCGCAGACGTCGCGCTGCTGGCGACGCAGCAGGGCATACGCCGCCTGGACCGGCCCGCGGCCTGAGCCCTGCGGCATGGGCCTACGTGATAGTCTTGTTTCATAATCCCGTCATATTCACGTCATAAGCTGCCGAGTCTGCCGCGATAAGCGGGCTCGCCTACCCTCGAAGGAACACGCATGCCGGATCACACCAACAAGCAGTTCGACAACGACCTGGAGTTCGTCCGCTCGCAGTTCCTCATCATGGGCGGCGTGGTCGAAGCCATGGTCAACGAGGCGGTCGAGGCCCTGGCCACTTCCGATCTGGCCTTGGTCGACCGGGTGCGCGAGCGCGAAAAAGAAGTCAACCGCAGCGAAGTCGACATCGACGAGCGCATCAGCCTGCTGCTGGCCCGGCACCAGCCCACGGCCATCGACCTGCGCACGCTCCTGGCCGTGTCCAAGATGCTCACCGACATGGAGCGTTCCGGCGACGAGGCCGAGAAGATCGCCGTCGCCGTGCGTCGCATGCAGGAAAGCGGCCAGCCCAATCCGCCGCTGATCGAGCTGCGCCACATGACCGACAAGGTCGCCAGCATGCTGCGCCAGATGCTCGACGCCTTCGCCCGCCTGGACCCGGTCCAGGCCGCGGCCGTCGTGCGCAGCGACAAGGAAGTGGACCGCGAATGGAAGGCGGCCCTGCGCAATCTCATCACATACATGATGGAAGATCCGCGCACCATCTCGCACGCCATCGACCTGATCTTCATCTGCCGCGCGCTCGAGCGCATCGGCGACCACGCCAAGAACATGGCCGAGCGCGTGATCTACATGGTGCGGGGAACCGACGTGCGCCACACGGGCGTCAAGAACACCGAGCGCCAGGCGCGCGGCGAAGAAGACGAGAGCGAAGCCGACGCCTGACCGCTCCTTGCAAGGGCTGGTCCAGCAATGCGCCCGCAGCGATGCCGGGGCGCATTTTTATTGAGCTTGACATGCAGGTATTTACCTGCATATTATGCCTCCACGGACACAAGACGGACTATGGACGCAGACAAGGTTTTCAAGGCGTTGGGCGACCCCACGCGCAGAAAGTTGCTCGATCTTCTATACGAGAGAAACGGGCAGACGCTGAGCGAGCTCTGCGAAGACCTGGGCATGACCCGGCAGTCCGCCACGCAGCATCTGGACCTCCTTGCGGGCGCCAATCTGGTGACCACCATCAAGCGGGGCCGTGAGAAGCTGCATTTCATCAACCCGGTGCCGCTGCACGAAGTCTACGAGCGGTGGGTGCGCAAGTTCGAGCGGCATCGCCTGGGCCTGCTGCACGACCTGAAGAAGGAACTCGAAGGAGAGTGATCATGGCGAAGGAAAAAACCAGCTTCATCTACGTGACCTATATCCGCTCGACCCCCGAAAAGGTGTTCGAGGCCATCGTCAAGCCGGAGATCGCCCGGCGCTATTGGGGGCACGAGAACGTCTCCGACTGGCGTGTCGGATCGCAGTGGCGACATATCCGCGACAACGACGAGCGCACCGTCCAGCTCGTCGGCCGCGTCGTCGAGTCGGCGCCGCCGACCCGGCTGGTCATTACGTGGGCGAGTCCGTCCAAGGCCGCAGACCCGGAGAACCACAGCCGCGTCACCTTCGAGATCGAAGAGTACGAAGCGATGGTCCGGCTGACCGTCACGCACGACGAGCTCGAGGCCGGCGGCGACATGGCCAAGGGCATCGGCAAAGGCTGGCCCATCGTCCTGTCCAGCCTGAAGTCCTTCCTGGAAACGGGACAGGCCATCGACGTCTTCGCCCAGCCCAAAGCGGCCTGAAGCCGGCGAAGACCAGACCCGATCGATCCGACTGCACGGGAAAAGGCGCCGTCACCGCACGGCGCCGGATTGCCTTTGAGCCCGCCTTCGAACAGGCGGACGGATGTTTTACATTCTGCAATCGGGGTGAAAGATACGTTAACAGTCTGTTCGCGTAGCATTCGGCGAAACATTGACTCGGTATTTTTTCCACTCCCCTTGCTTGCATCAAAGGAATCCCACCATGGACGTACAGCAGCTTGTTTCCGAATTTCTCGCGTCGGATCACGGTAGCCAGGCGGCTCAAGCCCTGGCCGACCAGGGCGTCAACCCCGACGACGCGCAGCAGATGCTGGGCCAGGCCGCCGAGGCCGCGCACGGCCACCTCGAAGAGCAAAGCTCGGGCCTGCTGGGCAATCACGCGGGCGGCAGTTTTCTTGCGGCGTTTGCCTCGGGCCTGGTTCACGGCGACGGTCTGGTCAAGTCGCTGGAAGACGGCGGCGAAGGCGTCCTCAGCGGCCGCGTCGCCGAGTCGATTGCGGAAAAAATGGGCGTGCCTCCCGATACCGCGGCAACCATCGCCGCTGCGGCCACGCCCTATCTGACGTCTTTCCTGAAAGAAAAGCTCGCCTGAGCACGGCGGTTTCTTTCCGGCAATCGAGTACCTGCAGTGTGCTGTACCGGTCTGACCGTTTGTCCCGCTTCAATCACATCAAGGCTCAACAAGAGCTGGTTTATTTCCCAAGGAAAGATCCTATGAAAACCATTGCCGCTTCGCTCGCTTTCGCCGCCGGACTGCTGTTCTCGGCCTGCGGTTTCGCTGCCCAACCCACGCCCGCGCCGGCGGGTGCGCCCGCCGGCACCACCGGCCTGTGCAAGGACGGCACCTACTACAGCGGCGCCACCAAGAAGGGCGCGTGCCAAGGCCATAAAGGCGTGAAGACTTGGTATGGCCCCGCTGCCTCGGCTGCGGCGCCCGCCGCCGCAGCAGCCCCGGCTGCCGCAGCATCGGCTGCCGCCGCGCCGGCCACGAGCAAGACCATGCCCAAGCCCGCCGCCAGCGCGGCGCCCGGCGGCGGCCCCGGCATGGTCTGGGTCAACACCTCGACCAAGGTCTATCACTGCCAAGGCGACAAGTGGTACGGCAAG
>Ga0209455_1000796_pt1 | contig 17455 bp, 17 predicted proteins | sample AraplaCol_mCL_r2_FD_184275 | JGI IMG/M metagenome (GOLD analysis project Ga0209455, IMG submission 184275) | Arabidopsis root microbial communities from North Carolina, USA - plate scrape CL_Col_mCL_r2 (SPAdes) (version 2) | ecosystem: Host-associated > Plants > Roots > Endosphere | place: USA...
AGCCGATTTGCCGCCGGGTGCCCGATTTGTCGGCAAGCCCTACGATACGCAGGCAGTCCTCGGCATGTTCACCGCGCCGCTTCCGCCTGCCCGTCTTTCCTGAGCGCCGATCTCAGGCCGAAAATTCGGCGAGATGCTTTTGTCTGAGCGCGTCGATCGCGACCAGGTTGCCCTTTTCCTCGACGTGCCAGAAGGTCCAGCCGTTGCACGACGGCGCGCCCTGCAGGATCGCGCCGAGCCGGTGGATGGATCCACCTTGCGGGCCGCATAGCAGCGAGCCGTCGGCTTTCACCTCAGCCTGCCAGCGGCGCCTGGCGTCCATCAGGATCGTACCCGGCGCTACCGCCCCGCTTTCGACCAGAAGGCCGAAGGCGACGCGTGGCTGCGCCGATTTCTCGGGCACGCCCTCCATCGCGCTCTCATCGAGCGGCAGCGTCGAAAGGATGCGCGCCTTGGCCGCGTTCACATATTTGTCTTCGCGCTCGATCCCGATCCAGCGGCGGCGCAGGCGACGCGCCACGGCACCGGTCGTGCCCGTGCCAAAAAAGGGGTCGAGCACGATGTCGCCCGGCTTCGAGGCAGCGAGCATCACGCGGTAGAGCAGGCTTTCCGGCTTCTGCGTCGGGTGGGTCTTGTGCCCATCGTCGTCCTTCAGCCGCTCCGCGCCGCCGCAGATCGGCAGGCTCCAGTCGGAGCGCATCTGCACGTCGTCGTTCAGGCCCTTCATCGCGCGATAATTGAAGGTGTAGCGCGCCTTTTCGTTCTTCGAGCACCAGATCATCGTCTCGTGCGCGTTGGTGAAGCGCGTGCCCTTGAAGTTGGGCATCGGATTGGCCTTGCGCCACACGATGTCGTTCAGGATCCAGAAGCCCGCATCCTGCAGCGCCGACCCGACGCGGAAGATATTGTGGTAGCTGCCGATCACCCAGATCGTGCCGTCGTCCTTCAGGATGCGGCGTGCCTGCTCGAGCCAGGCGCGGGTGAAGCGGTCATAGGCGTCGAAGCTGTCGAAGCGGTCCCAATGGTCCATCACCGCGTCGACCTTGCCGCCCTCGGGGCGATGCAGGTCGCCGCCCAGCTGCAGATTGTAGGGCGGATCGGCGAAGATCATGTCGATGCATTTGTCGGGCAGCTTGGCCATCTCGGCCACGCAATCGCCCTGCAGGATCGTGTCGAGCGGGAGCAGCGCCAGCGACGGGCGCAAGGCTTCCGCTTTCCGTATCGGTCGCACCGCACCCATGCTTAAGCCCCCTCGTTTAATCCGCACGAGTGGCGCCTGATGCCGGTGGGTGGACTCTTCGGTCAAGCCGGGACCGGTGGAGCGAACGCCTTGTCGGACAGACGGTTCGGGCCGCTTCCGGAAAGTTATCCACAGGATGTGGGAGTCCGATGGGGTGTGGGGACTCAACCTGTTGTGGGTGTTGCACGAAAGACTCGCCCCTGTGGCGAAACGCGCGTCGATCCGGCCTTGAGGCGCGTTGAACAGCCCGCTAAGCAATCACGGACGGTTTTGGAAAATACGGGGAAGAAGACATGGCCGATGGCGCCAAGATGGACATGCCCGCGCACGAGCGGACCTATGCAAGCTTCATCGGCCTGTTCAAATATGGCGCGATCGCCTGCCTGGCGATCGGCTTCCTCGTCATGTACCTGATTACGCGCTGATCCGATGGTGCGCATCGCGGTCGTTAAGGAGAGTACGGCCGGCGAGAAGCGCGTTTCCGCGACGCCCGAGACGGTCAAGAAATTCGCCGGGCTGGGCGCGGAAGTCGCAGTCGAAAGTGGCGCGGGCTCCAGCGCTTCGATTTCCGATGCGGACTATGAGGCGGCGGGCGCCAAGGTTGGGACCCGCGCGGCGACACTCAAGGATGCCGATATCATCCTGGGCGTGCAGGGCCCCGATCCGGAGAGTTTGAAGAGCGCGAAGAAAGGCGCCTGGATCGTCGCGGGACTCAACCCCTTCGGCGAACGTGCGCGCGTCGACGCTTATGCGGCCGCCGGATTCGAGGCGCTGGCGATGGAATTCATGCCGCGCATCACGCGCGCGCAGTCGATGGATATCTTGTCCTCGCAGTCCAACCTGTCGGGCTACAAGGCGGTGCTAGACGCCGCGTCCGAATATGGGCGCGCCTTTCCGATGATGATGACCGCGGCGGGCACGATCTCCGCCGCGCGCGTGTTCGTGATGGGCGTCGGCGTCGCCGGCTTGCAGGCGATCGCGACCGCGCGGCGCCTCGGTGCGCAGGTCTCGGCGACCGACGTTCGTTCGGCGACCAAGGAGCAGATTCAGTCCTTGGGTGCCAAGCCGATTTTCGTCGAGAATGTCGCAGGCATCGAAGGCGAAGGCTCGGGCGGCTACGCGACGGAGATGTCGCCGGAATATCAGAAGGCGCAGGCCGAGTTGGTCTCCGCGCACATCGCCAAGCAGGACATTGTCATTACCACCGCGCTGATTCCGGGGCGGCCTGCGCCGCGGCTGGTCAGCGATGCGCAGATCGCGTCGATGCGGCCGGGCAGCGTGATCATCGATCTCGCGGTCGAGCAGGGCGGCAATGTCGAAGGTGCGAAAGCGGGCGAGATCGTCGAGAAGCATGGCGTCAAGATCGTCGGTCATCGCAACGTGCCGTCACGCCTCGCGGCGGACGCCTCCGCGCTCTTCTCGCGCAACCTGTTCAACTTCCTCTCGGCCTTCTGGGACAAGGAGGGCGGGCTGCCCCAGCTCGATGACGAGATTGGCGGTGCGGTCCGGCTGACCCAGGGCGGCAAGGTCGTGAACGAAAGGCTGCTCAAGTGATCCTCCCCGGAACGGGGAGGGGGACCGGCGAAGCCGGTGGAGGGGCGCTGCCACAAAGGGCGTCTCCAGAGGCCTATACGGCTCGGCGTCTTCGTAAGGTCATGTCGCTCCCTGAGGTGCTGCTTTGGCAACAGCTGCGCGGCAAGGGTTCCGGTATCAAGTTTCGACGCCAGCATCCGATTGGCCCCTACGTGGTCGACTTCTTTGCGGGAGAGCGGGCGCTGGTCGTTGAAGTAGACGGCGCTTCGCACGACGCACGCCAAAGCTACGATGCTGCGCGTGACGATTATCTGAAGAGTCGAGGTTTCCGCATTTTGCGGATCGCGGCGGCGGATGTGTTACGTGACCCGAGCAAGGCAGCATCTTCGGTCGTGGTGTTTGCCGGGCCGCCCCTCCACCAGCCTTCGGCTGGTCCCCCTCCCCCTGCGGGGGAGGATCTTATGGCTGGAGCCGTCTGATGGACTTCATTTCGATCCTGTCGATCTTCGTGCTGGCCTGTTTCGTCGGTTACTTCGTGGTCTGGTCGGTCACGCCGGCCTTGCACACGCCTTTGATGGCGGTGACCAACGCTATCTCCTCGGTGATCATCGTCGGCGCTTTGATCGCGAGCGCGGCGGCCGGATCGGCCACGTCAAAGTGGCTCGGGCTAGCCGCAGTCGCGCTGGCGAGCGTCAACATCTTCGGTGGCTTCGCCGTCACCGAGCGCATGCTCGCGATGTACAAGAAGAAGGACAAACCGGCGGCGGGCAAGTGATCCCGACCATCGCACAGGGGAACGAGGAATAGATGGAGCAGGTTGTGGCGAACCCGTGGGCGATGCTGGCCTATCTGGTCGCGGGCGTGTGCTTCATCCTCGCGCTCCGCGGCCTTTCCAGTCCGGTCAGCAGCCGGCGCGGCAACCGCTTCGGCATGTTCGGCATGGCACTCGCGGTCGGTACGACCTTGGTCACACACCAGATCGCCTCGCTGCCCGAAATTGGTATCGCGATCCTGCTCGGCGGGATCGTCGGATTCATCACCGCGCGCAAGATCGCGATGACCGCGATGCCGCAGCTCGTCGCCGCCTTCCACTCGCTGGTCGGCCTGGCGGCGGTGCTGGTCGCGGTAGCCGCCTATCTTAACCCGGCCGCCTTCGGCATCGCCGAGAAGGTCTTGGTGTTGTGTGAGAATTGGGGCGGCCATCATTGCGCCTCGCAATTCGTCCCCACAATTTCCAACATCATCGAGCCGGTCTCCAGGATCGAGATGGGCCTCGGCATCGCGATCGGCGCGATCACCTTCTCGGGTTCGGTGATCGCTTTCCTCAAATTGAACGGCAACATGTCGGGCAAGCCGATCATGCTGCCCGGGCGCCACGTCATCAATCTCGGCACGCTGGCGCTGATCCTCGGCTTGATCGGCTATTTCCTGACCGACGAAGCGCCCTGGGTTTTCTTCACGATCACGGGCTTGAGCTTCCTGATCGGCTTCCTTTTGATCATCCCGATCGGCGGCGCGGACATGCCGGTCGTGGTGTCGATGCTGAACAGCTATTCGGGCTGGGCGGCGGCGGCGATGGGCTTCACGCTCCACAATACCGCGATGATCATCACGGGCGCGCTGGTCGGTTCGTCGGGTGCGATCCTCTCCTACATCATGTGCGCGGCGATGAACCGCAGCTTCATCAGCGTGATCGCCGGCGGATTCGGCGGGGATTCAGGTGCGGCCTCGGGCGGCGGCCAGGCGATCGACCGGCCGTGGAAGCGTGGTTCCGCCGAGGATGCCGCCTTCCTGATGAGCCAGGCCGAGCAGGTCATCATCGTTCCCGGCTATGGCATGGCGGTCGCGCAGGCGCAGCATGCGCTGCGCGAAATGGCCGATCTGCTCAAGGCCGAAGGCGTCACCGTCAAATATGCGATCCACCCTGTGGCGGGCCGCATGCCCGGCCATATGAACGTGCTGCTGGCCGAAGCGAACGTGCCCTATGACGAAGTGTTCGAGCTCGAGGACATCAACAGCGAGTTCGCGCAGACCGACGTCGCTTTCGTGATCGGCGCCAACGACGTTACCAACCCAGCCGCCAAGACCGATAAGTCTTCGCCGATCTACGGCATGCCCGTGCTCGATGTGGAGAAGGCCAAGACGGTGCTGTTCGTGAAGCGCAGCATGGGCGGCGTCGGCTATGCCGGCGTGGATAACGAGGTCTTCTACCGCGACAACACGATGATGCTGCTCGCGGACGCGAAGAAGATGGTCGAGGAGATCGTGAAGGCGCTCGGCAAATGAGCTGAAGGCAGGGCCGGGGGCGGCCCGCACGACAGGAGGGACATCATGGTCACGGTGGGTTCGATCCTAGGCGGCACGTTCTATTTCGTGCGTGCCAATATTCGCGCGGTTCTGGTGTGGAGCGGGCTGCTCACGCTGCTCAGCCTGCTCTCGATGGTCGGGATGCGGCCTTTCTATCAGGCCCAACTGGCGCAAGCGCAGGCTGTGCCCGGGATACCCCCGTTTCCGCATCCCGGCATTTTTGCGCTGGCCATGCTGATCATGGTCGTTGTTTTCGTCGTTCAGTTCGCGGCCGTCTTTCGCGCCGTCCTGTTCCCCCAGGAAAGCCGCTTTGCCTTTCTCCGCCTCGGTATGGACGAGCTGCGCCTGCTCGGCGCGATGCTGCTGTTGGTCGTCGGCGGGCTCATAGTGGGGGTCGTCTGCACTTTCGTGCTGACGCTTCTCGTCGGCGTTTTAGGAGTGGTGACCGGGGTCGCCGGGACCAACCTCCTGATATTCGCGCTGTTCGTCGCGCTCTTCTGCGCGATGATCTTTTTGTGGGTTCGGCTGTCGCTGGTCGGGCCGATGACGCTGGTTCGGCGTCAGGTGGTGATCGGGCCGGCGTGGCGCGCGTCGCGCGGGCATTTCTGGCGCCTGTTCGGTGCCTATCTGGTGATCGGCCTTCTGATTTTGGCGGTCTACGTCATTTTCAGCTTCATCCAGATGGGGCCGATCATGGGCGACATGCTCCGCCCCACCGATCCGGCCGCGCACGAACGCGTGCTCGCTTGGCAGAGCGCCAATTATGGCCTGTCCGTCCGCAGCCTGCTATTAGCCATAGTTGGCGGGATCCTTTATGGATTTTCGACGGCGTTGCAGGGCGGAATGGTAGCGGTCGCGACGGCGCAATTGCTCGACGTTCGCGGCGGGCAGAAGCTCAGCGAAGTGTTCGAATAGCGATCGGCGATGGAATGAGTTGGGGCTGAACGGATTGTTTCGGGCCCGACTCGTTTGCTCCAAAATGGAGTGAGTGAACCGCTGAAAGCGGTCTCACCGGCACAGTTCATCCAAAGCGAAACAAAAAAAAGGTCACGCCGGTCCAAGTCGCGCTACGGTCGGCTCATGGTACAAGCGGTCGTCCGAATGCCGCCACGACCCGCGGCAGCGCGCGGGCGTGAAGCTGTTCCTTTTTTGGCTGGGTCCGCTTGAACGAATTCGAGGAAGATCCGTCGCCTCAGCTTCGCAGGCTGAGTGAAGAGGTTGGGCGGATCGCGCGCGCTCTCGCGGCCCTGTCCGAGAACGAGAAGCACAGCGGTCCGGAGCGCCGTGAGGGCGTCGCCGATCGCCGTGAAGGCGACCGCCGCGAACAACCCGACCGTCGCATCCCGCCCGGCAACGGAGAAATGCCCGCAATCTCCTCGATTCGCGCGATGATCCGCGCGCGCCGATTGCGCGATCAATATTTCAGCGGAGAACTGTTCGCCGATCCCGCGTGGGACATGCTGCTCGACCTTTTGCTCGCGCGGATCGAACAAAGGACGGTCGCCGTATCCAGCCTGTGCATCGCCGCCGCGGTGCCACCCACCACGGCACTCCGCTGGATCAAACGGCTCACCGACGAGGGCATTTTCGTCCGGACTGCTGATCCGCGCGATGGGCGCCGCGTTTTCATCGATCTGTCGGATCAGGCGGCCGATGCGATGGCCAATTATATCCGTGCGGCCGAACGCATCGGTGTAACCCTCCCCTGAATTTGACCGATCTGCGCGTTTTCCGGCCTTTTCCCCGGCCTGGAATGTATAACTTGCCTCCAAATCGGATATTTGCCTTGGGCGCGGCGAGCGCGCCGGCTATGGTTAACTCACGAACCAACCGGGGGGATGTTTCGTGGGGAAGATCTTGGGGGCCGCCCTGTTGGCGGCATATGTTGCGTCGCCGCTTGCGGCACAGGACCTGATCGCTGCGCGGGGGTTCGTCGCCCAGCTTTATATCAAGAAAACCAATAGCCAGCATTTCAGCTTCATCTCGCCGCGGTTCCTTACCGCGGACTTTTACGATCTCGCGCAGGGCGGGCTGGCAGGACTCGATTATGATCCTTTGTGTCAGTGTCGGAGCAATGATGGGCTGAGCGCGCAGATCCTGTCGGTCACCGGGACCGGTGACCAGGCGGTCGCCAAGCTGCTGCTGCGCTTCGATGCCGACCGGGTTGCGCCGCCGCAGCGGGTCACGCTGCTCCTGAAGCGTGCGCCGCTGGTCGGCTGGAAACTGGCCGACATCCAGAGCGCGCGCATCCCCAGCCTGCGGGCCTGGTTCCAGAAGCGCCAGCGCGGCGCTGCACACGCGTCCGGGATTGCGCGCGCGCACTAAGCCCGCCTAATTCGGGCGCATGACGCTTCCGACGACCCCCTGTCTGATGCTCGACCTGGACGCGCTCGAGCGCAATATCGCGCGCATGGCCGATCATGCGCGGGCGCATGGGCTGGCACTCCGCCCACACGCCAAGACGCACAAGAGCCGCGCGATCGCCGAGCTTCAGTCGAAGGCGGGCGCCAGCGGCATCTGTTGCGCGACCCTGCACGAGGCCGAACAGTTGGCTGGGGCAGCCCGTTCGATCCTGCTGACCTCACCGGTCGTGACCGCAGACGCTTTCGCGCGCATCGCGTCGTTGGTCTCGGGTGGGATCGACCTGGCGGTGGTAGTCGATCATGCCTCGGTCGTGCCGGCGCTGGCGGCGGCCCTGCCGGCGGGCGGACGGCTACGCGTGCTGGTCGATGTTGATCCGGGATCGGGTCGGACGGGCGTGGCGTCGCCTACGGATGCGGTCGCGCTGGCGGGCGCGATCTCGGCGGACGCGCGATTGGCTTATGGCGGCCTTCAATTCTACTGCGGCAGCGAGCAGCATATCGCCTCGCTCGCCGAACGGCGGGCCGCGATCGCCGCGCGCAACGTCAAGCTTGCCGAAACGATTGCAGCGTTGGAAGCGGCCGGCTTCGCGCCGCCCGTCGTCACGGGTGGCGGCACCGGCACACATGGCATCGACGCGGAGGCGGGATTGCTCACCGAACTCCAGTGCGGTTCCTATATCTTCATGGATCAGGATTATGGCGCCTGCGATCTGGGCGGCGCGGCGCCGTTCGAGCAGGCGCTAACCCTCCATGCGACCGTGGTGAGCGCGAGCTATCCGGGTTTCGTGACGCTGGATGCGGGCACCAAGGCGATCGCGACCGATGCGGGCGAGCCGCGCGTGCTTGCCGGAGCGCCGATCGACAGCCGATATCGCTTCAAGGGCGACGAGTTCGGGCGGCTCGACTTGCCCGCCGGCACGATCGCGCCAGAGGTCGGGGCGCGTGTCGTGCTGATGCCGTCGCACTGCGATCCGACCGTGAACTTGCACGGCCTCTATCATCTGCAGCGTGGGGGCGAGCCCGTCGGCGTCTGGCCGGCCGAAGGACGTGGTTATGGGGCCATCCGTGAGCCTTGAATCGGTCCGCGCGTGGCTGCGCGATCATGCAGCCGATTTGCCCATCATCGAAACCGAGGCCAGCACCGCGACCGTGATCGAGGCGGCCGCGGCGCTGGGCGTGGCGCCGGGACAGATCGCGAAGACGCTCGCCTTGCGCATCGACGACCGGGTCGTGCTGCTGGTGACGCGCGGCGACACAAGGCTCGACAACCAGAAGACCAAGGCGACCTTCCACGCGCGGCCACGCATGCTGGACGCGGAGGAGACCTTGACCGTGACCGGGCATCGGGTCGGTGGGGTCTGCCCGTTCGGGCTGGCGACGTCGGTGCCGATCTATTGCGACGAGAGCCTCCGCGCGTTCGAGACGGTCTATCCCGCGGCGGGGTCGCTCAACAGCTCGGTCCGGGTCGCGCCCGGTCGGCTGGCCGAACTGGTCGGGGCGCGCTGGATCGATATCTGTCGCCTGCCGGAGGCCACCCCGGCAGGCTGAGCCTCAGATGAAGTCGGTCGTATCGAAGGACGATGCCGCAGCCGCCTTGACGTCGATCACCGAATCCACCGTCGCGCCGCCATCGCCTGCGAAGAAGAGGTAAGTGTCACTGCCGACATGGAGCGCGGCAACCTCGCCGTTGCCGGCATGGCCGTCGAGCAATTGCTGGGCCGCGGTGATCGCGTCCGAAAGGTTGGCCGGACTGGTGCTGCTGGTCAGCACCGCATTGACCGTGAAGCCGAGCGCGATCTTGTCGGTGCCATCCGTATAGTCGGTGATCACATCGGTGCCCGCGCCGGCATAATGCGCATCGCCCGCCGCGAACTTGAACACGTCCGCGCCGTCGGCGCCCGTCATGGTGTCATTGCCGGCACCGCCACTCAGCGTGTCGTTACCGATATCGCCTGACAGGAGGTCATTGCCGGTGCCGCCGGTGATGACATCGTCACCCTTGCCGCCGCGCAGATAGTCGTTGCCGTCGCCGCCATCGATCGTGTCGTTGCCGAGATTGCCGTTGACGCTGTCATTGCCAGCGTCGCCGTAGATCAGATCGTCATTGGCGCCGCCATTGATGCGGTCAGAGGCGCCGCCACCGTGGAGCGTGTCGTTGCCGGCATTGCCCTGGAGATAGTCCATCCCCGAGCCGCCGGTGATCGAGTCATTGCCGTCGGGGCCGCCCGTGGGCGACTGGCCGTAAAGATGGTTGTTGCCGTCGCCGCCGATGATCGTGTCGGCACCGCCGCCGCCCACGATGATGTCATGACCGCCGCGGCCGTCGAGCACATCATTGTCGCTGCTGCCGGTGATGAAATCATTGCCTGCAAAAATGGCGTTTTCGGCCGCCGTGCTGTTGCCCGTATTGACCCATTGCACGAAGGCCGCAGCATCAAGTCCCATGCCCGTCATGCTGAACACGGTCGCGCCCAGATAACTCTCGGTCAGGCCGTTCAAGGTTCCGGACATCAGATGCCCGTTGGCATCGAAGGTGAGGCCGGTGCCGGTATAATGTTCGCCGTAACCGCTGCCGACATCGACGTCGAAGCCGGTGCTGCTGACATTGCTATAGGTGCCGGTCAGCAATCCACTGACGTTGAACTCGTCCGTGTTGATCGCGATGTTCGCGCCTGCGGTCAGATTGGTCACGTATTACACCTTCCAAGTCGCGCAATTTGCCCCCCGATGAGCGGTCGGAGATTGCGGCGAGGGTTGGGGCGACAAGCTAGCGCCCCGGAAAAAAAGGATGGGCCGGCCCGAAGGCCGGCCCATGTTGCTCAGCCGAAGGACACTTCGGTGCGGCGACGCTGCGAGCGCAGCACGCTACCAACCAGGCCGAAACCGGCGAACATCAGCGCCCAGCTGGCCGGTTCGGGAACCACGCCTTGCGGATTGCCCGCCGTGGCGTCGGAACCGAAATTACCCGAGACGGTGCCGAGATTGACGCGGTTTCCGCCGAAGGCGAAGCCCACGCCCGGATTGATCGCGTCGATCGCGAGCGCCAAGTCACGCGCGGTGCTGCTCGAGAAATCGAGGAAGTCCGACGAGAAATCGACCGAGAAGGGCGGGGTCGAATTGCCGTAGGTCGCGGTCGAGCCACCGAGGATCGCCGACAGCATGCCGCCGCTGAAATTGACCGACAGCAGGTTGGTACCCGTGTGGCCATTCCAGGTGATCGGCGCGGCGGAGGTGAAAGTCAGGATGCCGTTCGTGATCGGAAGCAGAGCAATCGATCCGCCCGCGACCGTAGCAGCGCCCGTGGTGGCGGTAAGGTTCATCATGACGTCATAGGTGGTGCCACTGACGCTGCCGTCCGCGTTCAGGAACGCAAAGTGCACCAACTGGTCGATGCTGCTGATCGTGCCCGACCCGTCGTCCGTGCCCACATAGGTGATATTGGGCGTGCTGCTCGCGGGCGAAAAGTCCGCGAAGGTCGTGATTGCTGAGGCGGGGGCGGCGGCAAGAAGCAAGGCTGCTCCTGCGCCGTAAACGGCTAACTTATTCATAAGCGCATCTCCACTCGTACTTGGACTTCAAGGTCCCTGAAGCCTGTCTGTCCGGCGCGCTTTAAGTGGCGATCCGGGGCACAAGCGGCGCGGTTAACGGGGGATTAATCCGAGGGTTCCGTTCTGAATCGCCTAGGTTGCAAAAAGTTGACCTTTGATAATCCAATCGTTGCAAAACAGACACGCAACGGAGCCGTAATATATATAGCCGTATATTGTCTCGTAACGGTTCCGTAACGCGCGGAACTTAATTCCGTGACGGGTCCGATACGAACTGTATATTTGAAGTTGTTCCACAAAGTTTAGACATCTTAACGTGAGTCCAGCACGATTTAACGCGCCCTAACTGTTCGTTAACCAAAGTCAGGTTAGCAATCGCCTCGCCAAGATCGCCTCCGGGGGGAGCTTAGCCGGCGCGGTGCCGGGCGACTTGCTCAATGAAGCGGGGGTTTCCCATGACACTGCTGAACAAAGCGGCCGCGGGTTGCGGCCTGGTCCTTGCTGTGCTCGTCGGGGCGGCTCCCGCAGGGGCAACCACCCTCCCGACCCAGTCGTGGAACGGCTATCATTGGGCCCACACCGGCGATCTCTCGATCATGGTCGGCAATAATACGGCGTCGAAATGGGCGCCCTATCTCGCGACCGCCGAGGCGAGCTGGTCGACCGACAAATATATCGATTATGTGCCGATGGCGGGCATGACCAGCGCCAGCAGCTGCGCCGCCGTTTACGGCACGATCCAGGTGTGCAGCGGCAATTACGGCGCGACCGGCTGGTCGGGCTGGACCACGGTTACCACGTCGGGCACGCAGATCACCGCGGCGACCATCAAGCTCAACGATTATTATTTCACGATGGCGAAGTACAACAATGCCGCTTACTTCCAGCAGGTCATCTGCCAGGAGCTTGGCAATGCGCTCGGCCTCGATGACTCCGACCACACTTATACCAACACCAACACCGGCAGCTGCATGGATTACACCAACGATTCCAGCGGCACCAAGGGCACCAACGGCACGCTTGCCAACACCGCGCCGAGTGCGACCGACTTCACGCATCTCGACGGCATCTATTCGGTGTTCGACAAGACCCAGCTCGTCTTCACCAAGCCCACCACCACGGGCAACGCGCAGGCCGCTTCGGTGCCGGAGCCCGCGTCGTGGAGCCTGATGCTGGTCGGCTTCGGCGGGCTTGGCTTCGCCATGCGCCGCCGCAAGCAGACGGTCGCGGTCGCCTTCGCGCGCTGATCCGTTCGCAACTCTGGGCAAGGAAGCGCTCTCGGTTTCGGCCGGGGGCGCTTTTTGTCAGGTGGGGGCGCCGCCGCGTCGCGTCAGATGCAGCGGCAGGCAGACCTCCACCCGCAGGCCGGGTGCATTGTCATGCAGGCTGAGCGTGCCCTGATGCCCGATCGCGATCGCCTGGGCGAGCCGCAGGCCGACGCCCTCACGCGACGCGCCTGCGGTGGTACGCTGTCCCTTGCGCGTGACCAGTTGGTCCCGCGCCTGCTCCGACAGGCTGGGGCCGTCATCGGCGATCGACAGGATCGCGTGGCCGTCGCGCAACTCCAACGCCACTGCGATCCGCGCGCCCGGCGGTGTATGGCGCAGGGCATTGTCGATCAGGTTGATCAGCAATTGCGCCACCAGATCATGGTCGCCGCTCAGACGGATGCCGGGGGCGACGTCATGCGTCAGTGTCCGGCCGAGATCCTCGGCCACTGCGACGTGCGCGTCGCTCAATTCTGAGACCAGTTCGGACAGGTCGAATTCGGTCGCGGTGCTGGCGATCATCGCACCGTCGATCTCGCCGATCCGCAGGATCACGCCGAACAGGCGGATGATATCCTCGCAGCGCTCGACCGCCTCCATGTCGACCAACCCGCGATTGGCAAGCGAGCCGTGCTGGAGATGGTCGCGCAGCCGCACGATCGGCGCGCGCAGATCGTGCGCGATGTAGGTCGAGACGCGTCGCACCTCTTTCAGCATCCAGCTCAGGCGGTCGAGCATCGCGTTGACCGTGCCGGCGATCGCGTCGAACTCGTCGCGTGCAGGGCTGATCGGCACGCGCTGGTCGAGATCGCCTTCGAAGATCGCGCGCGCGGTTTCGTTCAGCCCCTCGACCCTGCTGCGCACCTTGCGTTCGAGCGACAGCGCCCCCGCCGCCGCGACCAGGAATAACAACGCCAACGCCGCGAACAGGAAGCCGGTCGTCACCGCATCATATTGCTCGATATAGTCGCGGTCGGCGACGATCGTCAGCCGCGATCCGTCGGGCAGGGTCTGGGTCAGGGTACGCGCCGGATCCTCGACCCCTTCATCCTTGTCTTCGAAGCTGATCAGGCCCCAGCCGGGCGCCAGCACGGGCGTATCGCCCAGTCGCCGCAGGAGATGTCCCTGTGCGTCGCTCAGGACGTAGCCGAAGGTGCGCGCGCCCTGATCGGTAAATGCGTCGATCGCGGCGACCAATCCGGCACGGCCCTTGTCGGCATAGGTCCGGGCGAGCCGATCCATCCGCTCGGCCATCCGCACGTCCAGCCGGCGGGCCAGCTCGTGCCGCGCATAAAGATAGGCACCCTCGCCCAGTGCGAGGCTCGTTATGCCGAAGACCGCGATATAGAGGATGACGGTGCGCAGCACCGTCCGCCGCGCGGGTTCAAGCATCTTCGCGCAGGCGGTACCCGATCCCGCGGATGGTCTCGATCGCCTCGCCCGGCCCTGCGAAGTCCAGCTTGTCGCGCAGGCGACTGACGTGCGTCTCGATGATCTTGGTGCGGGGGTCGAAGCTCAGGTTCCACACCTTTTCCAGCAGCACCGAGCGCGGCACGACCTGACCGGGGCTCAAGGCGAGCGCCTCCAATAGGCGATATTCGCGCGGCTGCAGCATCAGGGGGGTGCCGTCGCGTTCGGCCGTCCGGTGGCGGCGGTCGATACGGATCGAGCCGCAGATCAATATGTCGGCTTCGCGCTCGGCATGGCGATCGCGTGCGCGCAGCAGCGCGCGCAGCCGGGCATCGAGCTCCTCGGTATGGAAAGGCTTGACCAGATAATCGTCCGCTCCCGCGGCCAGGCCTGCGATCCGGTCATGCACTCCCGACAGCGAACTCACCACCAGAACCGGCGTCTTGAGGCCCGCCCGGCGCCAGTCGGCGATCATCGTGATCGCGTCATCGTCGCCGAGCAGCCGGTCCAGCACCACGGCCTCGATCGGATTGGCGATCAACGCATCATGCGCCGCCTCCGCGGTGGCGACATCGATCACCTGATAGCCCTGGCGCCCCAGGTCGCTGGAAACGCGCTCGGCGATCTGGCGGTCGTCCTCGACAAGAAGAATCTGCATAAGCTTGTTCACACCCGGCCAGTCGCTGCGGTCTGCGCCCCATACGTCGCGGAGCGGAGGCAGAACCCCCGATGCCGCGACGGGCATTTGACACAAACTCTTACGCAACGCTGACGCCGGTGCGACCCGTCTTCCTCATCGTGGGACTCACGAATGCGGAACGGTTTTCGCCACTTGTAACCGGACGCCCCCCGAACGCTCGCGAGGCGGCGGCGTTCCGCCGCGTGTCATCTGAGCTTATCGTTCTGCCGGCTGTAGCCGTGCATGGCGCGGGCATCGCGCGTCTCCCCCTTTTGTCCCCTACAAGGAACGTTCTGCCTCCGTTCATGACAGGTCAAGGGTCGATGGCCGAAGTTACATTTTCCCAAACTTTTAAACGCGGACCCGTTGGCGAAATGGTGCGTTAGGGGCGGGGTGGCCGGTTATCCGTTGATAGCCGGAGTTGCGCAGCGTGGGATGGATCGGCCTTGGACAACGTCCTCATATATCTGGTCATTGGGCTTGCGCTCGGTGCCTGCCTTTTCACCCCGCTGATGATGCTGGTGTTCATGAAGCACCAGGATCGGGTCGAACTGGACCATTATGGCAAATATCGCGGACAGGGGCCGGCCAAGAGCTTCGTCTGTCCCGAATGCCTCACGCGCAGCTACGCGCAGTCGCATGTCGCGCGCCGCTATTGCGGCAAGTGCGAGAAGAGCTTCCCCGAACGCGAACGAAAAACCGCGGACACGCGGGTCAAGGCCTGGCATCCGGAAGTCCAGCCCGCGGAATAGAAAGCGCGGTCGAACGACATCCGTTGCGGCTTCTTTCCTTATCGTTGTGGGCTATGCGGTTCGGCTACAGCGCCATGCGAGGGCATTAGGCCGAAGTCAGTTGCTTGCGACGGAGAACCGATTGCAGCCATCGCGCACCGAATATCCCCTTTGGCTGCCCGACTTCCAAATCCAGACCATTACTAAAACGGGCTCGCTGCGACGCAACGCTACTCATACCATGCCCGCGCCAACGGGCTAACATGCGTGATTGTTTCCATTGTTAGGACCGCACGGTTTCGGCCCATCCGGGCCACAGCACGAGTCATCGGATGACGATGCATCTCGCATAAATGCAGCATTGTTGAGGGGCGATTGCACCATCTGCAACCGTACGACCCGGCGACGCGCTTGACTAAAGGGGGTATAGGCTCGTTTCGCACCCTCGATTCCAAAGGCGGCAAACCGCATGAAGGGCGTTTCGATGAAATCAATCTGGCGGGGCGCGGCAGGCTTACTGCTGATCGCGCTCGCAGGCTGCTCGCACCAGGGCGTGCTCGACACGGCAGGGCCGATCGCGGCGGGCGAACGGACGATCCTCCTGAACTCGACCGTGATCATGCTGGCGATCGTAATCCCGACCGCCATCGCCACATTGGCCTTCGCTTTCTGGTTCCGCGCCGACAATCCGCGCGCACGCTATCTGCCCGAATGGGCCTATTCGGGCCGCGTCGAACTGGTGGTGTGGGCGATCCCGATCCTGGTGATCCTGTTCCTGGCGGGCGTGATCTGGGTCGGCAGCCACGACCTCGACCCGTTCAAGCCGCTGCCGGCGGAAAAGAACACCAAGCCGGTCGAGGTGCAGGTCGTCTCGCTCGACTGGAAGTGGCTGTTCATTTACCCCGACCAGGGCGTCGCGACGGTCAACCAGCTGGTGATCCCGGTCGGCACCCCTGTCCATTTCTCGCTGACCTCGGCGAGCGTGATGAACACCTTCTTCATCCACCGCCTGGGCAGCATGATCTACACGATGAACGGCATGGTGACGCAGGTTAACCTGCAGGCCGACAAGCCGGGCACCTATTGGGGCCAGTCCGCGCAATTCTCGGGCGACGGCTTTTCCGACATGAACTTCCGGACGCAGGCGGTGGCGCCGGCCGACTTCGCGGCCTGGGTCGCCAAGACCAAGGGGCAGGGCCCAACGCTCGACGCGGCGGCCTATGCCGGCCTCGCCAAGCAGGGCACGGTCAAGACGCCCTATAGCTATGGCACGGTCCAGCCCGGCCTGTTCAACCAGATCGCCACCCAAAAGATCGGCCCCGCCGCCGGCCCGCAGGCCGGGCACGGCGACGTCAACGTTTCCCCGAGGACCCCTGTACAATGAGACTGCTGGGCAAGCTCGATTGGTCGGCGATCCCGCTCGACCAGCCCATCCCGCTGATCGCAAGCGCCACCGCCGGCGGCCTCGTCGTCGCGGTCGTGATCTATATCTGGGCGAAGGGCTGGCTGCCCTACCTCTGGCATGAGTGGATCACGAGCGTCGATCACAAGCGGATCGGCGTGATGTATATCATCCTGGCGGCGCTGATGCTGCTGCGTGGCTTCGCCGACGCGGTTATGATGCGCTCGCAGCAGGCTTTGGCGCTGCATGGCGCGCAGGGCTATCTGCCGCCCGAACATTATGACCAGGTCTTCTCGGCGCACGGGACGATCATGATCTTCTTCGGCGCGATGCCGCTGGTGATCGGGCTGATGAATTTCGCGGTGCCGCTCCAGCTTGGCGTGCGCGACGTCGCCTTCCCGACCTGGAACAATGTCGGCTTCTGGCTGACCGCGACCGGCGCCCTGCTGGTCAATCTGAGCCTCGGCATCGGCGAGTTCGCGCGGACCGGCTGGCTGCCATATCCGCCTTTGTCGGAGTTGGCTTATTCGCCCGGCGTCGGCGTCGATTATTATATCTGGGCGCTGCAGATATCGGGCATCGGCACATTGTCGACCGGCATCAACCTGGTCACGACGATATTGAAGATGCGCGCGCCGGGCATGTCGTACCTGCGCATGCCGGTCTTCTGCTGGACAAGCCTCGCGTCGAACCTGCTGATCGTCGCGGTCTTCCCGATCCTGACCGCGACGCTCGCGATGCTCGCGCTCGACCGCTATCTCGGCTTCCACTTCTTCACGAACGACGCCGGCGGCATGCCGATGATGTTCGTGAACCTGATCTGGGCCTGGGGACACCCCGAGGTCTATATCCTGGTGCTGCCCGCCTTCGGCATCTTCTCCGAGGTCTTCTCGACCTTCTCGGGCAAGCCTTTGTTCGGTTACCGGTCGATGGTGATGGCGACGATGTTCATCTGCATCGTGTCGCTGTTCGTG
>Ga0209455_1000797_pt1 | contig 17445 bp, 15 predicted proteins | sample AraplaCol_mCL_r2_FD_184275 | JGI IMG/M metagenome (GOLD analysis project Ga0209455, IMG submission 184275) | Arabidopsis root microbial communities from North Carolina, USA - plate scrape CL_Col_mCL_r2 (SPAdes) (version 2) | ecosystem: Host-associated > Plants > Roots > Endosphere | place: USA...
AGTCGTACCGGATCGGGTCGTTCTCGTTCCTCCTCCAGGGCGGTGACAACTTCCGCGCCTTCGCGGCGGGGACCAACACCAAGGACTCCGGTCTCATCGACCGGGACGCCTGGATCAGCTACATCCAGAAGAACAGCCCGCTCTCGCCCAGCTTCGAGAAGCTCGGCGTCGGCGTGAGCGGCGTGCCGGCCGGCACCCTGCAGCGCGGTCAGCAGGTCACCCTCCAGGTGTCCAAGCTGAACCTCACCTCGCTCGGCAGCCCGGCGAACACGAAGCTCGACCTCTCCTGGAACGGCAAGTCGGCGATCGGCAGCGCGCCGGTGGACGCGGCCGGCAATGCGACCGTGACATTCACCGTCCCGGCCGACGCCGCCGGCGCGAGCGCCCTCGTGCTGACCGCTCCGGACTCGGGGACGACGGTCCGCGTGCCGCTCGCCGTGGCGGACGCCCCGACGAACCCGAAGCCGGGCACCGACCCTAAGGCGGCCAAGGAGTCGGCGCTCACCAAGGCGCTCGAAGACAAGGTCACCGTCGACAAGGACACCTACCGTCCGGGCGACACCGTCCTGGTCACCGTCGGCGCGAAGCACGCGGGCGAGTGGGTGTCGGTCTGGCTGTACTCGAAGCCGCAGAACATCAGCGGCGGCTGGGTGCAGGTGCCCGCGAGCGGCGTGGTGAAGCTGACCCTCCCGAAGGACGCCGGCAACGGCCAGCACAAGCTGTCCGTGCAGAACGCGTCCAACGGTGTCGTCGGCTGGACCACCCTCAAGGTCAAGGCGGACAAGCCGTCGACGGGCATCCCCGTCATCGACTGGCTGATCGACCTCCTGGACCGCATCTTCGGCTGGTTCTGACCTGCAGGTGACACGAACGACCTCGGAGCCCTGCTCCGGGGTCGTTCGTGCGTTCAGACCTCGAAGTACAGGTGGGTGTGGAGGTGGCAGCCGGGGTTGAAGGGGGCGGCGCAGCGGGGGCAGACGTCGGCGGCGAGGTACTCGGCGATGGTCAGCTCGCTGCCGCAGACGCCGCACAGGACGGCCGCACGGTCGCGGTCGGCGAGGGGCCACTGCCGCGCGGGATGGCCGGCCGCCTCCGCGTGGCAGAGGTGGCACGGGTAGAACTCGCCGCAGCAGGCGAAGCGGATCGCGATCACGTCGAGCGGCGACCGGTAGTGGATGCAGCGGGTCTCGTCGTCGACGACCGGCCCGAGCACACGGGGCCGCGTCATCGCACGCCTCGCGCGGACAGCGCCTCGCCGAGCTGGTCGGCGTGCTTGAGCGAGAGGATGAGGAACGGCACCGCGAAGAAGCGTACGCCGGGGCGGACGCCGCGCGCCCGCTGCGCCTCCCGCACCTCTCCGGCGAGGCGGGCGAGCACGGGGACGGTCGTGATCGTCACGGTCAGCAGCACGGCCGCGCGCTCGGAGTCGAACCGCAGGCGATCGAGCGGGCGCAGGCCGTGCTCCACCGCGTCCAGCAGGTCGGTCACGCGCGTGGTCAGCGATAGCAGCCCGGCGAGCAGCACGGCGGCGGTGACCCGGGTCGTGTTGGCGACCGCAGCCTCCGGCCCGAGGAAGATCAGCTGGAGCGCGAGGGTGACGACGATCAGCCAGCGGAGCGCCACCGTCTGCCGTGCGAGCTCGCGCATCCCGAGCATCCCGTCGCGCAGGCCGGCGCAGGCGTAGACGACCACGACGACACCGCCGGCGACGGCGGCCGCCCACCAGCGCGAGGGGAGCAGCGATACGGCGAGCACCAGCGCCAGCAGGAGCAGCAGTTTGGGACCCGCGGGCATCCGGTGCAGGATGCCGTCCCCCGGGCGGTAGAGGCTCAGCATGCGAGCGCCGACTCGTACTCGGCGATGACGTCCGCGGGACGGCCGACCGCCTCCACGCGTCCTCGCGCGAAGAGCACGGCGGCGTCGCAGCGCGCAGCCAGGGCGAGGTCGTGGGTGACCAGCACGAGCCGGTGACCGGTGTCCGCCAGCAGGTGGTCGGCGACGAGCCGTGCGTTGCGCGCGTCGAGGTAGGTGGTCGGCTCGTCCGCGATCACCAGCTCGGGGCGACGCACGAAGGCGCCGGCCAGCGCGAGCAGCTGCTTCTGGCCGCCCGACAGCTCGTGCGACGACCGCTCGCGCAGCTCGGACAGCCCGAAGCGCGCGAGCGTCTCCTCCACACGCCGCCGGGTCTCCTCCCGGCCGAGTCGATCGGGACGCAGCGAGAACGCGACGTCCTCGGCGACCGTCGGCATGACGATCTGCGCGTCGGGGTTGCTGAACACCACGGCCACGCGGCGGCGCAGCTCGGCGGCCTGACGCACCGGGTCGAGGCCCAGGATGCGCGCCGTGCCCGCCGTCGGTGTCACCAGCCCGGCGGCCAGGCGCGCGAAGGTCGACTTGCCCGAGCCGTTCTCACCGACGACGGCGACGGTGCGCGCGTCGAGGTCGAGGTCGACGTCCCGCAGCGCGTCGACCTCGCCGAGGCGGACGCCGACGCCGTCGAGCAGCAGGGCGCGCGACGTCACGGCACCCGAGGCTCGGCCGGCTCGGACGCGGCGGGGGCGGGGGCCGCCTGGTCGCGCGGCGTCACCCAGGTGCGTCGGAACGCCCGCGGGTAGGCCCGCACCAGGGTCATCACGATCACGGTCGCGATCACCGCCTTGGCGAGGTCGCCCGGCACGAACACCAGGGCGGACTTCGCGATCACGTCGAGCGGCAGTCGCAGCACCAGGCTGGTCACCGGGATCCCGAACGCGTAGACGACGAGGATGCCGCCGACGACCATCCCGAGGAACGTGCGCCACCACACCGGCTTCCGGTTGCCCGCGTGCACGATCAGCCCGATCACGAACGCGCCGACGATCCAGCCGAACAGGTAGCCGGCGGTCGGGCCGACGAACACGCCCAGGCCGCCGGTGCCGCCCGAGAGCAGAGGCAGACCGAGCGCGACCAGTGCGAGCAGGACGGCCATCGACAGCGCGCCGAGCCATGGGCCCAGGATGGCGCCGGCCAGCATGACGCCGAGCGTCTGCGCCGTGATCGGGACGGAGCCGAAGACGCTGATGCCGCCGGGAAGACCGAGGACGGCGACGATCGCCGCGAAGACGGCGACCCGGGCGAGGTCGGTGGCGTCGAGCCGGCGGCGGGTGGGGGTCGAGAGGGTCACGGCAGCATCCTTACCTGAACGGTGTTCACCTGAACAGCGTTCACTATACTGACGAGGTGGCAGGGAACGAAACCGGACGAAGGCACTCGCGCGACGACGTGGCCGAGGCCGCGCTGCGCATCCTCGACGACCTGGGCCTGCCCGATCTCACCATGCGCCGCCTCGCGTCCGCGCTCGACGTGCAGCCGAGTGCGCTGTACTGGCACTTCCCGAACAAGCAGACGATGCTCGCGGAGGTCGCCGACCGTATCGTCGCCGCGCGCCGCCCCGACGCCCTCCCGGCCGACGCGACGTGGCAGGATGCGGTGCGCGCCGAGGCGGACGCCCTCCGCGACGCGCTGCTCTCGTACCGCGACGGGGCCGAGGTCGTGTCCAGCACCCTGGCGCTCGGCCTCGGCTCACCCGAGACGCTCGACCGCTTGGCGCGCGCGGTCGCCCGCGGCGGCTTCGACCCCGAGACCTCACGCCGCGCGGCGACCGCGCTGCTGCACTTCGTGCTCGGCCATGTCTCCCACGAGCAGCAGCGCATCCAGTACGACTCGCTCGGTGTGCTGGCGGATCAGCCGGCCTCACCGCTCGACGAGGACGATCCGGCGGCGGCCTTCGCATTCGGCGTCGGCCTGCTCGTCGGCGGGCTGGAGCTCAGTCGCTCCCGAAGGTGACCTTCCAGCCGCCGACGACATGCACGGCCAGGTTGAACAGCGCTGCGAAGATCGCCCCGAGGGCGGACACCACGATCACCTCGAGCAGTGCGACCACCAGCGTGAACGTCATCACGTTCGGGAAGGTGAGCCCCGCGACGAGGTTGGCGCCCTGGGCGCCCGCGATGTCTTCGAGGAAGCCGCTGGCCGACGCGACGACACCGAACCGCTCCATGAGCGACCACACGATCAGGCTCAGCACCACGGTGATGGCGGCGACGATGATGCTCACGAGGAACGACATCTTCAACGCCGACCAGAAGTCGATGTAGACCAGTCGCATCGTCGCGCGCCTGTTCTTCGGCTTGCCCTTCGGCGGCATCCTGCATCCTCCCCAACCGCTTCCGCCGTCGCCGGCGCTCCCCGTCGGGCAAGTCTACGGGACGGCCGCCGCGCATCCGGGCAGGGCCGTGCTGGGAGCGCGCAGCGAGTTCATACCGATCGTCCGGTTCTGCCGTAGAATGCATGCGAGCCCGGCGCGGCCGTAGCGGATTGGGGGCGCTGCGGCCGGGTCGGCCGCAATGCCCGGGCTCAGCGGATGAGCTCGGGGAGGCCGCCCAGCGCGTCCCTGCGGTCGGACGCGAGGATGCCCGGAAGCAGCACGATCCACAGCTCCCGCACCCGCTGCAGCAGGTCGGCGCGGTGCGAGAAGGTCTCGGACACGAGCTGCACTCCGGTGTACGACGCGACGACGACGCGGGACAGCAGCGCGGGATCCAAGTCCGCTCGCAGGTCGCCCTCCTCCACGGCCTGTCGGAACAACCGCTCGGCCGTGTGCAGCCAGTCGCGGTACGGCCCCGTGACCGGGTCGTCGAGAGACGCCACATCGGTCGTCAGCCGAATGCCCGCCTGCACGACGGGGTCGGTGAGCAGCTGACGCGCGAGCACGGCGCTCAGCAGCACCATCGTCTCCAGCCCCGGACGCCCCTCGGCCACGACGACTCCCGCGGCGTCCATCGTCCTGCGGTGCTGCTCGTCGATGACGGCTCGCGCGAGCTCGTCCTTCGACGGGAAGTGGAAGTACAACGCGCCCTTCGTGACTCCCGCGGCCTCCGCGATGTCCGCGATCGAGGCGAGGCCGTAGCCGCGGCGCCCGAACACCTGCGCCGCGCCGTCGACGATGGTGTCGCGCGTGACCTGGGCCCTCACCTGTTTGACCATGATGCGCTCACGTTAACGCACAGTTCCTCTGCCGGGGATGAACGATGTTCGCTCCGTGGCGTAGCGTTGCGCCTGTCGGACGTGCACAGGGGCCGACCGGCGTCGCAACCATCGCCCACCGAGGGGAGTCCGCCATGCCCACCGTCGCCGACACCATCGTCGAGATCCTGGAGGACGCGGGGGTGAGCCGGGTCTACGGCATCCCCGGCGACTCGCTCAACGGGTTCACCGACGCGATCCGCCGGAGCCGCGGCGGGCTGCACTGGGAGCACGTGCGGCACGAGGAGGCGGCCGCCTTCGCCGCGTCGGCGGATGCGGCGCTGACCGGGGAGCTGGCGGTGTGCGCGGGGAGCTGCGGGCCGGGTAACACACACCTCATCAACGGGCTGTACGACGCCAACCGCAGCCGGGTCCCCGTGCTGGCGATCGCGGCGCAGATCCCCGGGGCCGAGATCGGCAGCGGATACTTCCAGGAGACGCACCCGCAGGAGCTGTTCCGCGAGGCCGCGGTCTACACCGAGCTCGTCAGCCAAGCCGACCAGCTGCCGCGCATCCTCGAGATCGCGATGCGAACCGCGGTGGAGCGTCGCGGGGTCGCCGTGATCGTCGTCCCCGGCGAGATCTTCCTCGCCGACAGTGCCGGGCGTCGCAAGTCCGCTCCGATCGCGTTCTCGCCGCGGGTCACGCGGCCGACCGATCCGGAGCTGCAGGCGGCAGCGGACATTCTGAATGCGGCCAAGAAGGTCACGATCCTGTCCGGCGCGGGAGCCGAGGGTGCGCATCCCCAGCTCGTCGCCGTCGCCGAAGCGCTCCAGGCACCGATCGTGCACGCCATGCGCGGCAAGGAGTTCATCGAGTACGACAACCCGTACGACGTCGGCATGACCGGCCTGCTCGGCTTCTCCTCCGGCTACCGGGCGATGGAGTCGTGCGACGCCCTGCTCATGCTGGGAACGGACTTCCCGTATCAGCAGTTCTTCCCGTCGAAGGCGAAGATCATCCAGGTGGATCTGCGCGGCGAGAACCTGGGCCGCCGCGTGCCGCTCGACCTCGGGCTCGTCGGCAGCGTGAAGGACACGGTGGAGGCGCTGCTCCCGCTGCTCGCAGAGCGGAAGGACCGCAAGCACCTCGACGCCTCCCTCGCGCACTACGAGAAGACGCGCAAGAGCCTCGACGACCTGGCCGTCAACGACCGCAACCGCACTCCCATCCACCCGCAGTACGTCGCGCGGCTGATCAGCGAGCTGGCGACGGACGACGCGGTGTTCATCCCGGACGTCGGCTCGCCGGTGGTGTGGGCCGCCCGCTACCTGCGGATGAACGGCCGACGGCGCCTGATCGGGTCGTTCACGCATGGCAGCATGGCGAACGCGTTGCCGCAGGCGATCGGCGCGCAGACGGCGTTCCCGGGGCGGCAGGTGGTCGCGCTCGCCGGCGACGGCGGCCTCGCGATGCTGCTCGGGGAGCTGCTGACCCTGCGGCAGAACAAGCTGCCGGTGAAGATCGTCGTCTTCAACAACTCCTCGCTGAACTTCGTCGAGGTGGAGATGAAGGCGGCCGGGTTCGTCAACTTCGGCACCGGGCTCGAGAATCCGGACTTCGCCGAGGTCGCCCGGGCGATCGGCCTGCACGGCCAGCGCGTCGAGAAGCCGGACGACCTCGAGGGCGCGCTGCGGGCGGCCTTCGCGCACGAGGGCCCGGCGCTGGTGGACGTGGTGACGGCCCGCCAGGAGCTCAGCATCCCGCCCGCGATCACCGCGAAGCAGGTCAGCGGCTTCACGCTCTACGCGTTGCGCACGATCATGAACGGCCGCGGCGACGAGCTCATCGACCTGGCCGACACGAACGTCTTCCGCCGCCTCTTCGACTGACCGGCCCGCCCAGCCGCCGAGCACAGGAAAAACGTCGCCTCTTCAACCGAAGGGCGACGTTTTTCCTGTGCTCGCGGGCTAGTTGATGCAGACGGTGGAGCTGTAGTTGGTGGCGGGGCCGGAGGGGGTAGGGCTCGGGGCCGGGGCGGCGGGCGCCGCGGGCGCGGTGCCGGGGGCGGCGGGCGCGGTCGGCATGATGCCGTCGCCGCCGAGGACGAGGGTGACGGTGCTGACCGTGTCGGTCTGCTGCACGGCAGCGCCCGGAAGGTAGGCCGCGACGGCCTTGGCCTGCGCCTCCTGGCCCGACTTGTACTGGATGACGGTCGTCGCGCGGGTGTCCGCGTCTCCGGGGGTGCCGGTCTTGAAGCCCGCGGCGGTGAGCGTCTGCGTCGCGGCGGTCGCCGCGCCGTTCGCGCTGCCGCCGTTGAGTACGGTGACCGTCGTGTCGGCCGGCTTCGCCGCCGTCGCGTTGTCGTACGCGGTCGGCGTTCCCATCAGGCCCTGGATGAAGGCGGGCATGGCGGCCGTGTCCACCTCGACGATCGACACGTCGTTCCCGTCGACGGTGATCGTCGGCGTGCCGGAGATCGGGATGGTCGCCGACTGGATCTTGCCGCCGGTCAGCCCCTGCAGCTGCGCGGCGAGCTGCAGGAAGTTGAGGCCGGGATCGGTCTCGAGCGAGCCGCTCACCGCATCCAGCGTGTTGGTCAGCTTGGCCGGGTTGAGGAGGGTCCCGGCGGAGAGGAACTTGTGCGCCTCGACCGACAGGAAGTACTGCTGCCGGACCACCCGGTCCAGGTCGCCGCGGGGCAGCCCGTGCCGCTGACGGACGAACGAGAGCGCCTGCTTCGCGTCGAGCGTCGACACGCCGGCCGGGAAGTTCGCTCCGGAGTACGGGTCGTCGACCGCGTTGTTGAGGCAGACCTGCACCGGTCCGAGGGCCTGCGCGATCGTGTAGAAACCGAGCAGCGACACGCGCACGTAGTGGTCGATGCTGAGGCCGGTCAGATTCTGGACCGTCTGAATGAGCAGCTTCGCCCCCGCGGTCGGGTCGCTGCCGCCGCCGCCCAGCGAGAAGGCGGAGTTGAGCTTGTTCATGCCGTGGCCCGGCACATCCACCCACGAGTCGCGGGGAAGCGAGATGAGGGTCGCGGACTTCCCGTTCGCGGGGATGTGCAGCACCATCATGGTGTCGGTGTTCGTTCCGCCGCCGTCACTCGTCGTGCTCAGCTGGTCGAGTTCGGCCTGGCTGGCGCCGTCGGGGCGGTGGTCATCGCCGACCAGCAGGATGTTCTGGTCCTGGCCGTCGACGTCGTTCGCGGGCTTGGAGATGACGTCGACGTGCTTCACGCCGCCGACGAAACGGAAGTAGCTGTACGCGGCGTAGCCGCCGACGACCACGAGGATGACCGCGAGGGCCGCCGCGGTCCAGGCGACGATGCGCTTGGCGCGGCGGCGTCTGCGCGGGGGCCTGCCTGAGGTCGGGTCGGTGCCGTCGTCGTTGCCGCCGTCGTCTCCGTTTCCGCCGCGACCGCTACCGCCGCCCCCGTTGCCGCCTCGGCCATTGCTTCCGTCGCGACCGGCGCCCCCACCGTCGAGCCCGGGCGCGTCTCCGCCCATCCCGAACGGGTCGAACGGCGCGGGCGAGCCTCCGGTGGGCACGCCGGACGCCGGCCGGGTGGCCCGGACCGGACGTCGCGGGTCCGCGGGGGGCACGCGTCCGAAGACCTCGGTCGCCGGCAGCTGCTCGTCGCGGCCGTCGGCACCGGATCCGGAAGCGGGATAGTTCGGGCGTCGCACACGGAAACGCTAGGGGGAGGCGCCTTGGAACCGGCTGGTTTCCGCCGGTGTTCCCGACGAATGGCCAGCGAATCCGCGATCGCTTCCCAGCAGAATTACGACCTGCGATGTACGCGACCTGCGAGAACCCTCAGTCGTCGCCGTCGTCGGGCGGCACACAGTCCTCGGCGGTGATGGCCGCGTTCATCGTCCGGGCGATGCCCAGCAGCTCGTCCTGCTGCTCCGGCGACAGGGCGTCGAACAGGATGCGGCGGATCGTCGCGGAGTGCTTCGGCAGCGCCCGCACGACCACCCGGCGGCCGTCGCCGGTGAGGTGGATCCAGGTGGCCCGGCGGTCCTCCGCGCACTCCTGCCGTTCGACGAACCCGCGGGCGGCCATGCGGCTCACCTGGTGCGAGACGCGGCTCTTCTCCCAGCCGGTGGCGTCCACGAGGTCGCGCACGCGCAGCCGCCGTCCGGGCGCGCGGGTCAGGGCCATCAGCACCTCCAGCTCGGAGATGGAGATGCCGTCGTCGTGCTGGAGCTGAGCATCCAGGGTGCGGTCGAAGCCACGGCGCATCAGGTGGAAGGCACGGAACAGCTCCAGCTCGTCGTCCGACAGCTTCCTCGGGTCCGGACGGGTCTGCACGGTGGCCATAACCCATCCTGACACGCGCGGGGCGGCTAGTGGACGAGCGCCTCCAGGGATACGACGAGCACGCCGAGCGCCACGAGCACCGCCAGCGCGATGAGCTTCCGCCAGCCGGAGAGCCCGGACCGGGCCACGGCGATCCATGCGATCACGGCGAGCGCGAGGATCAGCGACACGATCGCGATCACGATGCCCGTGCGGGCCTCGATCACGTCGAACACCGCGAGGGCGACGGCGATGACCGGCACGACCAGCACGCCCAGCGCGCGCGAGGAGACCGCGGCCATGTGCCCGAACTCCCTCGCGGTGGGCAGGCTGCTGTGCACGATCATGTGCGAGACGAGGTCGGAGGCGAGCCCGGCCAACAGCACCCCGATCACCGAGACGACGAGCGTCCAGAGGACGGTGGGAGAGTCGAGCTCGCCGTGGCCGTTCAGGGCCATGAGGATCGCCAGCGCTGTGAAGGTCACGTAGATGCGCTCCCGCAACCGGTCACCGGCCTGGCGGCGCTGCTCCTCGGTCGCGTCGGACGGCAGGTGGATGTCGTCTGTGCGGTCGGCGCGGTCGTCGGACATGCGCCGAGCCTACGGGAATGCATCCTGCGGCGGGATCGTTCAGAATGGGTGACACGTCATCAAAAGGAAGGCTGACATGACGAAGATCGCGATCATCATCGGAAGCACGCGCCCCGGACGCAACGGCGAGGCCGTCGCCCGCTGGGTGTACGAGAACGCCGCAAAGCGCACGGGCGTCGAGTACGAGCTCGTGGACCTGGCGGAGTGGAACCTCCCGCACCTCGACGAGGCCATGCCCGCCGCGATGGGGCAGTACGCCGGCGAGCACACCAAGGCCTGGGCGGCGAAGATCGCCGAGTTCGACGGCTACCTGTTCGTCACCCCCGAGTACAACCACAGCACCTCCGGTGCCCTCAAGAACGCGATCGACTACGTCGGCGCCGAGTGGTACAACAAGGCGGCCGGGTTCGTCAGCTACGGCGTCTTCGGCGGCGCCCGTGCGGTCGAGCACCTGCGCCTCGTGCTGTCGCAGCTCCAGGTGGCCACGGTCAGCGCCCACGTGGGCCTGAGCCTGGCGCACGACTTCGAGAACTGGCAGCTCAAGCCGACCGATCAGCAGACCGCCGCGCTCACCCCGCTGTTCGACCAGCTCGAGGCGTGGTCCGCTGCGCTCGAGACCGTCCGCGCGGCGGCCGAGGAGAACGAGGACGAGGCGGCAGCCTGACCCTCCCTCGCACGACCCCCTTCTGCCCGGTGCTGCCTACGTCTGGCACACCGGGCAGAAGTACGTCACCCGCTCTTCGAGCTCGGTGCGGCCGAGCGAGCCCGAGCGGATGGGCGTCCCGCAGCGCCGGCAGGGCTGGCCTTTGCGGCCGTAGACCCACGTGTTCCTGCCGCGGCGGGTGTCGCCGGTGGTGACCCGCAGCGGGCGGTCGCGGTTCGCCACGATGAGGCGGTGGCCGAGGTCGACCGCGGCGGCGAGGTCGGTCTCGCCCGCGGGCCGGGTGGGCAGCATCCCGCGCAGGAAGCACAGCTCGTTCGCGTAGACGTTCCCGAGTCCGGCCAGGTTTCGCTGGTCGAGCAGGGCGACTGCGACGGGGACCTCGGGATGCTCCTCCAGGCGCCGCAACGCCTCGGCGGCGTCCCAGTCGGGGCCGAGCAGGTCGGGGCCGAGGTGGCCGACGGCCTCCTCCTCGCGGTCGCGGGGGAGGATCTCGAGGACGCCGAGCAGGAAGCCGACCGCCTGCGCGTCCTCGGTGCGGAGGACGGCGCGCGCCTGGTACCCGGGGTGCCGCCACCGGCCGCCCGGCGGGTACACCTCCCACGAGCCCTCCATCTTGAGGTGGCTGTGGATGGTGTGCTCGCCGACGTGCATCAGGAGGTGCTTGCCGCGCGGGACGACCTCATCCATCCGCTGGCCGGACAGGTCGACGGTCGCGTACGCGGGCACGCGGAAGTCCGTCTCGGTGAGCATGCGGCCCGCGAGGGCGCGATCGAGCCGGTGGGCCGCCTGGTAGACGGTGTCGCCCTCAGGCATGGTGCGTTCCGCTCGCGCGCGGGGCCGGGTTCACGCAGCGCCTCATCCGCGCAGCCGCAATCCGCGGGGCGTGGCAAGGAAGCCCGCCTCCGAGAGCGCGTCGCCCAGCGGCGAGCCGAGCACGAACTCGCCGTTGACCGTCTCGATGGCCAGTTTGTCGACCCGGCGGGCGGTGACCAGCGCGGCGAGGGCACGGGCGGCGGCCCGCAGCACCGCGCCGGCCGTCTCGTCGGCGCCCTCGGCGGTCGGATCGACGAAGCACAGCAGGCTCTTGCCCCCGCGCTCGACGTAGAGCGTCAGCTCACCGTCGACCAGCACGACGAGGGCGCCCGCCTTACGGCCCGGGCGGTGGCCGGTCCCGGTCTCGCCGGGGACGGCCGGCCAGGGGAGGGCGGCGCCGTACGCGTTGGCCGGGTCGGTCGCGGCAAGTGCGATCGCTTCGTTCGGCCGCTCCTGCGTGTGGTCGCGGGCGTACGACCGCAGCCTGTCCACGGTGGCGCCGCTCGCGAACTGCGCGGCACCGAGCGTCTCGATGAAGTAGCCCCGGCGCGCACGCCCGGTCTCCTCGAAGCCGCTCAGCACCTTGTACGCGAGGGCGAAGCCGCCCGGCGTGCCTTCGTTCATCACCGAGCCGCGCGTCACGACGCCGTAGCGATCGAGCAGCGTCTCGGCCTGCCCGTGGGCGCGGACGGTCGAGTCGAGGTCGCGCTCGGGCAGCAGCGACCAGCGCCCGGCGACGGTCGGAGGTCCCATCCGGGTGACCATCGCGGATCGGGTGGGGACACGTCCCCGGTACATGCGCGCACGGGTCGGCTGGCGCGGTCGCTTGTGCGCGCCGGAGCCGCCGGCGGTCAGGGTGCGCAGCGGGGCGAGGGTGTCGTTGGTGATGCGTCCCGCCCAGACGAGGTCCCAGAGCGCCGTCACCAGCTCCGAGTCGTCGATCGCCGAGCCCCGTTCGGTGCCGAGTGCGTCGGACAGCTGACGGAAGAAGTACCCGCCGCCGCGGCCGAGGGCGTCGAGGATGCCGCGCTGCAGCTCATCCGGCTCGTGGTCGGAGGGCGGATCGAGGGTCAGCGGGGCCGAGTCGGCGAGGTGCAGGCTGATCCAGCCGTCGTCGCCGGGGAGGCTGCCGTCACCGGCCCAGATCACCTCGCCCGTGGCGGTGAGCTCGTCGAGCATGGCCGGGCTGTAGTCCGAGACCCGGCTCGGCAGGATCAGCGACTCCCACGCCGAAGCGGGGATGCGTGCACCCGCCAGCTGCTCGATCACGGAGGCGACCGCATCCACTCCGCGGAGCGTGGATCCGACGTGCTGCCACTCCGGAAGGAAGCGCCCGAAGGTGGGGGTGTCGACCGGCTCGACCTCGTGCCGGAGAGCCGCGAGCGACATCCGCCGCAGGCGCCGCAGCACTTCGGCGTCGCTCCACTCGCTGCCCTGCGCGTGCGGGCGGAACTCGCCCTCGACCACACGCCCGTCGCGGGCGAGGCGGCGCAGCGCGTCGTGGACGATCGCCGGCCCGAGTCCGAGCCGCGACGCGATGTCGGCGGTCTCGAACGGACCGTGCGTGCGCGCGAACCGGCTCACGAGGTCGCCGAGCGGGTCGTCGACCGGCTCGATGAAGGCGAGCGGCACACCGATCGGAAGCGGCACGCCGAGCGCGTCGCGCAGACGCGAGGCGTCTTCGATGGCGGCGAACCGCTCGGTGCCCGCGATCGACACCGCGAGCGCGCGGTGGGTGTCGACCAGGGTGGCGAGGTGGGCGGCAGCCGCCGCGCGATCGGCGTGCGGCGCGGCGACCGGGGCGTCGGACTCGCTGTCAGCGCCTGTGGCGGCCGCTGCACCTTCCGCCTCCAGCCGCTCCGCGACCTCGTCCACCGAGAGCGGACCCAGCAGCCGCAGCAGGTCGGCCACGCCCTCCACGCCGCGCACGCGGCGCTCGGGCGCGAGTCGCTGCAGCTGGAGTTCCACCCGTTCGATGACCTGCGAGTCGAGCAGCTCGCGCAGCTCGGCCCGGCCGAGAAGTTCCGCGAGCAGGCCCGCGTCGAGCGACAACGCGGCCGCCCTGCGCTCGGCGAGCGGGCTGTCGCCCTCGTACATGAACGCAGCGACATATCCGAACAGCAGCGACCGGGCGAAGGGCGACGCCGTCTCGGTCGCGGCCTCGACCAGCCGGATGCTGCGCTGCTCGATCTGCTTGGCGACGTCGGCCAGCGCACCGAGGTCGTAGACGTCCTGCAGCACCTCGCGGATGGTTTCGAGGATGATCGGGAACGTCGGGTACTTGCGCGCCACATCCAGCAGCTGCGCGGCCTTCTGCCGCTGCTGCCAGAGCGGCGAGCGCTTGCCCGGGTTGTACTTCGGCAGCAGCAGCGCCCGGGCCGCCGATTCGCGGAACCGTGACGCGAACAGCGCCGAGCCGCCGACCTCCGACGTCACCAGTTCGTCGAGCTCCTGCGGCTCGAAGACGAACAGCTCTCCGCCGGGCGGCTGTGCCTCGGTGTCCGGGATGCGCACCACGATGCCGTCGTCGGCCGCCATGGCCCCGGCGTCGATCCCGTACCGCTCGCGCACACGCGCCTGCACCGCCAGTGCCCACGGCGAGTGCACCTGCATGCCGAACGGGGAATGCAGCACGACGCGCCAGTCGCCGAGCTCGTCGCGGAACCGTTCGACCACGAGTGTGCGGTCGGTCGGCACGTGACCGGTCGCCTCCTTCTGCTCGCGGAGGAAGGCCAGCAGATTGTTGGTCGCCCACGCGTCGAGCCCGGCCTCGACGCAGCGCAGCTCGGCGTCGGCAGGGGTGGCGGTGCTCAGCTCGCGGGTGAACGCGCCGACCGCGCGCCCGAGTTCGGCCGGCCGACCGATCCCGTCGCCCTTCCAGAACGGCAGCCGCCCGGGCTCGCCGAACGCCGGCGTCACGAGCACGCGGTCGTGGGTGATCTCCTGGATGCGCCAGCTGGTCGAGCCGAGGGCGAACACGTCGCCGACGCGCGACTCGTAGACCATCTCCTCGTCGAGCTCGCCGACCCGGCTGGCCTTCTCGCCGACCATGTAGACGCCGAACAGTCCGCGGTCGGGGATGGTGCCGCCGCTCGTCACCGCGAGCCGCTGCGCTCCCGGCCGACCGGTGAGGGTGCCGGTGTCGCGGTCCCAGACGATGCGTGGCCGCAGCTCGGCGAACTCGTCGGACGGGTAGCGCCCGGCGAGCAGGTCGAGCGTCGCGTCGTAGGCGCTCCGCGGGAGGGTCGCGAAGGGGGCGCTGCGCCGCACCGCGTCGAACCAGTCGTCTGCATCCAACGGCTCGAGCGCGACGGCCGCCACGGTCTGCTGAGCGAGGATGTCGAGCGGGTTCGCCGGCACCTTGAGCGACTCGATGAGCCCGGCCGTCATCCGCTCGGTGGCGACCGTGGAGTGGATGAGGTCGGCCCGGTGCTTCGGGAAGACCACGCCGCGCGAGATCTCGCCGACCTGGTGGCCGGCGCGTCCCACCCGTTGCAGCCCACTCGCGACCGACGGCGGCGCCTCGACCTGGATGACCAGGTCGACCGCGCCCATGTCGATACCGAGCTCGAGGCTGGAGGTGGCGACGACGCAGCGCAGGCGACCCGACTTCAGGTCGTCCTCGATGAGCGCCCGCTGCTCCTTGCTGACGGAGCCGTGGTGGGCTCGGGCCAGCACCAGCGTGTCCTCATCGGCGACGGCCTGCGAGCCGCGGGTCTGCCCGGAGCCGCCCATGAGCTCGGCAGGCGCGCGTCGCGCACCGGCCTCCTCGACCTCGCCGCCCAGCAGCCGCTCCTCGTAGATCTCGTTGAGGCGTGCGGTCAGACGCTCGGCCAGACGCCGCGAGTTCGCGAACACGATCGTGGACCGGTTCTCGAGCACGCGGTCGACGATCGCCTCCTCGACGTGCGGCCAGATCGATCCCGCCTGGGGTGGCGAGCCGTCTCCGGGGTTCTCGCTCGCGTAGGTCGACGTGCCGAGCTCGCTCATGTCCTCGACGGGCACGACCACGCGCAGGTCGAAGCGCTTGCCGGCGGGCGGCGCGACCACCTCGACGGGTGCTTGCCCGCCCAGGAACCGCGCCACCTCCTCCGGCGGCCGCACCGTCGCCGAGAGGCCGATGCGCTGCGCCGGCTTCTCGAGCAGCTCGTCCAGCCGCTCCAGCGACAGCGCGAGGTGCGCGCCGCGCTTCGTCGAGGCGACCGCGTGCACCTCGTCGACGATGACCGTCTCAACCGAGGTCAGCGTCTCGCGCGCCTGCGACGTCAGCATGAGGAACAGCGACTCGGGCGTCGTGATCAGGATGTCCGGCGGGCTGCTCAGCAGCGCCCGGCGATCGGAGGCCGGCGTGTCGCCCGACCGCACGCCCACGCTGACGTGCGGGGGCTCGGCGCCGAGCCGCTTCGCGGTCTGCGTCACGCCGACGAGAGGGGCGCGGAGGTTGCGCTCGACATCGACCCCCAGCGCCTTCAGCGGCGAGATGTAGAGGACGCGCGTGCCCGGCTTCGCGTCGGTGGCCCGGGGCTCGCTCGCCAGCCGGTCGATCGCCCATAGGAACGACGCCAGCGTCTTGCCCGACCCGGTCGGCGCGATCACCAGCGCGTGCTTGCCGTGCGAGATCGCCTCCCATGCGCCTTCCTGGGCGGCCGTGGGCGCGGCGAAGGCCCCACGGAACCACTCGCGGGTCGCAGGGGAGAATCGGTCGAGCACGTCGCTCATCCCTCCATCCTCCACCCGACCACCGACACTGTCAGGGCCGTCGCCCGGACCTGTGGAGAACGCTCAGCGAGGCAGATGCGTGCGGATGAAGGAGGAGATGTCGCCGAGCTCCGTGGGAGAGATGGCGTGCCCCATCCCCTCGTAGATGCGGGCGTCGAGGGCCGCGTGCTCCGGCAGCCACTCGGTCGTGCGGTCGAGCGACGAGGCGGGGATGGTGTCGTCGAGCGTTCCGCGCCCCCAGAACACCGGCACGGGCGCCTCGGCCAGTTCGGCGTCACCCGGGTGCTCGCCCTTCACCACGAACCCGGACAGCTGCACGGCGTAGTCGAACCGCTCCGGCGCCAGCCGGAGCAGCTGGAGGGCCATCGCACCACCCTGCGAGAAGCCGAGCAGCCCGGTCGGGGTCGCCGGCTGGTCGTCGAGCCAGTCCAGCACCGCGCGCGCGGCGGCGTCCGCGTTGCCGGCGAGCGGATCGCCGGGGACGTTGGTGAAGCGCGAGAACCACGCGAAGCCAGGCCCCTCGGGGATGGGCGCCCGCAGGGACGCGATCACCGGCTCCAGCGGCAGATAGGCCGCGATGCCGAAGAGATCGGCCTCGTCCGACGCGTAGCCGTGCATCAGGACGAGCAGCGGACGGCCGGCGCGGTCGCGTTCGGACGCGGACCACAGCACGGCATCGCGGTCGATGCGCAGGTCGGGAGCGGGAAACGGCACCCTCCATTCTGCGCCGGATCCGCGAATCGTCCACAGCCCCCGTCGGAGTGCCGCCCATCCACAGATCCGGCTGTGCCCCGTAGACGCGGTGATCGCCTTCCGTAGGATTCATGCATGAGCGTTCGCACCCCGGATCCGGATCCCACCCCCGACCCGCTCCCCGGCGACGGCCCGCAGCCCGGCCCGGCGTGGCTGTCCGACCTCGAGCTGGCGCAGATCCGCGGGCGCCTGCCCCTGTTGTACGTCGAGGCGGTGCCGATCCGGGTGGATGGGCTCGGGCAGGTCACGGAGGTCGGCATCCTGTTGCGTGCCAACGCGGTCGGCGAGATCACGCGCACGCTGGTCTCCGGGCGCGTGATGTACGGCGAGACGCTGCGCGAGGCGCTGTTCCGGCACCTCGAGAAAGACCTCGGGCCGATGGCGTTCCCGCAGCTGCCGGCGAGCCCGGTGCCGTTCCAGGTGGCGGAGTACTTCCCGCTGCCGGGCGTCTCCCCCTATGTGGATGAGCGTCAGCACGCGGTCTCGCTGGCGTATGTGGTCCCCGTGACGGGAACGTGCGAGCCGCGGCAAGACGCCCTGGAGCTGACGTGGATGACGCCGGAGGAGGCGACGTCCCTCACCGTGACCGAGGAG
>Ga0209455_1000798_pt1 | contig 17403 bp, 17 predicted proteins | sample AraplaCol_mCL_r2_FD_184275 | JGI IMG/M metagenome (GOLD analysis project Ga0209455, IMG submission 184275) | Arabidopsis root microbial communities from North Carolina, USA - plate scrape CL_Col_mCL_r2 (SPAdes) (version 2) | ecosystem: Host-associated > Plants > Roots > Endosphere | place: USA...
CAGCCTTTCGCGCGGGCGAAATCCAGCGCCGTGCGCACCAGCTCGCCAGCCACGCCGCGACCGCCGGCCGGTGGCGGCACCTCGGTATGGGTGATCGCCATGCCGCCTTCCGCGAGCGTGTAGTCGAGCACGCAGTGCGCGCCTTCCACCTCCACCTCGAAACGCTGCGCAGCGCGGTTGTGCTGGATGTCGAGCTGCATGGCGATCTCCGTGGACGATGCCGCCAAGCATACCGCCGCCATCAGGCCGCCATCTCGTCCCCCGCCAGCTCGCGACGCCGACGCACCGCGGCAGCCAGTCGCTCCAGCACGCGCACCGAGTCGTCCCAGCCGATGCAGCCATCCGTGACGCTCTGGCCGTAGGTCAGCGGACGGCCATCCACCAGGTCCTGGCGGCCGGCGACCAGATGGCTTTCCACCATCGCGCCCACGATGCGCGACTCGCCCGCCTCCAGTTGCGCGGTGATGTCGGCTATCACCTTCGGCTGGTTCTCCGGGTTCTTGCCGCTGTTGGCATGGCTGGCGTCGATCATCACCCGCGCCGGCAGGCCGGCCTTGGCGATCGCGCTGCAGGCGGCCTCGACGCTGGCGGCGTCGTAGTTCGGCACCTTGCCGCCGCGCAGGATCACGTGGCAGTCGCGGTTGCCGCTGGTGGCCGCGATCGCGGCCTGGCCCTGCTTGGTCACCGCGAGGAAATGGTGCGGATGCGCGGCCGCCTGCACCGCGTCCACCGCCAGCTTCACGTTGCCGTCGGTGCCGTTCTTGAAGCCCACCGGGCAGGACAACCCCGAGGCCAGCTCGCGATGCACCTGGCTTTCGGTGGTGCGCGCGCCGATCGCGCCCCAGGCCACCAGGTCGGCGAGGTATTGCGGCGAGATGATGTCGAGGAACTCGCTGCCGGCCGGCACGCCCAGCGCGTTGATGTCGCACAGCAGCTGGCGCGCCACGCGCAAGCCCTTGCGGATGTGGAAGCTGCCGTCCAGGTCCGGATCGTTGATCAGCCCCTTCCAACCCACCGTGGTGCGCGGCTTCTCGAAGTACACCCGCATCACGATCTCAAGCTCGCCGCCGAGGCGCTCGCGCTGCGCCGCCAACCGCTGCGCGTACTCCAGCGCGGCGCGCGGGTCGTGGATGGAGCACGGGCCGATCACCACCGCGAGGCGGTCGTCGCTGCCGGCGAGGATGCGGTGCAGAGCCGTGCGCGCGTTGCCCACGGTGGCGAGCGCGGCGGGCGTGGCGGGGCATTCGTCCATCACCTCGGCGGGCGTGGCGAGCGGGGTGATCGTGCGGATGCGCAGATCGTCGGTGGCGGACTGGGACATGGCGGCGGCTTTCCTCGGGTGGGGTGCCAGCGGCGGCCATGAAAAAAGCCGCCTGGGTCGCTGGCGGCTTTCGGGATGGGATTTCAGGACTTCAGACCAAACGCACCCATGCCTCCGCCAGCGGCTTCGGATAGCCATAAAACCAAAAGTACTGGCGGGCGGTGTGGGTCATGGGAAGTCAGTGATAGCACAGGCTTTCGGCGCGTGCAAAGTCCTTTTGCGCATATCCACCGGTTCCGCTAACTTCCCGCGAACCGACCGGGGGACGCCATTGGCCACGCTCATACCCACCCGCAACAGCTGCCTGCCACGGATGACCGGCGGCGAGAAGCGCGTGTCCGAACGGTTGGAACAGAAGCTCGAAGACGACTACCTGCTCTGGTACGACGTGCCGATCGGCCTCAAGCAGCGCCGCCCCGACTTCGTGGTGTTCCACCCGCGCCGCGGCCTGCTGGTGTTGGAAGTGAAGGATTGGAAGGCCGACACCATCCGCCATGCCGACACGACCCAGTTCACCCTGGTCACCGAACGCGGCTTGGCGAAGGAAACGAACCCGCTGCTGCAGGCGCGCGCCTATGCGCTGGAGATCGGCGTGGTGCTGGAACGCGATCCGGCGCTGCGCTACCCCGACGGCCATCGCCATGCCGGCAAGCTGGTGATGCCGTGGGCCTGGGGTGCTGTGCTGGCCAACCTCACGCGCAAGCAGTTCGAGGAAGGCGGGCTGGAGGCGGTGATTCCGGCGCACCTGGCGATCTGCCGCGACGAGCTGTACGAGACGGTGGACAGCGAGGCCTTCCAGGAACGGCTGTGGGCGATGTTCCCGCAGGTGTTCCCGGTGGCGCTCACTCTGCCGCAGATCGACCGCGTGCGCTGGCACCTGTTCCCCGAGATCCGCGTGGAGCCGGGCAGCGGCCAGTTCGGCCTGTTCGCCGCCGAAGGCCATGACGCACGCGCGCTGGAGATCCCCGACCTGGTGAAGGTGATGGACGCCCAGCAGGAGCAGCTGGCGCGTTCGCTGGGCGACGAGCATCGCGTCATCCACGGCGTGGCCGGCTCGGGCAAGACCATGATCCTGGGCTTCCGCGCGATGCAGCTGGCGCAGTCGCTGAGCCGGCCGATCCTGGTGCTCTGCTACAACAAGACGCTGGCGGCGCGGCTGGAGCAGCTGATCGGCGAGCGCGGCCTGGCCGACAAGGTGCAGGTCTACAACTTCCATCGCTGGTGCCACCGCATGCTCACCAGCTACCACGTGGCGCTGCCGCCCAAGGGCGAGCACTTCTTCGAGGCGATGGTGGAGCGGGTGATGGAAGGCGTGGATAAGGAGCAGATCCCGCGCTTCCAGTACGGCGCCGTGCTGGTCGACGAGGGCCACGACTTCGAACCGGACTGGTACAAGCTGATCGTGCAGATGATCGACCCGGCCACCAACTCGCTGCTGGTGCTGTACGACGACGCGCAGAACATCTACGGCAAGGCCGGCCGCCGCAAGCTGAGCTGGAAGAGCCTGGGCGTGCAGGCGCAGGGCCGCACCACCATCCTCAAGCTCAACTACCGCAACACGCTGGAGATCCTCGCGGTGGCGCGCAACTTCGCCGGCGAACTGCTCGCCGCGCGCAGCGACGACGACGACGGCGTGCCGCTGATCGCCCCCGAAAGCGCCGGCCGGCGCGGCCCGTTGCCCGAGCTGATCCGCACCGATACCGCCGCCGCCCAGCTCGATGCGCTGATTGCCCAGCTGCGCGACGAGCACGCCCACGGCCGCCCCTGGGGCGAGATGGCAGTGATCTACCGCGCCGGCTGGGAGGGCGAGAAACTGCACGATGCGCTGGAGCGCCTCGCCATTCCCTCCAGCCTCGCCGACGAAAACGGCAAGCAGGCGCTGTTCGTGGTCAAGGACAGCGTGAAGCTGCTCACCATGCACTCCTGCAAGGGCCTGGAATTTCCGTTCGTGATCATCCCAGGCCTCGGCTCGCTGCCGCGCGAAAACCAGCGCGAGGTCGACGAGGCGCGCCTGCTCTACGTGGCAATGACCCGCGCCACCGAGCGGCTGGTGCTGATCCACCACCTCGACTCGATGTTCTCCAAGAGCATCCGCGACTCGATCAACGAGGTGCAGGCGCAGCTGGCGCGGTAAGCCCCCTCCCCGGCTCGCCTGTGGAGAGGGCTGGGGTGAACAGGAGCTTCCCCACTAGACTGCGCGCACCATTCTCGGGGAATCCATCGCATGCGCCGCCTGCTGCTCGTCGCCACGCTCGCCCTCGCCGCCTGCATCCTGCCCGCGTTCGCCGCGGACGACGTCACCCAGCTGCAGAAGATCGATCAGGTCGTCGGCAGCGGCGCGGTGGCGAACGACGGCGACGTGGTGCAGGTGAACTACACCGGCTGGCTGTACGACGCGAGCGCGACGGACCACCACGGCAAGGAATTCGACAGCACGCAGGGTGGCGAACCGATCCGCTTCACGCTGGGCGCGGGCGAAGTCATCCAGGGCTGGGACCAGGGCATCCGCGGCATGCACGTGGGCGGCAAGCGCACCCTCATCATCCCTGCGCGGCTGGCCTACGGCGGCCGCGGCGCCGGCGACGCCGTGCCGCCGAACGCCACACTCGTGTTCGACGTGGAACTGGTGAGCGTGCATTGAGGCAGGAGCGCACCCTGTGCGCGAATGCGCTGGTGCTGATCGGAGCAAAAGCATTCGCGCACAGGGTGCGCTCCTACCGCAGCACGTCAAACCGCCGCAAGGCGGTCGGCATCGCCCTCATCATCAACCATCACGCAGTTGCGCCCGCTCCGCTTGGCGCGGTACAGCGCGGCATCCGCCTGTTTGCACAGGCGCTGCAAGTCGTAGCCGGAGGTATCGGTAAAGGCCAGGCCCACGCTGGTGGATATCCCGACGGCCACGCCGTCGCTCTCCACCTTGGCCATCTCGATGGCGAGCCGGATGCGTTCTGCGATCGCCACGCCCTGCCCGCGCGAGCACTCGACCAGCAGGATGCCGAACTCCTCGCCGCCGAGGCGACCGAACAGGTCGACGGCACGCAGGTGCTGCCGGCAGACGGCGACGATGTGCCGCAAGACCTCGTCGCCCATGGCATGGCCGTGGGTATCGTTGATGTGCTTGAAGTGGTCCAGGTCGATGAAGACCATGCAGGCTGCGCCCGCGCGCCGCTCCAGCAAACGCAGCATGCGCTCCACTTCGCCCATGAAATGCTGGCGGTTGAACACCGCGGTCAGGCCATCGAGGTGGGACAGCTTCTTGAAACGCAGCTGCGAGCGCTTGAGCCGGAACATCCACAACGCGGCGAAAGCCAGCGCCATCAGCAGCAGCGCCAGGTACAAATGGTTGGCTTCCGCCTTTTTGGTGTCCAGCGTCTGCCGCATGCGCAACAGCGCGTTCTGCCGCCCCAGCTTTTCCGTCTCGAGCTTCTGCGCCAGCAGGTGTTGCTGCACCGTCTGATAGGCCATCGCACGCGCACTGACGTCGTCGAGGTAGGCCTTGTCCAGCGCGGCGTACTTCTTGTAGTAATCGAGCGCGGCGGCGGCGTGGCCCTGCCGATTCTCGATGCGGTAAAGCACCTTGTAGGCATCTTTCAGCCAGTCGTCGATATCGCCCGGCTTTCCCGCGGCGACCACGGCGAGGGCCGCCCTCCGGGCACCATCGTCGTCGCCAAGAGCAACCAGCGCCTGCGCCCTGCTTACCAGGGCCGACAGCTTGTTCGGGGCATAGTCGTTGGCTTCGACGCTGGGCGCGATCCGGTCGAGCAGTGCAAGCGCCCGGTGCGACTGGCCCTCATGCACGTACCGATCGGCGAGCGTGAGCATCAGGTCGGCGTTGTAAACCGGCTCCTTGGCCGCCGGGCACGCCGCCAGCGCCTGCTGCAACTCCGGACTGCCCGACTTGAGCCGATGGCCGGTCTCGAGTGCCACGACCAGACTGGTGGCGGGATAACACGGACCATCTCCGGCCGGGATGGCACCCATCGCGATGCGCGCATAGCGGATGGCCAAATCGGTCTGCCCAGCCAGGCCCAGCGACTGCGACAGGTTCAGCGTCACCATGAAGCGGACCTTGGCATCCGTGATCCGTGGCAACCGCGCCGCAAGGCGATTGGCCAGTTCGAATGCCTCCGTATAGTGCCGGGTGATTCCGTACTGGCTCACCAACATGGCTGCCGCACGGTCGGCCATGCGCGAATCACTGGAGTGCTGGATGATGTCGCGAAACTGCACCTCCGACTTGGCGTATTGGCCTTCGTACATGGCCTCCCACGCGTCCAGATAGCGCAGTTGCCATTGTTCGTCCGGCGCCAGCCGGGAAGCCACCTGATTGAGCTGGGCCAGTTGGCGGACGAACCGCGGATGATCCGTCACCGGCAACGGCCAGGTCTGCTTGAGCAGGGCGGAAGGATCGGCGACGGCGTCGACGGCAAGCCCCACCTGCCAGAACACGCAACCCGCCAGGCCCGCCCAAGCGAGCCATGACCGCAAGCTGCCCGATCGCGAGTACATGCCGTCCGGATTAACGCCGGAGCGCCGGGGCGCCCTGACCCGGAATCCGGGGATCGCCAACCGGCTTGGCGCCGCCGTCCACGAGTCGCTGCACGAAGCCGGGCGGCACCGGCACGTCCGCCATCCCGCTACCCGGAGCGCTGCACCGCAGCGCAGTGGTGCCGAACGCTTCCGGCGATTCCATCGTTTCCATGATGCCCCCCGTTTTCGCGATCATAACGCCGGCGACAGGCAAGCGTGTACGCACCCGCCGCCCCGCGACTGCGCCACTCAGATCGCGATGGGAATGCTGTCCTCGGCGCCAGCTTCCACCCGATTGCGCCCACCGCGCTTGGCGCGGTACAGCGCGGCGTCGGCCTCCCGGCACAGGCGCCGCAGGTCGTGGCCGCAGACGCCGGTGCAGGCCAGACCCACGCTGGTGGAGATCGCGATGACGGTGCCCTCGCACTCCACCTTCGTCGCCTCGACCGCGTGGCGGATGCGGTCGGCGATGGCCATGCCCTGCCCGTGCGAGCAGCCCACCAGCAGAATGCCGAACTCCTCGCCACCCAGCCGGCCGAACAGGTCGGCCGGGCGCAATTGCTGTTTGCCCACCACCACCACCTGGCGCAGCACCTCGTCGCCCATGGCGTGGCCGTGGGTGTCGTTGATGCGCTTGAAGTGGTCCAGGTCGATGAAGACCAGGCAAGCCGTGCCGGCGCGCTTCTCCAGCAGGCGCAGCGTGCGCTCCACCTCGCCCATGAAATGCTGGCGGTTGAACACCGTGGTCAGGCCATCGAGGTGGGACAGTTTCTTGAAACGCAGCTGCGAGCGCTTGATCCGGAACATCCAGAGCGCGGCAAAGGCCAGCGCCATCAGCAGCAGGGCGAGGTACAGCCGGTTGGTCTCGGCCGTCTTGGCATCCAGCGTCTGCCGCATGCGCAGCAGCGCGTTCTGCCGGCTCAGGTTCTCCGTCTCCAGCTTCTGCGCCAGCACGTGCTGCTGTACCGTCTCGTAGGCCATCGCGCGCGCATTGACATCGTCGAGGTAGGCCTTGTCCAGCGCAGCGTATTTCTCGTAGTAGTCGAGTGCAGCGGCGGCATGACCTTGTTTCTTCTCTATACGATAAAGCACTTCGTAGGTGTCTTTCAGCCACGCATCGAAATCGCCCGATTTGTTCTGTGCAACCACGACCAAGGCCACTTTCTTGGCAACAGCATCGTCGCCCAGCGCGGCCAGCGCCTGCGCCCTGATCAACATGGCCGTCAACTTGTAGGACGCATCGCCCAGGATATCGAGGTTGGGCTCAACCCGGTCGAGCAGGGTTAGTGCCTTGCGGGGCCGCCTTTCCTGCACATACAGGTCAGCGAGCGTGAGTTGCAGGTTCGCGTTGTACACCGGCTCCTTGGCCGCGGGGCAGTCCGCCACGGCCTGCAGCAACTCCGGACTGTTGGACTTGAGCCGATGACCGTAATAGAGCGCCTCAGCCATCATGGATGCGGGATAGCACCGACTCCCACCAACAGGAACAGCGGACATCGCCATCTGGGCGTAACGGATGGCCAGATCGGTCTGGCCGGCCAGACCTAGCGATGCCGAAAGGTTCAGCAACAATTTGAGGTGAACTTTCGCATCCGTGATCTGCGGCAAGCGAGCTGCGAGGCGATTAGCCAGCTCGAATGCCTCGGTGTAATGCCGGGTAAGGCCAAACTGACTCATCAGCAACGCAGATGCGTAATCAGCCAAGTACGGATTGCCGGAATGCTGGATGACGTCCTGAAACAGCGCCCCCGATTTGGCGTAGTCACTTTCGTACATGGCCTCCCAAGCATTCATGAACCTCAGATGCCATTGCTGCTCTGGCGTCAGTTGCGAGGCTTTTCCGTTGAGTTGGGCCAGCTGCTGAAGGAATCGCGGGTGATCCGTGAGTTGCAGCGCCTCGGTTTGCGTGAGGAAGGCATCTGGGACAGCCATAGAGGTTGTGGCAAGGCTAGCCCTGCCACACAGGCAACTGATGAGGGCCGTGCATGCGGCCCATCGATACAGGTTGCTCGATCCCCGCGACATGTCGCTACGTCGGTCACTATTCTGCGCGACGAGCCCGCTTGACGCGAGAAGGTGACGGGGAAGGGGCGGGCTGCGGCTCCGGTTGCGGAACGTCAGTTTCTTCTTCGTCTTCCTGGCCCGGCACCTGTGTCTGGGGGAAGTGGGGCATACCCTGGACAGTCAGTTCCACACGCAGCGTCGCACAGTCGCCTGTCGTCACCGCCATCGTGAGCTCGACACTCGCCTGCGCGTGCTTCAGCACCCCGTTCAGCTCGTCGGCCGACGCGTAACGCAGCGACGCATCGCTGCCGATGGTCTCCAGCAACTTGATCGTATCGCTCATGTTGTTCCCCTTGTCCCCTTGTTCGGGCGGCACCAATGTACCGCACCGTCCCGCTTCAGGCCGCCGTAGCTTCCCGCCTCTTCGCATCCAGCGCTTGCAGCCGATCAAGCATGGCACGGTTCGGTTGCAAGGTCACAGCCGGCGGCAGCACCACGGTTTCCTCGGCGGTCAACGGCACATCGACCAGCTCGCGCAAGGTGATGCGCTGGATGCACGGGTGCTCGATGGGCAGGGTGGCGCCGCGATAGATGATGACCTCGTGATCCGGCGGGTAGTCCTGGCCCAGTCGCTCCACCAGCAAGGCGCGGTAGGCTGGCCCGATGTCGAAGCGGCCCACGGAACGGTTGCCGATGATCCCTACCTGCCACAGCACCAGGTAGCCCGCGGGGTCGATGCGCCGCTCCCAGTACATCAACTGGCTGGCCTCGAAGTGCTGGCAGCCGTAAGTGCCGGGATCGATGCCGAGATCGGCATACAGACAGTCCTCGGCGGAGATGCCCGGTTCCATATGCGCCTCGTAGCCTTCCGCGCGCGCCTGTTCGATCACCTTGTGCGGCGACCAGGCGAAGATGCCGGGGTGGCCGTAGAACACGCCGCAGACGCGCTTGCCGGCACGCAGTTCGGCCATCATCAGCGCCACCCATTCGCGGTAGGTCTTGATGCGTGGCTTGCCCTCGGCGTAATTGGGCTGCAGGCTGCGCACGTCCGGGTGCATGCGCTTCAGCCACTCCTCCGCGATGGCGTCGGAAAGAGCGGCGAACACCACGTCCGCCTGCTCGATATGGCTGCGCGCCAGCGGCGTGAGGTGGGAGCCCAGGGTCATGCCCAGGCCCACGCAGCTCAGGCTGCCGCGGCGGGTGTCGTGCAGGGATGGCAAGGCGGCTGATGGCATCGCGCGATGATAGGGCAAGTCCGGGCGGCGCCAGCGCCCGACGAACGAAATTCCCGCCCGCACCCGCGACCACCGGAAGCACGCCCCGTGCCAATCCATGCCTTCAGGCACGGTTGCACGCTGCCCCGGCTCGCTAGGCTTGGGGCTTTGCCCCCGCGAGGAAAGACCCGTGCGCAAGCCGCTGCAGACGAGCTTGCTGGCAGCCCTGCTGCTGGCCGGATTCCACCACTCGGCGCTGGCCGCCGACAGCAAGCCGCCCGCCGCGGCGGAGGCACCGGGCGTCAGCGACGGCTTCCAACTGCCGCCCTTCCCCGCCGACGCGCATGTCTCCCAGTCCACCACGGCGGACGGCCGCACGCTGAAGTACACCGCCACGGTGGGTTCGCTGCCGGTACGCGACGAGAAGGGCAAGGTGATCGCGCAGGTGATGTTCACCGCCTACACGATGCCGGGCAAGAACCGTCCGGTGACGTTCGCGCTGAACGGCGGCCCCGGCGCCTCGTCGGTGTATCTGAACCTCGGCGCGATCGGCCCGAAGAAGGTGAAGTTCGGCGTGGAAGGCGACAACCCGTCCGACCCGGCGACGCTGCACGACAACCCCGGCACCTGGCTGGGCTTCACCGATCTGGTGTTCATCGACCCGGTCGGCACCGGCTTCAGCCGCGCCCTGGTGGACGACAAGGAGGCCACCAAGCGGTTCTACAGCACCGACAGCGACATCCAGTACCTCTCGCGCATCGTCTACGACTGGCTGGTGAAGAACGGCCGCATGGAGTCGCGCAAGTACCTGGTGGGCGAGAGCTACGGCGGCTTCCGCGGCCCGCGCATCACCGACTACCTGCAGACCCGGCTCGGCGTGGCGATGAACGGCGTGGTGCTGCTGTCGCCCTACCTCGACCCGGCGGCCTCGGACGACGAGAACGTGTCGCCGCTGCCGTGGATGCTCACCCTGCCCTCGATCGCCGCCGCTCACTTGGAGCGCGAACACAAGCTCACGGCCGCGGCGATGCAGACTATCATCGACTACACCCGCACCACCTACGCCACCACGCTGATGCAGGGTCGCGCCAACCCGGCCGCCACCGAGGCGATGATCCACAAGGTCGCCGAGCTCACCGGCCTCGACCCGCTGTTCGTGAAACGCTCCGGCGGCCGAATCGAGACTCAGGCCTACCTGCGCGAGGTGTACCGCGCCGAGGGCAAGCTGGGCAGCCGCTACGACTCCAACGTCACCGCGTGGGACCCGTTCCCCTATGCGCCGCACCAGCGCTCGGGCGACCCCATCCTCAACGGCATCATCGCCCCCACCACCACGGCGATGGTGAACTTCGTCACCCGGACCGTGGGCTGGAAATACGACGGCCGCTACAACGCGCTGAGCTACGAGGTGGGCCGGCTGTGGCACGAGGACGACGACGCCCGGCTCGGTTCGACCAAGCAGCTGCGCGAGTCGGTGGCGAACGACCCTGGCCTGCGCGTGCTGATCGCCCACGGCTGGGACGACCTCTCCTGCCCGTTCATGGCCTCGGTGCTGATCGTCGACCAGATGCCGGCGATGGGCGACCCCACCCGGGTGCAGGTGAAGGAATACCCCGGCGGCCACATGTTCTACGCCCGCCCGGACAGCCAGGCCGACCTGCTGCGCGACGTGAAGAGCCTGTACGGCGTGCATTGAGCCTTTCTCCCCTCCCCCGCTCGCGGGAGAGGGGCCGGGGGAGAGGGCCGCTTTTCGTTCACATCCCGTGCCACCCAACCGGTCGATGATTGCGCACGGTGTCGCCATGGCGCACCACCGCGACCCGCCACATCCGCTGATGAGGTGTACCCATGAAATCCGCCTTGACCGGTCTTTTCGCGCTCTCGCTCGCGGTCGCCGCGAACGCCGCAACCGCCCAGACGAAATCCAAAGCCCCCGCCTACACCCCGCTGCGCCCGGTCGCCGACTGCCTGCGCACCGACCGCATCAACGAGTGGCACATCGTGGACCCGCGCACTGTCACGGTGCGTACCGGCCCCGACCGCTACCTGGTGAAACTGCAGGTCGCCTGCCCCAGGCTCAGCTACGGGCCGCCCACCCTGCTGTTCCACTCCAATCCCGCGAACCAGGCGGTGATCCCGTTCAGCATTTGCGGCGAAGCCGGCGAATCGGTGCGCGCGCTGCAACAGCCGCCCTGCCCGATCCAGTCGGTGCGCAAGATCGACAAGGCCGAATTCGACAAGCTCAGCGCGCACGCCAGCCGCAGCGGCAGCGGCGCAGACCAGCCGCTCAAGCCCTGAGTCCGCTACGCCCGGCCAAACGAAAAGAGCCCGGCAATGCCGGGCTCTTTGGCTTGGGCGGTCGGCGACGATCAATCGCCGTCGTCGCCATCGTCACGCACATAGCGCGTGGGGTAGCCGTTGTCGTAGATCACGGTACGGGTCACCACGCGGCGCGTCACAACCGGCGCGTCTTCGTAAACCACCGTGGGGGGGCCGTAGACCACCGGGGCAGGGGCGTAATAAGCCGGCCGCGGCGCCAGCGCGTCGCTGACCACGCCAGCTACCACGCCGGTGACGATTGCGCCGGCGATCCAGCGGCCGCCGCTCCAGTAGCCACCACCATGACGGTAGTAGCCGCCGTGATAGCCGCCGCGGCCCCAACCGCCGTCGTGCCAGCCGTGATGGCCCCAACCGCCACCATGGCCCCAGCCATCGTGATCGTGCGCGGAGGCGCTCAGCGGCATCGCCACCGCGGCGGCCACGGCCAGACCGATCGCCATCCACTTGCCGACATTGCGCTTGGACATGAGATGCACCTCCGTTGATTGCGGTATGGATGCTGAGTCCGAGGCACTTAATGCCTACTGAAGCGATTCCTATAAGCAAAACCTCAGCGTTTGATCCGTGACGCATCCCATGGATTGGCCGCGGCCGGCGCCCGCTTCGGCCGCAACAGCCAGCAACCGTGGATGTCGGCGCGGCGGGCGAAATCGAACGGGATGCTGGCCGCGCTCCAGTCCTCGATGTCGAAACGCTCCGCCAGCACCGCCTCGTCCAGCTTGAAGCGCCGGAAGTTGTTGGAGAACACGATCACGCCGTCGTTCGCCAGCCGCTCGCCGCAGGCGTCCAGCAGCGCCGCGTGGTCGCGCTGCACGTCGAAGTCGTCGGCACGCTTGGAGTTGGAGAAGGTCGGCGGGTCGACGTAGATCAGCCCGTAATGCGCGCGGTCCTGGCGCAGGAAGCTCAGCGCATCGGCCTGCATCAGCCGGTGCTTCGCGCCGACAAAGCCGTTCAAGGCGAGGTTGCGCGAAGCCCAGTCGAGATACGTCGCCGAGAGGTCGACGCTGGTGGTGTCCTTCGCGCCGCCCGCCGCCGCGTACACGCTGGCGGTGGCGGTGTAGGCGAACAGGTTGAGGAAGCGCTTGTTCGCCGCCAGCTCGCGCAGCTTCGCGCGTACCAGGCGGTGGTCGAGGAACAGGCCGGTATCGAGGTAGTCGGTGAGGTTGACCAGGAACTTCAACCCGCCCTCGTCCACTTCGACGAACTCGCCGCGCTGGTCGAACTGGCCGTACTTGGAGCCACCCTTGCCGCGCTCGCGGGTCTTGATCGCGATGCGCTCGCGCGGTACCGCGAACACCTCGCCGGCCACGCGGGCGGTCTCGCGCAGGCGGATGCGCGCCGTCTCGGCAGGCACCTCGGCCGGCGCACGGTATTCCTGCACGTGCAGCCACGGCTCGCCACCGTCTTTCGCGTAGACGTCGATGGCGGCCGCGTATTCGGGCAGATCCTGGTCGTAGGCGCGCCAGCAGGCGATGCCTTCGCGCGCGAGCCGCTTGCGCAGGTGCTTGAGGTTCTTCTCCAGCCGGTTCTTCAGCATCTGCGCGCCGGCGGAGAGCGGCTTCGGCTCGCGCGGTGCCGCGTCGCGCGCGCGGATCTCGAACGTGAGCAGCTGGGTTTCCAGCGCGCCGTTGTAGAGCGCGTACTTCTTTTCCGCGTGCAAGCCCAGCGCACGGCCCAGTTCCGCGTCGCCCGCCAGCACGGCGGCGCGCCAGCCGGGGAACTGCGTGCGCAGGCGCTCGCCCAGCGCGTGGTACAGCGCGGGCATCTGCGCCCGCTCGCCCAGCCGCTCGCCGTAGGGCGGATTGGTGATGACCAGGCCGCGCTCCACACCGGCCGGCGGCTCGACATGCGCCACGTCGCGCTTCTCCAGCACGAGGAAGCCGGCCACGCCGGCCTCCTGCGCGTTGCGCTTGGCGGTCTGCACCATGCGCGGATCGGCGTCCGAACCGAAGAAGCAGGGGCGCAAGGCCTTCAGCCCCGTTTCGGCGCGCTGGCGCGCCTCGTCCAACAGGCTGCGCCACAGCGCGAGGTCGTGCTGCTGCCAGCCGAGGAAGCCGTAGTAGTCGCGGCGCCAGCCCGGCGCCACGTCGGCGGCCATCAGCGCGCCTTCGACCAGCAAGGTGCCGGAGCCGCACATCGGGTCGAGCAAGGCGCCACGTTGCGCGTAGACCTCCGGCCAGCGCGCGCGCAGCAGCATCGCCGCGGCGAGGTTCTCCTTCAGCGGCGCCTCGCCCTGCACCTCGCGCCAGCCGCGGCGGTGCAGCGGGCTGCCGGCAAGATCCAGCGACAGCGTGGCGCGATCGCGCTTCAGGCGCAGGTTGAGGCGCACGTCGGGTTCGTCGGTGTCCACGCCGGGACGGGTGCCGCCCTGCTGGCGGAACTGGTCGACTACGGCGTCCTTCACCCGCTGGGCGATGAACTGGCTGTGCGTGAGCTTGCTCAGCGCGGTGTGCGCATCCACCGCCAGGGTGGCATGCGCGGCGAGGTGCGTGGACCAGTCGATCGCCTGCACGCCGGCATACAGCGCCTCGTCCGTCGCCGCATCGAACTCGACCAGCGGCAGCAGGATGCGGCTGGCCAGTCGCGACCACAGGCAGGCGCGGTAGGCGGTTGCCAGCGGGCCCTCGAAATGCACGCCGGCCAGCGCCTCGCGCACCTCCGTCGCGCCGAGCTGCACGAGTTCGTCGCGCAACAGGTATTCCATGCTCTTCGGGCAGGTGGCAAACCAACGGCTCATGCCAGCGCCCCCAGCAGGATGCCGAACTGCGCGGCGATCGTGTCCATGCTGGCCAGCAGGCGATGGTCGTCGTCCAGCAGCAGCAGGGGCAGCCGGCGACGCGCGGCGAAGGCCTGCACGCCTTCCACCGGACACAGCTCGTCGCGCCAGCCGTGAACCAGCAGCGTGGGCACGTTGGCCCGAAGCTCCAGCGCCTGCGCGCAACCGGGGATCGCCGGCGGCGTGGCGAGCAGGAACAGCGCCGCGACCGGCACTTCCAGCGAGGCCAGCGCGGAGGCGAATGCGCCCATGCTGGAACCCACCAGCACCGGCGGCGCCTCGCAGGCGGCGATGACCTCGCACAGTTGCGCCACGCGCGGCGCGACCGCCGCGGCGTAACCGTGGCCGTCGTGCGCGCGGAAATCCGGCCGCTGCGTGCGCCAGCCCATCGCCTCGGCCCAGTCGGCCAGCGCGCTGATCTTGGTGGCGCCCGGACCGGAATCCGAACCGTGCGAAAGAATGATCTGGCCGCGCATGGCGGTCTCCGGTACGGGCTGCAAGGCGCCCATGATAACCGGCCACCGTGCGAGACTTCGCGCATGCCGACCATCCATGACCAGCCCCTGCCCTACGCGGCGAAACTGCCCGAGCGTCCCGCCGCCGCGGTGACCCTGGTGGTGATCCACTGCACCGAGCTGCCCGACCTCGCGACGGCCCGCGAGTACGGCGAGAAGGTGCTGTACGACAGCGGCGCCGGCAACAGCGGCCACTACTACGTCGACCGCGACGGCACGACGTACCGCTACGTGCCCGGCACCCGCGTGGCGCACCACGTGCGCGGCTGGAACCCGCAGTCCATCGGCATCGAACTGGTGAACACCGGCCGCTACCCCGACTGGTTCGACTCGCGCCGGCAGACCATGACCGAGCCCTACCCTGCCGCGCAGATCGATGCCCTGCGCGCGCTGCTGGCGCAACTGCGCGAGGAATTCCCGGGCCTGCACGAGATCGCCGGCCACGAGGACCTGGACACCGCCCGGGTGGCGGCCAGCGACGACCCCGCGCGAACGGTGCCGCGCAAGCTCGATCCCGGCCCGCTGTTCCCGTGGGACGCCATCGTCCCCGCCTGCGGCCTGGAGCGGCTTCGCCAGACCGCGCCGAACTCGCCCCGGCTCGCGCCGCATGCCTGAGTTCACCGTCCAGCCGCTGCTGCAGTCGGCCACTGTCTCGGCGCACGACGTGCATTGCCGTGGCGAGTGCCGCCATCGCAGTGCCGAGGAATGCGCAAGCGCCACCCAGCTCGTGTTTCCCTACCGCGGCCTGTTCCTGCGCCACGTGGGCAACACGCAGTCGGTGGCCGACGCCAACCATGTGCTGTTCTTCAATGCCGGCCAGGGCTATCAGGTCAGCCATCCCGCGACCGGCGGCGACGCCTGCCTGTCGCTGTCGATCTCGCAGCCGCTGCTGCGCGAACTGGCGCCGGCCGAGCTGCTGCAGCGGCGCGACATCCCCGTGTTCCACGGCCAGTCGCTGCGCATCGACGAGCGCGCCCAGGTGCTGGTGGCGCTGCTGCGCCACAGCCTGCACAACGGTGCCATCGAGCCACTGGAAGCCGAGAGCCTGGCCCTGACCCTGGTATGCCGCAGCCTCGGCCCACGCACCACCCGCGCGCCCGGCGCCACCCACGCACGGCAACGGCTGGTGGACCGGGCCAAGCTGCTGCTGGCCAGCGACCTCACCCGGCGCTGGACGCTGGCGGAGATCGCGGCGGAAGTCGGCGGCTCGCCGGTCTACCTCACCCAGGCCTTCCAGCAGGTCGAGGGCCTGCCGCTGTACCGCTACCACCTGCGCCTGCGCCTGGCACGCGCGCTGGACCTGGTGGCCGACTGCGAAGATGTCGCCGCGCTGGCGCTGGACCTGGGCTTCTCCAGCCACAGCCACTTCAGCGCCGCGTTCCGCCAGGCCTATGGGCGCACGCCCAGCGAGTTCCGCCAGGCGACGCTGCCCCCGAGTACCGCGAAGAGCTAAAGATCCTGACAGCCGCCGCCGCCGGCCCATGGTCTCCTGTGCCTGCCCGATCACGGGCATCACCGGAGCACCACCATGCAAGCGAAAGAAGCCACCTGCGCCGCCTGCGACTACCCGCTCGACGGCAACGCCATCGAGGTGACCATCGGCGGCCGCACCGTTGAGGTCTGTTGCGAAGAATGCGCGCAGAAGCTGCGCGAGGCGGCAGCACAGTCGTGAGCGGCGAAATCCTTTCGCCCGCTGCACAGCCCGCGGCGCCGGATCCAGGCCGGCGCCGCTTCCTCGCCCTGGCCACGGCCGCCTGCGCGGCCGGCATCGCCGGCTGTGCCCGCTGGCCGCGCGCCACCGCCGCAAACGCCCCGGCGATGGATGCCGCCTCGTTCCACGCCGTACGCCGCTACACGCGCACCATGTTCGGCGACATCGCCCACGTCGAGCGCGGCAGCGGGCCGGCGGCGCTGTTCCTGCACGGCTTCCCGCTCAACGGCTTCCAGTGGCGCGGGGCGCTGGGAAGGCTGTCACCGTACCGGCGCTGCATCGCGCCCGACTTCCTCGGCCTGGGCTACACCCGGGTGGCCGAGGGGCAGTCGTGCGCGCCCGCCGCGCAGGTGGCGATGCTGGTCGCCCTGCTCGACGCGCTGGGCATCGGGAGCGCCGACGTGGTCGCCAGCGACAGCGGCGGCGCGGTGGCGCAACTGCTGGTTGCCCAGCACCCGGAGCGCGTGCGCAGCCTGCTGCTGACCAACTGCGACACCGAACAGGATTGTCCGCCGCCGGCCATGCGGCCGGTGATCGAGCTGGCCAAACAGGGGCGCTTCGTCGACGACTGGCTGGGCCACTGGTATCGCGACCACGCCCTGGCGCGCTCGGCCGCCGGCATCGGCGGCATGTGCTACGCCGATCCCGCGCATCCCAGCGACGAGGCCATCGACACGTATTTCGCGCCGTTGCTGGCATCGCAGCACAGCCGCGATCTGGCGCACGCCTACGCCATCGCGCTGGAGCACAACGCGCTGGCCGGCATTGGTCCCGCGTTGGCGCGCACCCGCATGCCGGTGCGCATCGTCTGGGGCGACGCCGACACGATCTTTGCCCCCGGCGACGCCGGCTTCCTCGACCGCGCTTTCGGCCACTCGCAGGGTGTGCGCCGGCTGCCCGACAGCAAGCTGTTCTGGCCCGAGGAACGTCCGGACGTGATCGCCGAAGAAGCACTCGAACTCTGGAAGGAACACGCATGAACGCCGCCCGCC
>Ga0209455_1000801_pt1 | contig 17328 bp, 1 predicted proteins | sample AraplaCol_mCL_r2_FD_184275 | JGI IMG/M metagenome (GOLD analysis project Ga0209455, IMG submission 184275) | Arabidopsis root microbial communities from North Carolina, USA - plate scrape CL_Col_mCL_r2 (SPAdes) (version 2) | ecosystem: Host-associated > Plants > Roots > Endosphere | place: USA...
GGCGGCCAGCTGGAAGCGGCCTTCGAGGAAAATCTGAACCTCTCCTTCGGTGTGCAGGTGAAGGATTCCGACGGCGACACCGCCCCGGGCACTTTGTCCTTCGTCGTCAATGATGACGCGCCGAAGGTGCATCTCTGCGTGATCGAGAATGCCCATACCTTGCTCGATGAGACAGCAGGTGTGCAGAGCGGAACCAATGACCAGTACGGCCCCGTGCCGCATATCTTCGACGGCCTGAGCACCACGCCGGCCCTGGGCTGGGCGCAGAGCAGCGGCGCCATCGTCTCTACCGCCGGCACGGCCTATGGCGCCGATGGTGCAGGCTCGACTACGATGAAGCTGCAGGTCAGCAGCGCGGGCGTGGATTCCGGACTCACCACGGATAGCGGTGAGCATATTTATCTGTACGAGGAACACGGCATCGTCGTTGGCCGGGTCGGCGGCGAGACCGGGGCGGTTGCCCTGGCGGTTGCCCTCGACACCACCACTGGCCAGATGACCACGGTCGAATACATCGCGCTGCATCATCCGGACGCGACCGACCCGAACGATATCGTGTCGATTAACAACGATGCACTGCAAGTGTCACTCACGGTAACAGATGGCGATGGGGATACCGTCAACAAGACGGTTGGCGTCGGCAACACCGTCCAGTTCCGTGACGATGCTCCGATCGCGCATGACGATTACGCTACGCTGGACGAGACGCTGCCGACCTGGCTCCACCCGGATCACAATCCGCACCAGGTCACCGGCAATGTCGTGCTCGGCTTCAGCAACGACCTGAACCCGTTCAACGATATTGGTGGGCAGGATCACGAGAGCGTCGATCACAAGCACACCATCACCGAAATGAAGTATGGTGATACGACAATCGACCTCGATTTCGGCAACGCCGGCAACGAAGTCTCGACGAATGGCGGCACTGACGCCAGCCATATCGTCTACAATGCTGCGACCGGTGTGCTGTCGTTTGATACGCCGTATGGTCATCTCGATATCGTCGTCAACTCCAGCCTGGTCGATCCCAATCCGACGCATCTCAGCGATTACGTCAACAGTCACGAACTGGGTTATTACGTCTATACCGGCGCCCATAACGCGAATGATACCTATTATGGCGTGCCGCAAAATGGCGATGGCTCGACCCAGCTCCCCGGCGGCGTCACCGAGCTGCTAGCCAGCTTCGGCGCGGTTCAGCTGAGCAACAACAACAGTGACAGCTGGAACTTCAAGCAGATCACCGTCGACGGCAAGACCTACACCGGCCTCGGTGTTGCCGGCGGCCTCGACAATGGCGAGACCGATACCAATTCCGGTCAGCCGGAGCAGATCACGCTGAAGCTGCCCAATGCCGTCCATAATGCGACGGTCACACTGGGTGCACTGTTCGATGGCGATGTGTATGACAACGGCCATCTGGAAGTGGCGCAGTGGCAGGCGCTGGACGCCTATGGCAATGTCATCGCCTCGGGGGCTGTGACCGGCGACCATGACGGCCTGGTCGACATCCATATCGAGACCAGCCGGGACTTCACGTCGATCGTGCTGACGCCGCTCAATGACGGTGCCGGCAATAACGGCAATAACAGCGACTTCCTCGTGGTGGGTGTCAATACTTGCCAGCCGGTCAATGTCTGCGAGCAATTCAACTACACCCTGACCGACAGCGATGGCGACAGCTCAAGCGCCAACCTCAACATCAACGTGATCGACGACAAGCCCTCGATCCCCACCTTCGGCAACACTACCAACGTCACGGTCGATGAAGACGGCCTGCCGGGCGGTACCAATAACGACACCACCTTGCCGAACTCTGACAAGTCGCCGGGCGATGTCATCGGTGGCCATAATTCGAGCTCGGAAGCCAGCTATCATGGTGGCACCTTCCATTATGATGTCGGTGCCGATGGCTTTGGTTCGTTGGCGCTGAACTGCAACACCAATGTCCAGACGATCGAAGGCAAGAATGTCATCTTCGCCTGGGACGATGCCACCAAGCAGCTGATTGGTTATGAAGACGGCGACACTTCTAAGGTCGTCCTTGAAGTGACGCTTCACCCGCTGAACGGCAGCGATTACAGCCGCGGCTTCACCTTCGATGTCGATCTTAAAGAGCCGCTGAAGGATCCGCTGAACTCGGTCGAGGACAGTCTGAAGCTCGACATCCAGGTGCAGGTCGAGGATGGCGATTGCGATGTGGCGACTGGCCATATCCAGGTAACCGTCAATGACGACATGCCGGTGGTCGTCACCGCCCCGGTCATCGATAAGACGACCAGTTCCGATACTAATCCGCAGGGGCAGGGCGTCTGCCTGTCGGAAACGACGCAATCGGTCATCGTCGATACCAACCATATCCCGAATTGGGTCAGTATCGTTGCTGCCAATGATCTCGGTCAGACCGGCCCGAACAAGGCCTCGGTCGAAGTCGTGCCGAATGCCGGCTTCGGCGTCGACAGCAACACCGATGGCGGCTCGGGCGGCCGTTTTGATGAAGTCAACTACGACGGCAACAACAAGTCGGAAAGCCTGACCTTCAACTTCGGCACCCACCTGGTGGAATCTGCCACGGTCGAGGTGGCGCGCTTCTACTCGGATGAGAACGGTACCGACGAAGTGGGCCATTGGGCGGCCTATAAGGGCGGTGTCCTGGTCGCGCAGGGCGACTTCGAAGCCAACAGCACCAGCGGCCAAAATGGCTTCGCTATTCCGACCGTCGCCGGTGGCTTCGACCAGCTGGTCTTCACCGCCAAGAGCGATCATCAGCTCCATGGTTCGGATAATAGCGATTACCTGGTCCAGCAGCTCAACCTGAACCTGCTGCCGACCGATCAGCAGACGGGCCACTTCACCTACAAGTTCGGTGCGGATGGTGGCGTACTGCCCATTGGCAATGCCAGCAGCGAAGCCGGCCTCGGCTTCCAGGCGCATTATACCGGTGGCGCGCTGACCTCCGATGGCCATGCCGTGACGGTCACGGAATCTGTGGTCAACGGTCATATCGTGATCACTGGCACCGACAGCGTCACTCATCTGGCGGTCTTCTCGCTGGACGTCAATCCGGGCACCCCGGATGCCAATGGGCTCTCCACCGCGTCCTATACCTACACGCAGTATGGTCCGCTGGATAATAACCCGGCCGGTTCCAACCTGCCGTTCCACTTCTCGATCACCGATCGCGATGGCGATACGGTGGGCACCGATATCTCCGTCTGCCTCAAGGACTCGGCTCCGACGGCCGGTTCCGCTTCGGCCGATGTGTATGAAAAGGGCCTCGACCAGCCGGGTAGCAGCCATGATGGTACCGACAAGGGTGACGGCTCAAACCTCGCCTCGGGCTTCCTGACCTTTACCTATGGCGGCGACGGCCCCGGCCATATCACGGAGGTGCATTCCAACAATGGCGATACCGCGACGATCACCCATGCCAATGGCATCTGGACCGTCACGACCGACCATTATGTGCTGACGGTCGACGATACGACCGGCTACTACACCTTCAACCTGACCCAGAATTACCAGAACACCAATTCGACGCCGGACAGCTTCGATAACGCGCTGGGTCACTTTGGCAGCACCTCGGGTACCGATCTGCTGACGGCACTGGGCTTCGGCTTCACGGTCAGCGATGCAGATGGCAGCACGGCCACCGGCACCCTCTCCGTCGCGGTACATGATGACGGTCCAGTGGTTTCGGCCTGTTGGAATGACGACAGCCGGTTGCTGCTGGTCACCGAAGATCACAAGACGATCGGAACAACCTTCGATACGGCTACCGGTCACTTTGGCAACCTGTTCTCGACCGACGTCACTTACGGGGCCGATGGTCCCGGCAACACGAATATCAGCTTTGCGCTGACCTTGTTGAAGGCGGCGGGCACCGATAGCGGCCTGTCGAGCGACGGCCAGCACATCTATCTCTTCAACCTGGGCGGGGCCATCTACGGCACGACCTCATCTACCGGCACGATCGATGATGCGCATGTCATCTTCAAGCTGACCGCCACCAATACCGGCGACGTCACCCTGACGCAGTACCAGCAGCTGGATCATCCGCTGCCGGGTTCGTCGGGCAACTACGACTCGCAAACCGTCTCGCTCGCCAACGGCCTCGTCGGCCTGACCGGTACTGTTACGGTGACCGACAGCGACGGCGACGGCGCAACCGATAGCAAAACCCTGGATCTCGGTGGCAACGTCAAGTTCGAGGATGACGGCCCTTCGGTGACCATGACGACGACCAGCGACAGCGGCATCATCCTGCTGACGCATGACGCCAAGACAATCGGCAATCCGGGCTATGAATCCGTCACCGCGGATTTCAGCGGTGTGTTCCACACCACGGTGAACTATGGCGCGGATACCCCTGGCACGACCGCGGCGACGGTTTACGGCCTGGTCTTCCTTGGCGGCACGCATAACGGTTCGGATAGCGGCCTCAACAGCGACGGCCACAACATTTACCTGTTCAATGTTGGCGGCACGGTTTACGGGACGACCTCGAATTCGGGTCAGCTCGATGCCAGCCACCTCGTCTTCTCACTGTCGGTCGATAGCAGCGGCAAGGTGACCCTGACGCAGTTCGAGGAAATCGACCATCCGACGCCGGGGGCTTCGTCCGGCTATGACACGCAGACCATCGCACTCGCCAATAATCTTGTTGGGCTAAAAGCGAGTGTCACGGCGACCGACTACGATGGTGACACCGACTCCGACAACAAGACCATCGACCTCGGCGGCAATGTAAAGTTCGCCGATGACGGCCCCTCGGTGACGGTCACAGTGGCGGATGACGGCAACGTCACGATGACCACCCATGATCATCTGACGATCGGCAGCGCCTTCGATACGGCGACAGCGAATTTCGGTCCGCTCTTCACGGTCACGCCGAGCTATGGTGCCGACACGCCGGGCACAACCACGATGAGCTATGCGCTGACCTTCCTCGGCGCCACCCATAACGGTTCCGATAGCGGACTCAGCAGCGACGGAAACCACATTTACCTGGTCAGTTCGGGTGGTGCCATGTATGGCACGACCTCATCGACCGGCCAGACCGACCCCAGCCACTTGATCTTCAAGGTCACGGTGGACGGCACCGGCCATGTCACCCTGACGCAGTACCAGGAGATAGATCACGCGACGCCGGGTGACAGTTCGAACTACAGCAGCCAGCTGGCGACGCTCGCCAACGGCTTGATCGGCCTGACCGGCACGGCGACGGCCACCGATTACGACCACGATACCGCGACGGCGAGCCAGACCATCGACCTCGGCGGCAATATCAACTTTGCCGATGACGGGCCCTCGGTCTCCGTCTCCGCTGCCAGCGACGCCTACACGCTGCTGACGACCCATGACGCCCTGACCAGCGGTGCCGCATTCGATGTCTCGACGGCGAATTTCGGCGCGCTGTTCTCGAACACGCCGAATTACGGCGCCGACACACCTGGCAACACGGTGATGAGCTACGCGCTCAATGTCGCCAGCGCCGGCGCGGACAGCCATCTCGCCAGCCATGGCCAGGAGATCTTCCTGTTCAATTTTGGCGGCACGGTCTACGGTACGACCTCTTCCATGGGCGTGATCGACGATGCGCATACCATCTTCACCCTGTCGGTGAACGGCAGCGGCGTCGTGACTTTGACCCAGTATCAGGAAATCGACCACGCAACGCCGGGCGACAGCTCCAACTACGACAGCCAGCTGGCGACGCTGCAGAACGGGCTGGTCACCTTGACCGGCACGGCGACGGCCACCGATTACGACCATGATACGGCGACCGCCAGCAAGACCATCGATCTCGGTGGCAATGTACGCTTCGCCGATGACGGCCCCTCGGTGACAGTGGCGGTTGCCAGCGATGCCGGGACTGTGGCGATCACGCATGACGCCCTCACCATCGGTTCGGCCTTCGACACGGCGACGGCGAATTTCGGCGCGCTGTTCTCCAACACGCCGGTCTACGGTGCCGATGGCCCCGGCAGCACGGTGATGAGCTATACGCTGCATGTGACCAGCACTGGTGCGGACAGCCATCTCGCCAGCCATGGCCAGCAAATCTTCCTGTTCGAGAGCGGCGGCACAATCTACGGCACGACGTCTTCCACGGGCGTGACCGATGACGCACATACCATCTTCACGCTGACGGTCGACGGCAGCGGTGTCGTGACCTTGACGCAGTATCAGGAGATCGACCACGCGACGCCGGGCGACAGCTCGAACTATGCCAGCCAGCTGGCGGCATTGGGCGACGGCCTGGTGACTTTGACGGGTACTGCGACGACCACCGATTTCGATGGCGACACGGCTACCGGCAGCAAGACGATCGACCTTGGTGGCAACGTCAAGTTCGCCGATGACGGCCCCATGGTCAGCATCTCGGTGGATAATGATGCCAACACCGCCGCGACCACGCATGATGCCCTGACGATCGGTCCGGCATTCGATACCGCCGTCGCGCATTTCGGTGCCTTGTTCCATGTGACGCCGAGCTATGGCGCCGATGGTCCGGGCACCACGGGCATGGTCTATTCGCTGGACGTCACCAGCGACGGCGTCGACAGCAACCTGACGTCGCAAGGGGGGCATATCTACCTCTTCAACGGCAGCGGTACGATCTACGGTACGACCTCGTCGACCGGCGAGATCGATCCCGGCCATCTCGTCTTCACGTTGACGGTTGACAATAACGGCGATGTCACATCGACCCAGTACCAGCAGATCGATCACCCGGCGCCGGGCGACAGCTCGAACTTCGACAGCCAGGTGGTGACGCTGGCTAACGGCCTGGTGACCTTGACCGGCACTGCGACCACCTGGGATCACGATGGCGACAGTGCGACCGGCAGCAAGACGATCGATCTCGGCGGCAATATCGGCTTCGCCGATGACGGCCCCACCGGCATCGGTGCGGTCAGCATGACGGTCGACGAGGACAAGCTCGACGCCGCCCACGGCCATCTCGGCTCGCCGGGCATCGAAGGCGGTCCCAGCGACATCGATGGCGGTGCGGGTACGGTCGGAACCTCGTCCACGGCTTCGCTGGCCGGCATCAATTTCGGTGCCGACGGCAAGGGCGATATCAAGATCGACACCACCAATCTGCCTGCGCTGACCTCCGACGGTCACAATGTGCAGTACAGCCTCAGCGGCGACGGCCACACGCTGACCGGCTTCATCGTCTACAACTCGCCGGAAAACAATCTGTCGACCACGGTGAACCTGTTCACGCTGGTCATCGATCCGGCCGGCCTCAACGCCACCTTCACCCTGCTGGGCCCGATCGACCATCCGAATCCGGGTTACGGCTCGAACACCAATATCGACATCGAAGACAGCCAGAACCTCGCCTTCAACTACAAGGTGACGGATGGCGACGGCGACCATGTATCGGGCACCATCAATGTCACGGTGAACGATGACAGCCCGACGGCAAGCTGCGTCGATACCTCGACCATCCGGGAGCCGGTGGATAGCCAGGGCCAGCAGACCACGGCCTATGAACTCGATCCGACCAACTACGACGGCTCGACCGGCAATGCCAATGTGCATATCGCAGCCGGCTTCGTGGACGGCTCCGGCGCATTGGTGACGATCAATGGCGACACGCCGTCGATCAATGTCAACCCGGACTCCGGCGGTGTCCATGGCAATGGCTTCGGCGTCAGCTCGGCGGCCGATGGCGGCAATGGCGGCCGCTTCGACGAGGTCAACTATCTCGGCGACGGCAGCCCGGCCAACCTGCTGAAGTCGGAAGCGATGATCCTGTCGCTGGCCGACAGCAGCAAGGTCGCGACTTCCGCCACCGTCAACCTGGCGGAGTTCTACTCGAACGAAGGCGGGGTCGGTAACGAACGCGGCGCCTACATGCTGTTCCGCGACGGCGTCGCCGTCTCCGGCTGGATCAGCTTCGAGGCGATCAGCTCCAATGGCAGCGAAACGCTGAACATCACCGGCCCGGCCGGCGGTTTCGATGAGATCCGCCTGATCGGCACCCAGGGCTCGGCCAACCCGAATGGCGATGCCGGCTCGGACAGCAGCGATTTCAGCGTCCATGACGTGACCTTCAACGTCGTCGATCAGCCGCATGTCGTCTCGACCGGCGGCGACCTGCCGCTCGCTTTCGGTGCCGATGGCCCCGGCAGCGTCTTCCTGACGGGCGAAGGCCCGAGCAACCTGACCTATCATGGCCTGGCGATCCACAATGAGATCGACAATGGCATCCTGGTCGGCAAGGCCTCGGACGGCACCGTCATCTACACGCTGGACATCACCCATGACAGCAACGGCTACCACTACGAGTTCGACCTAGCGCAGCCGATCGACGGCGTCCAGAGCGGTGTGCCGCTGACCTTCAACTATGACGTCCGCGACAATGACGGCGATACGTCCGGTGGCTGCATCACCGTGCATATCGACGACAACCACGGCGTCACCGTCGATCTCACCGGCGGCAATACGGTCAATGAAAAGGGCCTGCCGACAGGTACCGGCGAACTGGCCGACGGCAATGGCGGCAACAACAGCGATACGTCGGAGCAGACCTCTGGTTCGATCGTGGTCAATGCCCCGGACGGCGTCAGCTCGATCACCATCGGCGGTCATTCGGTGAGCACGGACGGCACCACCCACACCATCTTCGACGATGCCCATGGCACGCTCGACGCGGTGTGGAACAGCGGTACCAACTCGATCGACTATACGTACACGCTGAAGAACTCGACGACCGAGGGTGTCAACGACACATCGACCTTCGATGTGGTGGTGACCGACCCGCAGGGCGATCACAACCCCGCGACCACGCTGACTATCCACATTGTCGATGACACGCCGATCGCCCGTGACGACGCCTTGGGCAGCTATGCCGAAGGCAGCGGCGCACATGATGTCGGTGATGCCAAGACCTTGCTGGTTGACAGCAATGACACCCCGGGTGCGGACGGCTACCAGGCCAACAGCCTGTCGATCCTCGGCTCGGGCGACAAGGGCGGCACGCTGACCATCGATGGCCTTGGCCACCTGATCTACACGCCGGTCGCCAGCATCAACAATCCGGGCGGTGCCCCGGTCACCGAGACCTTCACCTACCAGTACAAGGATGGTGACGGCGATGTGACCTCGGCCCACGTGACCTTCGGCATCACCGATACCGGCCCCAGCGTGAATGTCTCGCAGGCGACGGCAACGGTGGACGAGGACGCCTTGTCCGGCGGCAATGCCGGCGGTACCGGTGACCACGTGCCGGATCCGGTCCACAACGTCCCGACCGAGAATGTCTGGCAGGGGCAGATCGGCTTCAGCTACGGCCATGACAATAGCGGCGGCTCGAAGAACATTGCCCTGTCGGTTGCCGGCAACGATACCGGCCTGACCAAGCTCGACGGCACGGCGATCCACACGGTGTGGGACAACAACACGCATACGCTGACCGGTTACGGCAGCAACCAGGCGGATGTCGTCTTCACCATCGCGATCACCAACCAGAACACCGGCGACTACACATTGACCCTGGATCAGCCGGTCAAGCATACCGCCGGCGGCAACGAGAACGATGCCGGCTTCGACGTCAATATCCAGGTCACGGATAGCGACGGCACGACCGCCAGTGGCTCGATGCATGTCACCATCAACGATGACACGCCGACAGCGGCCAATGACGGCAACTTCAGCGTCAACGCATTGAACGGCAATAGCACGCCGGAACTGTCCTATGCCGCCGGCAGCGGACATGGCCTGCTGGACAATGATCATGCCGGCGCGGATGGCGGCAAGATCACCTCGGTCCACTTCGACGGCGACAACTCTGACCATGCCCTGGTGAACGGCACCACGACCTTCGCGGTCGATGGTGGCAACCTGACCGTGAATTCGGACGGCTCCTGGTCTTATGACCAGACCTCGCCGATTGCCTCGGCCAAGACCGACACCTTCAGCTACACCCTGACGGATGGTGACGGCGACACGACGAGCGCATCCTTCTCCATCAACCCGATGGTCCACAGCAACACGCCGACCGCCTTGGACGACGTGGCACATGTACCAGCCTCGGTCGCCGGATCTGCAGCAAACTATAACGTGCTGCTGGTCCTCGATCTCTCGCTCAGCATGGATCAGACGGTTTCCGGCAATCAGAGCCGCCTGGACGTGGAGAAGGCCGCGTTGGTTCAGTTGCTGCAGCAGTACCAGGGGCTGTCTGGAAACGTGAATATCCAGATCGAAACCTTTGGTGTCACGGCCCAGACTAACGGGATCACCTACAGCTCCAACGGTGGCAGCGGCCATACACTGCAGGATGCGATCAACTATGTTAATGGCCTCGACAACGGCGATCTGACGGCCGGCACAAACTACGATGCGGCGATCGGCGGGCCACATTCAGACTCCGGCACCACCGGTTCCGCTTATAATATTGTCAATAGCTGGCCTGCCAGCAGCAGCACGACCTCGAATACCGTCTACTTCATCAGCGACGGCCTGCCGCAATCGGGCAGCGGCACGGGCAGCAATGCCGGCTCCGGCTACCTGATCTCCGGCCAGCAGCAGACCGACTGGGACAACCTGTTGACCGGCAAGGGCGGCTCGGCCTACGCCATCGGCATCGACCTCGGCGGCAATCCGACGACCTATCTGCAGCAGGTCGCCGAGCCGAGCGACAGTGCCCATGTCATCACCACCGGCAGCATCGATCTCGGCAATGTGCTGACCTCGATCGCCCCGGTCTCCAACACGGTCAGCGGCAGTGTGTTGTATAACGACAAGGACGGCGGCGACGGCTATCACGCCAACAACCCGATCCTGTCCTTCACGCATGACGGCCATACCTACACTCTGGCGGCCCTCAATGCGATGAACGCCAGTCAGCTCGCTGCGGCCGGCGTCACCAAGATCGGTACCGACGATTACAGCATCACCACCCATGACGGTGGCACCTTCGAGCTCAACTTCGACACCGGCGATTACAAGTACACGGCACCGGCGACGACGAGCGACGAGACCGAAACCTTCACCTACACGATCGCGGATGCGGTCGGTGGCGATACCTCCAGCGCCACGCTGACCGTCCATGTGACGGGCAGCGGTCCGGTGGCTTATGACAACGTCAACCAGGCCGTCGTCACGACGACGACTGTGCATCATGACCCGGTTATCAGCACCATCACCGAGACCAATTTCAGCAACACCGGCTGGACCTTTAACAACAGCGGCGGTGGTGGCGACAACGTCGATACCACAAGCGGCAATGCCCAGGATGTCAGCAATCACCAGCATTGGGGCGTCCATAACGGTGACAATGGCAGCGGCAGCAGCGTGTCCGTGGTCAATAACCATCTGGAAATCTCGGATGAATTCGGCAACGGCGCAACCACTGTTGCCACGCCGAGCTTCACGGTGGTGGCTGGCTCTACCGCGAGCCTGAGCTTCGACCTAGCCACCTCGAGCACTGGTGGCAATAATGGATCAACAGGCTGGACTCTCTACATGTGGAATGGCTCCAGCTGGGTCAATGCGAACCTCTCGTCATCGACCAGCGGCAATACGGTCACGGTGAGCGGCTTGAACGGCGGTACCGAGTACCGGTTGGTTGTCTCGGTGAATGACGGTTCGAACAGCAGTGGCAACCGTGTTGCCACGCTGGACAATATCGTCCTGACCACCTCGACGCCTCAGCCGGATACGCAGCAGACGGTGATCACCGCGGCGCATGGAAACGTGCTCAGCGACCCGATGAACAACCCGCTGAGCCTGGATCCCTGGGGCGGGGTGGATATCGGCGCCGCCGCGGCGGTGCTGGCAATCTCCCTCGACGGCTCGAACTTCACCAATGTGGCGGCCGGTCCGGCCGGTACGACGGTGAACGGGACCTGGGGCGATCTGAATATCCATACGGATGGCAGCTACACCTACACGCCGCATGACGCCAATGCGGTGGGGCATACTGATACCTTCACCTACCAGCTGAGTGATGGCAGCCATACCGATACGGCGAGCCTGACGCTCTCGACGGGCAACGCCGCATTGACCGATCCGACGCCGCATCTCGGCACCAGCAGCGGTGAGACGATCTCGACCTCGGACCAGGTCATTCTCGGCCTGGGTGGCGACGATACAATCACGGGCACCGGCAGCGGCAGCCACCACATCGAAGGCGGTGCCGGCAATGATCACCTGATCGGCGGGTCGGGCAATGACTTCCTGATCGGCGGTGACGGCAACGACATCCTGGAGGGCCATGGCGGCTTCAACCAGTACAGCGGTGGCACAGGCAATGACACGATCGTCATCGATCCGTCCTCGACCGATCTTTCCGACAGCCATCGTCATATCGACGGCGGCTCGGGCTTTGATACGCTCGACCTCAGCCAGCTGCTGAGCGAGGACTTCACCGGCACGAACCACACCGGCATCACCAGCATCGAGGCGCTTAAGCTCGATGGTGGCGCGGGTACCTCCGTCACGCTGGATGCGCAATCGGTCCTGGATATGAGTAGCAACCAGACCTTGGTCATCACCGGCAGCAGCACCGACCAGGTGCATCTGACGGGGGCCAATACCTGGACGGCCGGCCAGACCAATATCGCCGCCAGCGATGGACACCACTACGATGCGTATACCGCCACGGTCGGCTCCAACATCGCCACGGTGCTGGTGGAGCATGATGCGAATGCCGTGACGGTTCACCTCAACAGCTGAACTTGGACGACGCCTGACTAGGCGGATCAGGGCGCCCCTCCGGGGGCGCCCTTTCTCTTTGCGCCGACTAAACTGGTCGCCCCGCCGGCGGTGGCAAAACCCGGCCACCGTAACCTGTGGTCCGGGTCGCCTCGCCTGTCTCATGCTTTCCGCCGCTCCGGCCTTCGACTAGAGTAGCCGGAAAGGTAGAGATCAAAGCGGGGGAGCGTGATGTCGGACGGCGCCAACTGGTCACATGGTTATGTGACCGATGTCCTCTATACCGATAACACGTATCGGGAATTGTCGCCGGTCTGGCTGAATTACGTGGCGACGCTCAAAGGTTGCCTGCCGCGGCCGCTCGACAAGCCCTTTGCGTATGTCGAGCTCGGCTGTGGCCTGGGTCGGACGGTCACTCATCTGGCAGCGGCCTTTCCCCATGCGCGCTTCATCGGTGTCGATTTCAACCCGGCGCATATCGATGCGGCACAGCGTTATGCGGCGCTGCTGGGGCTCGATAATGTCCGTTTCATCGAGCGCGGTTTTGAGGACCTGGTCGGGGAGGCGAATGCCCGCCAGCTCGATTTGCCGGACGTCGATTTCGTGGCGCTCCATGGTGTCTATTCCTGGATTTCGCCCGGCGCGCGCCAGGCGGTGCAGCGCTTCATCTATGAACGGCTGAAGCCCGGCGGCCTGGTCTATAACAGCTATAACTGCCTGCCCGGCTGGACGCCCGAGGCACCGCTCCGGCGCCTGCTGGTGGAACTCGCCGATGTGCAGAGCGGCACGACCGAAGGGCGCATCGGCCAGGCGCTTGCCCGGCTCGAGGCATTCGGCAAGTTCGATCTCGGCTTCCTGAACCGCCAGCCGGCCGCCAAGCAGGCGATTGAGCAGTATCGGAAGCGGCCGGTGAATTACCTTGCGCACGAGATGTTCAACGCCGATTGGAGCCTGTTCTATTCATCCGATGTGGCCGATGAAATGGCGGCGGCCAAGCTGGACTATGTCGGCGCCGCGACCCTGCTTGAAAATCATTCGGAGCTGATCCTGCCTGACGAAGCTGCTGCCTTCATCAAGGCCCAGCCCAATCAGCGCTTGCAGCAATTGCTGCAGGATTTCCTGACCAACCAGCGCTTTCGCCGTGACGTTTTTGTCAGGGGGCATGCGCATCTCCCGGTGGAACGAACCCGGCAGCAGCGCGAGTGGCAGATCGCTTTTGCCATGAAGTCCCTGGCCAAGCTCGATCCCAAGATCAAGGTGCCACGCGGCACGGTTGGCCTGGAATCGAAATTGCTGCAGGACCTGAATGAGGTGCTGAAAAAGGGCACCGCCACGCTGGGCGAACTCGAACATGCCGTCACCAAGGGCCGGCGTAATGACGACCTGTTGCGGATCCTGGGTATTCTCTTTGCCGCCGGTGTGCTGGCGCCCGCAGCCACCCTCGCGCGCAGTGGCAAGGCCTTCGATGGCAGCGGCAAGCTGCGCCTGATCGGCAAAGTCAATCGGCCGCTCCTGGAAATCGCCGCGTCGCGCGAAAGTGCTGAGGCCAAGTCGCGCGTGCTGGTGGCGCCTGTCCTGGGTGGCGTTCTGCCGATCAACCTCGTCAGCGCCACCCTGCTTCAAGGTTTCATCGAAGGCGGTGGGATAGAGCGTGTTGTCGAGCGCGGCCTTGCTGCCCTGGAGAGGAGCGGGCTTTCGCTGCGCCAGGGCGAGCAGAATATTACCGAACCCGCTGCCAAGCGCGCTTACCTCACACAATTGACGCAAGGCTTTCTGGATCAGGAAGTGCCGTTGCTGATTGCTGGCGGTGTCGTCGAAGTCGCCTAAGGCTACGCCGTCGCGGTTTGTCATATCCGATTATGGCCGGTCCGATTGTGGTTGGCTTCGTCACGTCGAAGCCATGGCCTAGGTTAGGGATTCGGACCTGGGAGTGTTAATTTCATATAGCAATGTGCGCTGCCGCACTTTGACCTGAAACATGAATTCGATATATTAAGGTTAATGGAGGAAGCATCGGCGCCGTCAACAATGATATCGTTGAGGGCGTTGTGAGCGATGCTTTGAGGCTAAGAGACATGTCGTATTGGGGGATCGCCTGTCGCTCTTGCTGGAGCGCACACCTGCATCGGCGCCTAAGCCTGACAGCATTGCCCGCGCGCAATCATCGGCAGATGATGATGCGCTCTGCGCGCATGCTGCACCGTCAGGCGCTGATGCAATATCGCTTCACGATAGCCCCAGGATGGCACAGCCAAACCAATTGACGGAGAGAGGCCTTTGGCGCTTCCTCTGCGCGCTCGACAGCGGGGAGGCAGCCTCCGGGACGACGTGCCTGGCGAAGCGTAGGGGGGCGGTTACGCGATTGCAATTTGAACGTGAAGAAAGTGCTGCAAACGCCGTAATAACCTGACTTAACCAGTCGCTAACGCTTTTACTTCAATAACAAGATATCTAATAAGAACGGATCAGGGGCAATGGAAGCTTCCAAAGCAGCGACGCCAAACCCGGCCCAACAATCGGGCGCGGGTTCCGGTGCGAATAATCCGGCTGGAGCGCCACGCCCGGGTCAACCGGCGCCGGCGACGCCTGGTGTGAATCCGACCTCTGCCAATCCGTCTTCCGTACCAGGCGCCGCCCAGCCGATGCCTGGTCAGGTAACGCCGGGCCATCAGACCACAGTACATGCGACCACGGGCCAGCCGGCAACGCCGTCGCAGCCAGCGGGGACAGCCGCCAATGCCGCGGCTGGCAATCAAGCCGCCATCCAACAGATGATCCAACGCGCCATGCAGGGCGGCGCGGCGCCCGGCGCGGCCGGCGCATCAGCAACCGGTGGCACTGCTCCCGGGAATCCCGCAAGCAATCCCGCAGGCAATCCGACTGGTGCAGCACCCGGCAATGCGGCTGGCGCAGCGCCGGGCAATCCGGCAGGTGGTGCCAGCGACAATGCCCACGCGGCTGAGCATCAACAGGTCACCGTGGCGCCTGGCCCCAATACTCCGCCGGTCGAATATTCCGGCCCGACCATGCGCGAAGACGCGCTGCTGTCTTGCCTCGTCATCCTGACCCGTATCTTCGGCAATCCGCGTTCGCCGGCGGCCTTGGCCGCGTCATTGCCGATTGCGGAAGAGGGCATGACGCCGGATCTCTTCGTCCGCGCAGCCGACCGGGCGGGTCTGTCCGCCAACAAAATCCGTCGTCCTTTCGACAAGATCCAGCCGATCAACCTGCCGGCTGTTCTGCTGCTGACCGAGAAACGTGCCGTCGTTATGCTCACCGCCCCCAAGAAGGGCATGGTGGAGATCGCGACGCCGGACAATCTCGATGGCTCGCAGACCGTCCCAGTCGAGCTGGTGTCCCAGCTCTATACCGGCCAGATGCTGCTGGTGCGGCCGAAGATCCGTCTCGATACGCGTTCCGCCGATCTGACCGAAGCGCCGCCGCGCAACTGGTTCTGGAGCGAGGTGCTGAAGTTTACCCCGCTCTATCTGGAAGTCATCCTCTCGGCTTTGCTGATCAACCTCTTCACCATCGCCTCGTCCATCTTCTCGATGCAGGTCTATGACCGCGTGGTGCCGAACAAGGCGGAAGAGACATTGTGGATGCTGGCGATCGGCATCATCCTGATCTATGGCTTCGATCTGATGCTGCGGACCTTGCGCGCGCATTTCCTTGATAAGGCCGGCAAGGCGCTGGACCGCAAGGTGTCGTCGGCGATCTTCGAACATATCCTGTCGATCCGCATGGCGGCGGGGCCGCAATCGGCCGGCGCCTTCGCCAGCAACGTGCAGTCTTATGAAACATTGCGCGACTTCTTCACCTCGGCGACCCTGTCGGCGATGGTTGACCTGCCTTTCGTGCTGGTCTTCCTGCTGATCATCTGGCTAGTGGCTGGTCCGGTGGTCGCGGTGCCGGCAGTGATGATCCCAATCGTCATCCTGGTCAGCATCCTGGTGCAGTTCCCGATGAAGAAGGCGGTCGAACGCAGCTACCGGGAATCCGCGCAGAAGCATGCAACGCTGGTCGAATCCATCAACGGCCTCGACGCCATCAAAGCGGCCTCGGCCGAAGGCCAGATGCAGCGCGATTGGGACGGCTATGTCGCGGCCTCATCGGCCTCGTCGGAGAAGTCGAAGTTCTGGTCGTCGCTCGGCATCAATTTCGTGATGTTCGCCTCGAACCTCTCGACCACGGCGGTCATCCTCTGGGGCTGCTACCGGATCTTTGATTCGACCCCGACGGGTGATATCCATATGACGACCGGTGCCTTGGTTGCGGCCTCGATGCTGACCGGCCGCTCGATGGCGCCCTTGGGCCAGATCGCCGGGCTTATCATCCGCTTCCATCAGTCCTGGACCTCGCTGAAGGGCCTCAATCGCCTGATGGCGCTCCCCGTGGAGCGGCCGCGCGGCAAGGTGTTCCTGCGCCGGCCGCGCATCGATGGCGGCATCGAGTTCCGCAACGTCAGTTTCAAATATCCGGGCTCGCAGACCGCGGCCCTGGACGGTGTTTCCTTCCGCATCGCGCCGGGTGAGCGGGTCGGCATTGTCGGTCGCATCGGCTCCGGCAAGACCACGATCGAACGTCTGGTGCTTGGTCTCTTCGAACCGTCGGACGGCGCGGTACTGGTTGACGGCACCGATATCCGCCAGA
>Ga0209455_1000805_pt1 | contig 17239 bp, 18 predicted proteins | sample AraplaCol_mCL_r2_FD_184275 | JGI IMG/M metagenome (GOLD analysis project Ga0209455, IMG submission 184275) | Arabidopsis root microbial communities from North Carolina, USA - plate scrape CL_Col_mCL_r2 (SPAdes) (version 2) | ecosystem: Host-associated > Plants > Roots > Endosphere | place: USA...
ATATCTGCTCGATCATGGCATGCTCGACATGGTGGTTCACCGTCACAAGCTCCGGAGCGAGCTGGCGCGGGTGATCGCCTATCTCTGCCCCGGCAAGCAGGCGGCCTGATCTTCACAAAGGGGCTTTAGGTGGCGGATTTCGCCGTCTCGTCCGATCCCGCGGTCCAGCGCCAGCTCGACCGGCTGGCAAGCCTTTCGCCGGGCGCGGACATTCTTGGGCTGGAGCGGATCAGCGTGTTGCTCGATCGGCTCGGCAACCCGCATCGGCACTTGCCGCCGGTCTTCCACGTCGCTGGCACCAACGGTAAAGGGTCGACCTGCGCGTTCCTGCGTGCGGCGATCGAGGCGTCGGGCAAAAAGGTCCACGTCTATACCAGCCCGCACCTTGTCCGCTTCAACGAGCGGATCCGCATCGCCGGGCATCTGATCGAGGATGCATTGCTGGCAAGCCTGCTCGCCGAGGTGCTCGACATTTCAGACGGCATCTCGCCCAGCTTCTTCGAGGTTACCACGGCCGCCGCCTTCCTCGCCTTCGCGCGGACCCCGGCGGATGCATGCATCGTCGAGGTCGGGCTCGGCGGGCGGCTGGATGCGACCAACGTGATCGAGAAGCCGGTCGTATGTGGGATTACCCAGCTTGGGCTCGACCATCAGGCCTTCCTCGGCGACCGGATCGAGCAGATCGCGATGGAGAAAGCGGGCATCGCCAAGGCCAATGTCCCGCTGGTCACGCAGCATTATCCGGCGGCGCAGGGTAACGAGATCGGCCGCATGGCGCGCGCGGCGGGTGCCGATTGGCTGGAGAAAGGAGGCGTGTGGGACGCCTCCGTCTATCGCGGCCGGCTTCATTATCATGACGAGCAGGGCGAACTGGAGCTTCCCCTGCCCCGCCTGCCCGGCGCGCATCAGGCGATGAATGCCGGTCTTGCCATCGCGATGTTGCGTCATCAGCATGCGATCGATGTGCCGACATCGGCACTACGCGCGGCGATGGGCTGGGCGGAATGGCCCGCACGGTTGCAGAAGATCGGGAGCGGCCCGCTTCTCGCGCTTCTGCCCGAAGGAAGCGAATTGTGGCTCGACGGGGGGCATAATCCCGCCGCGGGACGTGCCATCGCCGACTTCTTCCACTTGCGCCTGGCACCGGGGCGGCCCTTTCACCTGATCCTGGGCATGCTCGCCAACAAGGATCTGCGCGGCCTGCTCGAGCCGTTTGCAGGGAGCCATGTCCATATCGTCGCGGTGCCGGTGCCCGGCCACGAGCATCATGACGCCGCCGCCGTTCGCGCCGCCGCGGCAGGTCTTGCCCTGACTGCGGATTCCGCACCCGATGCGGTCGAGGCGCTCAAGCAACTTGCCGACCGCCGCGAGGAAGCGCCATTAGTCCTGATCGGCGGCTCCCTCTACCTTGCGGGCACTGTCCTTGCCGCCAACGGGACACCACCGGCCTAAAGGTCAATGCATATTATTGCGATTGACTATCAATAGCGACAATGGAAATCTGGCGTTCCTGTAGAGGAGTCGCCGATGCGTTCGACCGAGCCCACGTCCACGCTGTTGCCTCATGCCGCGCCGGCCAGCCCCTATCGCCGGCTGCTGCTGTTCGCGATCCGGCGCATGGCGGCTGGCGGCATCGGCGATGCGCATGCGGCGCACGCAATCTTCACCGGCTTCGGCCTGGGTTATCGCCGGCCTTTAGTGCTGTTGCGCGCGCTGATGGCAGAATTGTCGCGCGTCTCGACCGTGCAGCTCAAAGTCGCGCCCTGCTGTTGCCCACGGATGACCAGAGACGAGGCGATGCTATTGGATTTGATCGCGGATGCGCCAACCCGGCCGCTGCAAGTCCATCAAGCGATGGGCGATCTACTCCACGTCTACGGTTGCCTGGGCGCGCTCAGCAGCGCTGCAGCGGTCGCCAACGCCTTCGCGGATCTGGGCATGCCGCTCGGCGATTGATTGCAAAAACTGCAACTGCGATGGACGGTTTTCGACTGGCGATGAACCGAGTTCCCACCTACCTATGTTGCACCGCACAATAGATGCGGTGTTTCGCAAGGAAATGAACGTGAACTTTGAAAACGCGACGAGCCTGGTGCTCGCGATCGCGGCGCAGGCGCTTGCCGTCGGCGTTCTTCTCGCTCTCTAATCAGAGCGACGATCGGGGGGCGGCGGAACGATCCGCCGCCGTTACCGCCCTCAAGTCTTACCGTTTCTGCGATCCAGACTTGCAATCGCCTGCTCAGTCGGCAGGCGGAATATCCCTGAGCTTGATCCCTTCGACCCAGGCGAAGGATGCGGCGGCATAAGCCGTGACCGCGCCCATCCCCCAATCCCAATGACCGAAGGCGGCGAAGGGCAGCATCGCCCAGATCAACGTATCGACGCTCGCCAGCCAGATCGGCGGCTTGGCGGGGCTCAACCGGCGTTCGGCCGACAAACCGAGCATGGCCGCGACCAGCACGCCGCCGGTCAGCCACCAGCCCCATTGGCCCGAACCCAAAGCGAGCATTCGCGACAGGCCGGCCACGCCCAATCCCGCACCCACCAGCCGGACCCAGCCGAAAATCCGCTCCTGAAAACGCGAGCGCTGGCGGATGCGGCCAAGCCGTGCCGCGCCGGCGCCGGCGAGACCCGATAGCAATAACCCGATAAGGGGAAGCCAGCGCCAGCCTACCAGGCTGAGCGCACCACCGACGAAGGCGAGCAAGGCGCCAATCCCCGCCACGACATTGGCCTCGGTCTTGCGCGCGAGCAGCAAAGGCATCGCCAATTCTTCGGTCGGCGCGAACAGGACGCGCCCGATCAGATCGTCCGCCGGCTTGCGCGCGCCCGCCAGAATCGCCTGTTCGGCCGTGGCGAGCGCGGCGGAGTCAGTTGCCAGGATCGGCGGGCGCGCAGCATCGATCCTGCCCGCGCCCTCCTGCACTGCGCGGCGCAGCAGGGTCGAGACCGGATCCCATGCGCCGATCATCGCAGCGGTTTCGGCGAGGCGGTGGCCATCGAGCAAGGCGACGCCCGCCCAGCGCTGCTCGGCATCGATCCGCTCGAACTGGCCATGGTCGGACGTGTCGTCGAGCACCGCCAAGGCCGGGACATGCGCGCGGCACACCGCACGCAAAAGGCCGACCTCGGGCAGGCAGGCTTCGGCGATCAGCAAGACCGTCTCATCCTCGCCGACCGCGTCGGCGACCTGGTCGATGCCGTGCGCCATGCCCGTCTGGATGCCGTCATGGCGCAACCGCGCGACCGCCTCCAGCAATTCGCCCGGCCCTTCGTCGATCAGGAGGAGTACGCGTGCGGCGCCGGCCTCGATTGCGCGGCGCGCCTGATGCTCGACCACGCTCATGCCCGCGAGCGGCAAAAGCGCGCGCAGGCCGCCCGGCCCGGGCCCCGGCTCATAAGCGCCGATCAGCGCGGTGGGTCCCTCGCCCTCCATCATCCGTGACTTTCAGACGCGGCGCGCCGCAAATCAAGCGCGCTGTGTGCAACTGGCGCTTTCGCGGGCACGCCAAGCTGGTACAGTTGCCGATATGAATCAGGGGGCGTCGCAAGTGGGTTGGGCGGAAGAAGAACCGCAGGTCGAGATGACGGAGACAGCACCCGTAGTCGAGATGGCGTGGGAAGTCGCGCCACCGCGCCGTTGGCCGGGGATCGTCGCGGGCGTGCTGCTGGGCCTGCTCGGCCTGGGCTGGGTCGGCGCGCTTGGCCTGACCCTGTTCCAGGCGAGCCCGACGCATTTGCCGCCGCCGCTCACGCTCGCCGCCTGGATCGGGCTCGGCTGCGGCCCGCTCGCCTTACTGGCGGTGCTGTATCTCTTGCTGCTCCGCACCGGCCGGACTGAGGTCAATGCCTATGCCCGCGCCTCGACCCGACTGCGCGCGGATACCGAGGCGCTGGCGGGCACGCTCGCCTTGCTGACAAGGCAGATCGAGGAGGCGCGCAACGCACTCAGCGCGCAGGCAACCGAGCTGCAGACTTTGGGCGGCGAAGCCAGCGTCCGCATCGGCCAGGCCGCCGCCGATTTGAGCGCACAGGCTGCCTCGGTCGATCGCACCGTCGCCACGCTCGGCACCGCCACGTCGGTCGCGCGCGAAGACCTCAATGTCCTGCTCACCGAATTGCCCAATGCCGAACGCGTCGCGCGCGGCCTGGCCGAAGGCCTGCGCGAGGGCGGTGCCGAGGCGGATTCGCGCGCACGTGCATTGACCGAGTTGCTGAACGCGCTCGACGCGCAGGCCAAGGCCGCCAACGAATCGACCGGGGGCGCCGCCGCGCGCCTGGCCGGCCAGCTCGACCGGATCGAGGCGAGCGCCGCGGCTGCCGACAAACGGATCGAGGATGCCGCCGGATCGATGGGCCGCGCGATCGACGCCGCGCTCGAAGCCGCCGCCGAAAGCCTGGTCGACGCGCGCGAGGTGATCGCGCAGCAGAGCCTGGCGCTCAATGCGATGGTCGAACAGGGTGAAGCGCAGGTCGCCGCCGCTGGCGAAACCGCGGCATCGGCGCTTTCCAACCGACTCGACGAGCTGGTCGGGCGCGTGGAGGGAATCGGCGCGGGTCTGCGTGGGCAGGAACTGGCGGCGCGCGGTTTGCTGTCGCAGCTAGATACCGCGATCGCCGCGGTCGAGACCAAGTTCGCCGAACTGGGCGACAAAGGCGCGGAGCATACCGCCGACCTGGCCGAACATATCGTCGCGCTCGCGACGCATGCCGAAACGGTCGGCCATATGCTCGGCACGAGCAGCCAGACCGCGGAGACCTTGCTCAGCCGGGTCGAGCAATTGCGCGCGCAGGCGGATGCCAGCAACGCGACCATTTCCGACACCATTCCCGCCGCGCTCGCGCGAATCCGGCTCCATGCCGAGCAGAGCCTGCAGGCAATCGCCACAGCCGGCGCGCGAACCGAGAGCCTGAGCGAAGCCGCGGCGACGGTGACCGAGCGCCTAGCCGAGGCCGAAACCCTGCTCGAACGCCAGCGCGGCGCGCTGAGCGAAGCAGGTGGGCTGGCCGACAGCCGCCTGACCGCCTTGATCGATCAGACACGCACACTCGAGGAATTGCTTGCCAAGGCCGATGCAGAGGTACGATCGCTGAGCGAAGGCGCGTCGGGTCACCTGGTCGAGGCCTTGAACCAGGTGCGCGACACTGCCGCGCGCGCCGCCGAACAAGCGACCGATGCGCTGACGGGCGCGATCCCACGCGTGGCGCAGCGGATGAGCGAGAGTGCGGCGCGTGCGATGAGTGCGGCGCTGTCCGACGTCGGCAAGGAAGAGATTGCCGCGATCGGTACCGCATCCGAGCAGGCGATCCAGGCCGCGCATCTCGCCGCCGAACGGCTCACGCGCCAGATCGTCGCCATCGCCGAGACCGCGACCGCGATCGAGGCGCGGATCGAGGCCAATCGTACCGATACCGAAGCGCACGACGACCAGAGCTTCGCTCGTACCGCCGGTCTTTTGATCGAGGCGCTCAACTCGACAGCGATCGACGTCGCCAAGATTTTCTCGAACGAGGTCAGCGACGAGGAGTGGAAGGCCTATCTACGCGGCGACCGCGGCATCTTCACGCGCCGCGCGGTCAAACTGCTCGACCGCACTGACGCGCAGGCAATCGCGCAACGCTACAACGAGGATGGCGAGTTCCGCGACCAGGTCCACCGCTACATCCACGACTTCGAGGCATTGCTGCGCCGCGTGATGGCGACGCGCGAAGGCACACCGATCGCGACGACGATGCTGTCGTCGGATACGGGCAAGCTCTATGTGGCGCTGGCGCAGGCGATCGAGCGGCTGCGGAAGTAAACCGTCGCCCCGGACGTGTTCCGGGGTCTACCCAGCGGCTTGGTCGCCTGCTTCACGGTGGATGCCGGAACGAGTCCGGCATGACCGTTTGGAGGCTCAGTCCGGGTGGCGGACGAAGTCGAACGTCTCGACCGGCACCCAATTATAGACGTAATTCCCGTAATAGAGAGCAAAGATCACTACCGAGACGACGGTGGTCCATTTCGCGGTGCGGGCGAAGCTGAACAGAGGCGGCGCGCCGCGCGACTGGCCAGGGACCAGCTGGTCCTCGCCCTCGCGCCGGAGCCGGAAGGGCAGCACGAGGAAAAAGCTGAAAGCCCAGAACAGGAAGTAGATGGCGACGATCGAGGTCCAGCGCATGCGCGTGCCTTAGACCCGGATCACCGAAACTTCGACTACGGGCTTTTTACCCGTCCAGTTGGTCGCAGTGCGGCGTACCGCGAGGCGGATCGCCTCGCGCATCGCGGCTTCCTCCTTGCGCGTATCGGCCGCCTCGGCGGCAGCCTCGCTCGCTTCCTCGATGAATTCCTCGCGGTCTTCTTCGACGGGCACACCCTGGAGCGCGATCGCGGGGGTGCCGCGCAGCTTGCCGCGCTCGTCCAAGGCGACGGTCACCGCGATTATGCCGTGAATCGAGATCTTGCGGCGCTCGTTCATGGTCGTGCCGTCGGCGGGCAGGATCACGTCACCGTCGAGGATAAGGCGCCCCGCGCGTTCGTCACCGATCTTCTTGGGGCCCTTGGGCGCGAGCCGGACCAGATCGCCATTGCCCTGCACGATACCCTTGGGCACGCCCAGACTGAGTGCGAAGCGCTCCTGCTCCGCCATGTGGCGCATCTCACCATGGACGGGGAGGATGATCTCCGGCCGGATCCACTTGTACATGAGTTCCAGTTCGGGGCGACCGGGGTGGCCCGAGACGTGGACATGCGCCTGGCGGTCGGTGATCATGATCACGCCCTTGGTCGCGAGCGCATTCTGGATGCGGCCGATCGCCATTTCGTTGCCGGGGATTTGCTTGGACGAGAAGACGACGGTGTCGCCTTCACTGAGCTTGATCGGATGGCTATCCATCGCGATGCGCGACAGCGCAGCACGAGCTTCGCCCTGGCCGCCCGTGGCGATGATCATTACGTCGCGCGGCGGCAGACGCATCGCCTCGTCGAAATCGATGACGGGCGGGAAATCCTCAAGATAGCCGACGCTCTTGGCGACACGCACGATCCGGTCGAGCGAGCGACCCGCGACGCAGAGCTGGCGCCCGCAGTCGCGCGCGACCTCGCCCAAGGTCTGCAGGCGCGCGGCGTTGGAGGCGAAGGTGGTCACGACCACACGGCCGGTGACCTCCTTGATCACGCCATCCAGGCCTTCACGCACGGCAGCTTCGGAACCTGAGGCGCTGTCATTGAACACGTTGGTGGAATCGCACACGAGCGCGAGCACACCCTTGTCGCCGATCTCGGTCAGCTCGGCGGCGGTGGACGGCGTGCCGAGCAACGGCTCCTCGTCCAGCTTCCAGTCGCCCGTGTGGAAGATGTTGCCGTAAGGAGTCTCGATCAGCAGCGCATTGCCCTCGGGTATCGAGTGGGCGAGCGGGACATAGGTGAAACCGAACGGGCCGAGCGCGAAGCTGCCCTCGCGTTCGATGATGTTGAGCTCGACCTGATCGGTCAGCCCCTCTTCCTCGAGCTTGCCCTTGATCAGGCCGGCGGTGAAGGGTGTCGCGTAAAGCGGGACGCCAAGATCGGCGGCAAGATAGGGGATCGCGCCGATATGATCTTCATGCCCGTGGGTCAGGACGATCCCGAGCAGGTCTTCCTTCTGCTGCTCGATGAAATCCAGATCGGGCAGGATCAGGTCGATGCCCGGATAACCGGGATCGGCGAAGGTCAGGCCGAGGTCGACCATCACCCATTTGCCGTCGCAGCCGTAGAGATTCACGTTCATGCCGATTTCGCCCGAGCCGCCGAGCGCGAGAAACAGCAATTCTTTTCCTGGGGTCGTCACTCAAATTCCGATTGTTGGTGGGTTCGTTCAGCCCACAGACGCGCGTCGTCGGCGCGATATTCCGTTCTGCATGTAGAGATTGTGCGGTGCACCGCAAGGTAGAGGCGGGCTCAGGCGGCCTTAAGTTCGCGAATGAAGCGGTCGGTGGCCGATGCCAGCGCCTGCGCGGTCTGCGAGAGACTGGCCGCGGCAGACGAGACCTCACCCGACAAGGCCTCGGTCTCGCCGACGGCCTGGCCCATCGCATGGACTTCGCGCGCCATCTCGATCGCGCCCGCAGCGGTTTCGCGCGCGGCTTCCTCGATCGCGGCGGCTGTCTGGCGCTGATGCTCGACCTGGCTGCGGATCGCCTGCGCGGCGGCGGCCAAATCCCTCACCATGGTCGAGATATGGGTGAGCGCGCCCTTGGCGCCGTCGGCACGCGACTGGGATTCACCCGCGAGCGCGCGGATCTGATCGGTCGCGCGGGTCGCCTGGCCGGCGAGCTGCTTCACCTCCTGTGCCACGACCGCGAAGCCGCGGCCCGCCTCTCCCGCGCGCGCCGCCTCGATCGTGGCGTTCAAGGACAGAAGGTTGGTCTGGCCGGCGATATCCTGGATCGAATCCGCAAAGCCGCCGATCGCGCCGGTATGGCCCGCCAGCGCCTCGACCGCGTCGCGACACGAGGCCGACACGTCGCGTGCGGTTCCGCTCAATTGCGCCTGCTCGTCGACATTGGCGGCGATCGAACCGATCGAGCCGGTCAAGTCACGCAGCCGATCGACCAGCAAGCTCGCATTTTCGGAGGACGACGTCGCGCTGACGGCCGTCGCGCTTGTCTTGCGATTGGCGCCGCGCACGATCAAATCAAGCAATTGCGCGGATTCATCGAGTTGCGCCGAGGCCTTGCCAACTGCCGAGACGATATCTGCGATCGAGGTCTGGAAACCATCGGCAAGCGCGAACAATTCCGCGCGGCGGCGATCGGCCATCATGTGCTCCAGTTCCTCCCGCCGGCCTCGTTCCTCGGACTCACGCTCGCCTGCGACCTCTGCTGCGTTGCGCGCGGCCTCGGCACGGGCGCGATCGCCCTCCGCCCGATCCTTGGCGCGATCGCTTTCGACCCGCGCTTCATATTGGCGCGTCAGAAGCCGACGCTGCGATTCGGCGAGATAGATCAGCACGGCCGCTTCGAGCACGACCGCAACCGCATGAAGCACGACGCGAGCCAGATCGCCTTCGCCCGCGAAGACCAAGCGGGGCGTCAGCTCGTCCAGCAACAGGTGATGCGCGGCGATCAGGACCGTCGCAAGCAGGATGGGGCGCCAGTCGCAGAGTACGGTGAGCGCGCCCAGGCCGACGAAGAAGAACATATGCGCGTCCATCTGCCAGGGATGGCCCTGCAACAGGAAAACGCCGAGCGCGGGATGGATCGCGGCGAGCGTACCGACGCCCAGGCGCGCCTGCTCGTCCGCGCGACCCTTGATCGCCATCCAGGTGGGCAGCGCATTGACCATTGCCGCCAGCAGGAAAGCGAGCCCCGTGGCGGGCGCGCCCACGATTCTGCCCACCACCAGCAGCGCGAGCGCACTCGCCCACCCGCTCGCGGCAAGGATGCGCACGCCGCGTTCGCGCAGGGCGTCGAGCTCGCCGACGCTCATGCCACACCTGGCTTTGGCGTGCGGCAACCGACCGCGCCGCCCGCGACCATCAATATGCCCGCATGGGCCAGCGGCAGGAACAGATTGTCCCGCTTGCCGTAGACGATCACGGAGGATGGCAGCGGCCCGCGCTGGACCAGGGAGGCGCCTTGCGCCAGCGCAAGCGCGGCGATCTTACCCTCTGCCTGATGGCCGACCGAGACCAGAAGGATATTGCCCTCGGCCGGCGGCGCCAGCGCGATGCACAGCAAAACAAGCAGCGCCCCGAATATCTGGGCACCGATCAAGGAGCTGCTGGATTTCACGCGGCGGACGGCCATTTCCGGCCCCTAACCTAAATTTGGTTACGCGCGCGTAAACCGGGATCTCGGTTGTAGGATGGCGGACCGGGGTCGCCTCAGTCTGCCGAAGCGAACTCTAATTCGCGTTATCCTCGTCCTTCTGGTTTTCCTGCTTCTGGCAGGAGCAGCCGGGTTTGGACTTGCGATCGACCTTGGTCGTCGCGAATTCGGTGGGATTGAGACCGCCCGAATGATCCGCGTCGGCCTTGGCGAATTTCTCCTCGGCTTTGACGGCATATTCGTCGAAGCTCAGCACGCCGTCATTGTTGACGTCCAGCTTGGCGAAGTTGCGGTGGCGCGCGGCGAGATATTCGTCGCGGCTAATGATGCCGTTCTTGTCATGGTCGGCGCGCGAGAAACGCTTCTGTTCGCGCGTCTGATCGTCGGCCGCGGGCGGCTGGGGCGGCGTGTCGATATCGTCGGTCTCGTCGGTCTTGGCCTTGCTATGCGGCGCACCGGGTAGCTGATGCTTGGCCGCAGCCGTGCTGCGCCAATAGGAAATGCCGCCCACCACCAGCACCAACGCCGCCAGCGCACCCACCCAGTAACGCCACATTGCCTCGTCTCCGCCCCTGTTTGGACCGCAGGCTAACGTCCTGTCAGCCGAAGCGCCAGCATCCGTAACAACCGATCCGGGCGGGCCTGCGTTCGGCGGCCTGCCTGGGCATCCCTGCGCGCGAGTATGAACAAGGCTGCGAGCGGACGCGCGGCGAACTGCCATCGCCCGGCGGGCAGGCCGGCGGAGAGAATGGTCGCGCGCGCCAACGCGGCTTCCCGGACGCCGGCGTTGGAATGGCGGAAGCCGAGGTCGGTCAGCGCCCAGACTTCGCCGGCCGTCGCCAGCCGAGGATCGTCGGCGCCAAGCAGGGCCGCTGCTGCCAAGAACAAATTGCCGCCCCGCTCGCGCCCATGGCGCGTGATTGCGTCGGCGTCGGGCTCGCCGTCGATGAGGGCGGTCCAGCCATCCTCGATTGCGGCCAGCGCCGCCCCGGTTACGCCGCGCACAAGCACCTCGCCCGCGATCAGGCCCAGCAAGGGCTCGGCGGGCGCGGGATCGCGGTTAAGCTTCTCAAGCGCCTCACGCCACCAGGCGAGCCGCATCAGCCCGATCATCGGCTCGCTGGTCGAGGAGACTATTCCGCCAAAGCGCTCGTCGAGCGCGAATAAAGCGGACAGGCCCACGCGGAGGCCCGCCGGCGCATAAGCGACAGCGAGCGCGCGTTCGGGATCGGCAAGCTCCAATTCCTCCCCGGTACGGGGAGGGGGACCATCCGCAGGATGGTGGAGGGGGCTGGAGGCTGGGCGTTTCGCTTGCGACACTCCCCCTCCACCACCGGCTTCGCCGGCGGTCCCCCTCCCCGTGCCGGGGAGGATTAGCGGTAGCAGACCTTCTTGGCCGCCGCGACGACCTGGTCGGCGGTGATCAGCGCCATCTTTTCGAGGTTGGCGGCATAAGGCAGCGGCACATCGACGTTGGTCACGCGCAGCACCGGCGCGTCGAGATCGTCGAAGCCCTGCTCCATTGCCACCGCCGCGATTTCCGACGCGATCGAGCAAGTTGGCCAACCTTCCTCGACCACGACCATGCGGTTGGTCTTCTTGAGGCTGGCGAGCACGGTACCGGTGTCGAGCGGACGCAGCGTCCGCAGATCGATCACTTCGGCGTCGATGCCCTCTTCCGCGAGCAGCTTGGCGGCTTCGAGCGCGACACCCACGCCGATCGTGTAGCTGACGAGCGTGACATCCTTGCCCGCCTTGGCGACGCGCGCCTTGCCGATCGGCAGGACGTAATCGTCGAGCTTGGGCACGTCGAACGACTGGCCGTAGAGCAGTTCATTCTCGAGGAAGACGACCGGATCGTTCGACCGGATCGCGGCCTTGAGCAGACCCTTCGCATCCGCCGCCGAATAGGGCGCGATCACGATCAGGCCGGGGACGGCTGCATACCAGGGGCCGTAATTCTGGCTGTGCTGCGCGCCGACGCGAGCCGCCGCACCGTTCGGGCCGCGGAACACGATCGGGCAGCGCATCTGGCCGCCGGACATATAATTGGTCTTGGCAGCCGAGTTGATGATGTGGTCGATCGCCTGCATCGCGAAGTTGAAGGTCATGAACTCGACGATCGGGCGCAGGCCCGCCATCGCCGCGCCCGCACCGATGCCGGCAAAGCCGTATTCGGTGATCGGGGTGTCGATCACGCGCTTGTCGCCGAACTCCTCGAGCAGGCCCTGGGTAACCTTGTAGGCGCCCTGATATTCGGCGACTTCCTCGCCCATAACGAAGACGCGATCGTCCTTGCGCATTTCCTCGGCCATCGCGTCGCGGAGCGCGTCGCGGACGGTCATGCGGACGAGCTCGGTGCCGGCGGGAACTTCGGGATCCTCGTGCGTATCGGCAACGTCGGCGACGAGAGCGCGCGCTGCAGTCGGCATCTTGGGCTGGGCCGCGGGGGCCTCGCCCTCACCGTCATTGGCCTGCTGCACAGGTTCGGCAGCCTTCGGAGCCGGAGCGGCGGCGGGCGCAGGCGTGGAGGCGTCTTCGCCCTCGCCAGCGATCAGCGCGATGATCTCCCCGACCTTCACCCCGTCAGTACCTTCCGGCACGACAATCTTCTGGACGGTGCCTTCATCGATCGACTCGAATTCCATGGTCGCCTTGTCGGTCTCGATCTCGGCAAGGACATCGCCGGATTTGACCGTGTCGCCTTCCTTGACCAGCCACTTGGCGAGCGTGCCCTCCTCCATCGTCGGGGAGAGCGCGGGCATTTTGATTTCAATCGGCATCTGTCTCGCGCTCGCTCAGTAGGTGTCGACGAGGACGTCGGTGTAGAGTTCGGAAGCCTCGGGCTCGGGGCTTTCCTCGGCGAAGGCGGCGCTGTCGGCGACGATCTTGCGGATATCCTTGTCGAGCGTCTTGAGCTCGTCCTCGCCCACGCCCTTGTCTGCCAGGATCTTGGCGAGATGGTCGATCGGGTCGGACTTGTCGCGCACCGACTGGACCTCTTCGCGCGAGCGGTATTTGGCCGGATCGGACATCGAGTGGCCGCGATAGCGATAGGTCTTGAGTTCGAGCAGGACCGGGCCCTTGCCGGCCTGAACCCATTCGAGCGCCGTTTCGGCAGCACCACGCACCGCGAGCACATCCATGCCGTCGACCTGGATGCCCGGAATGCGGAAGCTTTCGCCGCGCTTGTAGAGCTGGTCTTCGGCCGAAGCGCGATTGACGCTGGTGCCCATCGCGTACTGATTGTTCTCGATCACGAAGATGACGGGCAGCTTCCACAGCTCCGCCATGTTGAAGCTCTCGTAGACCTGGCCCTGATTGGCCGCACCGTCCCCGAAGTAGACCAGAGCGACGCCGCCATCGTTGGCGTACTTATGCTTGAAGGCGAGGCCCGCGCCGAGCGACACCTGCGCGCCGACGATACCGTGGCCGCCGTAAAAGCCATGTTCGACCGAGAACATGTGCATCGAGCCGCCCTTGCCCTTGGAAATGCCGGCGGCGCGGCCGGTCAGTTCGGCCATGATGAGGTTGGGGTCGATTCCGTAGGCCAGCATGTGGCCATGGTCGCGATAGCCGGTGACAACGGAATCCCGCCCGACCTTGAGCGCGGATTGCAGCCCAACCGCGACTGCTTCCTGGCCGATATAGAGGTGGCAGAAACCGCCGATCAGGCCGAGCCCGTAAAGCTGGCCGGCCTTCTCCTCGAAGCGGCGGATGAGCAGCATCTGCCGATAGAATTCGAGCAATTCCTCCTTGGAGGCGTCATAAGGCTTGGGCTCGGGCGGCCGCTCGCGGTTGACGGTTGCGGGCGGCGTTGCTGCCGGCGCGTTGGGCGCGGCGGATTTTGCTGCTCGAGCCAAGGCGGATTCTCTCCTGAGGGCGCTTCTTGAAAACGCGCCCCTATAGGCGGGACAAACCCGCTCCCGCAACGGTGTGTTCCGCGATTATAGTTGCAAGAAACGCAATCGCTCGGCCGCGTTCCTGACTCGGGGTGCAATCGTTTTCGTAGTGCGGCTCGACATCCGTCGAGCCTCGGTAGGGGCGTGGGCCGGAGCCGCACAACCAGGAACCTCAGTTTACCGGGACGATCACTTCATCAGGGCGGATCTGGCCGGTCTGCTTGCGCACCATCTCTTCAGCATAGTCCGGATCGACGTGGCGCGGATCGAGCAGGTCGGCATGGTGCGCCAGCCGGTCGCGTTCGGCCTGGAGATCCTTGAGCTGCGCGAGATGCTCGGTACGCTGGTGGCGATAGCCCGCAAGCGAGAACAGCCCGTTCTGCCCGACGATCGCCGCGCCGGCGAAATAGACGATCACCGCCACGGCCACGGTGGGCCAGAAAGCGCTGCGGATCATGGACAAGGCGGGACGACGCGTCACGTCTTCCAAAGAATCACGCCCTCCCAAGGGTTTCAAGCGGAAACCGGGGAGGAACGATGAAACGTGCAAAAGCTGAGTCAGGCCGAGTCGCATTGATTCTTCAAAAGAATCTCGGAATCGGCCGCGGGTGCGGCGTCATTCGGTCTGACAGGTCGAAATCGACCGCGTCGACATAGCACCAGCCCCAGCCCTCGGGCGGGTCATATCCTTCGATGACCGGGTGAGATGTCTCGTGGAAGTGCTTGGTAGCATGGCGATTAGGGGAATCGTCGCAGCAGCCGACATGCCCACAGGTCCGGCAGATGCGCAGGTGCACCCACCACGATCCGGTCTTGAGGCATTCCTCGCATCCATCCGCGCTGGGCGTCACGTCCGTGATCAGATGATAATGCGGGCAGGGATCGGCCATCGAGGTAGCGTAGACCTCTCCGACAGAGGGTCAACGCTCTGTAGCGCGCGAATGAGATGAAATTTGGGGGATAGATATGCAGGGCGCGCGATCCGCTTATCTCCCCACTATCATTGTCTAACCCGAGATGGGGCTTGCGGCAAGCCGGGCCCGCTGCCCCATAGAGCTAGCCCTCGATTCCCCATCCAGGAGCCGCCCGCCAATGTCTGCCTTCGCCAGCATGTTTGCCCAATCCTTTTTCCACGGAACCCGGGCCCCCTTGCAGCCCGGCGATCGGATCGTCGTCGGCCACCAATCGAACTTCACGGATGCCGAGCCTCTATCCTGGGTCTATTTCTCGGCCACGCTGGACGCCGCGATCTGGGGCGCCGAGCTGGCGGCCGGCGATGCGCCGCCACGCATCTATGTCGTAGAACCGACCGGTCCGATCGAGGACGACCCCAATCTGACGGACAAGAAATTTCCGGGAAATCCGTCCCTGTCCTACCGCTCCCGCGAGGGACTGCGGGTGATCGGCGAGGTTACGCGGTGGGAGGGGCACGCCCGTGCACGGCTTCAGGACATGCAGGATAGCGTCGCGCGTGCGCGGGCAGCAGGCGCCGAAATCATCGACTGATCTGAACTCGGCGCAATGTGCAAACCAGCCAGGCGTCCAGCACAACCGTCCCCGCTGGCTTTCCGACCGAAGTGGAACTGATCGAGATTGCAACCGTCATCCAGGTCATGACAAGTTCGGCTGCGCCGAGCGTCTGGGGAAGCGAGATGACTGGATTCAAGCATGCGGGCTGGTTGGCCGTGGCAATGCTTTGCACGAGCCCGGTGATAGCGGGGCCGATTCCCGATCAAATCCAGACTTTTTACGTAAGCTATCAGCCGCACGGCAGCGAAGGCGCGGCCGAATTCAATCTCTATTCGGGGCCCCTCACCCTTCGCTCCGTGACCATCGCATGGGACGGATTCGCGGGTTCCAGCTACGATTTACCCAATTTCGGGGATGACGATCCGCGTACCTTTGACGTGGCCTATAACGGCCAGGTCGGGATTTTCACCTATAGCGGCAGCGTGGCCGACTCGGTGACTTTCTCCGGCACGAGCGAATGCACCGACTACGATTGTTTTGTCGGCGGTGGAGCAGGCCACACGCTCACGCTGGGCCCGGCAGGCTTCGTCGGCGACGGAACCGACGTGATCGATTGCGCGTGCTACATCAACCCGCAGTTCGGGGGGTCCGACGATAGCGGCACCTCTTATCAAGTCGGAGGTACCATTACCTATTCCTTCGGTGCTGTTCCCGAGCCGGTGAACTGGGCGATGATGCTGGGCGGATTCGGCATGGTCGGCGGCGCGTTGCGGCACCGCCGGAGCAGGGCCAGTTCCGGCGAGACGCGCCTTCCCTCACAGGTGGCCTAGCGCTGAGCCGCGCGCGGGCGCGGCTGCGCCAAAGCCGAACCCGCTCGCCAGCCGGCTGCAGTCGGCTTACGCGGGCGAACGTCGAGGATGCGTTCGAGCAATTCCTGCCCTTCCTGCCATGCGCCGAGACTGGATTCCGCGTTGATGTGGCCTGCTCCATCGAGAAGTACGAAGTGCGCACCCAGCGCGCAGGCCAGTTCCTGCGCGCGGTCGGGGGCGGACCAGGGATCGTCGTTGCTGGCGACGACCGTAGTGGGGAACGGCAGGACCGATTTGGGCACGGGCGCGAAGCGTTCGATGCGGTGGTCAGCACCGAGCCGGTCGACATCCGGGGGCGCCACCAGCAAGGCGCCAACGACATTGCTCGGCGCATTCTGGCCGAGCAGGCTCGCCCACCACAGAACCGCCTGGCAGCCGAGGCTGTGCGCGACCAGCACTACCGGGCCCTGCGCCGCGCCGACCGCCTGGTCGATCCGGCTGATCCAGACATTGCGCACCGGATCGGCCCACATGCCCAATTGCACGCGCAGGCAATCGTGGCGCTCGCGTTCCCAGATCGTCTGCCAATGGCCCGGTCCCGAATCATGCAGGCCGGGCACGATCAGGCATAAAGGAGACAGGCCTAGCTCGCCTTCGGTCATGGTACGCACTCCAGTTTCGAGTGCGCGCATCCTATTTCCTACTTAGTGACTAGGAAATACAATCCGGCTTGGCCAGGCGAAAGGTGAGCTTGGATATCCCCGCCCCGCCGCTTGAACGCGCACGAAGCTTGAACGGGGCGGTGCAGGAGTTTCTCCGCTGCGTAGAGGCGAGCCGGGGTCCGGACGCGGCAGTTGGAAACGACCCTGTTCAGCCCGTCATCTCCGCACAGGCGGGGATCCATAAGCCAGAACGGTGCGGATAGACCTGCCACCGGGATATATGGATTCCCGCCTGCGCGGGAATCACGAAGGTGAAAGCCGGTCAGCGCTTGAGCGCGCTGCGGCCGGCGTAGCGGCCGATCGCGCCCAGCTCTTCCTCGATGCGGATCAGCTGGTTGTACTTGGCGAGCCGGTCCGAACGGGCGAGGCTGCCGGTCTTGATCTGACCGCAATTGGTGGCGACGGCGAGGTCGGCGATGGTCGAATCCTCGGTCTCGCCCGAACGGTGCGACATGACCGCGGTATAACCCGCGCGCTGTGCCGTCGCGACCGCCTCCAGCGTTTCGGACAAGGTGCCGATCTGGTTGACCTTGACCAATAGCGAATT
>Ga0209455_1000809_pt1 | contig 17075 bp, 15 predicted proteins | sample AraplaCol_mCL_r2_FD_184275 | JGI IMG/M metagenome (GOLD analysis project Ga0209455, IMG submission 184275) | Arabidopsis root microbial communities from North Carolina, USA - plate scrape CL_Col_mCL_r2 (SPAdes) (version 2) | ecosystem: Host-associated > Plants > Roots > Endosphere | place: USA...
TGCGGGTCTCCCGGAACACCGTTCTCGGCGCCTATGAGCAGCTGCTGAGCGAGGGCTATCTGGAGATGCGGCCGGGCTCCGGCACCTATGTGGCGGCGGATCTGCCTGATTTGCCGCCGGAACGTGCCCTGGATGCCCGCCGGTTGCCCGGTCACCGCCAGGCAGAGGCGAAGCCGGAACCTGAAGCCGCACCGCAGCATCTCGCCCGGCGTGCCGAGACGCTGATCGACAATGAGAACAGCCGGCGCTTCATGCGCGATGTGATTGCGGGGTCGCCCTGGGCCCCCTGTTTCACACCGGGCCTGCCGGATTGCAGCGACTTTCCTTTCGCTGCCTGGTCGCGGCTGCTGGCCAAGACCTGGCGCGAGCCGAGTGCCGCCTTGGTCAATGCCGGCGATCCCGGTGGCTATCTGCCGCTGCGTGAGGCGGTGGCGGATTATCTCCGCCAGGTGCGTGGCATCGATTGCCAGCCGGCCGATGTCCTGATCGTCAGCGGCATCCGCCAGGCGATCGATCTCACCTGCCGCCTGCTGCTCGATCCCGGCGATCCGGTCTGGATCGAGCGGCCGGGCTTTCCCGGCATGCGCGCCGCCATCGCCGCACAGGGGGGCAAGCTCATTCATGTGCCGGTCGATGACGAGGGCCTCGATGTTGCCGACGGCTTGCGCCAGGCACCGAAAGCAAGGCTCGCTTGCGTCGCACCCTCGCATCAATATCCGCTCGGTGTGGTCATGTCGCTGCAGCGGCGCCTCGCGCTCTTGGCCTGGGCGCGCGAGGCACAGGCCTGGATTCTGGAGGATGATTACGACAGCGAATATCGCTATACGGGTCGGCCGCTGGCGGCCCTGCGCAGCCTCGATGAGGATGGCCGCGTCATCTATATGGGCTCGCTGTCAAAGCTGATGTTCCCGTCATTGCGGCTTGGCTATCTCGTAACGCCGCCGCAACTGACCCAGGTGTTCCGCCAGGCGCGGGCGGTGATCGATGATCAGCCGGCGATGTCGACCCAGCCTGCTCTGGCAGCCTTCTTCCAGAGCGGCCTGCTCGCTGCCCATGTGCGTCGCATGCGCAAGCGCTATGCCGAGCGCCAGCAATTGCTGCTGGCCACGGCGGCGAAGCATCTCGCCGGCCTCATCGAGCTGAGACCGGATGAGGCGGGGCTGCATCTGGTGGGCCAGCTGACCGGCAACCTTACGGGCAAGCCCGATACCGAGATCGCCGCGCGGCTCTATGCGGGTGGTTTGGTGACACCGCCTTTATCGCGCTACGATATCGGCGAGACGCGGCGGCAGGGTCTGATGTTCGGCTATGCCGCCGTGCCGGACCGGTTGATCGAGCCGGCGATTGCCGAGATCGCGCGGCTCTTGCGCAAATGAGAGGTGGATGATGGGTGACAGATTGCGGCGCTGGATCGCCACTGCGGTGTCGATCGTCTCGACCGCCTGCTTCTTGGCCGCCTGCGCCGGCAGTGATCATCCCCAGGCGCTGGCGGCAGATACCGCCACCGCATTGCCGGTGCCCCAACATTGGTCGGTCTTTCTGGTTGCCGGCGACAACGCCGCGCCGGTCTTCGACAATGCCATCCGCCGGTTCGACGGTTTGTTGACCGGCCCCTCTTTCGGCCCCGTTCATAATTTCAGTGCTGATGAGATGCCCGGCACGGATATCGCCACCGGTGATCGTTTGGGCGCGGCGATGGCAACCATCCCCGGCAATGCGACCGAAGGATGCCTGGTTTTCATCACCTCCCATGGCAGCCGCGACGGCGTGGCAATGAAAGCTGATTTCGCGCATGAGCAACGTTTGACGCCGGCCCGTCTCGAGGAGCTGCTGGACGGCAGCTGCGGCGCGCGACCGACGGTGGCGATTATTTCCGCATGTTTCAGCGGCATCTTCCTCGATCTCTCCGCGCCCAACCGGATCATCCTGACAGCCGCGCGATCCGACCGCACGTCCTTCGGCTGCGGCGCGGAATTCGACTATACCTATTACGATTCCTGCCTGCTGGACCAATGGCCACAGGCGCCGGATTTCCATTTCCTGTACCGGGGCGTGGTCGACTGCGTGCGGGAAAAGGAGCGTAAGCTTGGGATCCTGCCCTCAGAGCCGCAGGCTTCCTTCGGCGCGCAGATCAGTGCCTTGCCCCTGCCGCGCTGAACAGGTTCAGGCGCGGCATCAGGCCGAGTCATGCCCGATTCGGCAGTTGCAAGAATGAAGCTAAAATTGGCGAAAACCCGCGGCCTGACTGCCATCTGTTCCATGGCACGGGCGGCACCGGCATGATAAGACTATAAATAACCGTAACGATCTCTCGTCGCTGCCATGACCGCGGTCCGCGTGACCCAGTATATCATCCTGCTGATCGCCACCGCTTTGTTGGCCTATGCCGTCAGCGGTGCCAGTCAGGGTGCCTTGCTGTTTCTCGGCTATCTCTGCTTCGGCTTGGCCGGGTCGATCCCGATCCTGCGGCGCGGCCAGGAGACGGTGGCGGTCGTGGTCTGGGGCATTGCCATGCTGGCGGTCGCCTTCGTCTTCGACTCCGACAACATGCTGACAGTGGATTACCAGCCGACGACCATGGGCACCGCCATGCTCTGCGCCGTGCCCATCATCGCCGTGCTTTTGCGTTTCGCCTTCTGGGTGATCGACCGCCTGCGGATCCGCGACGTCAATGACCGGTCCGGCATCGCCGGTGGCAAAGGGCGCGGCGCCAAGGGCTTCAATGGCAAGGCCAATCATCCGGCTTATCCCTGGCTGATTGGCAGCTGGCTGCTCTGGCCACTGGGAACGGCGTCAATCGCCATGCTGGACGAGGCGCGCTGGGACCGCATGCGCTACGACAACAGCCTGCTCGTGCTGATGTTCGTGCCGCCGCTTTGTGTCACTATCGGCTTCCTCATCTATCGCCACTGGCGCGAACGCAAGAATGAGGTCGTGGCGCCGCCCAAGCCTGCGCCCTGATTCCGCGACGGCCAGAATGACCCTTGCCGGTCATGTCGTTTCATCGAGCTGCCTGATTGGTTCCGCCTACGGATACAGATGATCATGGCGGCGTTGCTGTCCTGCTTATCTCATCTCACCGCCCGCATCCCTAACGCGAGGTACCTGTCGATGTCCCGCATCGAAGCAAAGCTGCATGATCTTGGTCTCTATCTGCCGGCGCCGATCAAGCTTCCGCCCAATGTGAAATTGAAGTTTCCGTTTGTCCGCCTTCACGGCAATCGCGCCTTGATATCCGGTCATGGCGCCTTGAATCCGGACGGCTCGCTGGCACAGCCGCTTGGCAAAGTCGGGACGGATCTCACGCCCGAGCAGGGCTATCAGGCGGCGAAGCTGACGGGCTTGGCGATTCTCGCCAGCCTCAAAGCGGAACTCGGGGATCTCGATCGGATCACATCCTGGCTCCGCGCCTTCGGCATGGTAAACCAAGGCGGCGATTTCAATAATTTCCCTTACGTCATCAACGGCTTCACCGATCTGATCCTGGACCTATATGGGCCGGAGCGCGGTTCTCATGCCCGTTCTGCCGTGGGTATGGCCGGCTTGCCGTTCGGGCTGGCAGTGGAAATCGAAGCGGAAGTCGTCTTCGACGAGGCATGAGGCCAGCCTGGCGTCTTCAGGGCCGGGAAAGCGGAACTGAAAACAAGAACGGCCGGTGGAGATGTCTCGCGCCGGCCGATTTGTTTGCATGTCTATCGCCCGCGGATCCGCAGGCGTGCCTGGATCTGCCGATCAGGCCACCTGAACGGGATCGAGCACCATCGCCGTCCGCTCGGCGAGATCAGTGACCTTGGCGAGATAGGCCTTGAAATGCGGTGTCGCACGATGCGCTGCCACGGCCGCGTTATCGACATAGAGCTCATCGAGCACGAAACGGTTTACATCGGCCTGATCCTGCCAGATGTCCCAGCGCAGATTTCCCGGTTCCGCCCGGCTGGCAACCCGCAAACCGAAGAGGAGCGATTTGAGTTCGTCGGCCTTGTCAGGCCGGGCAACGAGAATTGCCGTGATCTTCACGTGATGTGACACGAGGTTGTTTCCTTTCGCAGGGCTGCAATCCGGTGAGTGCTTCCGGCATGCATCCCACCGGATATACCGGGTTTATGCCGCGGCAACCGCGCGATCAAGGGCTGCCACCAAAGCGGTGGCCAGGGGATGGTCCGAGCGCGGGTTCTGGCCGGTGATGAGCTCACGGTCCTCGACCACATGCGGCTCGAAATCGACCTTGGTGGTCGTTACCTTGCCGCCCGCGGCGCGCAGCGCATCGGGCATGTTGAAGTAGAGCTTGGCGTGCAGGATGTGATCCTCGACGACCTTCTCCTCGGTCTCGGAGAAGACGGTCATCTTGTATCCGGCATACTGCCATCCCTTCGCCCAGTCGGTAGCCTTGGCCGTATCGCCGGCGATCAAAGCGGCGCGGAATTCGCGGGCATGCGGCATCGCGGCGACAGTGGCAATCGGGCCATGGCACAGAAACGCCGTCGGCTTTCCACGTTCGTGGAAGTGCTGCAGGATCACTCGCAGATCAGGATCCTGCATCAGATCGACCACCGGCGCCTGGCCGCCGGGAACGAAGACGCCGAGATAGTTTTCCAATCCCTCGTCGATCACCGAATGCAGGATGCGCACATTGTTCATCGCCGGATCGGCGGCGAAGAATGCCTTGCCGCGCTGATAGGCGGCCTGGTCGCCGTCGAAATGCTGAACCGCATCCGAGGCCGGATCGATGAACGGCTTGGTGCCGTTCGGCGTGGCGAGCACGACTTCATAGCCGGCGGCGATCACCGCCATGGCCGGCACCACGGTTTCGTTGAGATACTGGCCGGTCGCCCCAGTGCCGCCGCCCTGGACTTCGATCCGGGTGGCACTGGAGCCGATGACGAGCACTTTACCCTTGGTCACTATTGCCTCCTTGCATTGAGTGGCTGGTTTCGACAAGGCCAAGATGCGCGCGGATCACATATTCTAGAAATTTATTTCTATAATTTTAGATATTCATGATAAATTATAACTCATGCGATACGACCTGAACCTGCTGCCGGTCTTTGTCACCCTGATGGAGGAGCGCAGCGTCACCCGCGCGGCGGAGCGCCTGGGGATCACCCAGCCCGCCCTGTCGAATGCGCTCGCGCGCTTGCGGGTGGTGATGCAGGACCAGCTTTTCATCCGCGAACGCTATGGTATCCAGCCGACATCGATTGCCGAGGAACTGGCGCCGGTCATTGCCGAGGCCTTGGCGAAAATCGATGCGGCGATCCTGGGGCAGCAGGATTTCGATCCGGCCAAGGCCGAGCGGCTGCTGACCATCGCGCCCAACAGCTATGTCGAATTCGCGCTGATGCCGGCGATCGTCGCCCGGCTGCGCGAGATAGCACCCGGCATCATCCTGCGCCTGGTGCCTTATGGCGGCGACCTCGCCGAAGCGGGCGTCATCTCAGGCACGACGGCGATGGCGCTCGGCCGCGTCGCCGACCGGCCGGACAATCTGGTCGTGCAGCATCTCTTCGATGAAGGTCTCTCTTGTGTGGTGCGCGCCGATCATCCCGAGATCCGCGACGGCATTTCCCGGAAGCAATATGAGCGGCTCAAGCATGTGAATGTGCTGCCGGCCGGCCGCTTGCGCGTGGGCCTTGCCCAGGCTTTGCAGCAGCAGGGCCTCCGGCGCGAGATCGCGGTCTCGGTGACACATTTCCTGGCGGTGCCGGAAATGATCGCGGTCACCGATTATTGCACGACCTTGCCGAACCTCATCTGCCGCCACCTCGCGCAAGATCCGCGCCTGAAGATACTGCCGACCCCAGTCGATCTCGGTACCTTCCCGGTCGAGATGGCCTGGCATATGCGCTATCGCCAGGACCCAGCCCATCGCTGGTTGCGCGGCCTGGTCGCCGAAGTGGTGACAGAGGTTGCCGCCAGCCCGTCGGCGGCCGGCAAAAACTAAGGCCGGCGAATTCGCATTCGCCGGCCTTTTGCATTATCTGTTGGGGCTTAGCTCAGCCGCATTTGCTGTAGCCGCAGGAGGTGCAAAGGTCGCAGCCTTCCTGACGGATCAGCGAGGGCGAGTTGCATTTCGGGCAATGCGCTAGCTTCCTGGTGCCGCCGTCGCCATTGCCCTGGCCGTCGGCAAGATTGACCACCTTGCGCGCCGCCATATGCTCGATCTCGGCCCGGTCCTTGGCGGGATCGGGGATGAAGCCGATATCGATCATGTGGCGCTCGATCACTTCGCCGATTGCCGCCAGCAGCGAGGGCACATAGCGCCCGCCGACCCAGGAGCCGCCGCGCGGATCAAAGACGGCCTTCAGCTCCTCGACCACGAAGGAGACATCGCCGCCGCGCCGGAACACGGCACTGATCATGCGGGTCAGGCCGACGGTCCAGGCATAATGCTCCATGTTCTTCGAGTTGATGAAGACCTCGAAGGGACGGCGACGACCATCCTGGATGATGTCGTTGAGCGTGATGTAGATGGCGTGATCGCTTTCCGGCCAGCGCACCTTGTAGGTCTGGCCCGGCAGCGCCTCGGGGCGATCGAGCGGCTGGGTCATATAGACGACGCCGCCCGCCTCATAGACATCCTTGGCCTTGTGCTCGGCGACCACCGGCAAGGGCAGTTCCGGCTGATCGGCTGCTTCCTTTTTCTCCGGCTTCACTTCGAGCACGGCGCCGGTGATGTCGTTCGGGCGATAGGTGGTGCAGCCTTTGCACCCCGTTTCATAGGCCTGGATATAGACATCCTTGAAGGCCTCGAAAGGCAGGTCGACCGGACAATTGATGGTCTTCGAGATCGAGCTGTCGATATAGGCCTGCACGGTCGATTGCATGACGACGTGATCGGCCGGCGACAGGGTCTGCGCGTCGACGAAGTAATCGGGCAGCGGCACATTCTCGCCCTTCAGGCGGCGGAACAGGCGATAGGCATAGTCGGTGACTTCTTCCGCCTGGCGGGTGCCGTCCGGCATCAGCACGTTGCGGGTGTATTTGAAGCTGAAGACCGGCTCCAGGCCCGAGGACACATTGTCGGCGAAGAGCGAGATGGTGCCGGTGGGCGCGATCGAAGTCAGCAGCGCATTGCGGATGCCGTAGGTGGCAATCGCATCCTGCACATCCTGGTCGAGCTCGCGGATGCTCTCGCCCTGCAGATAGGCATCGCGCTCGAAGAGCGGGAAGACGCCCTTTTCCTTGGCGAGTTCCGCCGAGGCGAGATAGGCGGCGCGCTGCACCGTCTTCATCCATTGCCGGGTCAGGTCGATCGCCTTGCGGCTGCCGTAACGCGCCTCGCACATGATGAGGGCATCGGCGAGACCGGTGACGCCAAGACCGATACGGCGCTTGGCCTTCGCCTCATGGGTCTGCTGCGGCAGCGGAAAGTTCGAGACATCGACCACATTGTCCATCATGCGGACGGCAACACGCACCAGATCATCGAGGGCGGCCGCATCAAGATGCGCGGTCTCCTCGAATGGATCGCGGATCAACGTGGTCAGGTTGATCGAGCCGAGCAGGCAGGCGCCGTAAGGCGGCAATGGCTGCTCGCCGCAGGGATTGGTGGCGCTGATGCTCTCGCAGTAATGCAGGTTGTTGCGCTGGTTGATGCGGTCGATGAAGATCACGCCGGGCTCGGCAAAGGCGTAGGTCGCCCGCATGATCTTGTCCCAGAGGTCGCGCGCCTGCACCACGCGATAGGTGGTGCCGTTGAACTTCAGCTCCCAGGGCGCGTCTTCCTTCATCGCCGTCATGAAGGCATCGGTGACGAGGACCGAGAGATTGAACATGCGAAGGCGACCGGCCTCGCGCTTTGCCTCGATGAAGTTCTCGATATCCGGATGGTCGCAGCGCATGGTCGCCATCATGGCGCCGCGGCGGTGCCCCGCCGACATGATGGTGCGGCACATCGCATCCCACACATCCATGAAGCTGAGCGGACCGGAGGCGTCGGCGCCGACGCCCTTCACTGGCGCACCCTTGGGCCGCAGGGTGGAGAAGTCATAACCGATGCCGCCGCCCTGCTGCATGGTCAGGGCGGCCTCGCGCAGATGCTCGAAAATACCGCTCATATCATCGGGCACCGTGCCCATGACGAAGCAGTTGAACAAGGTGACGTTCCGCTTGGCACCGGCACCGGCAATGATGCGGCCGGCGGGGAGGAACTTGAAATCCTCCAATGCGCCATAGAAGCGCTCGATCCACTCGTCGCGCACCTCCGGCGCCTCGGTCTCGGCAATCGCCGTGGCGATGCGGCGCCAGCTATCCTCGATCGTCTTGTCGACCGGCGTCCCGTCCATCGCCTTGAGGCGGTATTTCATGTCCCAGATTTGCTGCGAAATCGCCGCGACCTGCGCCATTCTTCTTCACCTAGTTTGGAGGTCAGAAACATATGGGGACGGCACCTGAATAGCGCCATCCAGAACCACCAATTCTATGCGTTTCGCGGTGAACCTTAAATGAAATTGTTCTTATTTTGTTTCCACAAAACAATCCCCATTCCTGGCCATTGCTGCAGGCCGGAAAGGCGAAGATATCCCCGTTATCCTCAGCCTGTGGATAAGTGCTTGTGGATAAACGGATTTCCCGACTCGGAACCGGCTCTGTAGGGCCGTTCAGGCGGGAGGCAGCTCTGCCAGCCGATTGCTCGCGGTCTCGATCTCGCCTTCCAGCCGGGCCATGAAGGTCTTGCGGTCGAGCCCGGCGGGGATTGCCGGCAGGTATTCGACCGTGATGGTTCCGCCGCGTTTTAAGAACGCTTTCCTGCCCCAGAAAAGGCCGGAATTGAGTGCGACTGGCACCACCGGCACTTTCAGCTGGCTGTAGAGCGCCGCGATGCCGGGCTGATAGGGCTTGTGCTGGCCTGGCGCCACCCGGGTTCCTTCCGGGAAGATCACGACCTGCAGGCCACGGGAGAAAGCAGCCTGGGATTGCCGCACCATGTCCTTAAGTGCGGCAGCCTTGGCGCTGCGGTCGATGGCGATCATACCGACCTTTTTCAGATACCAGCCGAAGAGGGGAATCCAGATCAGCTCGCGTTTCAGCACGAAAGCTGGGTGATACAGTGCCAGCGACAGATAGAGCGTCTCCCAGGCCGATTGATGCTTGACGGCGATGATGGCTGGCCCCTTCGGCACGTTCTCGAGGCCGATCTCCCGGTAATCGAGTCCGACGATCAGGCGCAGCAGCCAGAAGCTGACATGGATCCAGACCCGTCCTGCCGCCACCGTCCAACTGCGCGGGCCGAGCAGGATCGGCAGGCAGATGACATGGATCGATATCGTCCAGATGAAATAGCAGATATTGAACAGGAGGGCGCGGAGGGTCGTCATCTGATCCGGCTCTTTTGTCCCCGTGTCATGTGTCCCTGTGTCATGCGCGATGCAGCAGGTGGTTGATCCAGCTCTGCACCGGCTCGAAACCGCTGGCGATTCCCTGGCGCAGATCCGCGGTGCCGTCGCGCACCAGCGCGCCCAGTGACCAGAGATTGGCACGCAAACTGGCGCCGAGATACTTGTAGTATTCGTTGCCGAGCACCAGCAGGATGCGCGGCTTCATGAACCAGAGCGGGTCGCGTACTTCCGGCGGGAAGACCGGATTGGGCACCACGGTCAGGCCGGATTGCGCCCGGCGGAATTCCAGCAGGCTGCGATTCATGTGGTAGTTGGCGGTGACCAGCCGGATCGACTGGATATGCTGTTCGGCAAACCACTGCGTGCTGGCGGTGGCATTGCCGGTCGTGCTGAGCGCCCGGTCGATGGCAACACAGCATTTCAAGGCGGCTTCATCGGGCAGGGTGCCGCCTGATTCCGCAACGCTCTTGGTCAGGTCTTCCAGCTTCACGCCCTCGGCGACACCGGAAATGTAGAGGCGCGGGGCGAGGCCGCGGCTCAGCAGGTCAAAGCCCTCGCCCAACCGTCCGCCGCCCCCGGTCAGCACGACAATGACATCGGTCTTGGTATCGCGATCGGCCACCTCGGTCGGGATGGCGGCGATGAAGAGCAGGAAACCGAAGAACCAGGCTGCCGCCAGCGCCAACAGGAAATGCGCGAAGCGCCGCGCCGCAGAGGGCCGGTAATGATAGGATTCGCGGAAATTGAGTCGTCGTTCCCCAGGTCTCATAGCGCTGGTTTTTAGCAGGTTGATTTCGCCCTGTCATGCCGTCCGGGCTGTCTTTGCCGGTCCTGGAGAGCTGATAGGGCGGTCTTCTCTACATGACCCGGTGGATCGAGCGCAGCACCGTCCAGCGCGCCGTCAGCATGGCCAGGCAGGCGATCACCAGCGGCAGCACCGCCATGGCGACCCAGTGCCAGGGCGTCAGCCCGCTGCCGAAGCTGAGGCTCTGCACCAGGAACCGGCCCAGCCGGTCGGTGGCTGCCGGCAGGGCGCTTGCCTGATCGGCGATCCCGCCGCTGCCAAAGGCCGTGCCCTGATGGCTCAGCGCCAGGGTCAGGCCGCCCATGGTGAGGACGGCCAGCACGGTGCCGATAATGCCGCCGATCAGGCTGACGCGGAAGGATTGGACCTGGAACTGCCGGGCGATATAGCGGTCCTGGGCGCCGACCAGATGCAGAATCTCGATCACCGGCTGGTGCACCGCCAATCCGGTGCGGGTGACGAATATGACCGTCGCCGCCGCGGCCGCGACAACCAGCACCACCAGGAAGGCGGCCAAGGCCTGCAAGGTGCGCAGGAAATGCAAGGCGTCATCGACCCAGTTGCCGTGATTGTCGACCTGGCTGCCGGCGACGATCGCCGACAGTCGCAGCTGCAGATCGGCAAGATCGATGATCGCCTTGGGATCGGTGGTGACGGCGATCATGGTGGGCAGCGCCACATCCAGCTGATCGACATTGTCGCCGAGCCAGGGGCGCAGCAGGCGTTCCAGTTCCGCCTGTTCCAAGACCGTGGCACTGGTGATGCCGGGGGTCGCGGTGATGAGATCGATGGCGGCATTGAGGCGATCGCCGCGGGTCTTGGCATCGATCGCCGGATCGATCGGCAGTTCCACGGTGAGATTGCCGGCAAGCCCGGCCTGCCAGCGTTCCGCCATCTGCTCGATCATCAGCCCGCAGCCGATCGTCAGCGCCGAAAGATAGACGAGGAAGCCGAGGATCCAGGGTAGGAATCGGGTTGCCGGATCGGCCCGCAAGGGCAGGTCGCTGCGCCGCCAGTTCATGCGATCCGCCTGGACTTGTATAGGTTCGAGGGTTGCGTGCCGGGGGTGATATGCATCGCTTCAAACCGCATCATTCGCCGCCGGATTGCCATGCTGGCGCTGACCGCGTTGCGCAACGCCGGGATCGAAGGCCCGTATCGTGCCATGTTCGATGCGCAACTGGCGATGGTTGAAACGATTGACCAGATGATCGTTATGGGTGGCGATCACCACCGTCGTCCCCATCTTGTTCAGTTCTTCGAAGAGATACATCAGGCGCAGGCCGATGCCGTCATCGACATTGCCGGTCGGCTCGTCCGCCAGCAACAGGCTCGGCCGCGAGATGACGGCGCGGGCGATGGCGAGACGCTGCTGCTGCCCGCCAGACAAGGTCGCCGGCAAATCTTGCAGATGATCGGCCAATCCGACCCAGGACAGAAGCTCGGTCACATGCTTGCGGATAGCGGCCTCACGCAAGCCGGCGATGCGCAGTGGCAAAGCGACATTGTCGAGTGCCGACAAATGCTGGATCAGGCGGAAATCCTGGAACACCACGCCGATCCGGCGCCGCAGGGACGGCAGTTCCTGGCGCTTGAGAGTGGCGACATTGCGGCCGAACAGGTCGATCAGCCCCACCGCCGGCGGCATTGCCAGATACATCAGTTTCAACAGCGATGATTTGCCGGCGCCGCTGGCCCCGACGAGAAAATGGAACGATCCCGGAGCCAGGGAAAAGGAAATATTCTGGAGAATGCTGGGGCCGGTGCCGTAGCGCACGGCGACGTCTTCAAACAGCACCATGGTCGCTATCTATTCCCCGCTTTGAACATGCAGTCATGCGGCCCGACCCATATCCTCTCGCCCAATGCCTGACCGGCCCTGTTCGGGCATGTGCCCGACCACTGCAGTCCCCGGCCGCGAAGACGCGTCCAGACCTAGCGGAAGTGCCGGGCGAATCCAAGCCTTTAGAAACTATTCAGTTCTCATCGTCTAGGATCGCACAGGGCTTATTGAAACGTCCAGATGGCGAGGAATTGTCGTTCTTATATCGGGGTGCCGCCCACCGGCCCGATGATCTGCAATAGCCGGGCTTCCCTTGCGGCAAACCAGCCGCAGATTTATAAGAAACGGGCATTTTGGAGGAGCAAGGTCGAGTCGTGATTGTCAGCTGCCCTGCCTGCAGTACCAGTTTTGCGGTTGACGATTCCCTCATTGGGCCGTCCGGTCGCAAGGTGCGATGCGCGAAATGCTCCCACCGCTGGCATCAGATGCCGACGGGCTCAGAAGATGTCGCGCCAGCAGCTGCCGTTGCTCCCGATTCGTCTTCGTCATCCGAACAGCTTTCTGCCATCGCCGCGGCGATTGCCGAGCGTCTGGCTGTGGCGCCGGAAGCGGGATCGGCGCCGCCTGTACCGGGTCTCATGGCCGAGATGCCGATGCAGGACATTCCGGCCGCCGTCATCCGGCCGCGGCCATCGCGTTTCGAGGAGCAGCCGGAGGCTAAGGCCAAGCCGCGTCGTCGCCGTGGGTTGCTGATCGCCGGCATCCTGCTTGGTATCTTGATCGCGGTACCAGCCGCTGGTTATATCTGGCGCAACAAGATCGCCCGCTCAGCTCCCTGGGCGCAGGACATGTATACCTTGCTGGGCATCCGAACCGATGATCCGGCTTCGGATCTTGAGATTGCCAATCTGAAGACCGTCAGCCGCGTCATCGACGACAAGCCGGCGGCGGAAATCACCGGCGTCATCTTCAACAAGGCACAATATGCCGTCGAGATTCCCAGCCTGGCGGCGACCGCTATCGATGATCACAACGCCAAGCTGCCCAACCCTTATAAATTCCATCTGCAACAGCAGATTCTCGAGCCCGGCGAAACCGCATCCTTCCGTGTCATCTATCAAGGGCTGCCGGCCGGAACTAAGGGTGTGAATGTCGATTTCGACAATCACGCGGCTGACTAGAATCCTCACTCTTTGTTAATCGGCCTGGGCGTAGACTCGGGGACAGTCGAGTCGTTGACTCGCCGGCCCGAAGGTATTCTTATCGGGGTCCGGTAACCGGAAGAGCCGGGCAACCTAATCTTTCGTTTACCAAACCACCGGAACCTTTGCGTCGGAATATCGGGCCTTGGAATGAGGTCTAAGGAGCGCCATCTCTTTGGAAGAGTGGCGCATCACATGAACGTGATGGGTTGCGCGTGACGCAAAAGCTGACTTCAGGCGTTTCATCTAATGGCGATCACCCTGACCGGCGGTCGCGCTATGATTTTAGAGCCCTAGAGGGTGATCGCGACGTGGCTGAGATTCTTTTGGCTGAAGATGATGAGGCAGTACGTGAGTTCGTATCACGTGCGCTGTCCTATTACGGCCATCAGGTGACCGCCGTTCCCGACGGTGGAGCTGCGCTTGAGGCGCTGGAACGCTCGCCCTATGACCTCATGCTGACAGATATCGTCATGCCGGGCCTGGATGGTATTGCGCTTGCCCTAAAGGCAACCAAGGTACGTCCTGACATGCCGGTGCTGATGATGACCGGCTTTGCCTCGGAGCGGCAGCGGGCCCACAATCTCGATGCCCTGATCGACCGCGTTATCGCCAAGCCGTTTTCCTTGAAGGAAATCTGCTCGGCCGTGGATGATGCCTTGTCGCATCGCCAACGCGTGGCCTGATCCTTTTCTTCATTCTTTTTTAACTATACGAGTGAGGGCTGCGATGCGAGACATCGGAGCTCTTTCGTCGTGACGTGTCAGTTGCTCGCCCCGTCGGCGACGAGCGCCGGAATATGGTAAATAATTGAAGAATATTTGCCCCCCTCGCGCCGGCCAATGACGGTGCCGCCCAGCGCTTCGGCAAGTCGCCGGCTGGGCTTATTCTCCTCGGCAACCGGATAGACGAAGCCCTCGAGTGCCTCATGCTGTGACGCCCATTTTGCAATGGCAATGAGGGCTTCGGTGCCGAGACCCGAGCGCTGAAGAGCTTCCTTGATCCAGATGCCGAGTTCGGGCCGGGTTTCGCCCATCTGGTGCAAGCCGACGATGCCGCAGAATTCGTTGCCGGTCTGCCTCCGGACAACGAAATGAATATCGGTCCCAGCCTGGAAAGCTGTCAGCCAGGATCGCCAGACGACGGCAAACGCTGCTGCCGAAGCAGGTGGTTCCCAACTCATATAACGTGTCAGTGCCGGTGTGATGCCGGCATAGATCTCGGCGGCGTCCTCGGACTGGAAGGGGCGTAGGGACAGGCGTGCCGTCCGGAGATCGATCCGGTTCGGCATCGGGCGCTCAGAACTGTCGCAGCAGGCGATCGAGATAGTCTTTTTCCTGCTTGGGCCGATCCGGATTGTTGCGGCGCTGACGCAGTTCTTCAAAGATTTCCTGGCTGCGCTGGGTCGGCTCCTTGTCGATCTTCAACCCGCCCTTGGTGTTCTCGCCACCCTGGCTGCTCTCGTCATTGCTTTGGCCGAAGGGGTTCATCGGCGGGCGCTGGCCCGGGCCGTTACTCTGGCCCAGACGCTGGCCCAGCATCTTGCCGAGGTCCTGCATGCCCTTCTGCAAATTGTCGAGCACCTCATTCTGCGCCTCGCTGGCACCGGCGAGATCGCCTTGCTGCAGAGATTGCGTGGCGCGGCGCATTGCCTGCTCGGCCTGGCCGAGGCCCTGCGGCAGGTTGCCTGAGGCATTGCCGATATCCTGCATCAGTTTGCCGAGTTGATGGCGCAGGTCTTCCTGGCTGCCGACATTCTTGCTGGGGTCGACCCCGTCGCCGTCGGATTGCTGGCCATTGGCGCCTGATTGCTGGCGCTGCATGCGAAAGCTGTCTTGCAACAGATTCTGCTGGCCCCGCATGATGTGGGCGAGATCATTCATCATCTGCTGGTTCTGATCGCCCTCGCCATGTCCCATCTGCGGCGAGACGCCCGCCTGCAATCCTTCCAGCATCTGCTGCAGGCGGTCGAGCATCTGCTGCGCCGATTGCGTCGAGCCGTTCTCCGCCATCTTGCGCGCATCGTTCAGCATGTCGTTGAGCTGGCTTTGCGACAGCTGCAGCGAATTGGGATTGACCCGGCCCGGCTGCATGCCTTTGGCGATGGCACGCTGCAATTGCTGCTGCAGATTGCGCACGTAATCGTTCATCGCCTGCTGCAGCTTGTTCATCAGGGCCTCGATCTCTTCCGGCGAGGCATGGCGGTTGAGGGCGTCCTGCAACTCATGCTGCAGGCGGCGTAGTTCGCGCAAGGCGAGGCTGACACCGCCATCCTCGATATCGAGGGCGGTGTCCCAGAGCAGCTGTTCGATATTGCTGCGGGCCTGCTCATTCAGGGGATCGACCATCAATTGGCGCCAGGCGAGATTGATGCCGAGGAAAGCCGAGATATTATCGTCATAGGCGCCCGGCTGTTCATTGATGGTCACCAGCGCCTGGACGATCTGCTCCAGCTTGGTGCGATCCTTGAGATCGGCAGCCGCCAGCTGTTTGCGCTGTTCGATCAGGGCGCGGGCGATCGGGTGATAGAAGCGCCGTTCCGGCATGGTGATCGAGATCGGCGCCGAGGCACCAACCTGACCCAAGGCATCACGCGCCACCAGGCGCAGTTCGACCGGCAATCCGGCCCAGGGATGCGCGGAGAAATCGAGATAGCTCGCTCCCTTGGCAGCCTTGTTGTCGCTGGTCGAGACGGGCAGGGGGGCTTCGATCGACTGGTTGTCGCGCTGGATATAGAGGCGCAGGTCCTTGACGCCGTAATCATCGTTGGCGGTGAATTCGACGCGCAGGGCACCGCGATCGGTTGGCGACGGCGTGGCGGCGAAAGCCGCGGTCGGAGGCAGGTCCGGCACGATCTTGATCGGCCATTTGGCGAGCTGCCGCCCGGAAGCCTCGATTGCGATCTGATCGCCGGTCTTCAGCACCGTCTCGATGCGCTGGGTCAACGGGTCGAGCATGGCAAAGTCAGCGCTCTTGCCATTCGCCTGCAATTGGGCAGCGGCGCCCACGCCCTGGGCCTGGACCAGCAGCTTGCTGCCGGTCGGCACGACAATCTGCGCGGCATTGTCGGTGCTGGCGGTGAGGCTGACCGGAGGCAGGCCGGTGTAATCCGGCGGCGTGATCCAGGCATCGACCGTGACGGTATCGGCGGCGACATAGCCGGCGAAATTCGGCGAGACGGCCTGGACGATCCGCTGCCAGCCGAGATCCCCGGTGAAAACGAAAGCGATCAGGATCAGCAGCAGCAGCAAGGCCCGGAGGGCGAGCGGATCGCGCTGCTGGAAATCGGTCTGGGGCGTCGCGAAGCGCAGCGGGCCGATCGAGCGCAGCAGACGGCCCCGGTGCAGCTTCCATAGCTGCTGCAAGGCGGGGTCATCGCCGGTGATTACGGCCCGGTCCATCAAATGCGTCAGGGGACGATGGCTAAGGCCGCCATCCTGCTCTACCCGGCGGACGGCCTCGGCGCCCGTGGGCCAGCGGAACCGGCGGAGGTGGAACCAACCGGCCACCAGAAGGCCGGCAACGAGCGCCACCAGGATCAGAAGATGCAGCCAGGCCGGCAGGAAACGAAACAAACCCAGCCAAGCCACCAGGACGAAGATGCCCAGGGTGGCGAGAAGCGTAAACCCCAGCGGCGCGATCCGCTCGACCAGCAAAACCAGCCGGGCAACGCTGAGATAGGGCCGCACCCGCTCAGGCAGATCCCCCAACAGGGACCGGCCGGTGCGCGAGGCACTGCCGGGTGCAGATATCTTTGGCTGTCCTGGGCTTTGTTGCATCGCTCCTTCGCCCGCTCACCTTGCCGGTCAGGCTTTACCCGGCCGGCTCACTGCGCTGGCAACCGGACGGCCGGAGAGGCCGCCGTGCCAACAGGCAGTTTACAGCCAGGCCGGTAGACTGTCTTGCCCGATGATTGCGTCATAACTTGGGCGTGGACGCACCACCTG
>Ga0209455_1000811_pt1 | contig 17057 bp, 17 predicted proteins | sample AraplaCol_mCL_r2_FD_184275 | JGI IMG/M metagenome (GOLD analysis project Ga0209455, IMG submission 184275) | Arabidopsis root microbial communities from North Carolina, USA - plate scrape CL_Col_mCL_r2 (SPAdes) (version 2) | ecosystem: Host-associated > Plants > Roots > Endosphere | place: USA...
TCCTGCGGCCGCAGCAGGTCGTGCGCTACGACCGCGACGCGCTGCAGGAGGTCGCCGACCGCATCGTGGCCCTCTCCACCGCCGAGGACCTCCCGGCGCACGGGGAAGCGGTCGCTCAGCGGTTCCGCACCCGGTGAGCGATAGAATCGCTGCATGTTCTGCCCCTTCTGCCGCCACCCCGACTCCCGTGTCATCGACTCGCGGACGAGTGACGACGGGCTCTCGATCCGCCGTCGCCGGCAGTGCCCGGAGTGCGGCCGCCGCTTCTCGACCACCGAGACCGCGAGCCTCAGCGTGATCAAGCGCAGCGGCGTCGCGGAACCGTTCAGCCGCGAGAAGATCGTGCTCGGCGTGCGCAAGGCGTGCCAGGGCCGCCCGGTCACCGACTCCGACCTCGCCGTGCTGGCGGGCAAGGTCGAGGAGACCATCCGATCGACGGGCGCCTCGCAGATCGAGGCCAACGACATCGGGCTGGCGATCCTGCCCGAGCTCCGCGAGCTCGACGAGGTCGCGTACCTCCGGTTCGCGAGCGTCTACCAGGCGTTCGACTCGCTCGACGACTTCGAGGAGGCCATCCGCTCGCTGCGCGTGGCGCACGCGGAGCCGGTCGCCGCGGAGTAGAAGGAGCCTGTCGGCGCTGTTACGTCAGACCTCGGTCGCAGGCTCCCTCGGCGCTGGGGTCGCGGCATCGCTCCGCGCTGCCCTGAGCTCCACCGCGCGCGCGGTATTCTGCTACCGGCATGTATCGCGCACTCTTCGACCTCGTCCTCTCCCGCCTCGACCCCGAGCGGGCCCATCACCTCGCGTTCGTGGTGATCCGCGCCCTCCCGGCCGTCGGTCTCGGCGGACTAGCTCGGCGCTTCACCGCTCCCGACCCGTCCCTCGCCGTGGAGGCGCTCGGCCTGCGGTTCGACTCGCCGTTCGGCGTCGCCGCCGGCTTCGACAAGGACGGCGAGGGCGTGCTCGGTCTCGGCGCGCTCGGCTTCGGCCACGTGGAGGTCGGCACGATCACCGCGCGCCCGCAGCCCGGTAACGACAAGCCGCGGCTGTTCCGCCTCATCCCGGACCGCGCGGTCATCAACCGGATGGGCTTCAACAACCACGGCGCCGGCGCCGCCGCCAACCGGCTCCTCCGTGTCCGTCGCGCCCGGACGCGTCCCGTGCTCGGCGTCAACATCGGCAAGTCGCGCGTCGTCGCCGTCGAGGACGCCACCGCCGACTACCTGACCAGCGCCCGCGCGCTTGCGCCCGTCGCCGACTACCTCGTCGTCAACGTCAGCTCGCCGAACACCCCGGGGCTCCGCGGCCTCCAGGAGCTCGAACTCCTGACGCCGCTGCTCACCGCGGTCAAGGAGGTGGCGGGGGAGACCCCGCTGCTCGTGAAGATCGCGCCGGACCTCACCGATGAGCAGGTGGAGCGCATCGCGCGCCTCGCCGTCGAGCTGGGCCTCGCCGGCATCATCGCGACCAACACCACGATCTCGCGCGACGGCCTGACCACCGATCCCGCCGTCGTCGAGGCGGCCGGCGCGGGGGGCCTGAGCGGTGCACCGCTCGCCGCCCGCTCCCTGGAGGTGCTGCGCCTCATCCGCGCGGTCGTCCCGGCCGAGCTGTGCGTGATCTCGGTCGGCGGCGTCGAGACAGCGGAGGACGTGCAGGAGCGGCTGGATGCCGGCGCCACCCTGGTACAGGGCTACACCGCGTTCCTCTACCGCGGCCCGCTGTGGGCGCGCGAGATCAACCGCGGGCTGCTACGCCTCCGGCGTTCCCTGGTGGAAGCGTAGGCGCCAGCGACCCGAGCTCCGCACCCAGAGCGAGCTGCGCAGGGTCGCCCCGCGCGCATCCGTCGTCCGGGCGGTGAGCAGCAGCGCGTCGCCGGAGACCCGGTCGACGCCAAGCACCTCGAGGTCCGCGGCCGTCGCGTCCTCGTCGGCGAGCTCGGAGACGATCGCGTCACGGGCCCAAAGGCGTCCGGAGCGTCCGATCTCCTCGAACGAGGGATGCAGCAGCTCGGCCAGGCGGGACGCGTCGGAGCGGACGGCGGGCTCGAGCAGCTCGCGCTCCAGGCGGGCGACGACCTCCTCGTCGGTCTCCGCGGCGTCGAGGCCGTCGAACAGGTCGAATTCGACCGGCGCGTCGGCCGGTGCCGGAGCGGCATGCGCCGGAGTGGACTCCGCCGCCTCGGGCTCCGCCGCCACCGGCTCCGCGGACTCCGGGGCCACCGCCGGCGCTGACCCGGCCCATCCCGGGCCGATCGGGATCGGGTCGCCCTTCTGGTACGCCGTCGCGACCGCGCGGGCGCGCTCGTCGGCCGCCTCGTTGAGATCGTGCCCGGCGTGTCCCTTGACCCACTCGAACCGGTAGCGACGCCCTTGCAGCCCGCGGTCGAGGCGCTCTAGGAGCTCGCGGTTGAGCACGGGCGCGCCGTCGGCCTTGCGCCAGCCCTTGCGCTTCCAGCCCGGCATCCACCTGGTCACCGCGTTGATGACGTACTGGCTGTCGCAGAAGATGTGGAGGTCGTTGTCCTCCAGGTGCGCCGTCGCCTCCAGGAGGTCGATGACGGCCATGAGCTCGCCCTGGTTGTTCGTACCGTGCGGCCAGCCGCCCGCGGACCAGTGGTCGTCGTCGACGTACCAGGCCCACCCGGCCGGACCGGGATTGCCGAGGGCGGAGCCGTCGGCTGCTGCGACGATCGTCACGTCAGCTCGGGTACTGGCCGCGCTTGACCTGCGGCTTGGGGAGGCGCATGATCCGCAGCTGCAGGGCGCGCATCGCGCCGTACCAGCGCAGGCCGCGCTCCACCTTCGTCTTGCCGAACTTGTCGCCGACGCGGCGTTGGATCAGGAAGCCGAGCACGATGCAGTCGATGACCGCGATCAGGAAGAAGCCCCACAGCGCGAACAGGCCGTAGACCTGCAGCACCGGCGAGGGCAGGAAGGTAAGCACGATGACGATCAGCATGACCGGGATGAGGAACTCGCCGATCGAGAAGCGAGCGTCCACGTAGTCGCGCACGTAGCGGCGCTGCGGGCCGCGGTCGCGGGCGGTCAGATAGCGGTCGTCGCCGGCCGCCATGCCGATGCGTGCCTTCTCGCGCGCCTCGGCCTGCTTGGCGCGGGCCTGACGGGCCGCCTCCTTGCGGTCGGTCGGTACGAGCGGGCGCTTGCGGGCGGCCTCCTGCTCGCGGCGGGAGGGCGTGGGAGCGCCCTTGCCCTGCTTCAGCCGGGCGGCCGTCTCTTCCGGGGTCTCGACCGCGGGCGTCTCCGCCTCGGCCGGGTTCTGTCGCTTTGCCAACTTCGCGCCTTCGATTCTGGGGTCCGCTTAACATTATCCGCATGACAGACAGCCAGCAGACCCCCGATCCGGCGACCTCCGGTTCGTCCGACTCCGCCGAGCAGACGGTGCGCACCGCGGTCGACCGCGGGATGCCCTCCGCCGTCGCCGACCTCTCGCAGCTCGTGCGCATCCCGTCGGTGTCGTGGTCGGCGTTCGACCCCGCCAACGTCCGGCGCAGCGCCGAGGCCGTGGCCGCCCTCCTGAGCGACACCGGGATGTTCGACTCGGTCGAGATCAAGCAGGCGCCGACCGCGGACGGCGAGACCCTCGGCCAGCCCGCCGTGCTCGCTACGCGCGCCGCGCGCAACGGCCGCCCGACCGTCCTGCTGTACGCGCACCACGACGTCCAGCCGGAGGGCGACGAGGCTCTCTGGGAGACGCCGCCGTTCGAGCCGACCGTGCGCGGCGACCGCCTGTACGCGCGCGGCGCCGCCGACGACAAGGCGGGCGTGCTCGCGCACGTCGCCTCCGTCCGCGCGCTGCGCGACACCTTCGGCGACGACCTCGAGCTCGGCCTCGCCGTGTTCATCGAGGGGGAGGAGGAGTTCGGCTCCCGCTCCTTCGCGCACTTCCTGGAGCAGAACAAGGAGGCGCTGGCCGCAGACGTGATCGTCGTCGCCGACTCCGACAACGTCGACGTGAACACCCCGGCACTCACCGTGTCGCTGCGCGGCAACGTCACGTTCAAGCTCACCGTCTCGACGCTGGAGCACGCCTCGCACTCGGGCATGTACGGCGGCGCGGCCCCAGACGCGATGCTCGCCATGGTCAAGCTGCTGGCGACCCTGCACGACGAGAAGGGGTCGGTGGCCGTCGAGGGCCTCAGCTCCTACACCGACGCCGCCGAGCCGCCTGCGTTCAGCGAGGAGGAGCTGGCGAAGGACGCCGCGTTCCTCGATGGTGTGACCAGCATCGGCACCGGGCCCATCCTGTCCCGGATGTGGTCGCAGCCGACCATCACCATCACCGGCATCGACGCGCCCACCGTCGCCAACGCGTCCAACACGCTGCTGCCGAGCGTCGCGGTGCGCGTCAGCTCGCGCGTCGCGCCCGGGCAGCCGGCCCGGGAGGCGTACGAGGCGCTGGAGCGGCACCTGCGGGCGCACGCGCCGTTCGGCGCGCACGTCACGATCGAGGACGTCGACCTGGGCGACCCCTTCCTCGTGGACACGGCCGGCTGGGCGGCGACCGAGGCCAAGCGCGCCATGACCGACGCGTGGGGCAAGGAGGCGGTCGAGACCGGCATCGGCGGATCCATCCCGTTCATCGCCGACCTCGTCCGCGAGTTCCCGGAGGCGCAGATCCTGGTCACCGGAGTCGAGGACCCCGACACGCGGGCGCACAGCCCGAACGAGTCGCTCCACCTCGGCGTGTTCAAGCGGGCGATCCTCACCGAGGCGCTCCTGCTTGCGCGGCTGAACGCGCGCGAGGCATCCTGAATCAATTCCCACCGGGAAGTCGTACAATCGACCCAGATTTCGTTCCGGAGTCAGAAACATCCTTCCGAAGGAGCCCCATGACCGACACAACGCTGACCGCGACCAAGGCCCACGGCGTCGGCCTGACCGACACCGCGGCCTCCAAGGTCAAGAGCCTGCTCGAGCAGGAGGGCCGCGACGACCTGCGTCTGCGCGTCGCCGTCCAGCCCGGTGGATGCTCGGGTCTGATCTACCAGCTCTACTTCGACGAGCGCATGCTCGACGGGGACGCGACCGTCGACTTCGACGGGGTGGAGGTCATCGTCGACAAGATGAGCGTCCCGTACCTCGACGGTGCGACGATCGACTTCGAGGACACCATCCAGAAGCAGGGTTTCACCATCGACAACCCCAACGCCACCGGCTCCTGCGCCTGCGGAGACTCGTTCCACTGAGCGCTCCATAGCACAGGAAAACACATCGGGCCGCCCCTCTCGGGGCGGCCCTTTTGTTCGGATCAGGGTGTCAGTCGGAGTAGGGTAGAGACAGCCACATACAGTTGCATGTGAACTGTCCCAGTAGTCACTCGAAAGGTCACCGGTGCGTCACAATCGCCGTCTCCGATGGGCTGCCATCCCGATCGCCACGACGCTCGTCGTAGCGCTCGCGGGCTGCACTCAGGCCCAGCTGCACGGATTCCTCCCGGGCTTCGTCGAGGGTGAGCCGCCCGTCACGAACCACACCGAGCGCATCAGCGGCCTGTGGGTGACCAGCTGGATCGTCCTCCTCATCGTCGGCATCGTCGTGTGGGGCCTGATCCTGTGGGCGGTCATCGTCTACCGCCGGCGCAAGGGCCAGACCGGCCTCCCGGTGCAGCTGCGCTACAACATGCCGATCGAGATCTTCTACACGATCGTGCCGCTCATCCTGGTGCTCGGCTTCTTCGCCTTCACCGCGCGCGACCAGGCCGCCATCGAGCAGCCCTACGCCAACCCCGACGTCAAGATCCAGGTGTACGCCAAGCAGTGGGCGTGGGACTTCAACTACGTCAGCGACAACGTCTACGACCCGGGAATCCAGGTCCAGCCGGACGACAACAGCGCCACTCCCGGCTCGGTCCAGGAGGGCGAGGTCCCGACCCTGTACCTCCCCGAGAACAAGAAGATCACCATCCAGCTCGACTCGCGCGATGTGATCCACTCCTTCTGGGTGCCGGCGATGCTCTACAAGAAGGACGTCATCCCGGGCAAGACCAACTACATGTACTTCGAGACGACGGACCGCACCGGTACCTTCGTCGGCAAGTGCGCCGAGCTCTGCGGCGAGTACCACTCCGCGATGCTCTTCAACGTCAAGATCGTGTCGCAGTCCGAGTACGACGCGCACATCCAGAAGCTCAAGGACCAGGGATACGAGGGCCAGCTGGGCTCCGAGTACGACCGCAACCAGAACCTGCCGGGCCGGGGCACCCCTTCGGGTCCCCAGGGCGGCAACGAGTAGGACGCACTGATGACGACGACAGCACCGGCACCGGGGGCGACCACCGCCCCGAAGCCCACGCCCTCGTTCGTGTCCGCCAACGGCGTGGCGCGCAAGGGCAACATCCTCGTGAACTACATCACGTCGACCGACCACAAGACGATCGGGTACATGTACCTGATCTCGTCGTTCGTGTACTTCCTCATCGGCGGCGTGATGGCGCTGATCATCCGCGCCCAGCTCTTCGAGCCGGGCCTGCAGGTCGTGCAGACGAAGGAGCAGTACAACCAGCTCTTCACCATGCACGGCACGATCATGCTGCTCATGTTCGCGACCCCGCTGTTCGCGGGCTTCGCGAACGTGCTCATGCCGCTGCAGATCGGCGCGCCCGACGTCGCCTTCCCGCGGCTGAACGCGCTGGCGTACTGGTTCTACTCGTTCGGCTCGCTGATCGCCGTCGCCGGCTTCCTCACCCCGCAGGGCGCGGCCTCGTTCGGATGGTTCGCCTATGCGCCGCTGTCGAGTACGACGTTCTCGCCGGGCATCGGTGGAAACCTGTGGGTGCTGGGCCTCGGCCTCTCCGGCTTCGGCACCATCCTCGGCGCCGTGAACTTCATCACGACGATCATCACGATGCGCGCGCCGGGCATGACCATGTTCCGCATGCCGATCTTCACCTGGAACACCCTGGTGACCTCGATCCTCGTTCTGATGGCCTTCCCGGTCCTGGCCGCGGCGCTGTTCGCCCTGGCCGCCGACCGCGTGTTCGACGCGCACATCTATGACGCCGCGAACGGCGGGGCGCTGCTCTGGCAGCACCTGTTCTGGTTCTTCGGCCACCCCGAGGTGTACATCATCGCGCTGCCGTTCTTCGGCATCGTGTCGGAGATCTTCCCGGTGTTCAGCCGCAAGCCGATCTTCGGATACAAGACCCTGATCTACGCGACGATCGCTATCGCGGCCCTGTCCGTCACCGTGTGGGCGCACCACATGTACGTGACCGGCTCGGTGCTGCTGCCGTGGTTCTCGCTGATGACGATGCTCATCGCGGTCCCGACCGGCGTGAAGATCTTCAACTGGGTCGGCACCATGTGGCGCGGCTCGCTGACGTTCGAGTCGCCGATGCTGTGGTCGATCGGCTTCCTGATCACCTTCACGTTCGGTGGCCTGACGGGCGTCATCCTGGCCTCGCCGCCGCTCGACTTCCACGTGTCCGACACGTACTTCGTCGTCGCCCACTTCCACTACGTGGTGTTCGGCACCGTCGTCTTCGCGATGTTCGCCGGCTTCTACTTCTGGTGGCCGAAGTGGACCGGCAAGATGCTCAACGACCGCCTGGGCAAGTGGCACTTCTGGCTGCTGTTCATCGGCTTCCACACGACGTTCCTCATCCAGCACTGGCTGGGCGTCGTGGGCATGCCGCGCCGGTACGCCACCTACCTGCCGTCGGACGGCTTCACCTGGATGAACCAGGTCTCGTCGATCGGCGCCGGCATCCTGGCGATCTCGATGATCCCGTTCTTCGTCAACGTCTACCTGACCGCGCGCAACGCGCCGAAGGTCACGGTCAACGACCCGTGGGGCTACGGACGCTCGCTCGAGTGGGCGACCAGCTGCCCGCCGCCGCGGCACAACTTCACGTCGATCCCGCGCATCCGTTCGGAGTCGCCGGCGTTCGACCTGAACCACCCCGAGGCCGGCATCCCGATCGGCATCGGCCCGGCGAAGGACGCCCCCGACGCCCCCGTCCACGACGTCGCGAACGACGAGGTGAAGTAGCACATGCGCGCCAATGCCATCCTCTTCTGGATCCTGTCGATCTTCTTCGTCCTGTCGGCCATCGTCTACACGCTGTGGAATCTGGCCGACTCCTTCCACCGGAACGTCGAGTGGGTGGGAACCGTGGGCATGCTGCTCGCGGCCGTCCTGTCCGCGTTCATCGCCTTCTACGTGGGCCGCTCGCACGCCTCGCAGGGCGGCGAGCTCCCGGAGGACCGCCTCGACGCCAACATCGACGACGGCGACCCGGAGCTCGGGCACTTCAGCCCGTGGAGCTGGTGGCCGATCGCGCTGGCGTTCGGCGCCGGCCTGGTCATCCTGGGCCTCGCCGTCGGCATCTGGATCTGCTACATCGGCGTCGCCTTCAGCCTCGTCTGCATCGTCGGCTGGGTCTACGAGTACTACCGCGGCTACTTCGCCCGGTAACCACGCACGTCCGCACGAGGGCCGTCTCCCGCTGGGAGGCGGCCCTCGTCGTCTGCGCCGGCACCCCGACCCATCGATGGGCCGCAACACGCCGTTATGCGTGCCCCCGTAACGGCGCGTCGCGTCCCATGGATGTGGCCCGGCCGGCGGCCGACCTGCGCCGCTCGCACCTACGCGCCCCAACACGCCGCTGTGCGCGCCCCATAACGGCGTGTTGGGACCAGCGGATGCCTGTCACGGCCTCTGCTTGACGCAACACGCCGTTGCGGGACAAGGTCTCACGGCGTGTTGCGTCAACCAGATCGCGGACATAGTGGCGCAGTGGCCGGGTGGCGTTCGGCGGGGCCGGCGCACCGTGACGCCCGTGCGCAGCCGCCGCCGGCGCGGCGGTCTGGAGGTCGCGTCAGCGGCGGGCGAAGGTGAGGACGTCGACGGAGACGCGCGTCGTGTCGACGGCGGGGTCGGGTGCCGCGACCGCGGCGACGTGTCGAGCGGAGGGACCCATGCCCACCAGGGACGTTCGCAGCTCGTCGGTGAGCGCCAGCTCGTAAGCCACGTGTTCGCGCGCCTGGAGGGCGTACAGGGGCTCCGCGGCGTGAATGACGTCCTCGGCCTTGTCGGAGGGGATGTCGAGCATCGTGCCCGCCGCCCGCAGCGAGGCCAGGTGGTCGGCGCGCGGGACGACGACCACGAGGAGACCGCCCGGGCGGAGCACGCGGTGGAACTCGGGGAGGTTCCGCGGGGCGAAGACGTCGAGCACGACATCGGCGGCGGTGTCGCGCACGGGGAGGGGACGCCACGTGTCGGCCACCAGGCCGTCCACGCGCTCGGAGGAGCGGACGGCGTGAGCGACAGCCTGGGGGGACAGGTCCATCGCCAGGCCGCTCGCCTCGGGGGATGCGGCAAGGGCGGCACGCAGGTAGTAGCCGGTGCCGGCTCCCGCGTCGAGGAGGCGCGTACCGGAGACCGCCGCCGCCACTGCCGACGCGATGGGGGAGTAGGCGCCGCCCTCCAGGACGCGGTCGCGGGCGTCGAGCATCTCGGCGGTGTCGCCCAGGTGCTTGCTTCCGCCGCCGAGGAGGGAGACGAAGCCGCGCTTGTTGACGTCGTGACGGTGGCCGTTCGCGCAGCCGAGCGTCAGACGGTCGACGGGCTCGAGGTCCGCCGCGCAGATAGGGCAGCGCAGCCAGGCGGCGAGGCGGGGGAGGTCAAGCGGCACGGTCGTCGGCTTCCGGTCGGGGATACGCGAAAGCGCCGGCGCGATCGCTCGCGCCGGCGCTTGTCACGCGGGATGGGTCAGTGCTCGCCGTGGCCCGACTCGAGCTCGCCGCGGGTCGGCGGAACGAGACGGTCCTCGAAGAACCAGCGGGAGAGGCCGGCGCGCACCCGGTTCGCCGCGGTGATCTTGCCGCGGCGGTTCGGGCGGAGCATCAGCGGCTCGTAGGTCTCGTACGAGACCAGACGCCAACGCTCGTAGTCGCTCAGCTGCTCGTGCACCTCGATGAACTCGCCACCGGGGAGCTTTACGATGCGGCCCGACTCGTAGCCGTGCAGGGCGATCGAGCGGTCCTTCTTCTGCAGGGCGATGCAGACGCGCTTGGTCACGACGTACGCGATCAGCGGCCCGACGAACAGCAGCAGCTGGAGGGCGTGGATCACGCCCTCCATCGTCAGCTTGAAGTGCGTCGCCATGATGTCCGAGCTCGCCGCCGCCCAGAAGACCGCGTAGAACGTGACGCCGGCCGCGCCGATGGCGGTGCGGGTCGGGGCGTTGCGCGGACGGTCCAGGATGTGGTGCTCGCGCTTGTCGCCGGTCACCCACGCCTCGAGGAACGGATAGATCATGACCGTCACGATGAACAGGCCGAGGATCGCCACCGGGATGATGATGTTGAACGACCAGGTACGGTCAAGCCACACGAACTCCCAGCCCGGCGGGACCAGACGCAGGGCGCCGTCCGCGAAGCCGATGTACCAGTCCGGCTGCGTACCGGCGGACACGGGGGAGGGGTCGTACGGGCCGTAGTTCCAGATCGGGTTGATCGTGAAGAACGACGCGAGCAGCGCCACGACACCGAACACGATGAAGAAGAAGCCGCCGGCCTTCGCCGCGTACACCGGGAGGACCGGGTAGCCCACGACGTTGCCCTGGGTGCGACCCGGAGCCGCGTACTGCGTGTGCTTGTGGATGACCACGAACATCAGGTGCAGGGCGATGAAGGCCACCACCAGTGCGGGCAGCAGCAGGATGTGCAGCGTGTAGAGGCGTCCGACGATCGCCGTGCCCGGGAACTCGCCGCCGAAGAGCAGGAACGAGATCCAGGTGCCGACCACCGGCAGGCCCTTGATCAGGCCGTCGATGATCCGGAGGCCGTTGCCCGAGAGCAGGTCGTCCGGGAGGGAGTAGCCGGTGAAGCCCTCGCCCATCGCGAGGATGAAGAGGACGAAGCCGATGACCCAATTCAGCTCACGCGGCTTGCGGAACGCGCCGGTGAAGAAGATGCGGAGCATGTGCAGGCCGATGGCCGCCACGAACAGCAGTGCCGCCCAGTGGTGGATCTGCCGGACCAGCAGGCCGCCGCGGACCTCGAACGAGATGTTCAGCGTCGACTGCATGGCCGACGACATCTCGATGCCCTTCAGAGGGACGTACGAGCCGTGGTAGACCACCTCGGCCATGGACGCCTGGAAGAAGAACGTGAGGAACGTGCCCGACAGCAGGATGACGATGAAGCTGTAGAGCGCGACCTCGCCGAGGAGGAAGGACCAGTGGTCGGGGAAGATCTTGCGACCGAACTCCTTGACGGCGCCCGAGATGCTGGTGCGGTCCTCGAGGTAGTTCGAGGCAGCCGCCACGAATCCGCCCTTCTGCGGGGCGGTCGACTGTGCCGCAGGCCGTGCGGCGGTGGTGGTGCTCAATGGCGCTCCCAGAAACTCGGGCCGACGGGCTCGTGGAAGTCGCTACGGGCGACCAGGTAGCCATCGGCGTCGACGGTGATCGGCAGCTGCGGCAGCGGCCGCTTCGCCGGTCCGAAGATGACCTGCGCTTCGTGCGTGATGTCGAACTGCGACTGGTGGCACGGGCAGAGCAGGTGGTGCGTCTGCTGCTCGTAGAGCGCCACGGGGCACCCGACGTGCGTGCAGATCTTGGAGTAGGCGACGATGCCGTCGTAGTTCCAGTTCTCACGGCCCTTGGAGACGTGCAGGTCTTCGGGCTTGAGGCGCATGAGCAGCACGGCGGCCTTCGCCTTCTGCTCGAGCATGTCCTCGGCCTCGTTCAGGCCCTCGGGGATCACGTGGAACGCGCTGCCGAGGGTGACGTCGGAGGCCTTGATGGGCGTGCCGGTTGGGTCGCGGGTCAGGCGGACGCCCTTGGCCCACATGGTCTGCGAGAGAGCCTCCACCGGGTCGACGTTCTGCGGCGCGAGGCCGCGGAACAGGACGACGGCGGGGAGCGGGAAGACGACGAGCGCGCCGATCAGGCTGTTGCGCACCAGGGTGCGACGGCTGAAGCCGGACTCCTCGTCGGCCTGGCGGAAGATCTCGGCCGCGCGGGCGGTGGTCGCCTCGCTGCCGCGCACCGGGTGGCGGAGGTCGACGCCCTCCTTCTCGTGCATGAGCGCCTTGCCCCAGTGGACCGCGCCGATGCCGATGGCGAGCAGCGCGAGCGCGCTGCCGATCCCGATGAAGAGGTTGTTGAGACGGACCGAGCCCGGGTCGCCGTCGACGATCGGGAACGCCATGTAGGCGGCGATGGCCCAGACGGAGCCGGCGATCGACAGGTAGAACAGCGTGTAGACGGTGCGCTCGGCGCGCCGCTCCTTCCTCGGGTCGAGGTCGGTGACGCGGGGACGGTGCGGCGGGAACCCGGGGTTCTCGACGGCGTCGCGGATCACCACCGCGGTACCGGGGTTGCCGGTCCGGTGCTCCTCAGACGGACGGGCGGGCGTGAGCTCGTGCCCGCCGTTGTCGTCCTGTGCCATTGCTCTCCTTCTTACGCTGTGTTCGTACCCGAAGACGGATCCGGATTAGTTCGACTTCGCCGTGATCCACACGGTGAGGGCGACGATGGCGCCCAGACCGAAGATCCAGAGGAAGAGGCCCTCGGCCACCGGGCCGAGCGAGCCGAGCTCGAAACCGCCCGGGGAGGGGTTGTTCTGGATGTACTTCAGGTACGTGATGATGTCGGCCTTGCCCTGCGGCGTGATGTTCAGATCGTTGAACACGGGCATGTTCTGCGGACCGGTGACCATGGCCTCGTAGATGTGCTGGGCGCTCACGCCGGTGAGCGGCGGGGCGTACTTGCCCTCGGTCAGCGCGCCACCGGCGCCGGCGACGTTGTGGCACATCGCGCAGTTGATGCGGAAGAGCTCGGCGCCGTGCGCGGCGTCGCCCTTGCCGTCGAGGTACTTCTGCTCCGGGATGGACGGGCCGGGGGCGAGGGACGCGACGTAGTCGGCCAGCGCCTTCACCTGCTCGTCGGTGAACTGGACCGGCTTCTCCTGCGCCTGCGGCCCCTGCATCTGCATCGGCATGCGGCCGGTGCCGACCTGGAAGTCGACCGCGGCGGCGCCGACGCCGATGAGGCTCGGCGCGACCGAGCTGCCCTGGGCGTCGAGGCCGTGGCAGGTGGCGCAGTTGGCCTGGAAGAGCTTCTTGCCCTCGTCGACCGAGCTCTGGCTCGCGGCGGCGACCTGCGGCTCGTCGGCGGAGGCCGTGGTGGTGGTGAACGCGGCGTACGCGCCGCCGGTCAGTCCCAGGCCGATCGCGAGGAGCGCGACGGTGGCCAGCGGGTGGCGACGGCCGCCCTTGCGGGAGGCCTTGGCCGAACGGGCCGGCTTGACCGTGCTGGGGTTTTTCGGACGCATGGGGTGAAGAACGCTCCTGTTTCCTATCGGATGATGTAGATGACCGCGAACAGTCCGATCCACACGACGTCGACGAAGTGCCAGTAGTAGGAGACGACGATGGCGCTGGTCGCCTCCTTGTGGCCGAAGATCTTGACCGCGAACGCGCGGCCGATGACGAGGAGGAAGGCGATGAGGCCGCCCGTGACGTGGAGGGCGTGGAAGCCGGTCGTCAGGTAGAAGGCGGAGCCGTAGGCGTTGGAGCTGAGCGCGATGCCCTCGGACACCAGCGTCGCGTACTCGAGCACCTGACCGGAGACGAAGATCGCGCCCATGATGTAGGTCAGGGTGAACCACTCGACCATGCCCCACCGCCAGAACTGCAGGATGCCGCCCGCGCGGCGCGGCTGCATGCGCTCGGCGGCGAAGACGCCGAACTGGCAGGTGACCGAGCTGAGCACCAGGATGATCGTGTTCGTCAGCGCGTACGGCACGTTGAGGTGCTGCGTCTCGGCGGCCCACAGGTCGGGCGACGTCGACCGGAGGGTGAAGTAGATCGCGAACAGGCCCGCGAAGAACATCACCTCCGACCCGAGCCAGACGATGGTGCCGACGGCCACGACGTTGGGCCGGTTGATAACCGGCGCACTCGCTGAGGGAGAAAGGGAGGTGCTCGTCACGTAACCCATTATGGCTGAAAAGAAGCCGGGGTTTTCTCACCAATGGGGCTTGAATCGGCCCGATTTCCGGTTAGGTCAGCCTCAGTCGGCGCTGGATGGCCGGTATCGCCGTGGCGTGTCGGCCGCCGATAGGATCACATCATGGTCCACACGCAGTCCTGGTCGTCCGTGCTGACGTCTCTCCTGGCGGGGGAGCACCTGAGCGTGGCGGATGCGGCCTGGGCCATGGACCAGGTGATGAGCGGCGAGGCGACGGACGCCCAGCTCGCCGCCTTCCTCATCGCGCTGCGCGCCAAGGGCGAGACGGTGGACGAGATCGTCGGCTTCCGCGACGCGATCCTCGACCACGCCGTCCCACTCGACGTCGACCCGATGGCGCTCGACATCGTGGGCACCGGCGGCGACCGCTTCGGGACGGTGAACGTCTCGACGACCGCATCGATCGTGGCCGCAGCGGCCGGGGTGCCGGTCATCAAGCACGGCAACCGCGCGGCGAGCTCCTCGTCCGGCTCCTCGGATGTGCTGGCCGCGCTGGGCATCGACCTCACGCTCTCGGCCGACCGCGTCGCCGAGGTGCTGCGGGTCGCTGGGATCACGTTCGCCTTCGCCAGCGCCTTCCATCCGGGATTCGGCAACGCCGGGCCGGTGCGCGCGCAGCTGGGCGTCCCCACCGTCTTCAACTACCTCGGACCGCTGTGCAACCCGGCGCGCCCCGAGGCGTCCGCGGTCGGCGTCGCGACGCTCGACCGCATCCCGCTCATCGTCGGCGTGTTCCAGACCCGCGGCGCGACCGCGCTGGTCTTCCGCGGCGACGACGGGCTCGACGAGCTGTCGACCACCGGCCACAGCCACGTCTGGGAGGTCTCCCGGGGCCTCGTCACCGAGCACGACATCGACCCGCGCGACCTCGGCATCCCGAGGGCGCGGATCGAGGACCTGCTCGGCAAGGACGCCGCGTACAACGCGGCGGTCGTGCGTGCCGTGCTCGCGGGGGAAGAAGGCCCCGTGCGCGACATCGTCCTGCTCAACGCGGCGGCCGGGCTCGTGTCCTACGAGCTCGCGTCCGACCCGTCGAGGGTCCAGGTGTCCATCCTGGATCGTTTCCGTTCGCAAATGGCGGTCGCAGCCCAAGCGATCGACTCCGGGGCCGCGGCCGCGAAGCTCGACCAGTGGGTGGCGGCGACGCACTGACAGCAGTGGAAGGAAGGGTTTCGATGAAGAAGCTCATCAACGACGTACCCGACGTCGTGACCGAGTCCCTCGCGGGGTTCGGCCGGGCTCACGCCGACATCGTCCGGGTGTCGCAGGATCCGAAGTTCGTCTCCCGGGCCGATGGGCCGGTCCAGGGCAAGGTCGGACTGGTCAGCGGCGGCGGCAGCGGCCACGAGCCCCTCCACGCCGGCTTCGTCGGCAAGGGGATGCTGGACGCGGCCGTGCCCGGCGAGGTCTTCACCTCGCCCACGCCGATGCCGATCGTCGAGGCCACCAAGGCCGCCGACGGCGGCGCAGGCGTGCTCCACATCGTCAAGAACTACACGGGCGACGTGCTCAACTTCGAGACCGCGGCCGACCTCGTCGGCGCCGAGGGCATCACGGTGCGCTCGGTCGTGACTAACGACGACGTCGCCGTGCAGGACTCTCTGTACACCGCGGGCCGCCGCGGCGTGGCGGGCACGGTCCTGGTCGAGAAGATCGCGGGCGCCTCCGCCGACCGCGGCGACGACCTCGACACGGTCACCGCCATCGCCGAGCGGGTCAACGCGAACGTCCGCTCGATCGGCCTCGCGCTGACGGACGGCACGGTCCCGCACGCGGGCGAGCCCGGCTTCGTGCTCCCCGAGGACGAGATCGAGTTCGGCGTCGGCATCCACGGCGAGCCCGGGCGCGAGCGCATCAAGCTCGAGCCCGCGGACCGCCTCGTCGACCGGATGCTGGATGCAATCCTCGCCGACCTCTCGTACGAGGGCTCGCCGGTGCTGCTGTTCGTCAACGGCATGGGCGGCACGCCGCTGTCGGAGCTGTACATCCTGTACCGCCGCGCGGCCGAGATCCTCGACGAGCGCGGCATCCAGATCAGCCGGTCGCTCGTGGGCAACTACGTCACCTCGCTCGAGATGCAGGGCGCATCCATCACCCTGCTCAAGCTGGACGACGAGTTCACGCAGCTGTGGGACGCTCCCGTCCACACCGCCGCGCTGCGCTGGGGCATCTGACGAGCCGGACCGACAACGATAAGGAGGCGTCGATGACGCTGGACACGAATTGGGTGAAGGCGTGGATCTCCGCCGCCGCCGACTCCATCGGCGAGCACAAGCAGGAGCTCAACACCCTCGATCGCGAGATCGGCGACGGCGACCACGGCGAGAACATGGACCGCGGCTTGCGCGCCTCGGTCGCTGCGTTGGAGAAGCTGCCGGACGACGCGACGCCGAATGCGGCACTGCGCTCGGTCGCGATGACGCTGATCTCGACCGTGGGCGGCGCGTCCGGCCCGCTCTACGGCACGGCGTTCCTCAAGGCCGCGGATCCGGTGGGCGCGGGCGACGAGATCGAGACCCAAGCGCTCGTGGCGGCCCTGGCGGCCGCGCGCGACGGCATCGTGTCCCGCGGCAAGGCCGAACCCGGCGACAAGACCATGGTCGACGCCTGGACGCCGGCTGTCGACGCCGCACGGGCGGCCCAGGAGTCCGGGGCATCGGCCGCGGGCATCCTGGGCGCCGCGGCGGAGGCGGCCGAGAAGGGTGCGGAAGCCACCGAGCCGCTGGTCGCCCGGAAGGGCCGCGCGAGCTACCTGGGCGAGCGGTCGGCCGGGCACCGCGATCCCGGAGCGCAGTCGACGGCGCTCATCCTGCGGGCAGCGGCGCAGACGGCCGAGGCGGCCGGATGAGCGGGAAGGTCGGCATCGTCTTCGTGTCGCACAGCTCCCGGATCGCCGAGGGGATGGTCGACCTCGCCGGTCAGATGGCGGGATCGGTGCACCTGGTCGCGGCCGGCGGCACGGACGACGACGGGATCGGCACGAGCTTCACGAAGGTCATGTCCGGTGTCGCGGAGGCGGACGGCGGTGACGGCGTCGTGGTCATCAGCGACCT
>Ga0209455_1000815_pt1 | contig 16973 bp, 20 predicted proteins | sample AraplaCol_mCL_r2_FD_184275 | JGI IMG/M metagenome (GOLD analysis project Ga0209455, IMG submission 184275) | Arabidopsis root microbial communities from North Carolina, USA - plate scrape CL_Col_mCL_r2 (SPAdes) (version 2) | ecosystem: Host-associated > Plants > Roots > Endosphere | place: USA...
CGGCCAGTTCGCTCGCTGGCAGGAAGTCCTGAGCCGCGCTTTCTAGGGGCGACGTGGACGCAGAGGCTTGCGCCCCATTGCCAGCAGGCTCTGCCCAGGCTTCAGTACCACTGCGCCACCCGTAGGGACGACCGGGTACCGCGGAGGGTGTAGCACTCCCTTGCGGGGAAGCGGATTGATTGAGCGTTTCAGGAGCTCCGCTCTTACCTGCGGCCGCGCTGGGATTGATCTGCGCGCCACCGGCCGCCTCTTCAGCACCGACAAGACCTTGCTGCGGTGCCGCGCCCTCACCGCCTGCGGCCGCGCGCGCTTGGGCTTCCTGCATCTGGGCGCCCAAGCCAGCGATCTGCGCTTGTTCGGCCGTGGCCTCGGGAGGCGCGCTGGCGGCTGCTTGAGGCGCGGCAGGTGCTTGCGGCGCAGCAGCGACAGGCGCGGCGCTCGCTTCGGCGCTTTCTGCGGCAGGCGCAGCAGCCTTAGCGGCACTGGCGGCTGCTTTCGGGGCTTCCTTGGCAATCGCTCCCATGATCCGCTCGGCAGCAGCCGGCGAGAAAACGGTGGTGAGCAGGTTGGCCGCTACGCCCAGCGCGGGGCTACCGGTGGCCGCATGCACGGCCTCCCCGACTGCACCGCCGGCCGCGCCCGCACCGATCATCTTGGCGATGCCTACCAGACCTTCTCCAGGAATAGGGACCGCCATGGCGCCAGCATTCTGCGCCACGTTCTGAATCGTGCGTTCAGTGGGATTGCTCGCCGTGGGCAGACCGCTGGCGTTCATGGCCTGGTCGGCAAGGTCGGCAGTCGATGGCGTTGCGACCGCCGCAGGAGCTACGCCGGCCTTCTTCGCAGCCCCCTGGAGGATGGCGTTTTCCAAGCCAGTGCCGCCTGGATTGAGCAACCAGCCGGCCGTATCGGCAGCGCCATGGAGAAACCCGCGCGCGGCTACTCCAACATCACGCCCAGCAGACGGCGCGGGCGGTGGGGTAAGTTGTGAGCCTTGTGGGAGCGTGAGCGCGCCGCTCTCCACATCCTGCTGGAACTGCGCAGCGTCCGCGGGCGCCATCTGGCCACTATTGAATGCCTGCACCAATTGGGGAGGTACCGCTTGCGACGGCGGTGCGGCATTGGGCGCTGGCGTAGGCGCGGCCACATCCATGCCATTGGGCAGCACGATCCTGCCGGCATTCACATCCTGCTCGAATGCTGCCTTGTCCTCGGGGCTCATCTGGCCCGACTGGTAGGCGTTGTAGATCTGCTCCAACTGCGATGGACCGCTTCCGGGCGTCACCGCGCCGGGCGACTGGCCGATGCTCGGTACCGGTTGCAGCGTGTAGGGCGCGATGGACGAAGGCGCTCCGGGTTGCGCGCCGCCGTTGACCGCGCCGGGGCCTGCGCCGATATTGGGCACGGGCTGCACGGCGTAGGGATTGGATGCCGCTTGTGGGTTATTCGGCGAGAAGCCCGTGACGCGCTTGGCGTAGGCCATCGTCTTGGGGCCCCACTGGCTTTGATCGGTGCCTCCGGCGTACGCGGCCACGGCTTGCGCCGGATTGCCGCCATAACGGCCCAGGTTTTGCTTGAGCAGATAAGCCGCCCCATAGGCGGCCGCGCCCGGACTTGAATAGGGATCGACGCCGGTCTGATTGAGGATTTCCTGGCGCGTGCTGGGGGTGATCTGGTACGGCGTGGCCGCCTGCGCGCTGCTGATCTGATCGGCGTTGGTCTTTTCGCCTTTCAGGCGAATGGAGCTCAAGAGAGACGCGGGAATGCCTACGGCCGCCGCCGCCGCCTGGTCGGCCTGGTCGTATGCCGGGTCCTTGTAGGAGGTCGGAAAGAGAGAGGCGTTATAGCCGTCCGGCATGGCTTACTGGCCTCCCGATAGGTATTTGTTGTAGCGAGACATGTTTCCGGTGAGCGGAGCGCCAGCCGTCGCGGGTGCGCCCGGCTGCACGCCCGTTTGCACGCCAGGAGGGGCATTGGGCGCAGGAAACGGCGACGGCGCCTTGGAGTTGGGCGCTAGAAGCTGCGACATATACTTGGGGAAGGACGTGCCCTTGGCCACCTGGATGCCGTTGATCGTGGCGTCCGAGGTCGCAGGGCCGAGCCGGCCGTAGCTATAGGCCCAGCTCGATTTGCCGTCTGCGATCCGCGCCGCGCGAACCTGCGCGTTCTGCATAGACTGCATGAACTGCTGGATCTGCACCGGGGAAGCGTTCTGATCGGGGATGCCGGAGGCGAGGTTTTTCTTGTCGGCATCGCCTACGCCAGCGCCACCGAAAGCGCCCAGCGAGCCCATGACTTGCTGGTATTCCTGCTTGAGGGTATTGACGTTGTTCTGCGAGCCCCAGAAGTTCTGCCAGCCCATTTGCACGCGGCCAGGTGTACCGGCCGACCACTGGCCGTTCTGGTCAAGGACGCCGATCTGGTTGGCCAAGTTGCCCGTGCGCGCCGCGAGTTGATTGAAGGCGACAGAATCGACCGCGGACTGATCGGCTTGCGCGCGCGTGGCCGGATCCATGGCAGGCGCATTCTGCAAGTAGTTCAACTCGCGCAATTTGAATTGGACGCCGGCCTGGAATTGGTTTTGATCCAGGCCGAACTGTGCGGCGCGGTTTTGAATTGCGCTATTTACGTTCTGGGTTTCGGCTTGCGTAAAGCCCACGTTGGCCTGCGCTTGCCCAATGGTCGAGGGCATCGTCTGGCCTTGGCCGAAGTGCTGCATGAAATCTTGCGGGCCTTGCGCGGCCGCCAGCGTCCCATAGGCGAAAGCGAGCGCATGCTGTGTTCCGTTCTGCGCGTCATGCTGGAGTAACTGCTGGAACTGTTGTGCGCCATTGAGATCGCGTTGCAGCTCAGGATCTTGCGCCAGGCCCGGCGTATTCTGGAGCGCGTCGATGCGCTGCTGAACCAGGTTGTTGGCCAAGTCCAGGCGTCCATTTTGAAGTGCAGACGTGATGGGCGCGAAGACATCCAAGCGCTGCTGGCGCTCCTGTTCGTTGTAGCCGTTCCAGGCCTGCTGAACATTACTGGCAACCTCGGGATAAGCCATCGCCATTTGAACGGCGCCCTGCGGCGTCGGGTTCTGTGCAAACTGCTGGTAGGCAGCCTGGTAGTTCTGCATGCGCTGGTTTTGCAACTGCTGCCCGACGGCCGCCGCTTGAATTTGCTGCGTCTGCGCATTCGTCTGGCCGATCTGGGCTGACTGCTGGGCGGCTTTCAGGAAACTGCCCACCGGATCGACCGGCACCTGCATCGCCGTATAGTTGACGGGGTTGGGGGCCTGATCAGAGACTGCGGTTCCGTTAGAGAAGTCCATGGTTTGCCTCAATAGGGAACGTAAAGGCCCGCGACCGACGCGCCGTTTTGACCTGGGGACACACCCACGCCGCCGGCATTGAATGCTTGCTGAAGTGCGTAGTTGTTGAAGTAGTTCCCGGCCGCGCCAGCCACGCCATTTAGAGCCGTAGCGGCGGCATTCCCCCCAGCGATCGTGGCGCCGGCCTGAGCCGCTCCCTGCTGCCCCAGCAGGTTGGTAATGTTGTTGCCAGTGGAAATCGCTGCGCTGCCAGTGCCGGCCGCCGCGTTCTCGCCCGTATTGATGAGATTCTGGTACTGACCGCCCATCTGTCCAAGAATGGCGTTCAAAACCTGAGAACCGTTGAGGCTGCCCAGCGTGCTCGAAAGAGAGGCTTGGGTATTGCCGATCTGCTGACCCATCACGTTCGATAGGACTTGCCCGGGCAGATAGCCTAGCGATGAGATCGTGTTTCCGCCACGCAAACCGCCAGTCGCCGAGGCATTTGCCAGAATGGCCTGCTGCCCCAGATTCATCGCGTTCGTGTACAGCGGGTTCGACTTCAGCGAGTCGATCCAAGTCTGTTGCGCCTGAGGACCATTGGCGCCGGTCATGTTGTTGAGCTGGTTAAAGCCCTGGGAATACTGCCCCATCAGTCCCTGCGTTTGCCCGAATACGCCTTGTTCCTGCTGCTGAATCCCCGTCAGACCGTTGATGCCTGGCGTCCCCAATGCCTGATAGGGCGCCAGAAGTTGCTGGATCTGATTGAACTCGGATTGCTGCTGAGCAATCCCGGCTTGCGAGGCTCCGGCTTGCGTGTCGGCAGCCGACTGCGCGGCACTCGCCTGCATTGAAGCGCCTGCTACTCCAGCGACTGCGGTGCCAATTCCTACGGCTGCGGCTACCATGATTTTTCTCCTACAGCCATTTTTCGAACGTGACTTCGACGGGATCGAAGTTCAGTCGACGGAAAAGAGCGGAAGCGTCGTGCGCGAGCTTTGTGCCCACGGCCCACCGCTGGACCCCGCGGCGGCGTAACTCCGCTTCCACAAACCGGAACATCTGGATCCCCGCGCGGCCCTTTCTCTTGTCGGGGCGCACATAGAAAATGTCCGGGGAACAAGTCAAGCACGAGGCGTAATGCAGCCCCGGCGCGATGAAACACAGCAGGTAGGCCACGATCTGGCCGCGCTCTCGCCCGATGAAGGTCACAAGCGATCCATCGGCCTCTCGCGCCAAATAAAGGGGTATCTGGGGCTCAAGCGGCACGTCGTGCTGCGCATGCGTGGAAATCTCGGCGTAATGCTGAGCCAGGAGTGGCTTGAGTTCGTCGTAGACCTGAGCGAAGGATTCGATGACGAACGAAATCATGCGAACCTCAGATCCATGATCAAGTGGATTCGGTCGTTGTCGCTGTTGTTGATGACTTCGTGTTCCAGGGCGTTCTGGAACCACCAGATTTCCCCCTCGCGCATCCATATCGTCTCGTCATCGCATCGGAAGGTGTTCCCGGGCGTCGACTGCAGGACAAGGTGGTAGCGATCCCAGTAAGCGGCATGCCATGGGGAATCGGCGTGGGGAAAAATGCGGCCGCCGGGAATGATGCGGTTGATCATGCAGCGGCCTAGGCGCGTAGCACCGAGCGCGGCCATCAGGCCCATGATGTGGGCGCGCGCCTCGGGCAGTTCGTCCAGCTCAGGGCGCCAGGGGCACTCGTGCAGGTCGTGGCCGGCGAGCTTGTTCTGCTTGTAAAGCTCGAGTTCTTCCTCGGTCTCGACCGGAACCTTGTCCTGGAAACGCAGGTAGATGGTGTCGGTTTCGCCGAAAGGCCCCTGCGGATACTTGCGTAGGAAGTCGTCCGCCTTCCACAAGTGAGGCTTGCGGTACAGGGCGTTTAAGAGTGGACGCGTTTGCACGCCCTCGGCGATTTTCTGGAAATTGCGCATCAGTGCGAGTCCGTGAAGAAGGAAAGGACTCGCGGGCGCAACGTGGCCGAAGATGCCCGGTACGCGGCTACGGGCTGGCCTGATGGAATGGCAGCACGTTACCGCTTGCCATCCGGTGAATCAAGGGATTAGGGGCTTAAGAAGCCACCGCGCCCGAAATTGTGAGGGTCGCGCCGTTGGTGATGGCATACAGCGTCATGCCGGCGGTGAGCTTGTGATTGATGGCGTTGACCAGCGTGAGCGCTGATCCCACCGGAACGGATACGCGATCCAGGTGCGTCACATCGGCCGCTGATCCTGCGCTGGGCACCACGAATAGATCCACCACGGCACTCCCGGCGGCGGTTGAAGGGTTCCAAGCGCTGGCCGCCGTGATCGAGACTTGGGAGCCGGAAGGAACCGGGCCATAGACGGCGGTGGCCGTGGCTGCGTTGACGGTCTGGCAAAGTTGCGCCCAATTCAGTTGGGTGGTCATGATGGCCTCCGGGTATCAGGGGTTGCGCGTGTAGTGGCCTGGAATCTGGGCGACGAAGGTTGCTACTTCCATCTGGATGCGGGCGCGCATGGCGTTTTCGCCTCGGTATACGGAACTCACGCTTTCCTCGAATTGCCGGGATTGTGCAAAGGCACCTTGAGCTACCGGGACAGAAACGACGCCTTCTACCTGCTGCTCCAGGTTCGTGCCGCTCTGCGAGATGATCGTGATGTTCTGGCCCAGGCCTTCCAGGAAACGAATGGCAGCCTGGTTCTGCCCGAAAGCGAGCGCCAGAAGTTGCCGGTTTGCGGGTGAGGTCGTAAAGGCCATTACGCCGCGAGCGGATCGCCCGTCGCCTCCAGGGCCGCAAAGGATACCGGCGAAGCATTGGAGCCGCTGAACCGGTAGCCGCGGAAGTTGCGGAAAAAGTGCTTGGGGCGCCACTGCACGCGCTGGTTTCGGCGCCCCTGAGCACCCAGCGAGATAAAGCGCGGGGCGCTCCAGATCTCGCCATCGTTGCTGTACCTCATCCCGACAGTCGCCACCTCGTCGTTCGCCGCGCGGCCGTAGGTGCCGATGAGCTCGAGCATGTTGACTGCGAACCCGTGCGCCTGGTTGTAGACGAAGATCGTATCGAACTGCCACCCCACGGGATTGCCGTATTGCAGGGCCGTCGTGGAATCAAGATAGCCCACGCGCTGGTCCAGCTTGTCGCCGTAGATGAACTTGCCGTAGCAATAGACCGGATGCCAGGCGCGCCACGTGCCCGTGCTGTCCATGCTGGAGCTCAGATAGAACCAGATGGGCGCCTGCGCCATCTGCGACCCGGCCACATCGTAAACCAGCGTGTAATCGGGCAAGTGCACGTAGAGAAACTGCTGATCTTTTTCGCCCCGGTATTCCAGTGTGGCGCCATAGAGCTGCGCTTCGCTGTACTGCTCCAGGATCATCTCGGTTTCCCGGTCAGCGATCTTCGTGGCAATGCCCATGCCGATCGACAGCCAGACGCTGGGCGCTTCGTCCTGGGCTCCCCCGAGAAAGGCAAAGCCCTGGGAGGTCAGCGTCTTGGCCTGCGGGCCGATTACTCCCTTGGGGATCATGGCGCCGATGTTTTCCTGGAATGGAAAGCCGGTGCCCCCCTCGTTGTCGAATACGCCAATGGTGTACCGATTGCAGAAGTAGGCCTCGTTGCGAAACTTCAGCAGCCCATTCAACGGATCAGGGGAATTGCTGTCCGAGCCGTAAAGCTGCGTATTGATGGTGAATTGGTTGGCCAACTGCGTGACATAGGCATAGGTGCCATCGGTCATCAGGAAATAGCCGGCCATCCAGATCAGGTCGATGGGATTGCCCACGCTCGGATCGGTGCACTGTTGCAGGGTCGGCATCGGCTGCGTGGTGCCGTCTGGCTTTTGGGTCGTATAGAACCAGAGCGTTTTGGCCGAAAGGATGCCGATTCCCTGGTTGGGGAAACCGTAAGCCAGCACGACCGGATTGCCATCGTCCGGCAATTGCCCTAGGACCGTCACCACTCCATAAGCATTGACCGACACGAAATTGGTACCGATCACCCGATAACAGGTTCCCTGCCAATTGATGCCGCCGCGATCATGGCCTACAAGCGTGGGTGCGTTCACGTCGAAGCGGGAAAGCCCTTCGGCCGTGCGCAGGAACATCTTGCTGATCCCGGTGTTCTTGATCACGGGAATAAGGTTATGCGGGCGCGAGGTGCGGAACTCCGCCCCCACGTCCGTATAGGTCCCCGAGGCCAGCGGGATTTGTGCCATGGTCAGGCGGCCGTGCTCTGGAAGCCTTCGCCGGGCGTCACGTAGACGGTGCCCGTATTGCTGCCGCTGGCGATGAGCGACAACGCGCCGAACGTGTCGGCCTTCGAAATGGCTTCCGAGGAATTGGGCCCAATGGGGTAATCCTTGGCCGTGGCCGGCGTGTCATCGGCGGTATTCGAGCACCGCACCCAAATCACAAAGGCATTCGGGTTGAGGATGCGCACTTGCTTGGCGGCCTGATCAATGCCGATCAGCGTCGACGTGCTGCTGACCGTGACAGCTTGCGTCTGCCCATAGGCGGGCGCGAAAGGTTGGTTGAGCATGGTTCAGACTCCATCGAGGGGCTGCACGATCAGGCTTGCGCGCGCCAGGGAAAGATTGCCGTTCACGCTGGACGAGGCCACGAGCTGGATCGTGTCGCCTTCGTTGATGCGGCTGTTGACGTTGTTCGGGTTCTGCAGGATGCCGGCGAAGTGGAAGGCTTGGGTGTTGCCAGTGGCGACCTGGATGGACTGGAACTCGCTGGTGTATTGCGTGCCACCCACCGGGCCGGTTTGCAGCGCTAAGGTGATCACGTCCGAAGCGGGCGCCGAGCCGATCAGCGCGACCCAGAAGGCAGCGGCCGAAATGTTGCGCGTGGCCTGCATGGCTCCCGTTGTGACGTTCATCGTCAATGCGGCGCCTCCCTGGTTCGTTTCGGCCGCGCCGTTGGCATCGAAGGGCGCGATGGGCGCAGGCGTTGCCGTGAGGGCGATCGTTTCTGCCTGCGTGCGGCGCAAGGCGTAGAGCGTGCTGGCCAGGAGCAAGCCGCCAGGGCTGAACTGATACGACGAAGCGAAGAGCCCCAGAAGCGCCGACAGCGCGATCTTGCGCGGCTGACCGGCCTGCTGGCCGTAGATCGCCATCTGGTCCGAAAGCTGCGGACTCGGATCGACGCAAAGCTGATTGATGCTGGTCATGGGATTGCCCTATTCGTCGGGGTTCCAGGGATCGCCGCTCGGCTCCAGCACGTCATCCTGGCGCGTGGTCAATCGGTCGACGGGAGCGAAGAACTGCTGGTTCTTCACGTTGCGGCGGTTGCCGGTGCCGATCGGCATGAGCCGCGGATGCTGCATCTGGGGAATGTGCATGCTGCCGAGCAGCAGCGTTTCCATCCCATCCTTGGCGGCGGCGAGCGTTTCGGGCAGCAAGGGCTTGCCCAGCGTCACCGAGATCCGCTTGGCGAGATTGGTGTAGAAAGCTTCCTCGGCCCAATCGGGGATACCCACCGGGTCGGTGAGTTGGGCGGCCGCTCCGGCCAGGTTGTAGCCAATGCGTATGCCCTTGGCATCCAGGGCAGCCGCCATGCGTTCAAGCCGCATGAGGGCGCCCTGTTTTTCTTCCGGCTGGATGTCGAAGACATATCCCGCTAGGGCAATTTCCCCGTATGCGGAATCGACGAGATCGCCTTTCGTGGTCATGTCTTCGGCCTCCCGGCAGGCTTAAACCTTGCCGATCTCCCACCACTGCGTGCCATCCGATTGCAGGTTGGCAGTGGCGTATTGCGCGGAAAGGGCCAGCGATGCGCCGCTTTCCACGTTGGCGCCGGACACATCGGTGATGGTCACGGCATTGGCCGAAGCGTCGACCTTCTTGACCGTGTAGATGCGGCCCTTGCTCTTGCTCGCGCTGGGCAGCACCACCGAGCCCGCGGCCGCCGTGGCGGTCACCAGCACGGTGCGGTCGGAACCGGTCAGCGTCGTGGACGCCGCGCCGGAAGCGGTCGTGAAACCGCGAATCGGGGCGAAGGTATAGCCAGCGCCACCACCAGGGCCTACGCCCAAACCAAAGTCACTCGAGGGCATTTTCTTTCTCCTGAATTAGGTCTGCGACCCCGAGGCGGCCGGATCGGCCGGAGCATCCTCGCCCTTCTTCTTGGACTTCGTAGCGCTGGCGGCTTGGGCGTCTTCCCAGGCCTTTTGGGCCTCGGCCGGCGTCCTGCACCAGCCCTCGGCCCGCATGTCCTCCACTTCGTGCGCGTCGACGATGAGGGTGTCGACATGCACGTCGTGAATACGCGCTTCGGTGCCCTTTCGGTAGAGCATGGTTGCTTCGGTCAATCCTTTCATGGTCCGTCTCCGGGGTTGTTGGTTACACCTGGTTGAACAGCTCGACGCCGCACATCTCGGTGTTGAGCACCGCCACCCCGAAGATCACGTCCACGCGGTAGTTGATGTTCAGCGTCTCGCCCTTGACGAACTTCGTCATGGTTACCTCGATGCCCTGGTCGGTCGTGCCGCGCATCACCTGCACGCCGGCATTGGCCGGAACGTTGTAGCGACCGGGCAGCAGCTCGATCGCATCGCGTTTCCAGTGCGGGTTCAGCGCCGACGCCGCAGTGTTGAGCCAGGTGATGGCCGCACCGTTGGCGGGAGTCGCCGACACGTTCTGGTAGCAGACCTCGGCGACCGAACCACCTTGCGCGCTGATGAAGGGCGGCGTGATCTGCAGGTGCGTACCGTCGACCACCTGCGTAACGCGGAAGGTCTTGGGCTGCCCGGTGTCCTGCTTGGTGATGTGGTGCACCGAATCGACACCCGCGACCTGGAAGCAGTCGCCCACAGCCACGCCGGCCGTCGCGCTGACGGTGATGGTCTGGAAGCGGTTGTCGACGTTGGTCACTTCGCCGTACGAGGCGGACGTGGTGCCCATCGGAACGTAGTACTGATTGGCCGCGCCGATGGTGATGGCACCCCCGGCCGCCGCGGCGATGCGCGGGGCGTAGTCCATCTTGAACGTGTCGATGTTGGCGACTTCGCCCACGTACGCCTTGCGGAAAGCCGGGGTGGGAATGCCGGTCATCGTCTGGCGCGCGGCCAAGTTGCTGGCCATCGAGTTGTAGTCCCGCGACGAGAAAGCGGCATACCGTTCCTCGGGGGAAATACCTTGCTCGTTGTAAGCGGCATCGATCTGGGCCACGTCATCGAAACCGGAGGCCGGCGCGGTACGCTTGACCACGATGGAGCCCAGATTGGTGACAGCGCCGTTCACGGCCACGTTGATGTCGGAGGCCAGCTTTTGCCGGGCCGACATGCCCAGGCGTTGCTCTTGCAGCGCATCGCGCAACTCGAGCGCGGTCATGCTCCAGGGCACCGATCGCGGCGTGTTGATCGCCGCCGGCACCGAGAGCTGGGTGTAGCTGTTGAAGTTACCGGTCTGGTCCGTACCCGCGAACGATTGCGAGATGTACGGCATCGGGCGCCAGATGGTGTTGAAAGACCGTTCCATCGCGATCTGGTCGGTGCGGTAGATCTTGACCAGATGCGACATGACCAGTTGGTCATGGAAGCCTTCGAGGATCTGTTCGAAGGCGACCCGTTCCTCTTTGCTGAAATCGCTCATGATGCGTTGCTCCTGTCCAAGTTGGTTTCAGAGCAACTGCAGGTGTCCCGTACGGCTAGGCCGTCTGTTTCATCCTTCGCTTGTAGGCCACGACCTTGGAATAATCCCCGGTCTTCTCGGCCTCCGCGCGCAGTTGCTCCAGCTTCCTCTCCCCACCTCCGGCCGCCGGAGCGCCTGCAGAGGAGGAGATGCGCCCTTCGGGCGCGGGCTTGGTCGCAGTACGGGACATGATCTTGAGTTCCTTTTCGAGATGTGCCGCCGCAAATGCGAACCGGACGGGATCCTTGATTTGGGCCAACTGCTGCAGCTTGATGGGGTGACGACCCAGAGCGCATACCAGGGCAGCGGGCTTGGTCGCGCCGGCCAGCAAGATGCCCTGCTGCTCGACGCTCAACATGCTCACCACCTCGGACTCCGCTTCCTGGAAGTCCTTCACCCGCAACTCGGCCGCTTCCTTGGCGTAGGCCCGTAGACGTTCGTCCTGGCTACGCTGGCGCGCTTCGTTCGCAACCCGCTGTTCGTCTTGCGCGGCATCAACTTGGCGCTTGGTGTCGTACCACTTGCTCAGCGCTTCATCGAACTTGCCTTCGTCGTAGTCGAACTGCTCGAGCTTCGGTTTGGGGCCGAGCATCGGAGCCTGCGGCGGCTGCGGTTGCTGCTGGGTGCGTTCCTTCGCTTCGAGTTCGCGGATGCGCCGTTGGGCGGCCGCGTGGCTCTTGCGAAGATCCTTGACCCACTGCGGAGCGTTGTTCTGCTCCTCGTTGGTTGAGGCTGGCGGGGCCTCTTCGCCGAACTGCAAGACAAGCTCTTCCTCGCTTTGGCCTTCACCCCCTGCGCCGTCGTCCTCGCCAGCGGGGAGACCGGATTGCGCAGCGAGTGCGGCATCGTCCTCGAGCGCGGCGCTATTGGCGTCTTCGCTGTTCGGATCGAGCGTCAGGAGTACATCGTCCTGGGGTTCTTGCGTATCTACCTGTTCGTTCATCGGATCACCGTATCGACTCGCGTTTGTGCTTCGCGGAAAGCATGTGGAATTATCTGAATCAAGCTCACCGCGATTCAATGGTTTAGAGTGCTTCTAAGGGACTTAAGAACATCCTTACTGCGCACCTGACGACGCAGGTGTTTGCGCGGCCTGCGCGTCCTCCCCGGTCTGCGTGATCATGGTTTGCAGGATGTCCATGGCCATCTTGAGATCCCCCTGCCGCGCGTTCGCTAGCTTGGCAACGGCATCGGCACGACTGTTCGCGGCGTCGGCCAGGGTCTTGATCGTGTCGGCATGCGCCTTCCCGGTCTGAGCCTGCTCCTTGCCCGCGGCGGCCAGCAGGTATTGGGCTTGCGGATCGGGCGGTTGCTTGGCCTGCGCTTCCTCTGCGGCCTTCTCCTGTGCGTCCAACTGCTTCTGCTCAGCCTCGGTGGGCTTGAGCACGCCCATGTTGATGAGCTTCATGCGCAGGAACTCCTGCAAGTCCTCCAGGCCCTCACCATCCATGTTTGTCAGCGCCAATGACACGACGATCTGGGCGAGCTGCGGATCGTTCACGTACTGGAGCATCGCCACGAGCGAGCGCACGGTCTTATCGCGCCGACTCTTGAAGGCCGGCCCCACGTCCACGGTGACGCGGAACTTGCCCTGGCTCGGATCGTGGATGACGGTTTGCTTGCCGTCGACGATGCGGGGTTCCTTGATGGTGGCCGAGCCTTCCTTGCCGTCCTTACCCACCGTGGCGACCTGGCGCCCCTCTTCGTCGATGATCTCGCGCGCCATTCCCAGGTAGATCTCGCCCGAGCGCTGCATCGACTTGGCCATGTTGTCCATGTAGATGAAGGCCTGCATGTCGATGCGATCTTGGACGCGTTCCATCAGGGCGTCCGAGACGTTTGAGACAACCTGCTCGCCGGCTTCCTGGTTCCCCGTGAGCTCCTTGATGCTGGCATCGGTGAGCTGGATGAGCGCGGCCAGGGCTTCGGGGACATTGGGCGGCTCCGCATAGGCCACCGGGCCCGACGGTTCGGTCTGACCGTCCGAGCTCTTGATCGGATTGATGAGTAGGAACGGGTTGTCCTTGATGTTGTCCTCGGCCCAGGCCATTTCGTGGCCGCGGATCTGCTCGGGCAGGAAGATGGGTTTCCGGCGCGGAGATAGCGCGCTGATGATCGCCAAGAGCGACACCTGCATGTTGAACAGGCGCTGGGCATCCTTGGCCGGCCGGATGGCCGACATGATGCGTTCCTGGTTATCGATGAAGGCGCGCTTGCCGTAGAACGGCACGATGGGGATATTGGGACCGGCGATGAGGCCGCAATCCTCCAGCACGCGCTCGGCGTCATGGATCCACTTATGCACGCGGCGGCGCTTGACCGTGCGCGTGCGAACCAGCGTATAGCCCTGGTCTTGCATGTCCTGACGCATCTGGTCGTCCAGGTCGGCCTCTTCGACCTTCACGTCCTTGGTGTTCTGATTGAGCATGCGGAAGCTGTGAACCTTCCGTTTCTCCTCCTCGATGGCGTAGTACTCCGCGATGTAGATCACGTCCGGCGTGAACCAATCGAACTCCACCATCTTGCGCACGCGATTGAAGCCTGCGGCGCCTCCGTCCTGTGGCATCTGTTCGGGGTCTCCCGGCGCGGGACCGCCCCACTTCTCGGCATAGTCCTCGCGCGAGATGGACGAGATCACCCAGCATCGCTTGGCGTCGGACTTGTCGTAGCGCTTGGCGTCGATGTCGAAGAAGACGGACGAGTCGGCATCGTAGATCGGCTCGAAGACGATCTTTTGCGTATCGTCGTCTTCGTCGTATTCGTCCGTATAGTCGTTGCGCAGGCGCCAAGCGCCCATGCCGCCGGCCACGCCCTCGTCGAAGGCGTTGTCGTAGGCCTCCTGGCCGCCCGACTGGTTCTCGTCAGCTCTGTACATGCCTTCGAGCATGTCGGCGGTATGCGGGTCCGAATCGCGGTCAGTGGGCTTGAACTGGACTGTGATGCGATTGGCCCGGTATTGACTGAAGATGCGCACGCAGGCCAGATGCACCTTATTGACTTCGAATCGGGGCTTGTTGTCGAACTGGAGACGCAGACCGTCTTCCCACATGGCCCCGTCGACGAAGACGAAGCGGCGGTCTTGCAGGCAGCGCAGGCGCACTTCCTGTTGGGAGGCGTAGGCGCGATCAAAGTGCAGCGTCGATTCTTCGACGAGTTCAGATTCGAGGGCGGCTTTCGATTTGGACATGATGGCGAGTTCCATGGGCGCGCGATGCGCAGCAATTGGCGGCGAAGGCCGCAGGAACTCGCGTAGACCAGCAGAGCGCACCTGACACGCGGCTACAGGTGGCTGAAGGAACCGATTCGGCGCGCGGCTCCCATCGCGCTACAGCGTCCTACCGTCTGCCCTGGTTCCAGTGATTGGCGGTAGGAGGAATGACAATCGGGGCGGTCTCGATCTCGGGCTCGCAAATGAGCGCGAGGCCTTCCCCGCCTGCGAGAAAGCTGTACTGCAACGCATCATGCGGATGCGAGTAGCGATTCTTGGTCGGCTCGTCGCGATAGCGCTCGTCGCCAGAGACCTGGATACGACGGAAGGCATAGCCGCCTCCGAACCCCTTGCGCAGCATGGTGCATTGGGGATGCAAGAGGAAACCTGGCTGCCCGTCTACCATGCGCCGCAACGATGCCGACACAGCTTCCAGGCGCTGGGTGAGGTCATTGGTGGGCGCCGCTTCGGCATGGATTTGCGCCGCGCGCAGGATCTGGATCGGCGTGCGCTCATCCGTCTGCGCGCGCCCGTCGCCGGCTGGATCACAGGAAATCGAATCGATCCGGACGCCGGCATAGTGCGCAGCCATGACGCGCTTTAGCTCTTCGGCGAAGCGCACGGCCCCCATGTCCTCGGTTACGAGCTCGCGCAGCGTGCGCCATTGGCCGAGCGGCGAGCGCTGGCTGAAGGTGGCAGCCGGCGTTAAGCCGAAGTCCACGCCGATGCGCAGACCCCACTCGGGTACGAGTTCGACGGCGTGCACATGCACCGAGTCTACGAAGTCGGGATAGACGGGCTTGCCATCCTTCACGAAACCATACTGGGCGCGCACGTAGACAAGTATCCAGTCGGCATCCTTGCCCTGACAGAGGCGCATGTAATAGCCGGGCGGCAGGTTCTCGACGTTCTCAGCCTGCGGATTGGGCACAAGCTTGCCGTCGCTGGTGAGCACCATCCCGCCAGGCTGCGCGAAGAAGGCGAACTCTGCCGGACATTGTTCCTCGGCCAACCGATACCACCAGTGATCGGAGTCCGGCGGGTTGGTATCCATCAGGACGCCGAACCAGGACGCGCCGCCCTCAAGGGCAGATGGATAGCGCCCTACCCGTCCGGTGAGCGCATCGAGGACGGCCTTGGGCACCTCTCGCGCCTCGTTGATCCATCCGCCCGTGACCTCTAGGGAAAGCAGCTTCTTGATGTCCTGCGGGCGGTCAAGGGCGAGAAAGATCACTTCCATGTCGAAGGTGCCGTCGACGATGTGATGTGTGGGCGGACCTTCCGCCGTCCACCGCCCCAGGCTTTGCGGCATCCACTGGTGCCAGCTCTTGATCGTGGTGGTTTTAAGCTCGGTAAAGGTATTGCGGATCACTACCCACCGCGTCTTGCGCCGGCCGTCTGGTCCGGGCCGCTGCTCGGCCGCGCGCCGGATCATCTCGAAGATGCATGCCGTGGTCTTGCCCGAACCCACTGGCCCTCGGATGCCGCGCACGAAAGCCGCCGACTGCATGAAGGCAGCCGAGACAGGGCCGGGCGGCGCGTATTTGATCCTCATTCGGGCTTGGGTTCCGGCCGGGGCGCAGAGGTGCTGATCTCGAAGATCAAGCGCTCGCCATTGGGACCGTGCACACCATGGTCGACCTTATCGCGCCAGCCCATGCGGTTCTTCTGCCACCAGATAATGGCCGTCGTGTCGCCCTCCATGCAGCGGTCATAGAGGCGTCCGGTCACCTTGGCATTGGCATGGCGCGAGCCTTCGATGATCGCCGCATTGAACTCCGGGAAGCGTTGCTTCCAGCGGATGATCGTGCGCTTGCTGACATCGAAGAACTCACCCAGCGTGTCCAGCGTGGCACCCAGCAAACAGTAGTTGCGCGCCAGGTCGGCGTATTCCGGCTTGTAGTCGAGTGGGCGTCCGGTAGGCTTTGGCATGGTCAACCCTTCTTGCCGCCCTTGCGCGCGGCGTTGTCCTTGGCCTGGAGCTTCTTGGCGTTCTTCACGTCCTCTCGCTTGTCGTCGGCCGTACGCTCGTAGGCGCGCTTGGTGATGCCCATCTTCTTGGCGCCGGCTGCATCGCGGCGGTTGTCAGTCGGGCTGTCCTCGTATTTACGCAGGGCGGTCTTGAGGGATTCTTTTTTCTTGGTTGCCATGATCACTTCCCCGCGCTCTTGGAGACGCGCTGCATGCGGGCCGCTGCCTTGGAAGCGTGCGACTTGGCAGCGGTGTGGCGTCCGCGGTCGGACTTGATCTCTTCCGCTCGGGCCAGCGTTTCGGCGTCGGACTCCGCGCGCCAGCGTTTCTCGTCCGGGCTTATGGTGGGTTTGCGAGTGGTCATTGTTTCTTCCCCTTCTTGAGGATCTTGTCGGCCTTGGCATCGATCTTGGCCTTGGCAGACGACGAGAGATTGCCGCGCTTTTCCTGCTGGCTGGCGCGGGCCTTGGCGTTGGCCGCATGCTCGCGGTCGGGCATCGGATAGGCGCGCTTGCCCGGTTCGCCGAAGTCGGATTTGGGCAGCTTCTTGCGCGCGCGAGTTGTCAGGTCTCCCATGACGATCTCCTAGGCGGATTTGACGAAGGTTTCGAGCTTGTCGAGCTCGGTGTGAAGCATGCTCACCGCGCCGTGGCTAAACGTCCACAGATGGGCGCGTAGCTTGGCAATGGCGCCCTCGGCCTGTTCAGTCGAAACGGGGCGGTTTTGCGCGCCCTGCGTGCCGTCGGCGGTCGAAGCACTCATGGCGGAGGCCTGCATGCCGTTTTCAGAGGATTGCTCCGCATTGGAGGCATCGGCGTTTCCCTCGCTGGCCAGATCGCTTTGCGGATCGGCGGCAAGAGGCGGATCGTCCTGC
>Ga0209455_1000817_pt1 | contig 16943 bp, 12 predicted proteins | sample AraplaCol_mCL_r2_FD_184275 | JGI IMG/M metagenome (GOLD analysis project Ga0209455, IMG submission 184275) | Arabidopsis root microbial communities from North Carolina, USA - plate scrape CL_Col_mCL_r2 (SPAdes) (version 2) | ecosystem: Host-associated > Plants > Roots > Endosphere | place: USA...
CCGAGATCACCGGCGACGGCGCCAAGGTCAACGGTCTGACCTACACCGACCGCAAGTCGGGCGAAAGCCGCCACGTCGAACTCGAAGCCGTGTTCGTGCAGATCGGCCTGGTGCCCAACACCGAATGGCTCAAGGGCGCGGTGGCGCTGTCCAGGTTCGGCGAGATCGAGGTCGATGCCCGCGGCCAGACTTCGGTGCCGGGCGTGTTCGCCGCCGGCGACTGCACCACCGTGCCGTACAAGCAGATCGTCATAGCCATGGGCGAAGGCACCAAGGCCGCGCTCTCGGCCTTCGACCACCTGATCCGCACCTCGGCGCCGGCCGACGCGCAGGAAACCCTGGCTGCCTGATCCGCGGATGCGCCCCGGCTACGTGATCTCGCCGCGCACATGCCGGCGGATCACGGTCGCCAGCACGTCGAACGCCGCGTCGATGCGCTCGATCGGCACCGGGGCATAGCCGAGCAGCAGTCCTTGCATGACGCATTCGCGCTTCATGTAGTAGCGGCTCAGCGAACGCGCGACCACGCCGCGCACGAAAGCTTCCCTGGTGACCCGCACGTCGTCCACGTGCGGCGGCAGGCCCAGCACCAGGTGCAGGCCGGCCTGGCCGCCGTAGATTTCCAGGCTGTCGCCGAAATGCCGCTCGATGGCCGCGATCATGGTCACCCGCCGCTCGGCATACAAGTTGCGCACGCGGCGCACGTGCGAAGACAGATGGCCTTCGCGGATGAATTCGGCCAGTATCGATTGCGTGATCAGCTGCCCTTCCCGATATAGCTCCGCGACCGCCACGGCAAAGGCGCCGGCCAGGCGCTCGGGCACGACCAGGTAGCCCACGCGCAGCCCCGGAAACAGCGTCTTGCTGAAACTGCCCGCATACAGAACCAGGCCGCTTTCATCGAGGCCCTGCAGCGAAGGCAGCGGCCGGCTGCCGTAGCGGAATTCGCTGTCGTAGTCGTCTTCGAGAATCCAGCAGCCATGCTGGCGGGCGTATTCGAGCAGCATGCGCCGGCGCGCGAGGCTCATGACCATGCCCAGGGGATACTGGTGCGACGGCGACACCACGATCAGCCGGGGCGGGCGCGACAGGTCCGCCGCCGGCAGGCACATGCCTTCGTCGTCCACCGGCACCGACACCACTTTCAGGCCCGACGACAGCAACAGATTGCGCACCCCCCAGTAGGAAGGCTCCTCGATCCAGACCAGATCGCCCGACTGGCACAGCAGCCGGGTCGCCACGTCCACGGCCTGATGGATGCCGGTCGTCATGACCACCTGCCCGGCCGCGCCATTGACCGACCTCGCGCTGTTCAAATAATTGGCGACTTCGTGGCGCAACGGTTCGTATCCCCCCGCGGGCGCATAGGTAAGCAGCTCGGTCGGCGACCTGCGCCAATGCCTGCCCTGGATGCGGTTCCAGGCCTTGTACGGAAACTCGGCCACGTCGGGGACTCCGGGCATGAACGCCCCCCACTGCCGGTTCGAGAAACCGGCCCGGTCGATCAGTTTGCGGCCGCGCGGCGAAAGCCCCAGCACCGGCGCCTGCGACGGGGGCGCGCCGGCCGGGGCCGCCGCCACCGCATCGGGCATGTCCTGGCTGATATCGACGACGAAGGTGCCGCGTCCGGTGGCGGCCGTGACGTAGCCTTCGATTTCGAGCTGCTCGTAGACCTGCAGCACCGTATTGCGCGCGATGGACAAGTCGGTCGCCAAGGCGCGCGAAGACGGCAGCCGGTCGCCGGCGGCCAGGCGATTGCCGAGGATGGCATCGCGGATCAGGCGGTACAGCTGCCGGTAGGCCGGCTCGCCGGCGCCCACATCCAGCCATTGCTGCAGCCAGTCCGCCAGGGTGAACGAGCCCGAACTCATGAATGGCTCCATGATTTTTTCAAAAATGGCTCTGGATTGTAGACCAGGCAGTCCACATAATGGCCCCACCCGGCCCTTCGCAGTCATCAGTAAACGGATAGACCATCATGGACAATCAAGCCTGGCAAACCCGGAAGACCGAAGCCATCCCCAACGGCATCGGCATTCTGTGCGACTTCTACATGGACCGCGCGCTCAACGCCGAGCTCTGGGACGTCCAGGGTCGCCGCTACATCGATTTCGCCGCGGGCATCGCCGTCACCAACACCGGGCACTGCCATCCCCGCGTCGTGGCCGCCATTTCCCAGCAGCTGGGCAAGTTCACCCACACGGCGTTCCAGGTTTCGCCGTATTCCAGCTATGTGGAGCTGGCCGAGAAAATCAACCAGCGCGCGCCCGGCAGCCACAAGAAGAAGACCGCCTTCTTCACCACCGGCGCCGAGGCCGTCGAAAACGCGGTGAAGATCGCGCGCGCGGCCACCGGGCGCCCGGGCGTCATCGCGTTCTCGGGCGCATTCCACGGCCGCACCTTCATGGGCCTGGCGCTTACCGGCAAGGTCGCCCCCTACAAGCTGGGATTCGGCCCCTTCCCCGGCGACGTCTACCACGCGCCCTTCCCCAACGCCCTGCATGGAATCAGCGTGCAGGATTCGCTCGACGCCATCCAGGCCCTGTTCAAATCCGACATCGATCCGCGCCGCGTGGCCGCCATCATCGTCGAACCGGTGCAGGGCGAAGGCGGATTCAACGTGGCCCCGCCGGAGTTTCTGCGGGCGCTGCGCAGCCTGTGCGACCAGCATGGCATCCTGCTGATCGCCGACGAGGTCCAGACGGGCTTCGGGCGCACCGGCAAGATGTTCGCCGTCGAGCACTCGGGCGTCATTCCCGACCTCATGACCATGGCCAAGAGCCTGGCGGGCGGAATGCCCTTGTCCGGCGTTTGCGGACGCGCGCAAATCATGGATGCCCCGGTGCCCGGCGCACTGGGCGGCACCTATGCCGGCAACCCGCTGGCCCTGGCTTCGGCGCTGGCGGTGCTGGACATCATCGACGCCGAAAACCTCGTCGAGCGCGCCAACGCTGCGGGCGACCGGCTGCGCGCCACCCTGAACGACCTGGCCGCCTCGACGCCCGCCATCGCCGAAGTGCGCGGCCTGGGCGCCATGATCGCGGTCGAATTCCATCACCCGGAAGACGGCCGGCCCAATCCCGAGCTGGCGGCCGACATCCAGAAGCGCGCCTTGCGCAACGGCCTGCTGCTGCTCACCTGCGGCGTTTACGGCAACGTCATCCGCTTCCTGTTCCCGCTCACGATCGAAGACGCCGTGCTGGACGAAGGCCTGCACATCCTGTCCGAAGCGATCCGGGGCTGAAGACGCCCATCAACGCACAGCCCAGAAGAGCCCGCCACGTGTCCATCGTTCCGTCCGAGCCTTTAGTCCGTTTCCGCGGCGTCCAGAAATCCTACGACGGCCAGACGCTCGTCGTCCGCAACCTGGATCTCGATATCCAGCCCGGTGAATTCCTGTCCCTGCTGGGGCCGTCGGGGTCGGGCAAGACCACGTGCCTGATGATGCTCGCCGGATTCGAGTTTCCCACGGCGGGCGATATTTTCCTGGACGGCCAGCGCCTGAACGACGTGCCGCCGCACAAGCGCAACATCGGCATGGTCTTCCAGAACTACGCCCTGTTCCCGCACATGACGGTGGAAAAGAATCTGCACTATCCGCTGAAGGTGCGCAACGTTCCCGCCGACGAGCGCCGCAAGCGCGTGGCCGACGCGCTTGCCATGGTGCAGATGAGCGCGTTCGCCAAGCGCTATCCGGGCCAGCTGTCAGGCGGGCAGCAGCAGCGCATCGCGCTGGCGCGCGCGCTGGTGTTCGACCCCAAGCTCGTGCTCATGGACGAACCCCTGGGCGCGCTCGACAAGCAGCTGCGCGAGCACATGCAGCTCGAACTCAAGGCGCTGCACCGGTCCCTGGGCATCACCTTCGTCTACGTCACGCACGACCAGAGCGAAGCGCTGACCATGTCCGACCGCGTCGCGGTATTCGACCAGGGCGTGATCCAGCAGATCTCGCCGGTGCGCACGCTTTATGAAGAACCGCGCAATCGCTTCGTCGCGAGCTTCGTGGGCGATTGCAACCAGATAGACGGGGTGGTCGAGTCCCTGAGCGGCGAGCAATGCATGGTGCGGCTGTCCGACGGCAGCGCCGTCCATGCCCTGAACATCGGCCGGCTGCAAGCCGGCGCCGCCTGCGTGCTGGCGATTCGCCCCGAGCGCATGAGCATCGCCGAAGGCCCGCAAGAGCTCAACACCCTGCCCGCGCAGGCCCAGGACCAGGTGTATTTCGGCGACCACGTGCGGCTGCGCTGCCGCGTCCTGGGCTCCACCACCGTGTTCGTCAAGCTGCCGCTGGACCAGAAAGAGTCCCTGAGCCGCGCCGGCGCCGGCAGCCCCCTGTTTCTTTCCGTACGCACCGAGCACGCCAGGGCCTTTATTCCCTGACGCCGCGGTGTCCCTTCAACGCTGTTTTCCGCCCGCAACCACCGGCTGGCCTACTAAACCAAAACGGAGACAATCCATGAAAATCAGCAAGAAGCTTTCCTCGCTCGCGATCGCATCGGCCTTCCTGGCCGCGGCGGCGGCAGGGTCCGCGCAGGCGCGCGACCTCACCGTCGTCAACTTCGGCGGCGCCAACGGCGACGCGCAGGAAGTCGCCTTCATCAAGCCGCTCGAAAAAGAGTCGGGCAAGAAAATCATCGTCGTCGCCTATAACGGCGAGCAGGCCAAGGTCAAAGCCATGGTCGACACCCACGACGTGGTGTGGGACGCCGTCGAAGTCGAGACCGGCGACCTGGGCCGCGGCTGCGACGAAGGCCTGTACGAGAAACTGAACTGGGACCACATCGGCAAGAAATCCGATTTCATTCCCGCAGCCGTGCGCGAATGCGGGATCGGCGCCTTCGTCTGGTCCACCGTGCTGGCCTACAACGGCAAGACCCTGAAGACGGCGCCCACGAGCTGGGCCGATTTCTGGAACGTGAAGAAATTCCCCGGCAAGCGCGGCATGCGCAAGGGCGCGCGCTACAACCTGGAATTCGCCCTGATGGCCGACGGCGTGGCTCCCCAGGACGTGTACAAGGTGCTGGGCACGCATGAAGGCGTGGAACGCGCGTTCAAGAAGCTCACCGAGCTCAAGCCCTACATCCAGTGGTGGGAAGCGGGCGCGCAGCCGCCGCAGATGCTCGCCGCCGGCGACGTAGTCATGTCCACCGCCTACAACGGCCGCATCAGCGCCGCCAACAAGGGCGACCACCTGTCGCTCAAGACCGTCTGGAACCAGAACATCTACGATCTGGACTACTGGGTCATCCCGGCCGGCTCGCCCAACAAGGCGCTGGCCGAGAAGTTCATCCAGTTCGCCACCTCGCCCGGCCCCCAAGCCGCCTATTCCCAGCAAATCGCCTACGGTCCGATCAACAAGGCCGCCATCAAGAAGCTCGACGCGAAGACCCTGGCCGACCTGCCCAACTCGCCCCAGAACGGCAAGAACGCCCTGCTGTCCAGCTACGATTTCTGGGCCGACCACGGCGAGGAGCTCGAACAGCGCTTTACCGCCTGGTCCACGCAGTAATCCGCCGGAACTTCCTTCCGGCGCCCGCCGCCCTGCGGGGCGGCGGGCCCTTCCGTGAGCGCACACCGGCATGACGACGACCCTCTGCGAATCCGATACCCGCGCCATCCGGCTGGCCATGCGCCGTGCCGACCGGCGGCGCAAGCTGCGCGCCTTCCTCCTGGTGGCGCCGCTGGTGCTGTTCCTGCTGGTGATCTTCGTCATCCCCATCGGCGCGCTGCTCGAACGCGCCATCGACAACCCGGAAGTCATCCAGAGCCTGCCGCGCACGCTCGCCGCGCTCAAGTCCTGGGATCGGACCTCCACGCCGCCCCCGGCGGCCTTCGACGCGCTGGCCGGGGATCTGGGCAAGGTCCACAACACGGCAAACGCGGGCACCCTGGCGCGCCGGCTGAACTACGAAATCCCCGGATACCGTTCACTGCTGTTCAAGACCATGCGGCAATTGGGAACCGCGGATGCGACGCAGAGCGCCCAGGACAGATTCCTCGGCATCGACAAGCGCTGGGCCGAGCCCGACTTCTGGCGCGCCATCGCCGACAACGGCTCGCACTATTCGTCGTACTACCTGCTGGCGTCCATGGACCTGAAGCGCGACGCGCGCGGCGACATCGTCCACGTCCCGGCCGGCTCCTCGGCGTTTCGCGACATCTACGGCCGCACCTTCCTGATCAGCCTCGTGGTCACGCTGCTGACGCTGGTGCTCGGCTACCCCCTGGCCTATTGGATATCCCGACTGCCCCGGCGCAAGGCCAACCTGGTGATGATCTGCGTGCTCATCCCGTTCTGGACTTCCATCCTGGTGCGCATCGCCGCGTGGATCGTGCTGCTGCAGCGCGAAGGCCTGGTCAACAAGGCGCTGATGCAGCTGGGCCTGGTCCGCACGCCGCTCGACCTCCTGTTCAACCGCACCGGGGTCTACATCGCCATGACGCACATCCTGCTGCCCTTCATGCTGCTGCCCATCTACAGCGTGATGCAGTCGGTGCCGAACACCTACCAGCGCGCCGCCATTTCGCTGGGCAGCCACCCGTTCGCGGCATTCTGGCGCGTCTACGTGCCGCAGACCTATCCCGGCGTCGGCGCGGGCACGCTGCTCGTTTTCATCATGGCCATCGGCTACTACATCACCCCCGCCCTGCTGGGCGGCGCGGGCGACCAGATGATCAGCTATTACGTCGCCTACTTCACCAACCAGACCATCAATTGGGGCATGGCGAGCGCGCTGGGCTTCATCCTGCTGCTGGGAACGCTGCTGCTTTACTCGCTGTACCGGCGGCTGTCGGGGCGCGAACTGGGACTCGGATGACCTAATGAAGAAACAGCCCGCCCGCTTTCCGCCCTACGCCTCGCGCCTGGAAAAAGCCTGGTTCTACGCCCAGCGCTATTACTGCTTGCTGCTGCTGCTTTTCCTGCTGCTGCCGATCCTGGTGATCGTGCCGCTCTCGTTCAGCGAAAGCTCGTTGCTGCTCTACCCCATCCGCGATTTCTCGCTCAAGTGGTACCACACGCTGTTCCACTCGGACGACTGGATACGCGCGACCAAGAACAGCTTCATCGTGGCGCCGTCGGCCACGATCGTCGCCACGATACTGGGCACGCTGGCCGCCGCCGGCTTGCACCGCGCCGAGTTCCGCGGCAAGGGCCTGCTCATGGCGGTGCTGATTTCGCCCATGATCGTGCCGCTGGTGGTGGTGGGCGTGGGCATCTATCTGTTCTTCGCTCCCTATGGCCTGACCAACAGCTACGGCGGCCTGATACTGGCCCACGCGGCGCTGGGCGCGCCCTTCGTGGTCACCACGGTCACCGCCACCCTGCAGGGCTTCGACCAGAACCTCGTGCGCGCGAGCAACAGCCTGGGGGCCGGGCCGCTGCGCACGTTCCTGCGCATCACCCTGCCCATCATCGCGCCGGGCGTGGTGTCGGGCGCCCTGTTCGCGTTCTCCACCTCGTTCGACGAGGTCGTGGTGACGCTGTTCCTGGCCGGCCCCGAGCAGGTCACCCTGCCGCGCCAGATGTTCACGGGGATCCGCGAGAACATCAGCCCCGTGATCGCGGCCGTCGCCACGATACTGATCGTGTTCTCGGTGCTGCTGCTGCTGACGCTGGAATGGCTGCGCGGCCGTGCCCACGCCAAGACCGTCGCGCCGGACGCGGGCTGACGCTCCGTTCTACATGCCCAGCGCCGGGTGATCCGCCCGCGGCCTGTCCAGGTAGTAGCCCTGCACGAGATCGACGCCGTATTCACGCAGCAGTCTCAGGGTTTCGGCGTCTTCCACGAACTCGGCCACGGTGTGCTGGCCCATGCTGCGGGCCACTTCGACGATGGAGCGCACGAACACCTGGTTGCCCTTCTCGCTCGGCAGGTCGCGGATGAACATGCCGTCGATCTTGAGCACGCCGACTTTCAGGTGCTTGAGGTAGGCAAACGAAGCGAAGCCGCTGCCGAAGTCGTCCAGGCACAAGGTGCAGCCGGTGCGCCGCAGCGCATCGATGAAGCGCTCGGCGTCGCGCAAGTCGGAGATGGCGGCCGTCTCGGTCAGTTCCACCAGCAGCCGCTGCGGCGCCACGCCCTGCTCGGCCAGTTGCGCGGCGATGAACTCGGGCAGATCCGGGTCGTCGAGCGAGCGGCCCGAGATGTTGACGGCCAGCGCCGGCAGCCTCGGGTGCGAGGCCAGCAGCGCGATGCTTTCGCGCAGCACCCAATGGTCGATGTCGAGGATCTTGCCGCTTTTCTCGGCGTGGCCGATGAATTGGCCGGGAAAAATGAACTGGGATGTATCGGTTTCGTCCACCATGCGCAGCAGGGCTTCCAGATGCGCCAGTTCGCCGTTGTCCGCGCGGTATACGCCCTGGAAATGCAGCCGCAGCAGCTTGTGCTCGAATGCGCGGTCGATGCGCTCGTTCCAGGCCATGCGCGCGGCCATGGCCTGCACGGCGCTATGGTCGGGCCGGTAGATATGCCAGCGGTTCTTGCCCAGGTGCTTGGCCTGGTACATGGCCATGTCCGCGTGCGATATCAGTTCTTCGGCGCCCTGCCCGTGCTCGGGATAGTTCGCCACGCCCAGGCTGGTTGTCAGGCGCACGGTCTGGCCTTCGATATCGAGCGTGGTGCGCGCCACGGTGCGCACGATGCGCTCGGCCAGCGCCTGCACGCCGGCCGGCGTGGCGTTGGGCACGAACACCGCGAATTCGTCGCCGCCCAGCCGGCACAGCATGTCGGCATCGCGCATCAATGCGCGGATCTCGCCCGCCACGCGCACCAGCATCGCGTCTCCCGCGGGGTGGCCGAAGTTGTCGTTGACGTACTTGAACTCGTCCAGGTCGAAGAGCAGCACGGCGCCCTGATGCTCGGCGCCCGGATTGTCCTTGAAGAGGCGCGCCAGCTCGTCTTCGAAGCGGCGGCGGTTGTACAGCCCGGTCAGCGCGTCGCGCTCGGCCAGCATGACGAGCTGCTCGCGCCGCTGCGCCAACTCGGCCACCATGGTGTCGAAGGCCGCCGCCAGCCGCCCCAGCTCGTCGGGGCTGTCCAGCGCGATGGGCTGGGGCATGTGCCCCTGGCTCATTGCATCCACGGCGCGGGTCACGCGCAGCAAGGGCCGGCTCACCAATGCGTAGACGCGGCGGCGCAGCAGCCACAGCATGGGCAGCAGGATCAAAAGGCCACTGACGAACATCACGACCCAGCTGAGCAGCACCAGGCGGTTCACGCGCGCCTGCGGCAGCACGTCCACCTGGAACCATTTCGGCCCGCGGATGCACGACCAGGCCACCCACAGGCTGCCGTCCGGCGTGCGGCCCGCGCCGGTTTCCGTATGAGCGGCCAGCACCATGCGCTGCACCTGTTCCAGCGTCGGGTCTTTCAGCATGGAAATCTGCAGCTGCCCCTGCGCGTCGGCGATGCGCTGGCGCAGCTGCGAATAGGCGAGCAGATGGCCATGATTGTCCATGATGAGCTGCTGCACGGCCGTGCCATGATTGCTGTTCACCGAATCGATCAGCGTCTGGACGGCCACGTCGTGTCCTACCGTGCCTATCCAATGGCCTTGCCAATCCAGCGGCGCGATGACCGAGACCATCCAGGTGCGGGCCTGGTTGTCCAGGTATACCGGCGTCCAGAACACCTCGCGCTCGGGGTTGCGGCGCGGATCGGAGCCCAGCATGGTGGGATACTCGGCGTTGCTGGCGTTCGCGTCGGCATTGCCGCCCCAGTTGATGCCGCGGGAATACACCATCAACCCGTTTTCGACAAAATCCATATAGGTCGAGAAAAAGGGCGGCACCAGCGCCGGGCCTTGTTCGCGGAACAGATCGTAGCTGACCACGGCGCGCAGCTTTTCGGAGTCGGACAGGCCGTCGGGCCCGTTGCGAAGGTACAGCGTGGGCGCGTTCACGGGGTCCACCAGCCCGGGGCGCACGCGCCACAACCCGTCGGGGCTGCGCTCGAACAGGCTGTCGAAGCGCTCGATCGTGCCGGGGGGAGCGCTGTCCAGGCGCCGCACCAGTTCCGTGCGCAGCCGGCGCACGCTGGTGTCGGCCTGCACGAGCAGGCTTTCGTTGGTTTGCGCCTTGAGCTGCGCCCATTGCTGGATGACCAGCGGCACCACGTGATCGGCGGCCAGCTTCAACGCGGCGAATCCGAGCACCGACAACGCCAGCAGCAGTGCCAGGAACAACCCCCACAGCGTCAGGGACAACCGATGAATGAGTGATGTATTGGGCGATGCGGGCGGCAAAGTTAACCCTCTGGCTGGATAGTCGTCGTCGCGAGGTTGTATCAGCCAGAATGTACCTGAGCAAGGCCATGCGGATCGGCTGCGCGTGGGGGCTCAATGCACGCTTGTTCCACCAATTGCAGGTTAGAATATGCGTTCGGGGCCGATCCGGATTCGACGTGGGTCAAGAAACAGTTCAGAGCATGCCGAGCACCAGTAAGCTCGTAAAACCACTGGAAACAAACTAAACGCCAACGACGAGCGTTTCGCTCTCGCCGCGTAAGCGGTGAGCCGCTGCACCGATCTGTCCTTGGGTCGGGCGGAGAAGGGGCAACTCTTCTAAGGATCCTTGCCTAGGGCCATTACCCCCGAAGCAACCTCATCCTGAACCGCAGCAGCGTCATTTACAGGGAATCGGTTTGCGCTGGGGTCACACGGCGCACGCTTAAACTACGTGAATCGCCTTGGTCCGGCCCGTCGTCCGGCTAAGTCCAGGGTTAAATCCAAATAGGCCGACTACGCATGTAGAACTGACTGTGGACGATTTACGGACGCGGGTTCAATTCCCGCCGGCTCCACCAACTTAGCGCCCAGCGGTTTTCGCTGGCACCAAAAATCCCCATGAATTTCGATTCACTGGGGATTTTTTTCGTCCAGGCCGATGCAACGCGACTGCATGGCGTTCCTTCGGGTGCCGGACAATAATTTGCGTATTTTTACTTTATAAATATATATAATATATAAATTGAAACAATAATCACCCCATGAACCGAGCCCACCCCGCCATCGACCTCACCGCCATGCAAGCCGCCGCGGCCAATGCCTGCGCTTTGCTCAAGGCGCTCGCCAATCCGGATCGCCTGCTCCTGATGTGCCAACTATCGCAGGGCGAATTGTCCGTTGGCGAACTCGAAGCGCAACTCGGCATCCGGCAACCCACGTTGTCCCAGCAGCTGACTGTGCTACGCGAGCAAGGCCTGGCGACGACGCGGCGCGATGGCAAGAACATCTTCTACTCGGTGGCCAGCCCGCAGGCGCTTGCTGTCATGGCCACGCTCTATCAACAGTTCTGCGCCACCACTCAACAGGATCTCAAATGATGATCGACCTTTCTCACTTCACGCCCGGCCTGTCCTTGATCGGCGGCCTGCTCATCGGCGCGGCAGCGGCCGTGCTGGTGCTGTTCAACGGCCGCATCGCCGGCATCAGCGGCATCCTCGGCGGCCTGCTGAGCCTGCCGCGCAAGGACATGGCCTGGCGCATCACCTTCCTTCTCGGCATGATCGGCGCGCCTGTCATCGCAAACCTGCTCGACAAGCCAGCTATGGCGCAGATCGACGCGAGCTGGGGCGGAATATTGGTCGCCGGTTTTCTGGTGGGCCTGGGCACTCGCTATGCCAGCGGCTGCACTAGCGGCCACGGCGTATGCGGAATATCGCGCGGGGCCATCCGCTCGCTGGTTGCCACGCTGACATTCATGGCGACCGGTTTTTTGACTGTTTTTGTGCAACGGCATCTGCTCGGAGGCTGACATGACCGCCATTACTTCATTGCTCGCAGGCCTGATCTTCGGTATCGGCCTCATGGTTTCGGGCATGTCCAACCCGGCCAAGGTTCAGGGTTTTCTCGATCTCGCGGGCCGGTGGGACCCTTCTCTGGCCTTCGTCATGGCGGGCGCGATTGCGATTGCCTCGATCGCCTTCCTGATCGCCAAGCGCCGCAAGCGTTCGTTCATGGGCTTGCCGATGCAGTTGCCCGCCAGCACGGCGGTGACCCCGCGGCTGGTACTTGGCAGCGCGGCCTTCGGCGTGGGCTGGGGGCTGGCCGGCCTCTGCCCGGGACCGGCGCTGGTGGTCCTGGGCGCGGGTTATCCGAAAGCATGGGGCTTCGTCGCGGCGATGGTCGCCGGCATGATCGTCTTTGAACTCCTGGAACGGGCGGCGCCACGCGTCGCCGGCAAACGCTGAAATCATGGAAAGCCTCTTGATGAGCAGCGCGGCCCTGGGTGCCATCGTCGGCCTTATCCTGGCGTTGACGGGCGCCGGCGGCGCCATCCTCGCCGTCCCGATGCTGCTTTTCTTGCTGCATCTGGATGTGGCGCAGGCCGCGCCGATTGCGCTGCTTGCCGTCGGCCTGTCCGCGGCAGTGGGCGCCGTCATCGGGCTGCGCATGGGGGTGGTGCGCTACCGCGCGGCCGCGTTGATGGCCGGAGCCGGCATGCTTTGTTCCCCGATCGGCTTATGGCTGGCGCATCGACTGCCGAACGGCCCCTTGACCCTGCTCTTTGCCGCCGTGCTGGCCTATGTGGCTTGGCGCATGTTCCGCCAGACAGCCGCGGCGCAGCCTCAGCCTGCCGTCTCCTCTGGGCCGCAGCCATGTCAATTGAGCGAGGACACAGGCCGATTCATCTGGACAGCCGCGTGCACGCGCGCGCTGGCCGTCTCGGGCATCGGCGCCGGCTTGCTGTCAGGTCTGCTGGGAGTCGGCGGCGGATTCGTGATCGTTCCGGCGCTTCGGAGGGCGACCAATGCGCCGGTGCAGTCCATTGTCGCCACGTCCTTGGCCGTGATTACTCTGGTATCCGCTTCGGGAGTGGTCTCGACCGCCATCGCTGGCCAAATGAACTGGCGGGTGGCCGCACCTTTCGCCCTTGGCGCCGTCATCGGGATGCTGGGCGGGCAACGGGTTGCCAGACACTTGAGCGGCCCCTGGCTGCAAAAAATCTTCTCGCTGGTCGCCACCGGCATCGCGATCGCCATGGCCGCAAAAGTCGTCCACAGTTTTTGACGCTATAGCGCTGCAGGTGCCTTCTCGCCGGATGGGCTCGACGCTGGACGATGTGTTTTCATCTAGTTGCTAATATTTCATCCTGTTGCCATCGGGGTGGTTTTCGATATAGATTGTCTATATTGAATCTCCTGGAACAGCTCCAATCCAGCAACAAAAGCTGTCTTACCTCACAAGACGTCCTCGCCTGCCGGCACGGCACGTCGCAGCGTCAGGCCCGAGACGACCTGCCCTCCTCGACAGGCAACCGCAGCGGTTTACCTCGAAGCCCTCTCAGGGGCACCGCGCCGGCGCGAAGTGCTGATTCTTCGGTAGAAAGTGACTGACGAGCGTCGGCTCCGGTCGTCCCCTGCCCTCGATATATGCACCTGGTTCAAACCAGGCGAGCTAGCCTATAGCGAGTCGCAAGGGCTGCGGTACGGAAGTTGATTGCGCCATGAGTGTTCTTCCCGAAAGAGGTTGACATGCTGTCAAGCGAATCCAGCGAATTGCCCGTGGAACGTGTCGAAGGAGACATGACGATCCATCGCGCGGCCGAATTGAAAGCCACGCTATGCGGTGCGCTGGACAGGAGCACCGGCCTCGGCCTGGATCTTGCGGGCATAAGCGATTTCGACACGGCGGGGCTGCAGATCCTGCTGCTGCTGAACAATCGGGCGCAAGCAAGCGGCAAGACGTTGCGGCTCGACGGCGTCAGCCCGCCGGTGGGCGAAATATTCGAATTGCTCAATCTTGGCCGGCATTTCCCCGCTCTGCCCGAACGTGCGAGTGCGCGGCGACGCCGACCAGGCCGAACCCTGGACATGGATCAATCGCTCAAGAGCTTTGTGCTCGAAAGCCGGGAGCGGCTTGCAGACATGGAGACCGCGTTGTTGCAGGTGGAGCAGGCGCCGGCGCGCGGCGACCTCGTCAACGCCATATTCCGAGCGGCTCATACGATAAAGGGATCGGCGGGCCTGTTCGGGCTGGATCATATCGTCGCATTCACGCATGTGGTCGAGAGCGTCGTGGACCAGGTGCGGGAAGACAGGATAGCCATCACCAACCGGCTGGTGATTCTGATGCTGTCCTGCAGCGACCACATCGGCACCTTGATATCCGAAATCGAGGCGGAGCGATTCGCCGCGAGCGAAGATATAACGGCGCGCGGAAACAGCCTGATCGAGCAGCTGCGCCAGTTTCTGGGCTCGCGCGCTGCAGCCGGAGGAGCTGACGGCGCAAGCATTACCCGCTGGCATATTTCACTGGACTTCGGCGCGGATGTTCTGCGCCACGGCATGGATCCGCTCCTGTTCATCCGCTACATGACGCGGCTGGGACGGATCGTCGATGCCGCGATCATGCCCGGGCAGTTGCCCGGCCCGGAGGAAATGGACCCGGAGACATGCTACCTGGGGTTCGGGATCGTATTCGACAGCGCGGCATCGCGCGAGAAAATCGAGAGCGTATTCGATCCGGTGCGCGACGATTGCACGCTCGATATCGTCAAGCACGACGGGCAGGTCCTTGCCGAACGGCGCGAGGCCGCGAATGCGGCGCCTCGGCCGCGTGCCGATGCCGAGGCCGTCGTCAAGACCGCCGCGCCCGGGACCGCCTCCGTGCGGGTGGATGCGGACAAGCTCGACCATCTGATCAACCTGGTCGGCGAGTTGATCACCGCGTGCGCGAACGTGAACCTGATGGCGCAGCGGGTGCAGGACTCGGACCTGCGGGAATCGACCTCGGTGCTAAGCGACCTGGTACAAGAGATGCGCGACAGCGCGCTCCAGCTGCGCATGGTCAGGATCAAGGGCACGTTCAACCGTTTCCAGAGAGTGGTGTTCGATGTTTCGCGGGAGCTGGACAAGGATATCCGGCTGGTCATCAGCGGGGAAGAAACAGAGCTGGACAAGACGGTGGTGGAAAAGCTGGCCGACCCGCTCATGCATCTCGTGCGCAATGCGATAGCCCACGGCATCGAGCCGGCGCAGGTCCGGATGCAGCGCGGCAAGCCCGCCCAGGGCACGCTGCGCCTGAATGCCTTCCACGATTCGGGCAGCATCGTAATCGAGGTAAGCGACGACGGCGGCGGGCTCAAGGCCGACAGGATATTTGCCAAAGCAGTCGAGCGCGGGCTGGTCGACGCCAAGCGCGCCATGAGCGTGAACGAGATCCACAACCTGATTTTCGAGCCGGGCTTCTCGACGGCCGAGCAGGTCACCAATCTGTCGGGGCGCGGCGTGGGAATGGATGTGGTCAAGCGCAACATCACGGCGATGCGAGGCAGCGTCGGCTTGTCGAGCGTGGAGCATGAAGGCACGACGGTCAGCATCCGGCTGCCCTTGACGCTGGCGATCATCGACGGATTCCAGGTCGCGGTAGGCGGGAACGTTTTCGTGATCCCGCTCGATGCGATCGAGGAATGCATCGAGTACGCGGAGCAGGAAGGCGGCAACTACCTCAATCTGCGCGGGGAAGTTCTGCCCTTTGTCCGGATACGGGATTTTTTCCACATCGGCGGCCGCGCCCCGTCCCGGGAAAGCATCGTGGTGGTCAGGCATGCGGGGCAGCGCACCGGGCTGGTGGTCGACACGCTGCTCGGCGAGTTCCAGATGGTCATCAAGCCCCTGGGCAAGATGTTCAACCATGTCCGGTGCATCAGCGGCTCGAGCATCATGGGCAGCGGGGAAGTGGCCCTGATCGTGGATGTGGCGTCGCTGTGCGAACAGATCATTTCGAGGCAAGCGCATCCGATCGCGGCGTAGATGGGTACGCCTGCGAATTCAGTGATACCAATGCAAGAGGAGTAAGCAAAATGTTCGCGAAAATGAAAGTCGCTACCCGCCTCGGGTTGGGCTTCGGGATTGTGATCTTCCTGCTGCTGGTCATGTCGATCATGAGCCTGGCGCGCCTGGCCACCCTCAACGGCAACCTCAAGCAGATTACCCAGCTCAATTACCCGCAAGTCGTTCTGGCCAATGAAGCCATCGAGTTGTCGCTCGAGAACGACAAGCTGCTGCGTTCGTTCGTTCTATACGACGACGATGGCCAGCGCGCCGGCATGAAAAACCAGATCGAGGCCAATCGAAGCCAGATCACGGCCGATCTCGACAAGCTCGCAAGGCAGATCGATACGCCCGCCGACGTCCAGGCCATGCGGGACGTGGCGCTCGCGCGGAATGTGCTCATCCCGATGTACGACGCGTTCTATGCCCAGTACCAGGCGGATCCCAAGCAAGGGGTCAATTATCTTCTGACGACATTTGTGGAAGCGCGCAAAAATTTCGAGAAGGCATTGTCAGCGGCGGCGAAAGTCCAGGCGGATATCATGAGCGATACTGTCAAGCGTGCCGACAAAATGTTCTCGCAGACTCGCAACGAGGTGATCGCCCTCGCGAGCGGGGCGGTGATCGCGGCGATCGTGCTCTCTCTCCTGATCACGATCCACCTGATTCGCCAACTCGGCGGCGAGCCGAGCTATGTCGTCGACATCATGAAGCGAATCTCGGCTGGCGACATCTCGATGGACATCAAGACGCGGCCGGGCGATACCCACAGCCTTCTGGGCTCGGTGCAGCAAATGGTGAAAAAGCTCAAGCAGGTGATCGAAGGCCAGCGCGGCGTCGTCACGGCGGCCAACGAAGGACGCTTCGACGAGCGGGTCGATCTCGATGGCCTCGGCGGCTTCCAGCACGAATTGAGCAGCGGCCTCAATCAATTGGTCGCCACGATCGGCGGCAGCATCGACGATGTCGTGCGCGTGATGGGCGCGATGTCCGAGGGCAACCTGACCAAGACCATCGAAGGGGAGTATCGCGGCTCGTTCGGAGAGTTGAAGAGCTACGCCAACAACACCGTCGGCAAGTTGTCGATGGTGGTCGCCGAGGTGATGAGCAGCGCCGAAGCGCTCGCCAGCGCGTCCGAACAAGTGAACATGACCGCCCAGTCGCTTG
>Ga0209455_1000818_pt1 | contig 16927 bp, 17 predicted proteins | sample AraplaCol_mCL_r2_FD_184275 | JGI IMG/M metagenome (GOLD analysis project Ga0209455, IMG submission 184275) | Arabidopsis root microbial communities from North Carolina, USA - plate scrape CL_Col_mCL_r2 (SPAdes) (version 2) | ecosystem: Host-associated > Plants > Roots > Endosphere | place: USA...
TGACGGCGGTCGAGAACGTCGCCCTGCCGCTCATGCTGACCGGCACCGAGAGGCGCGCGGCCGAGCAGACGGCCGCGATGTGGCTGGCCGCGCTCGGGCTCGCCGGGTTCGAGAGCCGCCGCATCGGCGAGCTGTCCGGCGGGCAGGCGCAACGGGTCGCCATCGCCCGCGCGCAGACGACCGGAGCGTCGGTGGTGTTCGCCGACGAACCGACGGGCGCGCTCGACTCGGCCACCTCGGCGGAGGTGATGGATGCGCTCATCCGGTCGACCACCGGACGCGGGCGTTCGCTCGTCGTCGTCACGCACGACGAGACCGTCGCCGCCCGCTGCGCGCGAGTCGTCCGGCTCGCCGACGGCAGCATCGCGGATGAGGTGGCGACGCGATGACGACGCTCCGCCTCGCCTGGCTGTTCGCCCGCCGCAGCGCGTCCGCCCGCTCGACCGTCGTCCTGCCGGTCCTCGCGTTCGCGGTGGTCACGGCGCTGCTGCTCATCGTCGCGGGAGGCGCGCAGGCGTTCTTCTCGTGGACGGACGACGAAGCCGGCCTCTACCAGGTGCTCGCCGTCGTCGCGCTGTCGCTGCTGGTCGTCCCACTCGTCGCGCTCGGCGGCTCCGCGGCGCGGCTGTCCGCGCGGCGGCGCGACGACCGGCTCGCGAGTCTCCGGCTGCTCGGGGCGACGCCGCGGCTGGTGCGGGCGCTCACGGTGATCGAGTCGACGGTGCTCGCGGTGGCCGGCGCGGTCGCAGGGGTCGTGCTCGCGCTTCTCGCGGCGCCGTTGGTCGGACTGATCCCGTTCCGCGGACGTCCGCTCGGCTTCTCGGCGCTGCTCGGCCCCGGATGGATGGCGCTGACGGTCCTCGGCGTCGGCCTCCTCGCTGCAGTGAGCGCCGTCATCGGGCTGCGTGGAGTGGTCCTCTCGCCGCTCGGCGTGCGGACGCGGCAGCAGGCCCCGCGCATCCACTGGCTGCGGGCGGTGCTGACCGTCGCGGCGATCGGGGTGGTCGTGCTGCTGGTCTCGGCGCTGCAGGTCGTGGCGCTCAGCGCGACGGTGCTGCTCCTGGTGCTCGCCGTCGCGTTCGGCGGCAGCATCGCGGTGCTCAACCTTATCGGGCCGTGGGTGCTGAAGAGGATGGCCGCGTCCCAGGCCCGTCGCGCCCGCAACGCGCGCCGCCTGCTCGCGGCCCGCAGCATCCTGGAGTCGCCGAAGGCCGCCTGGCGACAGGTCTCGGGCGTGGCGATGACGAGCTTCATGGCCGTGTTCGCCGGGGTCGGCGTCGCTCTGCTGCAGGCGGCAGGCGGCGACGGCGATCCGCTGCTCTCCGACATCCGGACCGGCCTGATCATCACGGTCGCCGCGTCCTTCCTCATGGTCGCCTGCTCGGCCGGCGTGAACCAGGCGGCGGCGGTGCTCGACCGGCGCGACCTCTACGTGAGCCTCGACCGGATCGGGATGCCCGTCTCGGAGATGAACGCGGCGCGCAGCCGTGCTGTGCTGTCTCCCTTGCGCATCACGACGGTCGGATCGGCGGCCACGGCGGCCGTAGTGCTCCTGCCCCTCACCGGCGCGAGCCTGCTGGTGCAACCGCTCACGCTCGTGGTGGTCGTGGGCTGCCTGGCAGCGGGGGTCCTGCTCGTCTGGGCGTCCCTGCTGGCGACCCGACCGGTGCTCGCCCGCGTGCTCGCGGAGCCGTCCCCCAGCCTCTGACCCAGTAGGGTCGATGCATGCCCCAGAACAGCGACGTGGAAGCTGCGCTCGAGCAGCTGAACAGCATCCGTCAGAGCATCGACAACATCGACGCCGCGGTCATCCACATGCTCGCGGAGCGGTTCAAGTTCACGCAGCAGGTCGGCGCGCTGAAAGCGGCGCACGGGCTCCCGCCGGCGGACCCGGAGCGCGAGAAGCAGCAGATCCAGCGCCTGCGGGCGCTCGCGGAGGAGAGCCACCTCGACCCGGCCTTCGCGGAGAAGTTCCTGACGTTCATCGTCGCGGAGGTCATCCACCACCACGAGCGCATCGCCGTCGAGAACGGCGCGTAGCCGGTGGGATGGGACGCGACGACCCTGCCGCAGGCGCAGGGCCGGACGGTCGTGGTGACCGGCGCGAATGCCGGGGTCGGGTACTTCACAGCCGAACAGCTGGCCGGAGCGGGTGCGCACGTCATCCTCGGCTGCCGCGACCCCGAGCGGGCTGAGGCGGCGGTCTCGGCCATCCGCCGCCGGGTGCCGCGCGCGAGCGTCGAGGCGCTGCCCTTGGATGTGACCGACCGCCGCTCGATCGACGCGGCCGCCGACGCCCTCCTGGCCCGGGAGCGGGTGGATGCGCTGGTGCTCAACGCAGGCATCGTGCACCCGCCGCGGTCGCGCCGGACCGACGCGTACGGCAACGAGCTGGTGCTGTCGACCAACGTGCTCGGGCATTTCCGCCTCGTCGCGCGGGCGCTCCCGGCGATCGCGGACGACGGACGCATCGTCACCCTCGGGTCCCTCGCCAGCCGCCTCGGCCGCCTCCGCCTGGAGGACCTCCAGCTCGAGCACGCGTACACCTCCTGGCGCGCGTACTCGGGGTCGAAGATCGCGGCGCAGGTGTTCGGGTTCGAGCTCGACCGACGGCTGCGTGCGGCGGGGTCGTCCGTCGAGAGCATCGTGGTGCATCCCGGCTACTCGACGTCGGGACGCACACCCGGCATCCGGGGCGTCAACCAGCCGTCGCGGGTGAAGCGCTTCGTGGACAACCTGCAGGCGGCGTGGACGCAGGGCAAGGACGACGGAGCGCACGTCCCGGTGCGCGCCGTGCTCGACCCGACCGTCTCCGGCGGCGACCACCTCGGCCCTGCGCTGTGGACGAAGGGCGCGCCCGTCCACGCCCCTGCGACCCGATCCACGCGCTCTCCGCGCCAGGGCGCCCGCCTGTGGCCGCTCCTCGAAACCGCGTCCGGCCAGCCCTTCCCGCTCCTCTAGCCTCCGAGCACAGGAAGAACGTCGCCGGTCGAGCCGAACAGCGACGTTTTTCCTGTGCTCGCGGGCTGACTACGCGACGACGATGGAGAGGAGGCGGTGCGTGGCGGGGACGGCGGCGCGCAGCGCGTCACGCGCGGCGGCGTAGTCGGCGCCCTCCGCCTCGATCTCCTCGACGGCGGCCTCGCGGATGATCGCCGTCGCGATCACGCGGCCGCCGCGCGGCATCGCGTTGTGCACCTGCAGCAGCTCGAACCCGGCCGGGACCTGCTCCTCGATCAGCGCCCGCGCCGACTGGGCGTCGTCCGCCTCCGCCGTCAGCTCTCGCGTCTCGCTGTTCTGGATCAGACCCACCACCTTCATGACGTCCACGCTAGCCGACGTCAGGCGTCGACCGGCGCCGCGGAACATGGTGGCCGCTGCCTGACCGCAGCCCTGTCCCGCCCGGCGGCCTCCCGATACGGTGAAGGGATGGACTTCCGCACCGCACCCCTCGACGACACCTCCGCCCAGGCCCTCGCGGCGACCGGCCTCCGCTACGCGCTGGTCGACGCCGCCGACGCCGAAGCCCTCGACGGCTGGACGCGCGCCGACTTCCGCGGCTTCCACGGGCGCCGCCCGTCGGCCGAGCAGCTGACGGAGGCGCGCGAGAACTTCGCCGGCCGCCGCAACACCGGCGTGTACGACGACCAGGGGGCGACCGCCGACCCGGTCGGCACGGTCAACACCTGGCCGGCGCCGCTCACCGTCCCGGGCGGCGCGCGCGTCGACTCGTGGGCGATCAGCTCCGTGACCGTCGCGCCGACACACCGCCGTCGCGGAATCGCCACCGCTCTGCTCGGCGGCGAGCTGCGGACCGCCCACGCCCTGGGACTGCCGCTGGCCATCCTGACCGTCTCCGAGTCGGTCATCTACGGCCGCTGGGGCTTCGGACCGGCGACCTGGGCGACCGCGTGGTCGGTCGACACCAAGCGCGTGCGGTGGACCGCCGGCGACACCCCTGGCCGCCTGTCCTTCACCGAGCCGGAGGCGTACACCGAGACCGGCACCGCGGTGCTCGACCGCGTCATGGCCTCTCGGCCGGGCGAGATCGGGCTGGAGCCGTACCTCGCCAAGCGCTTGATCGGCCCGCTGAAGGGCGACCCGGAGGCCGACAAGCTGCGCCTGGTCCGCTACGACTCCGAGGCGGGCGAGCCGGAGGGGTTCGTCTCGTACGCGCTCAAGGGCGACGACGACTTCACCCGGCACACGGTCGAGGTGAGCTACCTCGCGGCCGCGACCCCGGAGGCGCTGCGCGCGCTGTGGCGCTTCCTGATCGAGCTCGACCTCGTCGCCGAGGTGAAGATCTGGACCCGCGGCGTCGACGAGCCGGTGCAGTCGCTGGTGAACGACATCCGCGGCGCGCACGTCACCGACCTCGAGGACCACCTGTGGGTGCGCATCCTCGACGTCCCGGCCGCACTGCAGGCGCGCACGTACGAGCGCGACGGCTCGCTCGTGCTCGATGTGGCCGACGACCTCGGCTTCGCGGCCGGCCGGTATCGGCTGACGGTGGAGGACGGACGCGCGACCGTCTCGGCGACGGAGGACGCGGCGGGTGTGACGCTCCCGGTCGCAGCGCTGGGCAGCGCCTACCTGGGACACGACGTGGTGCGGGGCCTCGCCTTGGCGGGACGCACCCAGGGCGACGCGGACGCGCTGGACCGCCTCTTCCGCACCGCGGTCCCGCCGCGACTCAGCACCTGGTTTTAGACCCTCTGGTCGCGGCAACGTCGACCGGATGGCCGGTTCAGTCGATCACCGAATCGGAAGCGCCTGCTCCGGCTCTGTGCGGCTGCGTTCGTCCAGGAAGCTGGCGGTCCGGTCGTTGAGGGCGAAGATGTAGACGAGAAGACTCGCGGCGATGACGACCGTCACGTAACCGACGAAGAGAGTCAGCTGACCTGCATCCTTCGCCGCACTGAACAGCAGCGGAGCCGTGCCGCCGAAGACGGAGTTGGCGATGGCGTACCCGAAGCCCACCCCGAGCGCGCGGACGCTCGACGGAAACAGCTCCGCCTTGACGATCGCGTTGATCGACGTGTAGCCGGTGAGGATGACGAATCCTCCGAACAGAATGGCGAACGCGGCGACCGGATCGGTCGCCCCGGGGAGCGCAGAGTAGAGGAACCAGGTGTACGCCACGCCGCCCGCACCGAAGAAGACGAGCAACGGCTTGCGTCCGATCCGATCGCTCAGCCAGCCGCCCAGCGGCTGCAACAACATCAGTCCGATGAGGGCCACCAGGTTCACGATCGTGCTGTCGACGACACTCGTCGTTCCCAGGCCGCCCTGTACGATCTTCGGCCCGTTGACGGTGTAGGCATAGAAGCCCAGAGTGCCGCCCATCGTGACGAGGAAGCACAGGACGAGCGCCTTGGTGTTGTGGCGGAACAACTCCCGCAACGTCCCCGCCGAGCTGCGGCGGCCGGAGCGGACAGCGGCAATCGCGACCGTGCTCAGGGACTCGTCCATCGTGCGGCGCAACCAGAAGACCACGACGGCAGCGACGCCGCCGAGGCCGAAGGCTACGCGCCAACCCCACGACTCGATGGCCGACGGCGGCAGGGTGATCACCATGATGAGGAGCGTCGCCTGGGCCAGAACATGGCCGCCGACCAGAGTCACGTACTGGAACGACGAGAAGAAGCCCCTGCGGCCCGCCGGCGCGGCCTCCGACATATAGGTCGCGCTCGCGCCGTACTCGCCGCCCGTCGCCATCCCCTGCGCGAGCCGGAAGATGACGAGCGCCACCGCCGCCCACGCGCCGATCGCGTGATGCGTGGGAATGAGTGCGACGCCGAGCGAGCAGCACGCCATCACCGTGATGGACGTGGTGAGCGCACGACGCCGGCCGTACCGGTCGGCGATCCGGCCGAAGACCAACGATCCGACAGGGCGCATGAGGAAGGTGACGGCGAAGATCGCCCACACATACAGTTGGGAGTCGGTCTGCTCGGGCGGGAAGAACTGCTTCTCGAAGTACACGGCGAAAACCGAGTACACGTACACGTCGTACCACTCGACGAGATTGCCCGCGGAGCCTTTCAGCGTGTTCGAGATCGAACGCCGAAGCGTCAGCGGTCGGAGGGTCGGGGCGTCACTGGTCATTGCGTCTCCATCGGCACAAGGAAAGGTTTCACTTGTGGAGACGAGGATGTGCACCGGATCGTGACGCGGGTGAGGACCCTCTGACAGCTAGTCGATCAGGTCGTGGCGCACCACGATCTGGTCGCGGGCGGGGCCCACGCCGATCGCGGAGATGCGGGCGCCGGAGAGGCGCTCCAGGGCGAGGACGTAGTCCTGCGCGTTCTTCGGGAGGTCCTCGAACGTGCGGGCACCCGAGATATCCTCGGTCCAGCCGGGGAACTCCTCGTAGATCGGCGTCGCATGGTGGAAGTCGCTCTGAGAGGCCGGGACCTCGTCGTGGCGGACGCCGTCGACGTCGTACGCGACCGCGACGGGGATGCGCTCGATGCCGGTCAGCGTGTCCAGCTTGGTGAGCACGAAGTCCGTGACGCCGTTCACCCGCGCGGTGTAGCGGGCGACGGGGGCGTCGTACCAGCCGGTGCGGCGCGGGCGGCCCGTCGTGGTGCCGAACTCGAAGCCGCGCTCGCGCAGGAACTCGCCCCACTCGTCGAACAGCTCCGTCGGGAACGGGCCGGCGCCGACGCGGGTCGTGTACGCCTTGACGATGCCGATCACGCGGTCGATGCGGTTGGGGCCGATGCCCGAGCCCGTGGCCGCGCCGCCGGCGGTGGAGTTGGAGGACGTGACGAACGGGTACGTGCCGTGGTCGACATCCAGCATGGTCGCCTGGCCGCCCTCGAAGAGCACGTACTTGCCCTGCTCCAGCGCCTGGTTGAGCAGCAGGGAGCTGTCGACCACCATCGGACGCAGTCGCTCGGCGTAGGCGAGAAGCTGCTCGACGACTTCGTCGACGGTGATGGCGCGGCGGTTGTACACCTTCACCAGCAGGTGGTTCTTCTGGTCGAGGGCGCCCTCGACCTTCTGGCGCAGGATGTTCTCGTCGAAGAGGTCCTGGATGCGGATGCCGACCCGGTTGATCTTGTCGGCGTAGGTGGGGCCGATGCCGCGACCGGTGGTGCCGATCTGGCGCTTGCCGAGGAAGCGCTCGGTGACCTTGTCGATGGTGCGGTGGTACGAGGTGATCACGTGCGCGTTCGAGGACACCTTGAGGCGCGAGACGTCGACGCCGCGGGCGATGAGCGCATCCAGCTCCTCGAAGAGGACCTCGATGTCGACGACGACGCCGTTCGCGATGACGGGGACGACGCCCTCGGTCAGGATGCCCGACGGCAGCAGGTGCAGGGCGTACTTCTCGTCGCCGATGACGACCGTGTGACCGGCGTTGTTGCCGCCGTTGAACTTGACGACGTAGTCGATGCGGCTCCCCAGGACGTCGGTCGCCTTGCCTTTGCCTTCGTCGCCCCACTGGGCGCCGATGATCACGATCGCGGGCACGTGGATGTCCTCTCCATGGATGGAACGCGTCGGCGCCACGCGGACGACCGTCGCACTCGATCCTATCGCGATCCATTAACTTGCACACAGGTGTGCAGGAATGGCGTACACTGGTGTCATGCCCACCTCCTCCACCCGCGCACCGCGCCGCGACGCGGCCGCCAACCGTGAGGCGATCCTCGGCGCGGCCGCCGTCGCCCTGAACGAGGACATCGACGCCTCCCTCGAGAGCATCGCCGCCCGCGCCGGCCTCAGCCGACGCGCCGTGTACGGCCACTTCGCCACGCGCGACGAGCTCCTGGTCGAGGTCTTCACGCGCGGCGCGCGCCGCTTGGCGGCGCTGCTCGACCCGGTATCGCATCCCGATCCCCTGGTCGAGATCGCGCTGTTCGGCGCGACCCTCTGGGCCGAGGTCGAGCATGTCCGCGTCAGCGCCGCGCTCGCGGTCCGCGGCCCGCACCGCGCCATGGTCGGCACCGCGCTCGACCCGGCGCGCGAGCGGCTGCGCGAGACGGTCGGCCGCGGCATGGAGTCGGGCCGCATCCGCACCGACCTCGACCGCGAGACGGTCACCCGACTGATCGAGAACGCCGCCGTCTCTGTGCTCGACGAGGCGACCCGCGCGCGTCTCACCCCGGAGGCCGGGCACCGGCTGGTCATGCTCGCCGGTCTCGGCGCGGCGGGAATGGGCTGGCGCGAGGCGGGCGAGCTGATCACCTCGACTCCCGAGCTGGCGTTCGGCGCTCCGACCGCGGGAGGTGCGCGATGAAGGTCGTCCTCGACCGGGTCGCTAAGGGCGCAGCCCTGCCGCCGACCTCCGCCGCCTTCGAGACCGGCCGCGCCACCCTCGCGCGCGCGGAGACCGAACAGCGACCCACCGTGCTCGGTCTCATCGCGTCCGGGAGGATGCGCCCCGACGCCGGCGAGGTCACCATCGACGGCGCCGCCGACTACAGCGCGATGCGCCGGAGGATCGCCCTGATCGACGCCCCCGACGTCTCCGAGCCCACCTCCGACGTGACGGTGTCGGGCATCGTCGCCGAGGAGCTGATGTTCGCCGGGCGCCCGTCGCATCCCATCGCCGTCGGCCGGTGCTTGCGCGACCTCGGCGCGTCCGAGTGGTCCCGCGCCTCCATCGGCACCGTGCCGCCGACCGTCCGCATCCGCCTGCTCGCCGAGCTGGCTCTGCTGCGGAAGGGCGTCGAGGCGCTCGTGCTCGTGTCCCCCGACCGCCACGGCGGTGACCCGGTCGAGTGGTGGCGCTTCGCGCGCGAGCTCGCCGGGCGCGGCATCGCCGTGCTGGTGGTCGCCGGCGACGCCTCCGCTGCCGCCATCGCGGCCGCCTCGTTCGTCGAGCGCTTCGACGAGACCGAACCTGAAACCTTCGACGAAGACCCCGGCCGGGACGACACCGACGATCTCCCGGGCCACGTTGTGGAGAGCGAATGAAGATCCCGCAGATGATCGCGGCGGAGTTCCGCCGCCTGACCGCCAGCCCCATGTCCATCGTGGCGCTCATCGCCCTGATGTGCGTGCCGGTGCTCTACGGCGGCCTGTACCTGTGGGCGAACCAGAACCCGTACGCCAACCTCGACCGCATCCCGGCCGCCATCGTGGTGGACGACACCGGCGCGACCGTCGACGGCGAGACCGTGAACTACGGCGACCAGGTGGCCGACCAGCTGATCCAGGACGGGTCGTTCCAGTGGCACCGCGTGGCGAAGGGCTCCGCCGCGAGCGGCGTCGACGACTCGAAGTACGACTTCAGCATCACGTTCCCGGAGGACTTCTCGTCGGCCCTCGCCTCCGCCTCGGGGACCGACCCGCACCGCGCCGTCGTGACGCTCACGACGAACGACACCAACAGCTACCTCGCATCGACCATCGGGACACAGGCGGCCGAGAAGATCCGCACCTCCATCGTCAAGCAGGTCAACGAGCAGGCGGCGAAGCAGTTCCTCCTCGGCCTCGCCGACATCCGCTCGAATCTGGTGACGGCGGTGGATGGGGCGAACCAGCTCGTCGACGGCAGCGCGAGCGCCCAGTCCGGCGCCTCGCAGCTCGCGGACGGGACCGCGCAGCTCGCGTCCGGGTCGCAGGAACTGGCGGACAAGCTGGGGCAGCTCGCGTCCGGCGCCCAGCAGGTGAGCGACGGCGCGGCCCAGGTGGCGGCCGGAAACGACCAGCTGGCCGCGAAGGCGAACCAGGCGGGTGCGGCCGCTTCGAAGATCGCCGCTGAGGCTCCCGCAGCGCAGCAGGACCTGCTGAACCGGCTGGCCGCGGCCGGCGCGACGCCAGAGCAGCTCGACCAGGTGAAGGCGGTGTTCGCCGACCTCGACACGAAAGTCCAGTCCGGGAACTCCGACATCCAGACCGCCGTCGGCCAGATCAACCAGCTGGCGTCCGGCGCCGACCAGGTCGCGGGCGGGGCCGCGCAGGTCGCCTCCGGCGCGCAGGCCGCGGCGGCGGGATCCTCGCAGCTGGCCAGCGGCGCCTCGTCGGCCGCCACCGGCGCCGCCCAGCTGCGCGACGGACTGACCACCTTGCACGACGGCACCACGAAGCTGCGCGACGGCCTGCAGAGCGGCGTGAAGCAGATCCCGGACTCGTCCCCGTCCCTGCAGAAGAAGCAGGCGTCGACGATCGCCGACCCGGTGAACCTCAAGAACGACTCCATCACGTCCGCCGGCACGTACGGGGCCGGACTCGCGCCGTTCTTCGTCGCCCTGGCGGCCTGGATCGGAATCTACGCACTGTTCCTCATCGTGAAGCCGGTGTCGCGCCGGGCGATCACCGCTCTGCACTCGCCGATCAAGATCACGCTGGCGGGCTGGCTGACGCCCGGACTGCTCGGCGCCATCCAGATGATCGGGCTGTTCGCGATCGTCGCGGGCGCCCTCGGCTTCCGCATCGACAACCCGCTCGGCATGTACGGGCTGATGGGGCTCGCGTCGGTGACGTTCGCGGCGATCATCCTGGCGCTCAACGTCTGGTTGGGGAGCGTCGGACAGTTCCTCGGCCTCGTGCTGATGGTGCTCCAGCTCGTCACGGCGGGCGGCACGTTCCCCTGGCAGACCCTGCCCGGTCCGCTGGCGGCGCTGCATCACGCGTTGCCCATGTCGTACGCGGTCGACGGCATCCGCCAGCTGATGTACGGCGGCAATCCGGCGACCGCATGGGCGGACGCGGGCGTGCTGGCGCTATGGATGCTCGTCGCGCTGCTCATCGCGGCGATCGGGGTGACGCGGATGACGCACTTCCGCACGCTGCGCGACCTGCGCCCGTCGCTCATCGGCTGAGCCCGGGAGTCTGGCGGGCCGCCACCCGGCGGGCTAGGGTGGCGCCCACCAGCATCCGATCCGAGGAGGACGACCATGGCCGATCTCGAAGTCCAGGCGGCGCTCTCGCAGGCGCGTCAGGCGGCGAGCGCCGCGAGCTACGACATCCAGAAGCTGTCCGAGGACTCGATCGAGCGGCAGGCGCTCCACAACCTCATCACGGCGGTGGATTCCATCATCCAGGCGCTCGACGCGGACTCCGACTGACGGCGTCCGTCCGGGTCAGCGCGTGCGGCGACAGTGGCCGGCGCTAGGGTGGCCGCGTGACCGATCCTCTGCGCATCCTGCACCTCTCCGACACCCATCTGTACGGTGACGGCCGCCTGCACTACGGGATCGTCGACACGCTCGCAGGGCTCGACCGCGTCCTCGCCCGCGCATCGGTGCTGAGCGACGTGGATGTGGTGGTCGCGTCCGGCGACCTCTCGGACGACGGCACGGTCGACTCCTATCGCCGGCTCACGGGCACACTGGAGCCGTGGGCCGCCGAGCGCGGTGCGGCGATCGTGTACGCGATGGGCAACCACGATCGGCGCGAGGGTTTCGAGGAGGTGCTCGGCGAGCGCGAGACGGTCACGATCGTCCGCGGCTTCCGGGTGGTGACCGTCGACACGTCCGTGCCGGGCGCGGGCTATGGCCATGTCTCGGAGGAGCAGTTCGACTGGCTGCGGGAGGTGCTGGCCGAGCCCGCGGAGAACGGGACCGTCGTCGTCCTCCACCATCCTCCCGTTCCCCCGACGACGGTGATGTTCGAGCCGCTCCGCCTGGTCGACCCGGAGTCTCTGCTGGGGGTGTGCGCGACAGGGGATGTCCGGCTGATCCTCGCCGGGCACTTCCACCACGGGCTGGTCACCGAGGCCGGGGATGCGGGTATCCCGGTGGTGGTCGCGCCGGCCGTCGCGAATACCACCGACGTCCTCTGGCCGCCCCCGCGTGAGCGGGCCGTGCGCGGCGCCGGCTTCGCGTGGGTGCAGCTGCCGGCCGAGGGGCCGGTGCGCGCGCACCTGCTGACCGCGCCATCGCCCGACGACGGCGAGACGGTGTACGACCTGGATGCGGAGGCCGTCCAGCGCATCGCCGACGATGCGGGGTGGCGCGCGTGAGCACCCCGGCGGGCTACTCCGGCACCCCGCTCTGGCGGAAGCTCGGGCTGAAGCCCGGGATGCGCGTGGCGGTGCTGCACGCGGACGACGGCTGGAACCTCCCGCTCGATGGCGCACCGGAGGTCTCCTGGGTCGACTCGGGACAGGCGGGTCTCATCCTCGCCTTCTACCGCGCGGCCGCGGACTACCTGGCCGAGCTGGACGACCTCGGGGAGCGCATCCGACCCGACGGGATGGTGTGGGCGGCGTGGCCGCGCAAGGCCGCCGGGCACGTCAGCGACCTCGACGAGAACGTCATCCGCAACGCCGCCCTCGAGCGGGGACTCGTGGACGTGAAGGTCGCCGCCGTCGACACCGACTGGTCCGGCCTCAAACTCGTCTGGCGCCGCGAGAACCGCTGATTCCCTCGGCCTCGCCGCCGGGCTAGGCGAAGGGCACGTGCTGGGTGACCCAGGCGTGCATCGCGATGGCGGCCGCGGCCGACGCGTTGATGGAGCGGGTGGAGCCGAACTGCGCGATCTCGACCACGGCGTCGGCCGCGTCGAGGGCCGCGGGCGACAGACCCGGACCCTCCTGCCCGAAGAGCAGTACGCACTCCCGCGGCAGCGCGAAGGTCTCGATGCCGACGGAGCCGGGCACGTTGTCGATCGCGATCACGGGAAGCCCCGCGCCGTGCGCCCACGCGACGAACGCCTCCACGTCGTCGTGGTGGACGACGTGCTGGTAGCGGTCGGTCACCATCGCGCCGCGCTTGTTCCAGCGCCGCCGGCCGATGATGTGGACGGTGTCGGCGAGGAACGCGTTCGCACTGCGAACGATTGAGCCGATGTTCATGTCGTGCTGCCAGTTCTCGATCGCGACGTGGAACGGGTGCCGGCGCTGGTCCAGGTCGGCGACGATCGCCTCCACGCTCCAGTAGCGGTAGCGGTCGATGACGTTGCGCGTGTCGCCGTGGCGCAGGAGTTCGGGGTCGTACCGGGGGTCGTCGGGCCATTCGCCGGGCCACGGTCCGACGCCGTTGGTCGTCAGCTCGTGCGTCGGGTTCGGCGTCTCGTCCACCGGTCCAGGTTATCCACCGACCGCACGCGACCTCACCGCTGCGCGGCCCGCGCCCCTAAGCTGGACGCATCCGATTCCCGCCGAAAGGAGTCCGCGTGACGCGTCGCGACGAGATCGAGTGCTGGCTCACCGACATGGACGGCGTGCTCGTCCACGAGAACGAGGCGCTGCCGGGGGCGTCGGAGCTCATCCAGCAGTGGCGCGACCAGGGCACGCCCTTTCTGGTGCTGACGAACAACTCGATCTTCACCCCCCGCGACCTCGCCGCCCGGCTGCGCACCTCCGGCCTGGATGTGCCCGAGGAGTCCATCTGGACCTCCGCGCTCGCCACCGCCGACTTCCTCAAGTCGCAGATGCCCGGGGGCAGCGCGTACGTCATCGGCGAGGCCGGTCTCACAACGGCCCTCCACGAGGCGGGGTTCATCATGACCGACACGAACCCGGACTACGTCGTCGTCGGCGAGACCCGCAGCTATTCCTTCGACGCGATCACGAAGGCGATCCGCCTGATCGGCAAGGGCGCGCGGTTCATCTCCACGAACCCCGACGCCACCGGCCCGAGCGCCGAGGGCCCGCTGCCCGCGACCGGGGCGGTGACCGCGATGATCACCAAGGCGACGGGACGCGATCCGTACGTGATCGGCAAACCGAACCCGATGATGTTCCGCTCGGCGATGAACCGCATCGGCGCGCACTCCGAGAACACCGCCATGATCGGCGACAGGATGGACACCGACGTCGTCGCGGGCATCGAGGCCGGGCTGCACACCATCCTGGTGCTCACCGGCATCAGCGACCGCACGGAGATCGAGCGCTACCCGTTCCGCCCGGACGAGGTGCTGACGGGCATCAACGAGCTGGTCGCCCGGGAGCCGGTCGAGACCGAGCTCTGACGGTCGGGGCCGGGCCGGGACGGGGCGTCAGGCGCTCGGGCCGGGGCCCGCGACCGACGAGGTGAGGGGCTGCCCGCTCGACCGGTTCGCGAAGCAGTAGTAGGAGCGCTGGCCGCTCTTCCACTGCTCCTCGGTCGCCGGGTAGGAGCCGACCACCTGGAGGTCGGGATACGCGCCCGCCGCCCCGAGGTCCACGACGCCGGAGGCGGTGCACAGGGCCGGGATCTGGGCGGCCAGCGCGTCGGCTCCCGGGTAGGGGGCGGCCGGGTCGGCGGAGACCAGGTTCGTATAGAGCAGCTGCGCCGTGTGCGGCGCGGCGCAGTCCACGACCGTGAAGTCCTCGGCCCACACCGAGGTGAAGGGCTGCAGACACTCGCCACCGCCCAGCGCGTCCCACGGGTGGGTGCCTGGCCCGACGGCGGCGGCCGGCTTCGGGGTCACGGTGGGGACGGGCGTCGGCGTCGGGGTCGGCGTGGGGCTCGCGGACGTGCCCGCGCTGGTCGCCGAGGGCTGCGGAGCCGCCTTTCCCGACGCGAACAGGGACGGGATGAGCGTGCCCAGCGCGAAGAGGCCGACGAGCACGAGCACCACGGCGAGACCGGCCAGCGCGAGGAGAAGGATGCGGTTGTTGCGGTTCGCCCACAGGGCGGAGACCGTGCCGCCAGGGCCGCCGGATCCGCCGGCGTCGCCCGTGGTGGTCTCGGGTGCTCCGCCGCCCTCGGCTGCGACGGCAGCGCCCCCGGCGAGGACGGCCCCCGTACCTGCAGGACGACGCGGCGTTGCCGCCTCGGCAGCTTCCGCCGGCGTGAAGGCGACGGTCGCGGGCCCTGTGGCCTCCAGCGAGCTCAGCTGCGGGCCTTCGAGGTCCGCGGCCGGTTGCGGCCCGGTTTCCAGCCCCCGGCCGAACGCAGCCGCGGACGGGTACGCCTCGGTCGGCGGGGACTCCGCCTCGGGCGCGGACTCGACGTCATCTCCGGGCTCGACGGCACCTTCGGGCTCGGGATCAGCCGCGGCCTCCGCGGCCGGCTCGGCGACGACATCGCCGAAGAGTGCCGCAAGGCCGTCAGTGTCCGCGGTGCCCGTGTCGGCCTCGGGTTCCGGCGTCGTGTCTTCCGGCTGCTCCGGCGCGGGGGCGGGTTGCAGCCAGAAGGGTGTGGACGCTGCCGCGATGCTCTCCGAGTCGATCGGGCTCGTCGCGGGCGAGGGGATTCCGCCGAGCGCGACCTCCGCCTCGGCGGCCGGGATCTGCGGCTCGGACGGGAGCACCTCTGGCGCGCGCGGCTCGTCGGCCACGGGAGTCGGATCGACGGCGGGTGCGGTCGGGTTCGCGGGTCTCAGCAGCGTGGGGTCGATCGGGATGACGCTCGTCGTGTCGCCGATGATCGACCGACCGGACGGCTTCTCGGCGTCTGACGCGCCGAGGCCGAGGAGCGCGGCGAGCCCATGACTCTCGTCATCCTCCGCCTCGGCGGGGGGCGCGGGCGGCGGATCGAAGATCGTCCGCGGGCGCTCCGGCTCGGCCGCCTGCGGGGGCTGTGACGGCTCGATCACCCAGGAGCGGGCGGCGACGGGGATCTCGCCTGTCGGCTCGACCGTCGGGGGCGCATCGCTGGGGACCGGCGGTTCGACGCCCGCGAGCGACGCGTCGACGGGTGGCGGCTCGACCGGGTCGGCCAGCGGGGACCGATACACGGGCGGGACCAGTGGCGGAGCAGCTTCCGGCTCTCGCGGCGACGCCGACTCCGACTCCTCAGCGCGCTCCGGGGTCACGGGCAGGGCCACGGTCGGGGCGCTATCGTCGGGACGGTCCGCCTCCACCGCCGGGTCGGTCGCGGTACCGGGAGTCAGGTTCCACGAGAAGGCCACCGGGAATTCGGACGCCGGCTGCTCCTGCACTGCAGGCTCGTCGGGCGGGGAGCCCAAGAGGTCTTCGAAGCTCGCAGGCGCCGGCGCGGGTTCTGTCGGAACAGGGGTTCCGGGCACGTCCGCCACAGCGTCCGGCTCTGTCCCCTGTGCGGCCTCTTCCACACGAAGGGGCTCCACAGGGCGCCCTCCGGTCAGCTGCTGCAGCAGCCACTCCGAGCTGCCGAACTCCGGCTCCGCAGACTCCGCCGCCTCCGACGACTCCCGTTCCGCCGACGCGGGTACCGGATCCCCCGGGCGCTCCTCGTCCTCAGCGCCCCTCCCGCGCTCGTCGGACATCAGGCCAGCCCCAGATCCTTCAGGCCGATAGCGGCGAAGTACGGGTAGCCCGCGCCCTCGATGACCTCGCGCGCGCCGGTGTCGCGGTCGACCACGACGGCGACGGCCGCGATCTCGGCTCCGACCTTCTTCAGGGCCTCGATCGCCTTGAGCGGCGAGCCGCCGGTGGTGCTGGTGTCTTCGAGCACGATGACGCGCTTGCCGGCGAGATCGGGACCCTCGACCTGCTTGCCGCGGCCGTGGTCCTTCGGCTCCTTACGGACGACGAACGCGTCGTACGCGAGGCCCTGCGCGGCGCCCTGGTGCAGGATCGCCGCCGCGACCGGGTCGGCGCCCATCGTCATTCCGCCGACGGCGACCACGTCGGGGACGTCGCGGATGAGATCGATCATCACTTGTCCGATCAGCGGCGCGACACGATGGTCGAGGCTCACCTTGCGCAGGTCGACGTAATAGCTCGCCTTCTTTCCGCTGGTGAGCGTGAAGTCGCCGTGGAACACGGCCTCGGCGGCGATGTAGTCGATGAGCTGCTGTCGTGCGTCGGTCACATCCCCGATTCTAGAGGGGAACGCCCGTCGCTCCCCGGTTCTCCGCAGGCCGTCGGAGGCTCCCGATACGATCGGGGCATGCGCGTCGCCACCTGGAATGTGAACTCCATCCGCACTCGTGTGGCCCGGGTGGTCGACTGGATGGTGCGTGAGGATGTCGACGTGCTCGCCATGCAGGAGATCAAGTGCAAGCCCGAGCAGTTCCCCTACGCGGCGTTCGAGGAGGCCGGCTACGAGGTCGTGCTGCACGGGCTCAACCAGTGGAACGGCGTCGCGATCGCCAGCCGGCTGCCGCTCCAGGA
>Ga0209455_1000819_pt1 | contig 16921 bp, 16 predicted proteins | sample AraplaCol_mCL_r2_FD_184275 | JGI IMG/M metagenome (GOLD analysis project Ga0209455, IMG submission 184275) | Arabidopsis root microbial communities from North Carolina, USA - plate scrape CL_Col_mCL_r2 (SPAdes) (version 2) | ecosystem: Host-associated > Plants > Roots > Endosphere | place: USA...
CAGCTGGTTGGCCTGGCGCGCGTTCTCGGCATTCTGCTTCACAGTCGAGGCCAGTTGCTCCATCGACGCCGCCGTCTCTTGCAGCGAGGCCGCCTGCTCTTCGGTGCGCGACGACAGGTCCGCGTTGCCCGCGGCGATCTCGCCGGAGGCCGAGGAAATGTGATGCACGCTTTCGTGCACCTCGGACACCAGATGGCGCAGCGATTCGATCATCTGCCGCAGGCCGCCCATGACGCTGCCCGGCGGGACGGACGCGGGCAGCGTCACGTCCAGGCGGCCCTGGGCCACGTGGGTAATGGCTTCGTGGGCCAGCGAAGGTTCGCCGCCCACTTGCCGCAGAACCGAGCGGGCCACGATGCTTCCCAGGCCGCCCACGATGATCAAGGCGACGACCAGCACGATCAGGTCATCGACGACCTGGCGCATGACCAGGCTGTCGATATCGTCGATATACAGGCCCGAGCCCACCATCCAGTTCCAGCCGTCGACCTTCATCACGTATTGCAGCTTGGGCGACAGCGTCTTGGCGCCGGGCTTGGGAAATTTGTCCTCGAGGAAAGTCTTGCCGTCCGGGCTGGCCTTGAGCGCATCGGCCAGGCTCATGATGAGGTCGTTGCCGTCGCCGTCCTTGATCTTGCCGGCCATGTTCTGGCCTATCCATTTGGGCACGATGGGGTGCATGATGGCCACGCCGTCCAGCGTCCAGATGTAGAAGTAGTTTTCCTTGCCGTCCGCGCCGCCGTAGCGGGCCGACATCAACGAAGCGGCCGCTTCTTTCTGCGCCTGGTCCACCGGCATGGCGCCGCTGTCCGCCTTGGCTTTGTAGCCGGCCACGATGGTATAGGCCGATTGCACCGCCGTCGCCAGCACCTGGTGGCGCGATTCGAGAATGAGGTTGCGGGTCTTGTAGGCGCTCAGGCCCACCACGACGGTGATGGCGAGCAGCGCCGCGACTACCAGCAAGACGATTTTGCTTTTGAACGTCATTCGATTGAGCATGATGGCTTGGAGCCTCGCGCAAAGAACATAGGGCCGGCCCTGTGCGGGCTGGGCAAAGGGCTAGCGTATTCCTTGGCGCATTGCTGAATTTTTGTGAAAAACACGGCTTTTCTGCCGATCTACGGGCGATTGGCCGTGGATATGCCGCGCCGCAGCATGGCGGTGTCGCGTTTTATTCGATGTTGCGCCTGAATCGAAAGTAGGGCGCTCAAACCCATGAGAAAGGTTTCGATTGCGGCATTGTCGCTGGCGGGGCTGCTGATGCTGACGGGGGCGGGCGCGGCGGCACATGGGAGTGATGGCCGGGACGGCAGACGCGGCGGTGATGCGTTTTGGGGAACCGGCGATGATCCGGTATTGAGCCGATACTATTCGCTTGAGCAGCCGGGCGTGAACTGCGATGCGATGACGGATTCGCAGCGGCAGGAATTTGTCGATAACGACGGCGATGCGCCCCCGGACGGTATTAACGACTCGGATGCCCAGGGTGAGGGCGATCATGATAACGAGTAGGAGGGGCTAACCGTGTTCGGTTATGTGGGGCTGTTCGTCGGTGATCTGGTGGCAATCTCCTGGTTTTTCCCGCCTGAGAAACGCGGGCAGGTAATCGCGTTTCTGATTAAGGGGATTGGTTTCGTCTCGCAGTGGACCTTGATTGGGTGCGGCTTGTATTTTCTGCTGTGGGTGGCGTTGCATTGACAGCGGGTTTCTATAAGATCCCTACTTACCGAAACCCAACTGCGTGAATCACCACATGACCTGCAACAGGGATTCATCATCAAAAATCAACTGAATATGTCGCCGCGCAGCAAGCAGGATCTCGGGGCTGGAATGATGTTCATCCTGTTTGGAGCAGGATTTGCCTTGAAAGGGGCCAGCTATTCAATAGGAACCGCCGCCGACATAGGGCTCGGATTCGTTCCGGTATGGCTGGGAATAATCCTGGCAATGCTTGGGATACTTATCCTGGCTAAGTCATTCATGGAGACCTACTGCGAACCCAGAATTTTGACGTTCAATTGGCGTCTCCTGCTCCTGTTCATCGGGGCTCTGATTTTCACGAAATGGTTCCCCAACGCCTTGGTATATTTTTTCTTTCGAACCGGACCGCCTGGATCGTTTTCGCTTTTTGTTTTTTATCTGGCCATATGGGCAGCTTTGGCCTCCGGATCGTTGACCAAGGCTATGGCGATGATCGTGCTCGGTCTGCTGTTGAGCACGGTAGGAACGGATGCGCACACAGCCCAGGAACGCTTTGTTTTCGGCATCGAACACCTAGCGCACGGAATCAACGTCTCGAGCGTTCTGGTGGGTGCAGTGGGAATCGGCCTATGGGCCAAACTGCCGAAGTCCCCTTATCGAGTGGGGCTCCTCGTCCTCCTAGCGGCTTATGGCTGCTTAATCTATTGGCAACTGGGCTACGACGCTTTTTTCCTCATCAGCACCATTCTGTTCGGACTGGCCGGCTATCTATGGACCAAGCTCAAGTGCGTCAGCGCTCCATTGCTATTTGCGCTAACCGTTGGCCCACAGATGGAAGAAAACTTTCGGCGTGCGATGATGCTGTCGCGTGGAAATGTCGCCATTTTCGTTAGCCGCCCTTGGTCTGCAGCGTTTCTAGCACTGGCGCTGATTGCGTTGATTCTGGCAGTCGTAACCGCAGTCCTGTCAAAAACAAAAAAAATCCCTCTAGAACTAGGGAAGGCCTGAACGAATCGCCCGTTTGACGTCCAGAGAAGAATTGAGGCGTAAGTTGTGAATCAGGGCAGAAGATGAGTCAGATATGGGGCTGGCGCTGCCAGGCATAAAAGCCGCTGCGCTGCACGCGCAGAACCCGGCACATGCTCGTGACCCGAAACTGCTTCAGATGCGCTTGCATGAACACGTACTTTGCCCTCACCCCTTGGCAAAGTACGCTGCGGCCTTTTTTAGGATGTCGCGCTCCTCGGTCACTCGCTTGAGCTCGGCCTGTAGGCGCCGGTTCTCCGCCGCCAGGGATCGATCGACCAGATCCAGCCCAGGGTCCTTGCGTCGAGCCTTGACCCACTCGTACAGCGTGTAGCTGCTGACCCCGAGTCGTTCGGTCACCTCCCGAACCGGGCGTCCCAGATCAATGACTTGCTTGGCCGCCTCGGCCTTGAACTCATCCGTATAACGCTTGCTGCTCATAACCATCTCCTTGATTGCCGTAATTTACGGCTTGGAGATGTCTACGAAACCCTGGTCGATTCAGTCGCATCAATTCTCATGTGCTCAAGAAAATTTGATTTGTATCCAGTGAGTACGATCATGTGTACACGGATATTGTGAGATGTTACGACCCGCTATGCAAGGCTGTGATACGAAAAAGCCCAGCATTTGCTGGGCTTGTAGGGCGTGGATGAGCCGTTGTGATTCGTTGTGAAAACCTATGATTTTCTACTCGATATTCTGCGCCTGCTCGCGCATCTGCTCGATCAGCAGCTTCAGATCCATGGCCGCGCGCGTGACTTCCAGGCTGCCGGCCTTGGAGCCCAGGGTATTGGCCTCGCGGTTCATCTCCTGGAAGAGAAAGTCCAGCCGCTTGCCGGCGCTGCCGTTGGCGCGCTTGCCGGCCGGCTTGCTCTTGCCGTCGGACAGCAGGTGCTGCAGTTCTTCGAGGTGCGAGCGCAGGCGCGAGAGTTCTTCGGCCACGTCGATGCGCAGGGCGAAGAGCGTGGCTTCCTGCGCCAGGCGTTCGGACAGCTCGGGGCCGCCGATGTGGGCGAAGCCGCCGGGCGCGGCGGCGTCCACCGATTCGCGCAGCTTGGCGGCCAGCTTTTCCTTGTGCTCGGCCAACAGGCGCGGCAGCAGGGCCTCGACTTCGGCGACGATGCGGGCCACGCCTCCGGCGCATTCGCGCATCATGCCGGCCAGGCGCGCGCCTTCGCGGGCGCGCGCTTCCTGCATCTGGTCCAGGGCCTGCCTGGCGGCCTGCAGGCAGGCGGCGCCCCAGGCCTGGGGATCGAGCGCATCGTTGCCGCGCTGCCCGGGCCAGTTGTAGAGCTCGACCAGGCGCGGGGCGGCCACGTCGGGCATGGCCTGGCGTGCAATCTTGAGTTGTTCGGCCAGGCGATCGAGCCAGGCGGGATCGAGCGAGGGCAGTTCGGTGCCGGCATGGCGCGTGTAGGACACGCGCACCTCGACCTTGCCGCGCTCCAGGCCGGCGGTCAGCAGTTCGCGCAGCGGCGTCTCGACGTGCCGCAATTCGTCGGGCAGGCGAAAGTACAGGTCCAGATAACGGCTGTTGACGCTGCGCAGTTCCAGCGCGATCGAGCCCGAGTCGAGGTCGGCCCGGGCGTTGCCGAAAGCGGTCATGCTGCGGATCATGTAAGGCATCCCGAGAGTCTGTGTCCGATCGAGGATACCACCCGGGCCCTTACAATTCGGGCTGTCCGATGCCATCGCGCATCCCAACGTATCCGGAGCTTTACCGTGACGACCACGATTTCCCGCCCCTCGGGCCGCCAAGCCGACGAACTGCGTCCTTTCTCGCTGGAGCGGGGCTATACCCGCTACGCCGAAGGCTCGGTGCTGGTGAAGGCGGGCCATACCCATGTGCTGTGCACGGCCAGCGTGCTCGACAAGGTGCCGCCGTTTCTGAAAGGGCAGGGGCAGGGCTGGGTGACGGCCGAATACGGCATGCTGCCGCGCGCCACGCACACCCGCGGCGACCGCGAAGCGGCCAGGGGCAAGCAGAGCGGCCGCACGCAGGAGATCCAGCGCCTGATCGGCCGCAGCCTGCGCGCCGTCATCGATCTGAAGGCCTTGGGCGAACGCACCTTGCATCTGGACTGCGACGTGCTGCAGGCCGACGGCGGCACGCGCTGCGCCAGCATCACCGGCGCCTGGGTGGCCGCGTCCGACGCCGTGGCGCTGCTGATCAAGCGCGGCGATCTGCAGGCCAGCCCCTTGCGCGACCATGTCGCGGCCGTGTCGGTCGGCCTGGTCGAAGACCGGCCCGTGCTGGACCTGGACTACCAGGAAGATTCGGCCTGCCAGGCCGACGTCAATGTGATCATGACCGGCAGCGGCGCTTTCGTGGAAGTGCAGGGCACCGGCGAAGAAGCCACCTTCACCCGCGCCCAGCTCGACGCCATGCTGACCCTGGCCGAGGGCGGCATCGCGCGGCTGGTGGCCGCGCAGCGGGCCGCGCTGGCCTGATGGAGCGATTTTGCGCAGTGTCAAAAAACTGCCAAGCTTGATTTCTACAATTCCCGTCATTCATACGGCCGCAGAACGCGGGCCGGTTCTTTGTCGGGTTGTAGAAAATGCACAAAGCTCTCAAGGTAAGTACGACACTGTCGCTCACGCTGCTGGTATTCGTGGTTTGCTTCGCGATGGCCGCGGCGGCGGCGATCTTCATCCTGCACGGCGACAGGAAGACCATCGAACTCCTGGGCAAGGCCAATATCGAGCGCGCCAACGATCTGAGCGATCTGAGCAGCCACTTGTTCCTGGCGCGCGCCGATCTGGCCGATGCCAAGATCTATATGGAAAGCGGCCTGCAGGAGCCGCGCGACGCCGCGCTCAAGCACGCCGATGCCTTGCTGGCGGCGGCGCGCGTCAGCAGCAAGCGCCTGGTTGAAAATACAGACAACGACCCGCAGGGCCACGTTCTGTTCGAGCGCGTCGTGACCAGCGCGAAAATCCTGAACGACCAGGTTTTGACTCCCTTGCACAAGGCCGTCGGCGGCTGGAACGGCGTGATCGCCAATCGCATCGTGAGCCAGCAGCTGGTCGACGGCATCCAGCGTTACGTCGAGGCCGTCAGCGCCTACCAGGCCTATGCCCGCGCGCAGGGCCTCGACGCCGTGGCCCAGGCCAGCCGCGCGCAATCGCGCGCCATGGCGGCCGCGCTGGCCGCCTTGGCGCTGATCGCCTTGCTGGCCCTGGTCATCCGCGTCAGTTTCCATCGCTCCATACTCAAGCCGCTGAACGAAGCCGGCCAGCACTTCGACCGCATCGCCGACGGCGACCTGACGGGCGCGGTGACCCAGCGGGGCAGGAACGAAGTGGGCGTGCTCTATGCGGCCATGGCCCGCATGCAGGCCGGCCTGAGCCAGGCGGTCGCCGCGGTGCGCCACGGCGTCGAAGGCATCCATGCCGGCACGGCCGACATCGCCGAAGCCGGCAACGACGTGTCGGCGCGCAGCGGCCGGCAAGCCGGCGCCTTGCAGGAATCGTCGGCGAGCCTGGCGCTATTGGCCGACACCGTGACGAGCAACGCGGACGAGGCCGGCAAGGCCAGCCGCCAGATGCAGGAGGTCGCCGGGCTGGCCCGCCAGGGCGGCGAGGCCGTCCTGGCCGCCGTGGCCAGCATGCAAAGCATCGCCACCGCGTCGAACCGCATCGCCGAGATCGTGACGGTGGTGGACGGCATCGCCTTCCAGACCAATCTGCTGGCCTTGAACGCCGCGGTCGAAGCGGCGCGCGCGGGCACGCAGGGCAAGGGCTTCGCCGTCGTGGCGGGCGAAGTGCGGACGCTGGCGCAGCGCAGCGCCCAGGCCGCCCAGGAAATCAAAAAGCTCATCAACGACGCCAGAGAGCGCGTCGACGCGGGCGTGCGCGAGGTTGGCCAGGCGGGCGCGACCATCGGCCGCGTCGTCCAGTCGGTCGACGGCATCACGGCCATCATGTCGCGGATCTCGCAAGCCAGCCTGCACCAGGCCCAGGACCTGGCTTCGATCAATCGCACCGTGGAAGCGCTCGGGCGCAGCACGCAGGAAGACTCGGTCATGGTCGAGCGCACGGCCAGCCAGGCCGAAGAGCTGGCGGGCCTGGCCCAGAGCCTGCGCAACGCCGTGTCCGCCTTCAAGCTCGAAGCAAAGCACGCCGCCGGCCCCGACCTCCTGCCGGCACAGCCGCGCGGCGCCTATTTGGCGCTGGCCACCGGCGCGTAACTGTCGATCAGCAACGAGGCGCGCTCGTTCTTGACGCGGCGCTTCAGTTCGGCAACGGCGGCCGCGACGTCCTGGGGTTCGGCGTCCCGGCATTGCTGTGGCTGCACCACCAGGGCGGCCGCGCCCAGCGTGACGAAGGGAAAAAAGCGCGGCACGCCGTAGCGATCCTGCAATTGGATGCCGCCCTGGCCGCGGTCGTGCTCGTCGTAGAGCTCGATGGCCCGCCGGTTGAATTGCGCGATCAGGTCTTCGAGCCGCGCGCGCCAGTCGCCGCTGCGCATCAGCATGACGAAGTCGTCGCCGCCCACGTGGCCGACGAAATCCTGCTGCGCGTCGCAATGCTGCTTGATGACTTCGGCGCACAGCTGGATCACGGCATCGCCGCGCCAATAGCCGTACATGTCGTTGAAGGACTTGAAGTGATTCAAGTCGCCGTAGCAGGCGATGAAGGATTCGGAGCCGGACATGAGCTGCTGCATCTGGCGCTTGATGGGAATGTTGCCGGGCAGCGCCGTCAGCGGGTTGGCGTAGCGCGCGGTCTCCAGGCGCAGCTCGGTCACGGCGCGCACCAGGGATTCGCCCGTGCCCAGGCCCGCATAGCGGCCTTCGCGGGTGATGATGAAGCCGTCGCGCAGATAGCGCTGGTCTTCGGAAGCGAGCACCGGCGCCAGCCTGTCGATGGGCGTCCCGACGTCGAGCATGACGGGCCGGTGGCTCATGAACGTCGTGCAGGGATCGCGGCCGAAGAGATCGCGCGTATAGCGCATGGCGTATTTTTCCGAAAACGTATGCCGGTTGATGAGGCCGATGGGGCGCTGGTCCCGGTCCAGCACGGCGACCGAATGCAGATCGGGAAAATCCTGGAACATCCTGTCGATGTCGTCGTTGGCGTGCCGTTCCGGCTGCACCGCCACGGCTTCGATGAGCAGGGTCTCGACGGTGCCGGTCTCGGCGAGGACTCGCCGCGAGCGGTCCAGCCGCAAGAGCGCGAGCACCGGTTCGGGCAGCTCGATCTGGGGCTGCGGCTCGACCAGGCCCAGCTGCCAGCCCTGGGCATAGCGCATGCCCAGGTCGCGCACGGTGGCCAGATCCGCGGCCGTCTCGATTCCCTCGGCCAGCAGCGGCGTCTCGAGCGCCTGGGCCACCGACATGAGCGCCCGGATCAACTGCTGGCCCGAGACGCTGCTGCTGATGCCGTGGAGAAAATGGCGGTCGATCTTGACCAGGTCGGGCTGCAGATTCACCCAGAGCTGCAGATTGGTATTGCCCGTGCCGTAGTCGTCCAGCGCCAGGCCGATGCCGTGCTCGCGCAGGCACAAGCGGGCCTGCAGCAGGCCGTCCATGTCGCCCGCGGCGTCTTCTTCGGTGAGTTCGATGATGAGATTGCCGGGCGCCAGGCCGCTGTCCCCGAGCAGATGGCGGGGCAGTTCCGCGCCCCAGCGGTCCCAGCAGGCCAGGACGGTGTTGATCGACAGATTGAGCAGGAGCTTGCCGCGCACGCCGCTTTGCACGAATCCGCGCAGGCTGGCGCTGGCGCAAGCCAGTTCCAGTTCGATCAGGCGCCCCAGCTTGCGCGCCGTGCCGAACAGCGCCGAGGGCATGTGCAGCGGGCTGTTGCGCGGGCCGCGGATGAGGCCTTCGTAGCCGAGGATGCTGCCGTGGAACAGATCGGCGATGAGCTGGTAATGCGGATGCAATTGTCCGTCGCGGACAATGCGTTCAAATTCGGTGGCCAGGGTTAGCGGGGCGTCGATTTCGAACATGGAGGGATTGAGTCCAGGATGCAACTGTCGATTCTCGCCTGCGCACATTGCCGATTTATGGCAGATGCCTGCGCTCCCCGGGCCGCGGCAAGGCAAAAGCGCCCGGTCCGTGGCGCTTATACAATCCCGTCGTATGAATGCCTCCAATTCCTCCCTGCGCCGGGTCGTCCTGGCCTCCGGCAACCCAGGCAAGCTGCGCGAGTTCTCCGCCTTGTTCGCCCCCCTGGGCATCGAACTCATTCCCCAGTCCCAATTCGGCGTGAGCGAGGCCGAGGAGCCGTACTGCACCTTCGTGGAAAACGCGCTGACCAAGGCCCGCCATGCCAGCCGCCACACCGGCCTGCCGGCCCTGGCCGACGATTCGGGCCTGTGCGTGGCGGCGCTGGGCGGCGCGCCCGGCGTTTATTCCGCGCGCTATGCGCAGCGCCAGCAGGGCGGCGAGAAAAGCGACGCGGCCAACAATGCGCTGCTGGTGCGCGAGCTGGCCAGCCAATCCGACCGCCGGGCCTGGTATGTGGCGCTGCTGGTGCTGGTGCGGGCGCAAGACGATCCGCAGCCGCTGATAGGCGAGGGCATCTGGCACGGCGAAATCGTCGACACCCCGCAAGGCGATCACGGCTTCGGCTACGACCCGCACTTTTATCTGCCGGAGCAAGGCATGACCGCGGCCGCCATGCCGCCCGAACTGAAGAACAGCGTCAGCCACCGTGCCCGCGCACTGAAAGAGCTGCTGGCCAAGCTGCAGGATTTTTAGGCGGACGCAGTGCCACGAACTCTCATCCTCCAGCCCGACGGTCGCCTGGCCCAGCGGCACAGCACCGCGCTCACCAGCCTGCCGCCGCTGTCGGTCTATGTCCACGTGCCCTGGTGCGTGCGCAAATGCCCGTACTGCGATTTCAATTCGCACGCGGCCAGCGAAATCCCCGAGCGCGCCTACCTGGACGCCTTGCGCGCCGACCTCGAGCAGGCGCTGCCTTCGGTGTGGGGACGCCAGGTGGTTTCCGTCTTCATCGGCGGCGGCACCCCCAGCCTGCTGTCGGCGGCCGGCCTGGACGAACTGCTGGCCACGCTGCGCTCGCACCTGCGCCTGTTGCCCGACGCCGAGATCACCATGGAAGCCAATCCCGGCACCGCCGAGGCCGGGCGTTTCCGCGACTATGCGGCCAGCGGCGTGACGCGCCTGTCGCTGGGCATCCAGAGCTTCGACGACGCGCAGTTGCAAAAGCTCGGCCGCATCCACGATGCCGAACAGGCGAGGGCGGCGATACGCATGGCGCAAGAGGCCGTGAGCCGCGTCAACCTGGACCTGATGTTCGCGCTGCCCGGCCAGACGCTCGACGCCTGCCTGGCCGACGTGCGCGAGGCCCTGTCCTTCGGCACCGAGCACTTGTCGCTCTATCACCTGACGATGGAGCCCAACACGGTCTTCGCCAAATATCCGCCGCGGGACCTGCCCGACGACGACGCCTCGGCCGCCATGCAGGACGCCGTGGAAGGCGAGCTCGCGGCCGCCGGCCTGCAGCGCTACGAAGTCTCGGCCTATGCCAGGCCCGGCGCGCGCTGCAAGCACAATCTCAACTACTGGGAATTCGGCGACTACCTGGGCCTGGGGCCCGGCGCGCACGGCAAGATTTCCTTCCACGACCGCATCGTGCGCGAGGCCCGCGCGCGCCAGCCCGAATCGTGGATGGAGCGGGCAGGGCGGGGCGACGGCAGCCATATCGCCGAGACCCGTTCGCTGGGCCCGTCGGACCTGCCTTTCGAATTCATGCTCAATGCCCTGCGATTGCGCGGCGGCGTGGCGGCCAGCCTCTTTCCCGAGCGCACCGGCCTGTCGCTGGCCGCCATCGCGCACCAACTGGAAGCAGCCGTTTCCCGCGGCCTGCTCGACACCGACCCCACCCGTTTGCAGGCGAGCGCCCTGGGATGGCGCTTCCTGAATGACCTGCAAGAGCTCTTTTTGCCGGAATGAATGCACTCTTATGGTGCGCTTTGCACTATAAAATGCACCATAAATGCGCATTCGTTTCCGGCCCTACACCCCGCCTCGGGAATACCCCGAAATTTCAGGCTGGCACGCATATTGCTTATGTTGTGGTCAGTCGGGCGGATATCCCCGCGACACCTAAATACCTCTGGAGATGACATGGCAAGCCCCAAAGATGTTCTGAAGATGATTGCTGACAACGACGTCAAGTTCGTCGACTTCCGCTTCACCGACACCATCGGTAAAGAGCAGCACGTTTCGGTTCCGGTTTCGGCCATCGACGAAGACAAGCTCGTCACCGGCCAGGCGTTCGACGGCTCCTCGATCGCCGGCTGGAAGGGCATCGAGGCTTCGGACATGATGCTCACTCCCGACCTGGACACCGCCAACCTGGATCCGTTCCGCGAAGAGCCCACGCTCATCCTGACCTGCGACGTGATCGAACCGTCCGACGGCAAGGGCTACGAGCGCGATCCTCGCTCCCTGGCGCGCCGCGCCGAAGCCTACCTGAAGTCCTCGGGCCTGGGCGACACCGCCTACTTCGGTCCCGAACCCGAATTCTTCGTCTTCGACAGCGTCAAGTGGGGCCAGGACGCCTCCGGCAGCTTCGTCAAGGTCAACGCCGAGGAAGCTCCCTGGTCCAGCGGCCTGGACTTCGAAGGCGGCAACCTGGGCCACCGTCCCAAGCTCAAGGGCGGCTACTTCCCCGTTCCCCCGGTCGATTCCTTCCAGGACCTGCGCTCGGAAATGTGCTTGGTGCTCGAAGCCATGGGCATCCCGGTCGAAGTGCACCACCACGAAGTGGCCTCGCCCGGCCAGCTGGAAATCGGCACCAAGTTCAGCACGCTGGTCAAGCGCGCCGACTGGAACCAGGCCATGAAGTACGTCATCCATAACGTGGCGCACGCCTACGGCAAGACCGCCACGTTCATGCCCAAGCCCATCGTCGGCGACAACGGCTCCGGCATGCACGTGCACCAGTCGATCTGGAAGGACGGCGAGAACCTGTTCGCTGGCAACGGCTACGCCGGCCTGTCCGAGTTCGCCCTGTACTACATCGGCGGCATCATCAAGCACGCCCGCGCCCTGAACGCCATCACCAACCCGACGACCAACTCGTACAAGCGTCTGGTGCCGCACTTCGAAGCGCCGGTCAAGCTGGCGTACTCGTCGCGCAACCGCTCGGCCTCGATCCGCATCCCGCACGTGCCCAGCCCCAAGGCCCGCCGCATCGAAGCCCGCTTCCCCGATCCCATGGCCAACCCCTATCTGGCCTTCTCGGCCCTGATGATGGCCGGCCTGGACGGCGTGCAGAACAAGATCCACCCGGGCGATCCGGCCACCAAGAACCTGTACGACCTGCCCGCGGAAGAAGATGCTCAGATCCCGACCGTGTGCTCGTCGCTTGAACAGGCCCTGGAAGCGCTGGACAAGGACCGCGAGTTCCTGACCCGCGGCGGCGTGTTCACCAACAGCATGATCGATGCCTACATCGCGCTCAAGGAAGCCGATGTGCAGCGCCTGCGCATGGTGACTCACCCCATCGAGTTCGACATGTACTACAGCCTGTAATCCGCTTCACGCGGCGGCCTGGTATTTTCGAATATGAATACGGATGCCTTCGACCTGCTAGCGACGTCCGTATTCCTTCTGGACGCCCAGGGTCATATCGAATATGCCAATGCCGCCGCCGAAGACCTGTTCGGCCGATCCCGCAAGCAATTGCGGGGTCTGCCGGCCGATCGCCTCTACGACGATCCGGCATCGCTGCACACCTCCATAGAACACGCCGCCGCCGGCATCTTCGCCGACGCGCGCCAGCTCTCGTCCCTGCGGCGAGGGCATGAATCGATCGAGGTCTCCGTCACCACGGTGGCGCTGTCGGGCCAGTCCTGGCCGGTCCTCATCGAAACCCGCGAGATCGAACAGCGCACGGTGGCCGACCGCGGCCAGCGCCTGGTCGAAGAAATCGAATCCCAGCGCGAGCTGCTGCGCAACCTGGCCCACGAGGTGAAGAACCCCTTGGGCGGGCTGCGCGGCGCGGCGCAACTGCTGGAGGCCGAGCTGCCCAGCCCGGCCCTGGCCGAATACACGCAAGTCATCATTTCCGAAGCGGATCGCCTGCAGGTCCTGGTCGACCGCTTGAGCGGCCCCAAGCGCCTGCCGCTGGATGCCAAGCCGGTAAACATCCACGAGATCTGCGAGCGCGTCTGCGCCCTGATCCAGGCCGAGTTCCGCGAACGCGTGGCCCTGCAGCGCGACTACGACGCGTCGGCGCCGGACCTGCAGGGCGACGCGGCGCGCCTGATGCAGGCGGTGCTGAACGTGGCGCGCAACGCCGCTCAGGAGCTGGTGCTGCAAAAAGACGAAGACGGCGCGCCGCCGCCGCAGATCATCCTGCGCACCCGCGTCGCGCGCCAGGTCGTGCTGGCGCATCGGCGCCATCGCCTGGCGATGGTGCTGTCCATCATCGACAACGGCCCGGGTGTGCCCGAGCATATTCGCGAGCGCATCTTCCACCCGCTGGTCACCGCCCGGCCCGGCGGCACCGGCCTGGGCCTGAGCCTGGCCCAGGACTTCGTGCGGCAGCACGGCGGGCTGATCGAATTCGAATCGCGCCCGCGCCACACCGAATTCCGCCTGATTCTCCCCATGGAGCAAACGCACTGATGTGTACCCTCACGCCCGCCAGGTTCGCTGCTTCTCGAGGGAGCCACGGCTCGCTTCGGGCGCCGTCGCGGAGGCCTGCATGAAACCGGTCTGGATAGTCGACGACGATCAGTCCATACGCTGGGTGCTGGAAAAGGCCCTGGCGCGGGCGGGCATGGCCACGCGCAGCTTCTACCAGGCCGTCGACGTGATCGAAGCCCTGGGCCGCGACACGCCCGCGGTGCTGGTGTCCGACATCCGCATGCCCGGCGGCAACGGCCTGGACCTGCTGCGCCAGATCAAGGAGCGCCATCCCGCCTTGCCGGTGATCGTCATGACGGCCTACGCCGATCTGGACAGCACCGTGGCGGCCTTCCAGGGCGGCGCCTTCGACTACCTGGCCAAGCCCTTCGACATCAACGAAGCGGTGGCGCTGATCCAGCGCGCCGTGAAAGAGGCCGCGCCGCAGGACGAGCTCGAGGCCGAGAGCGGCTTGCTGGACGGCGAGCGGATGATGACGCAGTCGTCCTCGCCGGCGATGCAGGAAGTGTTCCGCGCCATCGGGCGCCTGGCCCAGTCCAAGGTCTCGGTGCTCATCACCGGCGACTCGGGCACCGGCAAGGAACTCGTGGCCCGCGCGCTGCACAGCCACGGTTCGCGCGCCAACGGCCCCTTCGTCGCGCTCAACGCCGCCGCCATTCCGCGCGACCTGCTCGAGGCCGAACTCTTCGGCCATGAGCGCGGCGCCTTCACCGGCGCCAACACGCTGCGCCGCGGCCGCTTCGAAGAAGCGAACGGCGGCACGCTGTTCCTGGACGAAATCGGCGACATGCCCATCGAGCTGCAGACGCGCCTGCTGCGCGTGCTGGCCGAAGGCAGCTTCTACCGCGTCGGCGGTTCGCAGCCGGTGCGCGTGGACGTGCGCATCGTCGCGGCCACCCACCAGCCGCTAGAACAGCGCGTCGAACAGGGCCTCTTTCGCGAAGACCTGTTTCACCGCCTGAACGTGATCCGCCTGCGCCTGCCGCCGCTGCGCGAGCGCATCGAAGACATCCCCGCGCTGGCCAATCACTTCCTGGCCAGCAGCGCCCGCGCGCTGGGCGTGCCGGTCAAGCGCCTGACGCCCGCCGCCATCGCCGTGCTCACGCGCTTCGACTTCCCGGGCAACGTGCGCCAGCTGGAAAACTTCTGCCACTGGCTCACCGTCATGGCCCCGGGCCAGACCATAGACCGCAGCGACCTGCCGCCGGAAATCCGCGCGATGGAGCAGGGCGTGCCGGCAGCAAGCACGTTCGCCAGGCCTGCCTCGGCGCCGCCAGCCCGCACGGCTGCGCCGCAGTTCGACACCGCCACGGCCGACTCCTGGGAAGAAGGCCTGATGCACGACGCGCAGCGCCGCCTCGAGCGCGGCGAGCCCGCCATCATGGCCACGCTCACGCGCCAGTTCGAAAAGATCCTGCTGCAAAGCGCCCTGGACGCCAGCCGCGGCCGCCGCGTCGAAGCCGCCTCACGGCTAGGCATAGGCCGCAACACCATAACGCGCAAGCTGCGCGAACTCGGAATCGAGGACGAATAAGCCGCGATCGCCCGAGCCGCGGACTTGCGTTTGAATTATTCGTCGGCGTTCCTGCCGCGCGCCGCTCGCTCGGGCAGCGGCAGGATGCGAGGAATCAGGTTTTCGGATTTGAATATCCAATGAGCCAGGGCTCCCAGCACATGCAGGCCGACCAGTATGGCCAGGGTATAGGCCGTCAGCGCATGCAGTTGCCCCAGCCAGTAGGACAATTCGCGGCTCCTGGGCATCAGCATCGGCAGCGAGAAAAGGCCGAAGCAACTGACCGGATGCCCGGCGGCGTTGGTCTTGAACCACCCGAGCAGCGGAATGGCGAGCATCAGCGCATATAGCAAATAGTGCGTGGCTTTTTCGGCCGTATAGGCCGGCGTGCCGGCCGCGTTGACCGAGCAGGGCAGCCGGCGCCGCACTCGCATCCGGTTGAGCAGGCGGATCGCCGCCAGCCCGAGAATGAGAACGCCGAGCGACCTGTGCAGCGCGAGCAGTTCTTCCTGGTCTTCGAGCATCCAGCCGATGGCGAAATTGCCGATCAGCGCGAGAGCCAGCAACCAATGCAGCAGGCTGACCGAAAACGGATAGCGGGACGTTTGCTTCATGCGACGAGACTTCCTTTTGAACGCCTGTCCTGGCTGCTCAGCTCAGGAGATTGTGATAATGGTTCCGCGTGCTGATGATCCGGCGCAATCCGCGCTTGGCGGCGGCCATGTCGTTGGCCTCGATCGCGCGGTCGACCTCGGCCAGTTCCTGCCCGAGTGCCTTCATGCCCTCGTTGTAGGTGGCTTGATCGTCGCTATAGCGTTGCTGGCTGGCCTGCCTGGCGTCGCTCTCTAGTCTGCTCACATAGCTGCTCAGCTGCGGCATCGTGGTGCTCGCCATCGCGCCTTTCATGGCTTGATTCATGTCGCGCATCAAGGTTCTGATTTCCCCTGCGTGAGTCAGCGGCGCGGCGGCGAGCAGACAGAAGCACGCGATCGTGCGCATACGGGATAGCAGAGGAAATTTGGCCATTCGAGACTGTCCGATAGAGTTACTCAACGCCGCCAGTTTAGGGACCGCACATTAACGAAATCTTAAGAACCGGCAATGTTCCGGAGGTCCTTGATATGCGTCGGATCGAACGGTTATCGTTGCGGCGACAATGCTCTTTTTGGAACCGAAGCGATGCGTGTGTTACTCGTCGAAGACGATAGACTGATCGGCAGCGGAGTCGAGGACGGGTTGGCCGAGGCGGGCATGGCGGTCGACTGGGCCTACGACGGCAAGCAGGCGCAACTGGCGATGACAACCACGCCGTACGATCTGGTCATACTCGATCTCGGTTTGCCACATATCTCGGGCACCGAACTGCTCGACTGGATACGCAAGCGCAACGACCATACGCCGGTGCTTGTCATGACCGCGCGCGACGCCGTTGCCGATAGAGTGAGCGGCTTGAGCGCCGGAGCGGACGATTATGTCGGCAAGCCGTTCGATCTGACCGAGCTGATCGCGCGCTGCCGCGCGCTTGTGCGGCGCTCGCAAGGCCGCGGCACCGACACGATCGAGTACGACGGCCTGATCGTCGACCCCGATCGTCTTGCTGTCATGCGCGGTAACGAGCGCATCGGACTCACCGCGCGCGAGTGCGCGCTGCTGGTCGAACTGCTGGGAAGCCAGGGCCGCCCGCTTTCCCGCGCACGTCTTCAGGACAGCCTCTATGGCTGGAACGAAGAGATCGAAAGCAATGCGATCGAAGTCCATGTCTCGAATCTGCGCAAGAAACTGGGTTCGAGGCTGATCCGCACCATCCGCGGCATTGGTTACGTCATCGAAGCACCCGCGCCATGAGATCGATCAGGCAGCGGCTCACTTTGATCGTGCTGTCCGGCGTCCTGGCGATCTGGCTGTACTCGCTCTATTCGAGCTATCACCAGGCGCTGCACGAAGCCGAGGAATGGGACAACGCGCGCGTCGAGCAAGTCGCTCGCGCGCTGCTCGTGCTGGACCTCAACGATTTGGCGGTCTTCGCGAAAGCGAGTCTTCCTCCAAG
>Ga0209455_1000820_pt1 | contig 16895 bp, 17 predicted proteins | sample AraplaCol_mCL_r2_FD_184275 | JGI IMG/M metagenome (GOLD analysis project Ga0209455, IMG submission 184275) | Arabidopsis root microbial communities from North Carolina, USA - plate scrape CL_Col_mCL_r2 (SPAdes) (version 2) | ecosystem: Host-associated > Plants > Roots > Endosphere | place: USA...
GGGTCGGCATTGGACCCGCTCCCGTCCTTGCCTGGATCCTCGGCCGCATTCTTGCCCGTGGACTTGAACTTGAGCCCGGCGGGCTGCTCGCCGCGTATGCGCGCCGCCAGGCTGGCCGCGCCCAGCGCGCTGGGCACGCCGAACGCCAGCACGCCGCGATTGAGCTGCTCGCCGATCACCGGCGCCGCCTCTACCCTGCCGTTGATGATCAGCACCAGCCGCTTGCCCTTGCTCTTGGCGCTGACCTCGGCGAGCTTGGCCGCGCCTTCCTTGGTAAAGCGCACCCCGATGAAGTGCCTGCCCTGCTTGTCGACCAGATCGTTGGCCTGACTGACGTCGTCGCCCTTGAGCACGGGCTCGCGCTGCAGATAAAGGCGTGTTCCGTCGATCATTTTCACGGCCGTCAGGTTCGGCGCCGAATGCGTCTCGCCGATGAAGAAAGTCGCGGGGCTGTGCGTGGCCGGCGTCAGCTTGGGCGCTGTCGAGGGGGCCTGGCTGCCCGGCGAGCCCGGCTCGGCGCCCGGCTCGGATTGATCGGGCGCTTGGGCCGCCGATTCTGCTGAAGACTCGGGATTGGGAGGCGCGACCTGGCAACCCGCGAGCGCCACCGTCAGGGCGCCCAGCAGAGGAGCGAACGAGCGTAATTTCAAAAACATGGCGCGTTCCGAAGATCGTTGTGATGAATCGATGGAGTTTACCGGCTCGGCGGCATCGACGTCAGGCCCATGCGGACCCAGTTTGTAAAGCTGCGCAACGGCAGTTTGCAGGAAGGTTTTATACTGGGGCCTGAGTTTTTCACGCAGGGGTACTCGCCGACGGTTCGATCCGGCGGCGTGTTGAGACAGTCCCTTCGCACCAGTACGGATAATGCCGATGCTGGGAGCGTATTCCATCCACTCGGCGCACCGCACACCACAGGCGCGCAGCAGGCCGGAATCCATCCCCGCTCGGCTCCATAACGCAGCAACACGTCCCGCAAGGCGTGCCACCCTTGGAGCCCTCATGAACGCCAATCCCAAATTCCTGGCCGCCACCGCCGAAGTCGACGCCGCCGCCGTCGCGCCGCTGCCCATGTCGCGCAAGGTGTACGAGACCGGCTCGCGCCCCGACATCCGCGTGCCCTTCCGCGAGATCGAGCAGGCCGACACGCCCACCATGTTCGGCGGCGAGAAGAACCCGCCGCTCACCGTCTACGACTGCAGCGGCCCCTACTCCGACCCGACCGTGCAGATCGACATCCGCCGCGGCCTGCCCGAGCTGCGCCGCGCGTGGATCGAGGAGCGCGACGACACCGAACTGCTGAGCGGCCCCACCAGCGACTACGGCAAAGAGCGCCTGGCCGACCCCAAGCTCACCGCCATGCGCTTCGACCTGCAGCGCCCGCCGCGCCGCGCCAAGCCCGGCGCCAACGTCTCGCAGATGCACTACGCGCGCCGCGGCATCGTCACGCCGGAAATGGAATTCGTCGCGATCCGCGAGAACCTGCGCCGCGAGCAGTACATCGAAAGCCTGCGCGCCCTCGGCCCGGACGGCGAGAAGATGGCCAAGCGCCTGCTGCGCCAGCATCCCGGCCAGTCGTTCGGCGCGTCGCTGCCCAACGCGATCACGCCCGAATTCGTGCGCGATGAAATCGCCCGCGGCCGCGCCATCATCCCCGCCAACATCAACCACCCGGAAATCGAGCCGATGGCCATCGGCCGCAATTTCCTGGTCAAGATCAACGCCAACATCGGCAACTCGGCCGTGAGCTCGGGCATCGCCGAAGAAGTCGAAAAGATGACGTGGGCCATCCGCTGGGGCGGCGACACGGTGATGGATCTTTCCACCGGCAAGCACATCCACGAAACGCGCGAGTGGATCATCCGCAACTCGCCCGTGCCCATCGGCACCGTGCCCATCTATCAAGCGCTGGAGAAGGTCGACGGCAAGGCCGAAGAGCTGACCTGGGAAATCTTCCGCGACACGCTGATCGAGCAGGCCGAGCAGGGCGTGGACTACTTCACCATCCATGCCGGCGTGCGCCTGCCCTTCATTCCCATGACGGCCGACCGCATGACGGGCATCGTCTCGCGCGGCGGCTCGATCATGGCCAAGTGGTGCCTGGCGCATCACAAGGAAAGCTTCCTGTACGAGCGCTTCGAGGACATCTGCGAGATCATGAAGGCCTACGACGTGAGCTTCTCGCTGGGCGACGGACTGCGTCCGGGCTCGAGCTACGACGCCAACGACGAAGCGCAATTCGCCGAGCTCAAGACGCTGGGCGAACTGACGCAGATCGCGTGGAAGCATGACGTGCAGGTCATGATCGAAGGCCCGGGCCACGTGCCCATGCAGATGATCAAAGAGAACATGGAGCTGCAGCTCGAGCACTGCAACGAGGCGCCCTTCTACACGCTCGGGCCGCTGACCACCGACATCGCCCCGGGCTACGACCACATCACGTCCGGCATCGGCGCGGCGCTGATCGGCTGGTACGGCACGGCCATGCTGTGCTATGTCACGCCCAAGGAACACCTGGGCCTGCCCAACAAGAAGGACGTGAAGGACGGCATCATCACCTACAAGATCGCGGCGCACGCGGCCGACCTCGCCAAGGGCCACCCGGGCGCGGCGATCCGCGACAACGCGCTGTCCAAGGCGCGCTTCGAGTTCCGCTGGGACGACCAGTTCAACCTGGGCCTGGACCCGGACACCGCCAAGGACTTCCACGACGAGACCCTGCCCAAGGACTCGATGAAGGTGGCGCACTTCTGCTCGATGTGCGGCCCGCACTTCTGCTCGATGAAGATCACGCAGGACGTGCGCGATTACGCGGCCACCCTGGGCGTGGCCGAGAAGGACGCCTTGAGCAAAGGCATGGAAGAGAAGGCGATCGAGTTCGTGAAGAAGGGCTCGGAGATCTATCACCAGGCGTGATCTATGCCTGCGCGTAATCGCCCGCCAGCGCCGCTGGCGCGCATTCGCGCATCAGATCGATGAACCGGCGCAGGCGCGCCGGCAAAAAGCGCGCCTGCGGATAGATCAGATAGACCGGCAGCGCCGCCACGTCCCACTGGGGCGCCAGGTGCATCAACCTGCCCGCGGCCAGGTCGTCGGCGACCAGCCACGACGAGATCACGGCCGCTCCCAGTCCCTCCATCGCGGCGTTGCGCAAAGCGAAGACATTGTCCACGTACAGGCGCGGCTGGATGTCCAGGGCCTGGACCTCGCCCGCATGGCAATGCGTCAGCTGCACGCCGCTGCGGTAGAAAGTGCGCAGCGACAGCCAGGGCAGGCGCGCCAGGTCCGCGGCGTCTCGAGGAATGGGCCCGCCTCCCAGCAGGGCCGGCGAGGCCACCACCGAGCGCGACACCTCGCCCAGGGGCAGAGCCACCATGGACGAGTCCGGCACCGTGCCGACGCGTATCGCGCAATCCACGCCTTCCGCGATGAAATCCGGCTGGCGATCGTGCAGCAGCCATTCCACCCGCACCTTGGGGTAGCGCCGCAGATAGGTCGCCAACGGCCCGATCAACTGCTGCTGCCCGAAGGCATGCGGCGCCACGACCCGCAGCAGGCCGACCGGCTCTTCGCTATCGCCGCGCACGTCGCTCTCGAACACCTGCCAGGTCGAGATCAGCTCCTTGGCTCGCTCGTAGCAGCGCCTGCCGTCTTCGGTGAGCTTCATGGCATGGGTCGAACGCTGCAGCAGGCGCACCCCCAGCGAGCGTTCCAGCGTCTGCAGCCGGCGGCTGATCGTGGGCTGCGTGCTGCCGAGCTGGTCGGCCGCCGCCGACAGGCTGCCCGCCTCGACGATGCGCACGAAGGTCTCGATGAGCTGCATGCGGTCGGCGCCGCCGGCCAGGTTCAAGGCATCATTTGTCATACGCGGATCGTATAAGCAATCTGCGTTTCATGCCTCTACAAAATCGCGCTGCTCTACCGGACAATGCACCATCTTCTGGATATTTGATGGTTTTCAAGGAGTTTTTCATGTCCACTGCGTCAAATTTACATGCGCATGACGCATCACAACCTGATATTTCCCGCGGCATGGTGCTGCTGCTGGCGCTGGGCGCCGGCCTGAGCGTGGCGTCTATTTACTACAGCCAACCCCTCCTGGGCATCCTCGGCGCGGATCTGCACGCCGGCGACCAGGCCCTGGGCTGGATTCCCACGCTGACCCAGCTGGGCTACGCCTTCGGCACCCTGCTCCTGGCCCCGCTGGGCGACCGCCACGACCGCCGGCGCGTCATCCTGGTCAAGGCGCTGCTGCTGGCCGCCGCGCTGCTCGCCTCCAGCCTGGCGCCCTCGCTCCCCCTGATGCTGGCCGCCAGCTTCGCCCTCGGCCTGGTCGCCACCGTCGCGCAGGACATAGTGCCCGCCGCCGCCACGCTGGCGCCCCCGGCGCGGCGCGGGCACATCGTCGGCAGCGTCATGACCGGGCTGCTGCTGGGCATCCTGCTGTCGCGCGTGGCCAGCGGCTTCATCGCCGAATACCTGGGCTGGCGCGTCATGTTCGGCCTCGCCGCCGTCGCCGTCCTGGCCTTGGCCGCGGCCATGTGGCGCAAGCTGCCGCACTTCACGGCCACCGCGCAGATGTCCTACGGCCGGCTGCTGGCTTCACTGTTCACGCTCTGGAAGCAATATCCGGCGCTGCGCCGGGCCACCCTGGCCCAGGCCCTGCTCTGCGTGGCATTCAGCGCCTTCTGGTCCACCCTGGCCGTCATGTTGCACGACGCCCCCTTCCACCTGGGCGCAAGCGTTGCCGGCGCCTTCGGCCTGGCGGGCGCCGCGGGGGCGCTGGCAGCTCCCCTGGCCGGCCGCGTCGCCGACCGCCGCGGCCCCGAGCCCGTCACCCGGCTGGGCGCCGGCCTGACGCTCCTGGCCTTCGTCGGCCTGTTCCTGGGCAGCGGGCTCCAACCCCACGCCGCCTTGTGGGCGCTGGGCATCGGCGCCGTCGTCTTCGACCTGGGCATACAGAGCGCGCTGATTTCGCACCAGGCCATCGTCTTCGGCCTGGATCACGCCTCCCGCAGCCGGCTCAATGCCGTGCTGCTCACCGGCATGTTCATCGGCATGTCGCTGGGTTCGGCGCTGGGCAACGCAGCGCTGGCGCACTGGCACTGGCAGGGCGTCACCCTGCTCGCCGCCGTCGCCGCCCTGGGCTCGCTGGCGCTGCGCCTGCGGCGCCCGGCGGCTTGCCGGCTCGCGCCGGCCGGGCAGTAAAGCCTTCATCGCGGCCGCGCTTTGGCGCGGCCGCGATGAGAAATTTCTTCAAGCAAGAAGCTATCGATGCCCGCAGGCCGGGCACGCGGCATCGCGCCGGAACTTGACGGTGTGCCACTGCATCGTCAGCGCGTCGAGCTGCAGCAAACGCCCCACCAGCGGCTCACCCAGGCCCATCAGCACCTTCATCGCCTCGGCCGCCTGCATGCTGCCGATGATGCCGACCAGCGGCGCGAAGACGCCCGTGGTCGCGCAGGTGCGCTCGTCGGCATCGTCGGCCTCCTCGGGAAACAGGCAGTGATAGCAGGGCGCGTCGTCCGCGCGCAGGTCGTAGACGCTGATCTGGCCGTCGAAGCCGATCGCCGCGCCGGACACCAGCGGCTTGCGATGATGCACGCAGGCGCGGTTGATGGCGTGGCGAGTGGTGAAATTGTCGGAGCAATCGAGCACGACGTCGGCCGCGGCGACCGCCTCGTCCAGGGCACCGCCCAGCAGACGCGTGACGCGGGCATCGACCCGGATCTCGGGGTTGAACGCAGCCAGCATGTCGCGGCCCGACTCGGCCTTGGGCCGGCCCAGGCTGGCTGTGGTGTGCAGGATCTGGCGCTGGAGATTGCTGAGCTCGACCTTGTCGTCGTCGGCCAGGGTGATGCGGCCCAGGCCGGAGGTGGCGAGATACAGGGCCGCAGGCGACCCCAGGCCGCCCGCGCCGATGACCAATGCATGCGCGGCGAGCAGTTTTTCCTGCCCTTCGATGCCCAGCTCGTCGAGCAGGATATGGCGGGCATAGCGCAGCAGCTGCTGGTCGTTCATAAAGCGTCCGAAACCTAAAGTGGCCGGCGTCAAGCCCTGCGTGCGAATCACGCAAGACACGAAACCATATATGGACAGCAGGTTAGCGCTTTGGAGGGCACTTTGCAGAAATCGGCGGCGGCGAAAACTCCATCATGCAAGGCTCATAACTCGTCCCTTACGCCAAGTGCCCGGCTTCCTCGAAACCGAGTCTCGGGTTGCGTGGAAAAAGCGACGCCGGATCGCCGTAGCCGAGGCTACAAATGAAGTTCGACTGAATACGCGTGCCGGCGAAGAAGGTGCGATCGACACCGGCGTTATCGAACCCGGACATCGGCCCACAATCGAGCCCCAACGCGCGCGCCGCGATGATGAGATAAGCGCCCTGGAGACTGCCGTTGCGCATGGCGGTTATCTCGGACATTCCTGGAGCAGCGAAAGCCTTCTGCATCATCTGCGCATTGTGGGGCAGGAGCGTCGGCAATTGACCGGCAAAATCCAGATCGTTGCCGACAATGACAGTGAGAGGAGCTTGCAGGATCTTGGGGCGGTTCTTTTCGAAGGCCAGCTCCGCGAGCTTGGCCTTGCCTTGCGCACTGCGAACCCAGACGAATCTAGCCGGGCTGGAGTTGGCCGAAGTCGGCCCCCACTTCAGGAGTTCGTAGAGGGGTCGCGGACCAGACTTTCCTCGATGGGCGTGTCGGTCCATCCTTGGCAGGTCCGGGCGGACCGAAAGATCTGGTCGAGCGCATCGGTCGATATCGCATTTTTCATCTTTGCATTCCCGATCTAAGCATTTTTTGCGTCTGGCTCAGGCGACGAAGCGAACCACGCCGCCATCCACGCGCAGCGCCGCGCCGCTGGTTGCGCTAGCCTGTTCCGAGCACACGTAGACGATCATGTTGGCAACCTCGTCGGTGGTCGCAAAGCGCTGGATGAGCGTGGTCGGACGCATCGCCTTCAGGAAACCCTGTTCGGCTTGCTCTTGCGTGATTCCGTCGGCCTCGGCCTGCTTGGCCATGAAGTCGCCCAGGATCTCGGATCGGGTAGGTCCGGGCAAAACGGCATTGACGGTGACACCGGTGCCTGCGGCCGCCTCGGCGAGACCGCGCGAGACCGCGAGTTGCGCGGTCTTGCTCATGCCGTAGTCAATCATCTCTTTGGGGATATTGACCGCGGACTCGCTACTCACGAACACGACCCGGCCCCAGCCCTTCTTCACCATGCGCGGCAGGTAGTGGCGCGTCAGGCGCACACCGCTCATCACGTTCAACTGGAATAGATTGAGCCAGTCCTCGTCGGGGATTTTCGCGATGTCCTCGACGCCGTTGTAGTCGCGGATGTAGGCCGTGCCCACGTTGTTCACGAGGATATCGGCGTCCGGCACCTGCGCGATCAAGGCCTCGACACCTTCCGCAGTGGCCAGGTCGGCGGCAACGCCAACGATGTCGCTTCCGGGAAAGGCCTGTCGCATTTGTTGCACGGCCTCGTCGACCCGTGCTTTTTTCCGCCCGCTGATGACAACCGATGCCCCGGCCCGCGCCAGACCTTCGGCGGTGGCGCGGCCGATTCCTGCCGTTGACCCGGTAACGATCGCTTTGCGGCCCTTGAGTTCGATATGCATGAAATTTTTCTCCGATAGCGCGTGGCCAGGCCGCCTTATGCGGGCTTGACGAGATCCTGGAAGATGAGTTGAGTCCAGGCATGCCCCCGAGCCTGGATGAGCGCGCCCCCTTCGTTGAGCTTGCCGAGCCCGATCGGCGCGAAGCCGAGTCGTTCGGCCAGGGACGCCGCCGGCTCCACGGCGCTGTCGTCATCGCTCGACAGAAACACGACCCGGCGTCCGCCCTCGACCTTCGGGTCGGCGGCCAGCGTGCCAGCGGGCAGATGGTTGAACCCCTTTACGAACCCGGCACCGGCGAACGCCTTGGCGATGACGGCCGAAGACGGCAGGCCGCCCAAGTCTGCGACGGGAACGCCGAACGCATTCGTCGCATCGATGACGGTCTTGCCCTTCCAGCTCGGCAAGGCCTTCGCGACCGCTTGGTGCTCCCAGAACGGAACCGCAAGAATGATGATGTCGGCCTCGACAGCCTCATCCAGCGTCTTGGGGACGACCGTGGGTCCGATCGCCCGCGCCTGCGGAACCAGCGTCTCGGGTGCGCGCCGGCTGGCGACGGCCACCTCTATGTTCTTGCGGGCGAAGGCGCGAGCCAAGGCTTGGCCGACGTGACCGAACCCAATAATCGAATAGTTCATAACATTTCTCCCGTTCAAAGTTTGCTTGGGAAAAATGATAATTGAACTAAAAATAGATGATAATCCCGCAAATTACGATAAAACTTATTCCATAATGAGATTAATAACGCAATCCCCTGGCCAGTACCGATCGAGACATGGGCCGTGATGCAACGCATCGGAACACTCAAATAGCGGAGGCGGGAGCCACGAGATGGATCAATTCCATGAACTGAACGCCTTCATTGCCGTGGTGGAGGCCGGCGGTTTTTCCGCGGCAGCGCGCAAAAGAGGAGAGTCGCAGTCCACCATCAGCAAGGCCGTGAACTCACTGGAAAAGCGCCTCGGCGTGATGCTGCTCCAGCGAAGCACGCGCAGCGTGACCCTGACGGACCAGGGACAGAAATACTACGAACGGACCAAGCCGCTAGTTGACGAGATCGAGGTGGCCGACAACGAACTGACCTGCAGCACGCTGAACGTCTCGGGTCTTGTCAGGATCGCCGCCCCCTCAACATTTGGTCGCCTGCATGTATTGCCACTCATTCCCGAGCTGCTGTCACATCACCCGGGCCTTCGGGTTGACCTGGTACTGTCCGATACCATGCGGGATATGGTGGAGGATCGGATTGACGTGGCGATACGCTTGAGCACGGTCAATGATCCCAATTCGGTCGTCCGGTGCGTGGCTGGCACCGCTCTGGTCTGCGCCGGTTCCCGCAACTACTTCGCGCAGCGCGGCATCCCCAAGACGCCCGCCGAGCTCGCCGATCACAACTGCTTGATCTACAGCGACATGACGGAGTGGTCATTCCTCGGGCCTGAAGGTCGCTTGAGCGTGCCGGTTCACGGCAATCTTTCATCCAACAGTGTCGAAACCATCCTGGCTGGCGTAAAAGCCGGCGTGGGCATTGGTATGTTCCATCGGGCTTCGCTTGTCGAAGAACTGCGGCATTCGGATGTGATCACAGTTCTCGACAAATTCTTGGACGAACCAAGAGACGTCAGCCTCATCTGGCCCAAACGCCGATTCGTACCCGCGCGCGTACGGTACGTGACCGACTTTTTTGCAACGACGCTGCCGCTGCACATCTAGGGCATCGTGAAATAATCTATGGCCAGCCCGGTTTTTCCAAGCTGGGGCGTGCTGACGCAGATTGGGTTTGTTGCCCGGCCGTTGAGCCGTTTATGTCTTCACGTATCTCGCGTCGCAAAACCGGGAAGTGACTTGCCCAAATGGCGTCGCCCTGGCAGGTCCTTGGCCTGGCGCCCCAGTTCCTGCACTGCCGGCTACCCAATGTGCGCCCGCGCAGGCAGGCGTGTTGCCCAGCAGCGTGACGCGGCTCATGTCGGTCTCCCGGAAAGACGAATCCCCACTCAGCGTACCGCTTCGTGGGGATCGGGCCGACCGTCTAATTAAGGCCCAGTCGCTGACTGAGCCTCTTGGACGATTACTTGGCAGGTTGCGTCGACGGAGGCACCAGCACCGGCGCCGATTCGGGCACGACGCCGGTGGGCGTGATCTTCATCCGCTGCGCGCCCTTGGTGTCGACGGGTTTGGCGGCGGCAGCGGCGCTGCTGACCTCCGTTTCTTTCTTGCTCGAGGACAGCATGCCCGGATTGACAGGCTTGCCGGCCAGCAGGTTCTCGGCCTGCTGCAGCTGGAAGTCGTCCTTGCTGCCGAATTCGAAGATCTTGGTGGCGGGCAGCAGGTCCTTGGCCGACTCGTCGCCCTTGATCTCGTTCACGGTCTGCGTATTGCTCAGGTGATGCTGCAGATCGGCCTCGCGCGGCAGGCGGAACAGATCGCCCTGCGCGGTGTCGGACACGACGTAGTCGGGCGTGATGCCGATGTTCTGGATGGAGCGGTCCTTGGGCGTGTAGTAGCGCGAGGTGGTGAGCTTGATGGCCGTGTCTTGCGACAGCGGCAGGATGACCTGCACCGAACCCTTGCCGAAGCTGCGGTTGCCCATGAGCCTAGCGCGCTTGTAGTCCTGCAGCGCGCCGGCCACGATTTCGGAGGCCGAGGCCGAACCGATGTTGATCAGCACCACCATGGGCACCGTCTTGGCCCAGCCGGGCACCTCGTCCAGATAGCTGCCTTCGCCGCGGGCGTATTCGCTGGGCACGGCCAGGTACTTGTGGCTGGCGTCGGGCGCGCGGCCCTTGGTGGACACGATCAGCGAATCGGCCGGCAGGAAGGCTCCGGCCGTGGCGATGGCGCTGGTCAAGAGGCCGCCCGGATCGTTGCGCAGATCCAGGATCAGGCCCTTGGGCGCACCCTTGGCGCCGAGTTCCTTCAGGTTCTTGATCAGGTCGGAGCCGGTGCGTTCCTGGAACTGGGCGATGCGCACATAGGCCACGCCGCCGGGCAGCATCTTGGTGCGCACGCTCTTGACCTTGATGATCTCGCGCACGATCTTGACGACGATGGGCTGCGGCTGGTCGGCGCGCATGATGGTCAGCGTGATCGGCGTATTGGGCGCGCCGCGCATGAGCTTGACCGCGTCGTTCAGCGACATGCCCTTGGTGGGCTTGTTGTCGATCTTGGTGATGAGGTCGCCCGCCAGGATGCCCGCGCGCGCGGCCGGCGTGCCCTCGATGGGCGAGATCACCTTGACGAAACCGTTGTCGGCGCCGACTTCGATGCCCAGGCCGCCGAATTCGCCCTGGGTGGTGCTCTGCATGTCGCGGTAGTCGTCGGCATCCAGGTAGGCCGAATGCGGATCGAGGTTGTTCACCATGCCCGCGATGGCGTTGTCGATGAGCTTCTTGTCGCTGACCGGCTCGACGTAGTTGTCTTTGATGGCGGCGAATACGCTGCTGAGCTGGCGCAACTCGTCGAGCGGCAGCGGCGAGGTGGCCTTTTGCGCAAAAGCGGTAATGCCGACGCTGAACAGAATGCCGGCTACCACCCCTGTTGCGACCAGCCCGGCGCCACCCCATTTGCGGCGCGCGGGTTCAATGCGGGAATCTTGACCGGGAGATGCTTCGTTGCGCTTGCTGGTGCTCATGCACACTTCCTGAGTTGGGGCCCGAGGCCTACTGGGCCAGCCACTGCGCCGGGTCGACCGGCCTGCCTTGGTAGCGAATTTCGAAGTATAGGCCCGATTCCACCTGCCCGCCCGTGGCCCCCACCGTGGCGATCACGTCACCAGCTGCAACCGGATCGCCCACGTGCTTGAGCAGGCTCTGGTTGTAGCCGTAGACCGTCATGTAGTGCTGGCCGTTGTCGACGATCATGAGGTTGCCGAAGCCGCGCAGCCAGTCGGCGTAGACCACCACGCCGGCGGCCACCGACTTGACCGGCGTGCCCGCGGGCGCGCGCAGCACGATGCCGCGCCACACGCCGCCGTCGGGCCGGCCCAGGCCGAAGCGGCCCTGGGGCACGCCGCCGGCCACCGGCATCATCAGGCCGTGCTTGAGGCCCGAGCCGGAGACGTGAGGGCCGTGAACGGGCGACTCGGTGTCCTCCTGGCTGCTCTGCTGGGCGACGACGGCGGGCTGCCGGGGCGGCGGCGCTTCAGCGGCCTGCCGCGGTTGAGTCTGGGCCTGCTGCAGCAACGAAGGCGGCGTCAGGCGCGGCGTGTCGGATTCGGTCAAACGCGGTTGCAAACCGCCAGAATTTTCCCGGGCGGCGTTGTTGTTCGCGTTGGCAGCGGCCGCCGCGCGGCGCGCCTGCTCGGCGGCCAACTGCGCCTGCCGGGCTTCCTGCGCCTTGCGCGCGATCTCGGCCTGGCGGGCCTGCTCGGCTTGCCGCGCGAGTTCGGCCTTGCGCGCCAGCTCCGCCTTGCGGGCCTCTTCGGCTCGGCGCGCCTCTTCGGCGGCCTGGCGGGCAATGGCAACCTGCAGGTCGTCGATCAGGTGCGTCATGCGCTGGTCGTCGCGCCCCAGCTTGCCGGCTTGGGCGCGCTGCGCCTGGAGCTGCCCTTCGATGCGGGCCAGCACGCCGGCGCGTTCTTTCTGCTCGGCCACGAGCTTGGTCTTCTGGGCGGCGGTTTCGCCGGCCACGCGCGCGAGCTCGGCGCGGCGGTTGGCCGCGGCCGTTTGCAGCTGGGCCATGCGGTCGAGCTCGGCGCGCAGCGCGGCCAGGGCGCGCGCGCGCGCCTGGGAGACGAAGTCCAGGTAGCCCAGGTTGCGGCCCAATTGCTGCGGGTCGCCGCCCGAGAGCAAGGCGGCCCAGGGCGACAGGCCGCTGGCGTATTCGGCGCGCAGCTGGCGGGCCAGCTCTTCGCGGCGCTGGGCCAGCACGATCTGCTCGGCCGTGATCTGCCTCTCGATGCTGGCCAGGTCGGTCTGCGCGCGATGCTGGGCCGCGCCCAGATTGCGCAGTTGCAGATCGATGCGGGAGATGGCGGTTTCCGAGGCGCGCAGCGCGTCGGCGGCGTCTTTGCGCGCCGCTTCGCGCGCATCGATGTCTTTCTGCAGGACATTGATGCGCTCGCGCAGGGTGGCCTGCTTCTGCTCGGCCTGGGTCTGCTGGCTGGCCAGGTCGGCGGCGGGCGCCGCCGCGCAAGCCGACGCGGCGGCCAGCGCCAGCGCGGCCGCCCAGGTGCATCCTGCCATCGGGCGCATCGTCGTCCGTCCGTTTATTTCTTGGCCTTGCCCTGCGCGGCCACGGCGGCCATGGCCGCTTCGATTTCGGCGGGATCGCCCAGGTAATAGTGCCGGATGGGTTTGAGGTCGTCGTCGAGTTCATACACCAGCGGCTGGCCGGTGGGGATGTTCAGGCCGACGATGTCGTCCTCGGACATGTTGTCCAGGTACTTGATGAGCGCGCGCAGGCTGTTGCCGTGGGCGGCGACCAGCACCTTGCGGCCGGCGCGGATGGCCGGGGCGATGGAGTCGTTCCAGAAGGGCAGAACGCGGGCCACGGTGTCTTTCAGGCACTCGGTGGCGGGCAGTTCGCCGGCCGGCACGCGGGCGTAGCGCGGGTCCAGGCGCGGATGGCGCGGGTCGTCGTTACCCAGCGCATCGGGCGCGATCGCGTAGGCGCGGCGCCAGACCAGCACTTGCTCGTCGCCGAACTTGGCGGCGGTCTCGGCCTTGTTCAGGCCCTGCAGGGCGCCGTAGTGGCGCTCGTTCAGGCGCCAGGTGTTGCCCACCGGGGTGTACATGGCGTCCATGGCGTCCAGCGCGATCCAGAGGGTGCGGATGGCGCGCTTGAGCACCGAGGTGAAGGCCACGTCGAAGGAGTAGCCTTCTTTCTTGAGCAGCAGGCCGGCCTGGCGGGCCTGCTCGCGGCCCAGGTCGGTAAGATCGACGTCCGTCCAGCCGGTGAAGCGGTTTTCGAGGTTCCACTGGCTTTCGCCGTGGCGCATCAGAACGAGTTTGTGCATGGTAGGGGCCGCGCCGGACGCGGAAATCGTGTGGAATTCGGGTAAAAAATCCAGGCAGGTGGAACCTGTAATCTGCTCATTTTATAATTGACTGCTTTGCCCAAGGATTTTTCGCCTTGCGCAGGCGTAACTAATTTCAGGATAGCCTTCCCGTGAACTTCGTGGACCTACTGCACTTCCTGCTCGACAAGAGCAATGTTTTCTTCGTCATCGTCGCCCTCGTCTCGGGCGCGATGCTGGCTTTTCCGAACCTGCGCAACGGCCGCACAAGCGGCGGTTTGAGCACTACCGAAGCCATCCAGATGAGCAATCAGCAACAGGCGGTATGGGTCGACGTGCGCCCGGCCGAGCAGTTCCAGTCCGGCCATATCGCCCAGGCCCGCAACCTGCCGGCCGCCGACGTCGAGCAGAAGGTTTCCAGCCTGCCCAAAAACAAGCCGCTCATCCTGGTGTGCGAACAGGGCCGCGACGCGCCGCGCATCGCCGCGCGCCTGCGCGCCCAGGGCTACGCCGACGCCAAGGCGCTGCAAGGCGGCATGAAGGCCTGGTTCTCGGCCGGCCTGCCCGTGACGCAAAAACACTGATCCCCCGCAGGCAGGCATCATGCAAAAAGTCGTCATGTACAGTACGGACTACTGTCCCTACTGCCAGCGCGCCGAAGCCCTGCTCAAGGCCCGCGGCGTAACCGATCTGGAAAAGATCCGCATCGACCACGACCCCGGCCAGCGCCAGGCCATGATCGAGCGCACCGGCCGGCGCACCGTGCCGCAGATCTACATCGGCACGACGCACGTCGGCGGCTGCGACGACCTGGTCGCCCTGGATCGCCGCGACGGCCTGCTGCCGCTGCTCGACGGCTGATCCCATTTCTCCCCTTTCATCGCCTCACACATCAACGGAACTTTCATGGCCGACGATCAAAACACCCAGCAAGAATCGGATGCTCCTGCCTTCAACATGCAGCGCGTCTACCTGAAGGACCTTTCGCTGGAGATGCCCAACGCGCCGCACGTCTTCCTGGAGCAGGAAACGCCCCAGGTCGAAGTCAGCGTCAATGTGGGCGGCCAGCGCCTGGCCGAGACGGTCTTCGAATCGACCGTCACCGCCACCGTCACGACCCGCGTCAACGACAAGGTGCTGTACCTGGTCGAAGCCACCCAGGCCGCCATTTTCGAACTCGCCAACATCCCGGCCGAGCAGATGGACCCCATCCTGGGCATCGTGTGCCCGACCATGGTCTATCCGTACCTGCGCGCCAACGTGGCCGACGCCATCACCCGCACTTCGCTGCCCCCGCTGCACCTGGCCGAGGTGAACTTCCAGGGGCTGTATGAGCAGCAGATCGCCCAGCTCCAGCAGCAAGGCGAAGCCGCCAACGGCAACGACTCCGGCCTCATCCTGCCGCCGGGCGCCACGCGCCAGTAAGCCGCCCCCCATCATGGACACGCCCGCCTCCTTGCGCGTCGCCGTACTGGGCGCGGGCAGCTGGGGCACCGCGCTGGCCGCCGCGGCCGCGCGGCGCCACCCCACCCTGCTCTGGGCGCGCGATGCCGCCTTGGCGCAAGCCATGGCGCATGCGCACGAAAACCACCGCTACCTGCCCGGCGTTGCCCTGCCCGAATCGCTGATCGTCGGCAGCGACCTGGACGCCGCGCTGGCTTTTCTGCAAGACGATCCGGCCCGCGGGCTGATCGTCCTGGGCGTGCCGGTGGCAGGGCTGGACCAGACCTTCCGCACGCTGGCGCAGCGCCTGCCGGCCCTGGGCCTGGCCGACGTGGCGGTCGTCTGGACTTGCAAGGGCTTCGAAGAGAGCACCTCGCGCCTGCCGCATGAAATCGCGCAGGCCGTTCTACCCGAAGGGTGGCGCGGCGGCGTGCTCTCGGGCCCCTCGTTCGCTCGCGAAGTGGCGCAAGGCCTGCCCGTGGCGCTGACCATTGCCAGCGGCGAGCCCGCCGTGCGCGAAACGACGATCGCGGCGCTGCATGGCGGGCCGATGCGCGTGTATGCCAGCGCCGACGTCATCGGCGTGGAAGTGGGCGGCGCGCTCAAGAACATCATCGCCGTGGCCTGCGGCATCGGCGACGGCCTGCGCCTGGGCACCAATGCCCGCGCGGCGCTGATCACCCGCGGCCTGGCCGAGATCACCCGCTTCGGGCTAGCCCTGGGCGCCCAGGCCGAAACTTTCTCGGGCCTCACGGGCCTGGGCGACCTGGTGCTGACGGCCACGGGCGATCTTTCGCGCAACCGCCGCGTGGGTTTGGAAATCGGCGCCGGCCGCGCGCTGGCCGACATCCTGGCCAGCGGCATCACCGCCGAAGGCGTGCGCTGCGCGCGCGCCGTGCTCGCGCGGGCGCGCCAGCTGCGCGTGGAGCTGCCCATCACCGAGGCCGTGTGCGCGGTGTTGTTCGACGGCGTGGCCCCGGTCACGGCAGTGTCGTCGCTGCTGGCGCGCGAGGCGCGGCAAGAATCCTGAAACAGGCTTGCAGCCGATCAGGAGTAAATTAGGTTCAACGCATTGCGTGCCTTGCGCGCATGCTGCCGGTTGCGTTGCGCCGGCAGGAGTCCATGAACATGAAACCCATCGCTTTCAAAACCGCCGCCCTGGCGCTGGTCATCAGCCTGGGCGCGGCCTGCGGCACCGCCAATGCCTGGGGCCGCGGCGGCCATTACCATCACGGCGGCGGTTTCTTCCTCGGCGCGGCCGTGGGCCTGGCTGCCGCGGGCACCGTCATGGCCTTGAGCGAACCCACCTACGTGTACCCGGCGCCGTTCTACGGGCCGCCGCCCGTGGTCTACGCGCCGCCGGTGTATGGCCCGCCGCCCGTGGTCTATTCCACGCAGCCGGTGGTCGTCGCGCCGCCGCAGCCCGCGGTCGCCTCGAACGACGTGATCGCCTACCCCCTGCATGACCAGAGCGAGGCGCAGCAGGCCGGCGACCGCGCCGCGTGCGAGCGCTGGGCCTCCAATCAAAGCGGCTACGACCCTGCCCAGGCGTCGCAATGGACCACCGGCGCGCAGACCTCTTCGTACTCGCGCGCCATCGGCGCCTGCATGAAGGGCCGCGGCTACAGCATCAATTAAAAATCAGGTTCCGCCTGCGTAACCCTGCTGGCGCCAGGCCTCGAACACCGTCACCGCCACGGCGTTCGACAGATTCAGGCTGCGCTGGCCGGCTCGCATGGGCAGGCGCAAGCGCTGCGGCATGTCGAACAAGGCCAGATGCTCGGCCGACAGGCCCGCGGTTTCGCGGCCGAACACGAACACATCTCCCGGCAGGAAAGCCACCTCGCCCACGCGCTGTTCGGCGCGCGTCGTCAT
>Ga0209455_1000821_pt1 | contig 16875 bp, 16 predicted proteins | sample AraplaCol_mCL_r2_FD_184275 | JGI IMG/M metagenome (GOLD analysis project Ga0209455, IMG submission 184275) | Arabidopsis root microbial communities from North Carolina, USA - plate scrape CL_Col_mCL_r2 (SPAdes) (version 2) | ecosystem: Host-associated > Plants > Roots > Endosphere | place: USA...
TAGTTGCGGTCTTGCTTTGGGGCGGTAGCTCAGCTGGGAGAGCGTCGCGTTCGCAATGCGAAGGTCGGGAGTTCGATCCTCCTCCGCTCCACCAAAGATTCATCTCAAGAAGTTCGAGATATTTGTGCTGATATCCATAAAGTGGCCATATGGCCAGGATATGGGTTCTTTTCCGATGGGCCATATTATGGGTTCATAGGGAAGCGGTGCTAGATTAGAAGATTTTTCATCTTCGCTGGCCATCAATGGCCCAAAAGAAAACCGTCCTCAAAAAGGACGGTTTTTTGCTTTTAAAGCAGGGGCTTAGGCGTTTTCCCGCCTCAGTGAATTGAATCGACCAGGGTTCTGTAGACGTTAGAGGTAATCCACTGCAGACAGTCATGGCCGTCCGGTTGCGACCCGAAGTGGACAGTCAGGACAACGCAATACCCACCGCTCAAAGCTGAGCATAATATTCACTGAGCGTGTTTTCGAAAACTTCGCGTTTCTGACGAAACTCGTTGCGAGCCGCCTTTGCCTGCTCCATTGTCGGGATAAAATCGGGCCCACCCTTCGAAGCCAACAGATCCCGATAGTTGACAGCTGTACGGCATGCTACGAGAAGGGCGTTTGCTGCTTCCGTAGCGGATGCCAACTTAAGCATCGCAATTTGCGCACGCACTGAGTAATATCCGTCAAAATAACCCTCTCCGCAAAAGGTTGTGAACCTCTCGCGCAAGGACTTTATCTGCTCCGGCGAGAGCTCCTTATTTTTCGACTTAATGGTATGTACAGTTGCGGCTGAACTGCCAGCCTGCATTGCCAGGCGCTCGTGTATGCGGAAAAATTCGTCGATAGAAGTAGCAGCTGCCTCAATCAAACGCCGACGATTTGCACGTAGTTCTTTTTGTTTCTCTCGCTCGGCCGAATGGTGGCCTAGCAAAATCTCGTGTTTGTTCTTTTGACGTCCGGCAAGAACGGTCGCAATACCGCCGATAATTCCGCCCAACCCGATTTTGACTGCAGAATCAGCAATGTCGATCCAAGCAATTGGCATGTCGTTTTCTATCCCGAAGAAGTTTAATGATATTGCATTCATCCACCCGGGCGGCTTCTACCTGGTATGCGGCAGCAACAAAATTGCTGACGATTTTGGTTCGCTTGTCGACTGACTGCTCCTGGCCGGCTACCGCCCGATGCGTTCGACTCAGGTCGATCTTAAAGGTCTATTCGATGATGCGGAAAGCGGTCGTTCGAGATGCCGGTAGATCGGCGTATCTCAATCGGAAAATGTATTCAAATTCGAACTGGGTATGATACTTCTGACATTCATTCAAACGCCGTATCCTGGGGTATTTCAACGATGAAGTGCAAGCTGTGCTGGCCATTCACGGTACTCAGAAAGCATATCACCGGCATGCGTTGCATAGCCGATCGCCCTGAAGTTGATGCCAAATTTCGTTGGTGGCGCGACGCTCAATTGAATGATGGATATTTAATCAGAAACGATCCCCAACGTGAGGCGCTTGTAGCCGCCAGTGAACTGCAAAATAGCGATGCGAAAGCCGCGTTCTCACGATTTCTGGCTCTTGCCGAAGGTGGCTCGGTCTGGAGCATGATCCATATAGGCGTTGCCTATGGTAGAGGTTCCGATGGTGCCCCAAAGAACCACACCGAAGCAGAACGCTGGCTTCGCCTCGCGGCGGAGCACGGCAGTTGCCGGGCCAGAATCTACCTGGCTAATCTCTACGTAATGCAGTCAGATTTCGCTGCAGGTGAAAAGGTCCTGCAACCGTGCTTGGCCGAAGGCCTAGCCCCAGCCATGTACACCATGGCCAGGGTAAAGCTTAAACAACGGCCCAGAACGGCGGAGCGATCTGAAGAGGCGCGAGTTTTGCTCGAACAAGCCTCGGCCCTTGGCGATCTCGGCGCTCAATGGGATTTGAGCAGATACATGGTTCGCGGCCGGTTTGGCTGGCGCCGTATACGGCAGGGGTTCCAACTTGGATTGGACGCCTGCAAAAAAACCCAGATTCTGATGGATGGCAATGGTGATAAACACAGAGAGGACGCGGCTACGCAGTCTAGTTGACTATTCGGAAAGCAAAGTGCCGTCAATCTAGACGACAATATCAATTGTCCGCTTCTGGCCGATCACCGTCCGACATTGGTGGGCCGTACAAAGTGCGCCCCAAATCGCACGTTATAAGCGTGGAACGACCCGTCAGGCGCTATGACGAGGCCGGTGATGTTCGCTCGCTGAAACGTGTCTAGCTTTGACTCATCGTCGATGCCAAGGCTCACAGTCAGGGCGCCGTCCTTCTCGACAATGAATTTGTGGTCATAGTCCACGGTCGCGCCGAAACAAGTAATCTCACCTCCGTCTATCACTAGCTCTGAAAGCGGATTATCTGCATCTACCCAACGACCCTGCATTTGTTTTGGCAACGGCACTTCCCGCATCAATTGAGAGAACTCACTTCCCGTTTGGCTACACAATCCGTCTCAGGTCACGCCGCCATAAATGGTGAGGCTCGCACTACAGCGATGCCATCTTGGCTCGATGTTCGAGTGTTAACTCAGAATCAGGCGTGTACTTCGGACGCCTTAGCAATCGGCGCCCACCGCTTGAGTGCGGCTTTCACGAATTCGCCAAGCGCTGAAGGCGTCGAACCCACGGGTTCTGTGCTCAGATTCCATGCGTGCCGTAGCCGAGCTCAAAACGCCAGAGAGGCCTTGCGCCCGTGACTGCTGCCACTCCCACCAAGTAGGCTGCCTATTGCACCGCCTCAACAATACGTAAGAATTGAATCGACCAGACTTTTGTAGACATCTCGAAGCCGTAAATTACGGTAACCAAGGAGATGTTTATGGGCAGCAAGAGGTACACAGAAGAGCTCAAGGCTGAAGTGAGATCGAATTCCAGATTGAACATCTAGATTGGCAGGCCAAGGGAAAATTGCTCGATATTCTTCGCTCGACTAGACCACGGCTAGCGCTCGGGACGAAGCTGATCCGACCACCCCACTTCAAGCGATGATCGCAAGATCATTGGGTCGTTTGGAGCACGCTATTCATCATCGCCTCAGTTTGCTACTTGTCGATCGCACGCAGCGCATCGCGAACTACAGTACGACGACGTGCCATATCGACACGATGAGGGTTTCCCAGCCGAACTCGAACGCGGGGTGGTGATTGACGAGGTGATAGTGGATCACATAGGTTGCGAAGCCGATTGCGACTATCAGGAACAGGAAATTGTTCATCCAGGATCCGATAGTCGCATTTCGTTCGCCCTGCCATGTGGTGTCTTTCTAGGCAGATCAACTGATTGACCACGACTCGATATCAACCCATACTGCCGGCGTAACAAAATGGACGAATTTATTGTAGATTGTTAATTACGCCTGCTATGGAAGCGCATAGCCGCATTACGAGTCGAGCGGCTCATCCCTAGAATTTTAAAGGAGAGGATTTATGTCTGGTTCTGGTTCTGGTGGTGGTGGTAGCGGTCCGGATAGAGATGATTGGTCATGCGCCACGCTTCGCTTTGAAGCATTAATTGCCAGCCCACAACCTGCTGTGGTTGCGAATCTGGCTGTTGGTGAAGTCTTGCTCATCGCAACTGCAACTATGAATGGCCAAACCGTAGTGCAAGTTCTTAAGGGTCCCCAATTAGTGGGCGGACTTGCTGGACCAGAGGCCAATCGTCTAAGAAACTGTATAGAGCAAGGGCATGAGTACGAAGCCACTGTCCGGTCTATCAACGCGGGGCAAGTCCGCGTTTTGGTCGAGCACACATGATGGCTATTCATATTGTCGGCGGTGTCTATCGAGAGCGCTGCGTCCATCCGCGATGGAACGAAGTCTATGGATCTGCTGGTCGTGCGGCTTTTGCTATTGCCGCATTTGGCACACCCGTCGTTTTGCATTCCTATATGAACGATGATGCCTTGCAAATCATAAGAGACAGAGGTGCTTGGCAGAGTGGTTTTGAGGCGATCCAAACCAAAGTGCAAGATATCGTCAGCTTTGACTATTTACACGATATGGCGGCACCAGAAATTCATGGAGTTCCAAAAAACCAATACGAATCGCTGAGGGTGAATGAGGAAAAAATCGTTCGCTTTGGAATGCTTGAGGGAGACGCGATAGTTCATGCCGAATGGGCGGTCTATGATCCTCAGAATGGAAAAGACGGAAGGCCATTTCACGAAAACGGATCGACAGCAAAACACCTGGCCTTGATTTTGAATGCGCACGAAGCTGCTCATATGGCAAATATGCAGGAGGCCCCTCCATCCATGACGGCTCCCGTACTTGCACAATCTCATGGTGCAGAAGTCGTTGTAGTGAAGATGGGAGCTGAAGGGGCTTTCGTCTGGACCTCTACCGAAATAACCCAAGTACCTGCGTTTAGAACGAAGCGAGTTTGGAAAGTCGGTTCCGGCGATTGTTTTGTCGCTCACTTTGCTAACGCGTGGATGCATAACAGAAAATCCCCTGCCGAATCCGCGGAGATCGCCTCTCGCGCTACTGCCTACTATTGCGAGACACAAGGTCTTCCAACAGTGGAGAACATCGAGGCATTCTCTTGCTCTGCGGTAGAGCTTTCCAATGACTATAAGAGCGGAGTACGTCCACAGGTCTATTTGGCTGGTCCATTCTTCGATCTCGCGCAAGTATGGATGGTGGAACAGACTCGCAGCAATTTGCTAAGCATGGGATTGCGTGTTTTTTCGCCGTACCATGATATTGGACTCGGTAGCGCAGAAGAGGTCGTGGTCAAAGATTTAGAAGGGATTCAACAATCAGATTTACTTCTCGCCCTTACTGATGGTTTAGATCCTGGAACCATCTATGAAATTGGCTACGCCCGTGCGCTAGATAAACCAGTCATCGTTTACAGCGAGCGCCATAAAGACGAGAGTTTGAAGATGATGGAAGGCTCTGGCTGCACGCTTTGTGAAAACTACACTACTGCGCTGTATTCAACTGTGTGGGAGGCAGTGAAGCTTTGAAAACAGGACTTCTTTTGTCAGGTGGGATGGATTCGATTTCGATTGCTTGGTGGAAGCGTCCCCACTGGGCAGTGACAATTGATTATGGACAAAAAGCAGCTACCGCTGAAAAGTTAGCAGCGGCCCAAGTTTGTAAGGAACTCGGTATTGCACATGAGATCCTTACCGTAGATTGCAGTGAACTCGGTTCGGGTGACATGGCGCATACCGCTCCTGACGCCCGTGCCAGCACTTCTGATTGGTGGCCATATCGCAACCAGTTGCTCATCACACTTGCATGCATGCGTGCGATATCGCGTGATGTAGAGACGCTCTATATCGGAACGGTCAGGTCTGACGGCGAAAGTCACCGGGATGGGACGGTGGAATTCGTGACCAAAATGGATAGTCTCATGGCCTACCAAGAGGGTGGCATTCGAGTGGTGGCGCCAGCCATCGAATACACGACTGCGGAACTTGTCAAAATGGCGAAGGTTCCCCCTGGCCTACTCGCTTGGGCGCATAGTTGCCACAAGGCTAATATTGCTTGTAATAGCTGCAGGGGCTGTAATAAGTATCTTGCGACTTTTGCCGAATTGGGCTCGGAGTATTCAGGTGTGGGCTGATCCAGAGCCTCGTACGCAGCCACTCAAGTATCAACCGGCAATTTGGCCAACCGGGGCTAAGCTGGAGTTGCCATTGCGCAGCCAGTCTCTTGAGTTAGATTTAGTTGAACTATTGGAGCGGCGACAAACACGCAGAGACTTCAAGGGCACGCTGACAGATACGAAACTGGGCGAGTTCTTGTGGCTTTCTTGTCGCAACCGTAGTGCATGGCCGAGTCCTTATGGCCTAGAGCAAGAATCGCGTGTGTACCCATCTGCTGGGGCTATGCACCCTATTCATGTGCTTGTAGCACGAGAGAATAAAGGCTGGATGCGATATGACCCGATAGAGCATGCGCTTATTGAGCTTCCAAAATCAGTGGAGCATGCTACTGCAAGTCGGAGAGCAGCTGGCAAACTCGTCCCATTGGAACAAGGTATGCTTATTGGACTTGTCGCTGAACTAGGCAAAACAGCAGCCAAGTATGAAAACCCTGAAAGTCTTGTGTGGCGAGATGCGGGAGTTGTTCTTGGCTATATGTCTCTAATCGCCGAAGCACTTGATTTGGCATATTGCCCCTTGGGCATGAGTGGCCAACCACATCTGACAAACTACATATCAGATGCTGCGTCACTACAGGCAGTTGGCCTGTCTGTATTGGGAAATGCCCCAATCAGGGTCAAGTGAAGGAAAGCTGAACTTGTTTGCTTGCTTTCTTATTAATTCTCGATTTAGAAATCAATGACGTCTCTCGAAGATGCTCAACGAGCATACGTACTATGCTAGGCGATGTGGCCATTTCATACCAAATGACTGCATCAAGCTCTGCAGTGCGCACATCAAGCGCAGCACTGAACTGCAGAAACAACGCTTCTAATTCAAAGTAATGCCGTTCCACGGTGAGTTTTTTCGGAAACAAACCGACGGCTTGACCGACGCGCATGATGTGGACATCCAGAATGGCGACATCATCAGCATCCATCCAGTTTCGAGCAATCCACGAGGCCGTTTTTGGGCCCACGCCAGATAGTTGCATTAGCCAGTTGCGTAGATCTCGACCAACAGTAAACACGGGAGCGGACTGAGCCAAGGGAATAGCTTCTGCCAAGTATCGTGCTTTCTGCGAGGCGAAACGATAACGTACCTGTCGCTGGCCCATTAGCAGAGGTTCGCGTAACCATGTCTCAAGTTGCTCAAAAGATGGAGGTATTCCCGCAAAAGCACCACGCTCTCGCAATCTTTCATACGCTGCGATCCCCACCGAGGCAGGGATTCCATGACCGCCAAGGAGGCAAGCGGCCACTTCTTCGGTCAGCGTGCGACCAAGTCGATATGTAGGAGGCTTCCCAATAAGCCTTCTTTCAATGACTTGGCACTGCCAATAGGCTGGAGTTGGAAAAGCATCTACTGCTCCCCACCGGACACCATCCAACAGGAGCGTATCGGGCGCAGGGAATTCCATAACAATGGTGCCAGTTTTGGTGATAACACCAGCAGTCTGAATCACGGCGCACTACTCCATGGACACTGAGGGTAGGCTTCGTTGAACCATTGCGAGAAATATGCTCGCTCGGCTGGATCCATATCTGCGACCTTTTCCTGCAGTCGCTGTAGCCTACGTTTTATCGTTTGGCGAGCCCTGAAGTCGTTACCTAAATAGCGCCCATCGTGCAGAGTTTGTGGCGGTTCAAAATTGAACCAAAGGGTCTCTTCACGAACATCGATATGCGTCTTAGCGTTGAAAGTACGCGTATGCCATCCGGTGAGGACTGTGTCGTACAGACTATTCGCATATCCCGACAGAATGACCATACAAGGTAGGAGTTTGAGAATTTCTAACAGCTTCTCATGATCTTCCACCGAGTAGTCGTGGCTATAGACGCGAGGTTGTCTGCGAGTCTTCGGGTGATAAGGTGGATCGACATATATGAGTTCATCTCCGAAGAACCCATACTGCGTTAGAAAATTCTCAGCCCGATCATTCACAAGCTCTACGTGGGGCGCTTCATGAGTGGGCCACTCAGCAACGACCCTGGGATTTGCGTCGATACCGATGCTGCGCGCAGCAGGGAGTTTGTGTCGCATAACAGCCCCACCCCCCAAGTGCGTCTCAATATACACACGGTGGGGAGGCATCACGTTGATAACGTGTTGGTAGGTTTTTCCTTTGCCGCCAGGGTATCTCATGGTGGCAAATCATCGTCATTTATGACGATGAAGTCAATATGACCCCATTATTCTTATCCATAACAACTTTTATCTGAGTGTGGGGTGTACGTTGCAGCTTCAGTGCTGATCGACATAGAGTAGAGGTTCCACGATTTAGTGGGCAGTCTACGGATACCAGCCATGAAAATCTTTTGGCCACCTTATGGGTTCTTTCGTCACGATAGGCCAGGTTTTGGGTTCAACCGGTGACCTAAATCGGCCCGAACCCGCCCCAAACGGCCATGTTATGGGTTCTTTTCCGGTCAGGTTATGGGTATCAGCACAATATTTGTGGCGTTAAGCATAAAGTTGCCGCCTGGCAAAGATATGCTTGATTTCACGACGGGCGACATCATGCTTTATCGGTAGTCAGCGATAGGCTGGCAGAGTTCGCCGACAAAAAAATCAAGCGCAGAAAAACCGACCATCAAGGTCGGTTTTTTCTTTTGTCGTCAAGACCTTGGCGCATCCGCCCGCGCGGCACGGAAAGTCATTCCCACATGCCCGATGCGGGCGCGCTTTGGCGCTCGCGCAACGCGGCGGCACCAAACGGTAGCGCCCCCCTGGGGAAAACACCGTGAATTTTGCCTGCTCGCCGACAACATGTAGAGAGGTCTGTCTCTCTACCATCGCCTCACCGAACGGATCGATTCGTCGCGGCAAGCCCGCCCGGTCGTGCTGAAACACGCTCGACAAGGCGTTGGCCGCTGCCTCGCCCTGTCGACGCGGCACGGAAAAGTCTGGCCGCCGACTCACCCTTTGCGCCGGTATTACCGGATAAAACAACGATGAATGCACGCTTGTCTAATTTGAAAATTGGCACCAGGCTCGGCCTGGCATTCGGCGTACTGCTCGTCATCACGGTTGGAGTGGCAATCGTCGGCATCACGCAGCTCAATGCGATGAACGGCGCGCTCGGCGATGCCGTCGACGTCAGCGGAAACGAGAACAGGCTCGTTTCGCAGGCGCTCGAGAGCGCCCAGGAGGCCGCATCCGCCATGCGCAACTGCGTTCTTGCCAACGCTTCGCGCCAAGCCGCCGAGAAGCGGACTTTCGACGGCAGCATCGTGAGCTATGAAAACGCGGCGAAAAAGCTCAACGCGATCTTTGGCGACGATCCAGGAGTGAGCAACGACGAGCGCAATTTTCTAAAGGAAATGAATGCCGGGCGCAACAGCGCACTGCCGATCGCGAACAAGGTGGTGAACCTCGGGCTTGCAAACGATCCTAGCGCAAGCGGCGTGATGATGAACGAAGCGGTGCCTGCACTCGATCGCTGGATCGCCGTCATGGTGCGGTTCAGCAATTACGAAAACGAGCAGAGCAGCGAGACGTCGGCCGAAGCCCACGCCACCTATCGGCGCAGCATCGCATGGCTGTTCGCCCTGTGCGGCGTCGGCCTCGCAGGCGGGGTGGCGGTCGCATGGCTTGCCACCCGCAGCATCACCGTGCCGATCAAGCAGGCTGTCCGCGTGGCGGAGACGGTGGCTTCGCGCGATTTGACGTCGCGTATCAAGACCGATCGGCGCGACGAAGTCGGCCTGCTGCTTGCCGCCCTGCGCAAGATGAACGGCAACCTGGCGGAGGTGGTCTCGGACATCCGGTCCGCCACCGAGTCGGTGCAGATCGCATCGGGGGAAATCGCCAGCGGCAATGCGGATCTTTCCGTGCGGACGGAAGAACAGGCCGCATCGCTGGAGCAAACCGCGTCGACGATGACGCAGCTCGCGCAAACCATACGGCAGAACTCGGACAACGCGCAGCAAGCGAACGCACTGGCGATAAAGGCAGCAGGCATGGCCGAGAGCGGCAACGACGCAGTGCAGGGCATGGTTGGGACGATCGAGAAGATCAGCGGCAGCTCGACGAAAATATCGGAGATCACGAGCGCCATCGAAAGCATCGCGTTTCAGACGAACATTCTCGCGTTGAATGCTTCCGTGGAGGCCGCGCGCGCCGGAGAACAGGGGCGCGGATTTGCGGTGGTGGCGAACGAGGTCAGAGGCCTGGCGCAACGCTGCGCGACGGCAGCGAAAGAAATCAAGAATTTGATCGGGACATCGGTCGCCATGATTCAGCAGGGCGCGCAGCAGGCCGTCGAGGTCGGCGAAACCGTGGGCGCGGTGAAGCAGGCGATTAAACAGGTGTCCGACATCGTCGGCGAAATCGCGGCGGCCTCGAAGGAGCAGAGCTGCGGCATTGAGCAGGTCAATCAGGCCGTGATGCAGATGGACGACACCACCCAGCAGAACGCCGCGCTTGTCGAGCAAGCGGCGGCGGCCGCCAAGTCGCTCGAGAGGCAGGCCGCGGATTTGAGCGGTGCGGTTTCGGTATTCAGGGTCGACGGCCCCGGTTTCCGGCTCGCGGATCGGACGCACCCTGCGGGCGCCCAGGTCGAGGAGATCTACGCGGCGAACCAGGCAGCGCACGCAGTCGCGCGACCTGGCTCAGGCGGCGCTCGCGGCCGAACTGGCCAGTACCTGCCTTCCTCAATCCTAAAAGATCGGCCTATCTGCCTCTAGCCGGGCATTGCGCCCCAAGTTCTAAAAACCCGGGGCTTTTTTCATCGACCCGGATCAGTTGGTCCGGAGCATGCTCTCCATCGTCGCCTCGGTCTGCTGCTTGTCGAGCGCGCAGCGCATCGCGCACCACAGCACGATGAGGCTCCACACCGTGACGACCAGGATGTCCCAGCCGAACGGGAGCACGTTCCTGCCGCCGCCGATGTTGCCGAGGTACGACAGGATCCATAAGCCGCCGAACCACGGCAGCAGCCACGAGATGTGCTTCCAGCCGAACTCGGACGCCGGGCGGTGGGCGACGAAATGATGGTGGATCGCATAGATCGCGAAGCCGATCGCGGCCATCAGGAACAGGAAATTGTTGGTTCGGAACCCGGTCCAGTAGACGACCAGGTTGCTGGCGATGAAAGCGACCGTCGCGATGAGCCCTCCCGCCCGCAGACGGAAAGGACGCTTCATGTCGGGCAGGTTGCGGCGCAATACGAGCAGCGCGACCGGACCGAGGCCGAATGTCAGCACCGTGATCGACGTAATGAAGCCGACCATCTGCTGCCACGCGGGGAACGGCGCGAGGAAGATCACGCCGACCACCCACATCACGAGCACGGACACCCACGGAATCTGGTTGCCGTTCAGGCGCGCGAACGACGCCGGACCGGCCTTGAGTTCCGCCGCGGCGAACAGGATGCGCGAGCCGCCCGTCATGTATATGAGGCCCGTGCCCCCCGGCGACACATACGCGTCGATATACAGCAGCGTCGCCATCCAGCCCAGGCCCAGCGTCGCGGCCAGGCCGGCGAACGGCCCCATCTCGCCCGTGAAGGTCAGGTTCGGCCAGCCCTTGGCCAGGTCCTGCGGCGAGAGCGCCATCAGGAATGCATACTGCAGCAGTATGTAGAGCACGGCCGACAGCAGCACCGAGCCGATCACCGCGAGGGGAATATTGCGCTGCGGATTGCGGCTTTCGCCGCCGAGGTCGATCGCCGTGCGAAAGCCCAGGTAGCTGAACACGACGCCGGCCGCCGGCAGTGCGGTGAAGATGCCTTCCATCTTGTATGTATCCGGTGCCGCGTGCATGACGCCCCACGGCTTGCTTGCGGCGATGAGCCCGACGACCGTGACCACGGGCACGAAGAGCTTCCACCAGGTGATGGTCGAATTCACGTTCATCAGCCAGCGGATCATCATCAGATTGAGCAGCGCCATGACGCCGAGCAGCGCCGCGCACGCGATGAAGCCGATGCCCGTCAGGAGCCCGGAGTTGCCCGGCTGGAGGAAATACGGCAGGTAGTTGTTCGCATAGGTGACGATCGCTTCCGCTTCGACGGAGGGAATCGGCGCATAGGCAAGAAAGAGCAGCCAGCACCAGATCCGGCCGAGGCTGTCGCCGTGGGAGGCATGGCTCATGTGCACGAGCGCGCCGCTTTTCGGAAAGAGCGATGCCAGTTCGGAGAAGCACAGCGCGATCAGCAGGATGATGACCGCACCGAGCACCCAGGTCGCGATGCTCCATGGCCCCGCGATCTTCGATGCGTGATAGGCGCCGAATAGCCAGCCGGAACCGACGATGCTCGTCGTGCTGGCGAACAACAGACCGATAATCCCTGCGTCGCGCCGTAGTTTTCCTTCCAGGGCGACGGATGATGGTGTGCTCATGCGTATCTCCTCATTACCTATGGCTGCTTTTTGATTCCCCTTAGTCATTCTTTTTTGGTCTTGTTCTTTCCGTGATCCAATCCAGGACGCGGACAGATAAAGATAGCGGCGGATGAACAGATCATCAGCCTGGATTGCGGGCTACCCGCCAGAGGTCAGACTGGCGGGCAGTTGATTCGAGTGGCATGGCATCGCTTAGCCGACTGCGTCGCGACCGGTGTTCAAGAATAGATTCGGCACCGGCATGCGGTCGACGACCTTGCCGCTCGACACCGCGAGCGAATATTTGCAATTTGCCGCCCCAATCGAGTGTTTCGACTATGGGATAGCTGAAAGCACAGTTGTTTTATTATTTATTTCAATTTGAAATTAACTGTACCGCAACAACCTAACACTACGGCACTTGTGGATGAATGAACGCAATGCGTGTTGGGGGCAGACAACCCGAGTTACGGCAGTTGGCAAATTTCATCGCCGACCATTCGACAAGGTTTTGCTTTATTTCGTGCCGCGGGAAAAGGTCGGACTCGCGCCCTACCAAGCTTATTGGCAGCGGCAAGCACGCCGTTACGAGAACATCTTGGTCACCGCCGCCATCTCCGCGCGGATCACTGGTCGCGCGATCTGCGTAAACGCGTTTACCAAGCGCGTCTGCGCCTGGTACGGTGGATAGAGCAACGTTACTTCGCTCGGTATGTCCAGCGTGAACGGCCGCACCTCGATGCCGCCATTGAGATACTCGTCGCGCGCCGCCAGCGGATTGACGAGACTGATGCCGATTCCCGCGCGCACCAACGCACAGACCGATGAACCCAGGCTAGCTTCCGCCACGATCTGGCGAGGCACGTGCTGGGCGGCGAAGACATCGTCGATGGTCGAGCGCAACTGGCTTTCGCCCGTGGGCGAAATAAAGCGCTGATTCGCGAAGTGCGCCGGCTTCAGCTTTCGCATTCTGCATAGCGCGTGGTCTTTAGGCAGTACGGCAACGCAGCGCAGCGTCGAGATCGATTCCACGCGGATTTCCGCCGCCTGCCCCGTCAGCAACGCCAGACCCGTGTCGCAAAAGCCGGAACGGATCCACTCCCTGACATCCACGGCATTGCCAGAGTGAATCGATACCACGACATCCGGATGGGTGGCGTGGAACTCGGCGACGATCTTGACAAGCAGATCCCCGGCAAGCCTCGGCATCGCGGCGACGCTTAGACGTTCCGCTCTGAACGACCGAATATTCGCCGCTACCGATTCGAGCTCGGCCAGGCCGGCGAACGTGCGTTCGACTTCTCGATGGAAACGTACGCCGTCCTGAGTCGGACTGAGTCGGCTGCCGTTGCGCTCGAACAGCGGAAAAGCCGTGATGCTTTCGAGTTGCGAGATCAGCCGGCTCACCTGCGGTTGCGACGTATGCATCACGCGCGCGGCGGCGGTCATCGAGCCGGATCCCATGACGGCGCGAAAGGCTTCTACGTGACGAATTCCCAGCTTCAGCTTCCGCATATCAGTTTGGTATTGAACAATGCGAGACAAGTATTGGACTTTAGCATGTCGGCAACGAATACTAGGTTCGCTGCCGACCGCTGTCTTCTCTTCGCCCAACGCTGGAGCGGGCTGCCGGCAAGCGCACGATCAAAAAAACCCGGAGACATCACCACCATGAAATCCCCCTTGACGCTGGCCACCGCGATGCTGGCTGCCGGCCTTTGCCTGGCGTTCGCCACACATGCCGATACGCTGAGCCGGCTGGACCGGATCAAACAAACGGGCACGATCTCGCTCGGCTATCCGACCACCTCCATACCCTTCGCCTACCTCGACAACGCGCATCGTCCAATCGGCTATTCGGTAGAAATCTGCCAGCGCATCGCGGCCAGCCTGAAGGCTTCCCTCGGTCTTTCCGACCTGAAGATCCATTATGTCCCGGTGACGTCGGCCACTCGCCTGCCCCTGCTACAAAATGGCACGATCGATCTTGAATGTGGAAACACGACGAACACGGTCGATCGCCACAAGCTGGTGTCGTTTTCACCGACGACCTTTGTCGCGAAGGTCGTGCTGATGGCGCGCAAGGACAGTGGTCTGGACGTGAACAATCCCGCGGCGTTCAGCGGGAAGACGGTGACCAGCCTTGCGGGTGGACTCGATCTGCAGGTGGTCGAACAGATCAGCGCACGGCAACACCTGAACATCTCGGTGCTACCGGTCAACGACGTGGCCGCATCCTTCCTCGCGGTCAAGACCGGCCGGGCGATGGCGGTCTCGACCGACGACGGCCTCGCGTACAGCCTGGTCGCGACTTCGGGCGACCCGCAGGACTACGTGATCGGCAAGAAAGCGATGCTGCTCGCGCCGTACGGCATCGTGGAGCCGAAAGACGATCCGCGCTTCAAGAAAGCCGTGGATGACGCCGTGATCGACCTGATGAAGTCCAAACGAATCTACGCGCTCTACGACAAATGGTTCAACTCGCCTGTACCGCCCAACAGCATCAATCTGAAGTATCCGATGAGCGATGAGCTCAAGCATGCGATCGAGCATCCGACGGATTCGGGCGACCCCGCCGCTTACCAATAAGTACAGCCATGAACTACCAATGGAGCTGGGCCGCTTTCAATGACCTTTCGCCCGACGGCGTGCATACGTACCTGCAAACGCTCGTGATCGGCGCGGGCTGGACCATCGCGCTCGCCGCGGGCGCCTACACGTTCGCGCTGCTGCTCGGGTCGGTGGTCGGCGTCATGCGCACGGTCGATTCGAAGATCGCGCGCGGCATTGGAGCAACGTATGTCGAGCTATTTCGCAATGTGCCGCTGCTCGTGCAGATGTTCCTCTGGTATTTCGTTCTGCCGGAGCTTCTGCCCAAGGCACTGGGCACTGCGATGAAGCAGATGCAGCAACCATGGGGGCAGTTCTTTCCAGCGCTGCTTTGCCTCGGCTTCTACGGCACCGCGCGCATCGCGGAAACAGTGCGCTCGGGCATCCGTTCGCTGCGCACAGGCCAGCAACAGGCTTCGCTCGCGCTTGGCCTCTCGGGGTTCCAGGCTTACCGCTTCGTAATCCTGCCCCAAGCCTTTCGCATCGTCGTGCCACCACTTACGTCCGAACTCATGGCCACCATCAAATACTCCTCCGTTGCCATGACGATCGGGCTTCTCGAACTCACGGGCGCCGCGCGTTCGATGCAGGAATTCAGTTTTCATATCTTCGAGGCATTCAGCGCGGCAACGATCATGTACTTCGCGATCAACAGTGTCGTGGTATACGGACTGATGCTCGTCGAGCGAAGGATATCGGTTCCGTCGTCCGGCAGGAGCAGTGCGGCACCGGCGTTGAGCATGACCGAGACCGGACAATCGTAGGAGCATGGCGATGCCTATTTCCCGACTACACGAAATCGTCGCCGCGCTGCCATATCTGTTCGAGACCGGCATGACGTTTTCCTTGACGTTGACCGCGCTCGCCGCTGCGCTCGGTCTGATGCTCGGCACGCTGCTCGCGCTCTGCAGACTATCAAAATCGAGGCTACTGTCGCTGCCGGCGACGCTATATGTCAACGGCATGCGTTCGGTTCCCCTGCTGCTCGTGATTTTCTGGTTCTACTTCCTCGCGCCCTATATCGGCGCGTGGATCGAACACTCTCCGACGCCTGTCCAGATCGGCGCGTATCGCTCGGCTGTCATCACCTTCTCGTTGTTCGAATCCGCGTATTTCTGCGAAATCATGCGTGCCGGCATCGCATCGATATCGCGAGGACAGACGCATGCGGCCCTGGCGCTCGGCCTCACCGCCCGCCAAACGATGATCATGGTGGTATTACCGCAGGCGTTGCGCAATATGACACCCGCGTTGCTCACGCGCGTCATCACGCTGTTCCAGGACACCTCGCTCGTATATGTACTGTCGATGACAGATTTCTTCGGCGCCGCCAATGATGTGGCCTCGCGAGACGGCAGCATCGTGCAAATGTATCTGCTCGCGGCGGTCGTCTACTTCGCCATCTGCTTTACCGCGTCGAACTTCGTGAAGAGTTTCGGCACCGCGCGGCATGCGCATTGATTCTTCCAGAAAATCCCATGATCCAGATCGAAAACGTCAGCAAGTGGTACGGCGGCTTCCGTGTCCTGACGGAATGCAATATGCAAGTCGCACGCGGCGAGGTCGTCGTTGTATGCGGCCCGTCCGGCTCCGGAAAATCCACGCTCATCAAGACCGTCAATGGGCTTGAAGCGGTGCAGCAAGGCGACATCCGCGTCGACGGTATGCATGTGACCGGCGTGAGTACCGATTTGCGCAAAGTCCGTTCGCGCACGGGCATGGTCTTTCAGAGCTTCGAACTCTTCGCACATCTTAGCGTGCTCGAGAACCTGTGCCTTGCGCAAAAGCACGTACTCAAGCGCAGTTCGGACGTCTCGGAGCATCGCGCAATGCAATTGCTAGAGCGCGTCGGTCTGGCTGCGCATCGGCACAAATATCCGGCGGCACTCTCTGGCGGCCAGCAGCAGCGCGTCGCCATCGCGCGTGCGCTCTCGATGGATCCGACCGTAATGCTGTTCGACGAGCCGACATCGGCGCTCGACCCGGAAATGGTCAACGAGGTCCTCGACGTGATGACCGACCTCGCGCGCGACGGCATGACGATGATGGTCGTCACGCACGAGATGGGTTTTGCTCAACGCGTGGCAGACCGCGTCATTTTCATGGACGGCGGGCGCATCCTCGAAGACTGCGCCAAAAGCGACTTCTTCGGCGGCGGAGCGGAACGCGGTGAGCGTTCGCGCCACTTTCTGTCGAAAATTCTTCATCACTAGATTCCCCCACGGCACGATATGCAGGACTTTCCCATTTTCGATTCCCGCCACGCGCATCATGCGCATTTGACTGACCTGCGCAGCGACACGGTAACTCGC
>Ga0209455_1000822_pt1 | contig 16847 bp, 16 predicted proteins | sample AraplaCol_mCL_r2_FD_184275 | JGI IMG/M metagenome (GOLD analysis project Ga0209455, IMG submission 184275) | Arabidopsis root microbial communities from North Carolina, USA - plate scrape CL_Col_mCL_r2 (SPAdes) (version 2) | ecosystem: Host-associated > Plants > Roots > Endosphere | place: USA...
CACGGCCGCGCGCGAGAAATCCTCGTCCTGGGCAATGTCGAGCGTCCATGCGGGCCGGCCCGTTCCCAGCGCCTGCCCCGGCAGGCGGTCATAGGTCGCATCCTCGTCTTCGACGCTGGCCGCGCGAAAAAGCTCGAAACGGTCCGAATCGAAGCAATGCCAGATCCCCGACGACTTCAGCCGGGGCTCGGCGCCCGGCGCTGCGGCCTCGACGGCGAAGAGGTGGCCGACCGGCCACAGGGCATGGCGGCAGATGCGCTCCATGGCCGACTCGAGTGTCGCGCCCGCGTCCGCCGCCTGGTCGACCAGCGCGGCGACCGCTTCCAGCAGGCCGATTTCCTGTTCCCGCAGATAAAGCTCGCGCAGGCCGTCCGCGAGGCAGGCCTCCGCCTCCAGGCGGGCCTGGCGCTCGCGCTCCAGTTCCCGGCGCAGGATGGCAAGCTCGCCGTACTGAGTGGATCCAACCGACATGGCCGCTTTTATTGGGGTTATGGGTACTGCCGGCCCCCATTTTTTCAGACATGCGGGGCGCCATCAATGACCAGCATAAGCCAAGCGTGCGGCTCGTCCCGCGAAGTCCGGCGCCCGATGGGGCGGGCGGCCTCGGCGCCAAGCCCCTGAAAATGCAAGATCGACCCCATACGGGGCAGAACACTACTGTTTCGCCACCTTATCGACGAAGATGTCCGTATATGTCTTTGCCAGGTCGATGTTGGCCTTCTTTACCTCCGGGCGTATCGTCGACAGCACGCGAAGCACGGTCTGCGGGCCGTCGGCGGGCATCCGGCCATCGGCGGAAAACGACGGCAGATACGCGTCCAGCGCTTTCACATAAAGCGCCTTGCCCACGTCTTCGTAATAGCGGCGCGGCAGCAGCGCGACAATCTGCTCGGCGCTGTGCGTGTGTATATACCGCAACGCCATGACGAACCCTCTGACAAGTTCCGCCGCTTCGCGCCGGTGCGCGTCCACCCAGCTACTCGGCATGTAGAGGCAACTGGACGGATAGAGCGCGCCAAGCGCGCCGCGCACGCCGTCGGCGGTACGCATGTCGACAAGCACCTGCGCTTGCCCGCTCGATAGCAGCCGGGACGCGGTCGGCTCGGTCGTCATGCCCGCGACGATGCGGTTTTCGCGCATCGCGTCGATGAACGTCGTCCCCGCGTCGACCGCCTTCAGCCGATAGTCGTCGTGATCGAGCCCCGCCTGGCCCGCCAGATATTCGATCAGGAAATCGGTCGACGAGCCCAGGGAGGTAACGCCCAGCGATTGATCCTTGAAGTCGGCGGGCGACCTGATCGTCGCGGCGGCCTTGCTGGACACCAGCAACACTTCGCCGGGCACGTCGGAGAGCTGCACGAGCGACTCCACCTCGATGCCCTTGGCCTGCAGGTCGATCGTATGGTCGTAGAAACCCACGACGCCTTGCACGCCGCCCGCGATCATTTCATCCTCGGCATCGACGCCCGCGGATTCCGTCACAACCTCGACATCGAGCCCATGCTGTTCAAAATAGCGCTGCGCGAGAACGGCCGGCAGATAAATGATCTTGTCGATGCCGCCGACCATGATCGTGATTCTTTCCGAGGCGCCGGCCCGGCCCGCAAACATGCACGCCCCCAGCGCGAAGGCCGCCGCGGCGGTTCCCAGTCTCCCCATGTTCACCAATCTCCTCCTTGTCTTTCGCAACGGCAGTACCTCCCGATGCGGGCGCCGCGCCCTGTTTTACGGGGTCTCTGGCGATGATCCCCCGGTTTCGAGCGGCAACCGGACGATAACGCATAGCCCCCTGCCCTGCAGCCCGTCCGTCAGCTCGACGTCGGCCCGGCATACCTTGGCCGTTTCGCCCACGATCGCGAGACCGAGCCCGAATCCGCTGCTGTCCGATATGTTGCCTCGGCTGAAGCGCTCGAACACACGCGATCGAAGTTCGACGGGAATGCCCGGACCCGTATCGTCCACACGCAGGATTGCCCACCCGTCGGCGCGTCCCGCATACACCGTGACATGGCCGCCGCGCGGCGTATAGCGCACCGCGTTGTCGACGAGATTGAACAGCAGTTCGTGCAGCAGTCTCGGACAAGTCATGACCGTTGCGTCGGCGCTGTCGGCATCGAGCCCGAGATCGATGCCCTTGTCGTCGGCCAGCACGGACAGGCCGACGATCACCTCGTGCGCGAGATCGAGCAGGCTCGCGGGTTCGCGCGGCAGCTTGGCATCGCGGCTCGCTTCGGCCTGCGACAGGCTCAACAATTGATTGACGAGATCCTTCAAGCGCCGCGCGTTCGCACGGACCGAGACCAGTATCTCGCGCAGCTCGTCGTTGGACTGGAGGCGGCTCGCATAGTCGAGCTGCGTGCTCATCAGCGCAATCGGCGTGCGCAGCTGGTGCGCGGCGTCGGCGATAAAGCGCTTCTGGATTTCGTGCTGGCGCGCGAGGCGCGCGACATACTGGTTTATCGTGTCCACGACAGGCCAAAGCTCGCGATGGAGCTGCATCGTGTCGAGCGCAGTGAGATCGTCGGGTTCGCGCGCCTCCAGATCCTTGCGCAGCTTCAGGAGCGGCTTGAGTTCGAAAGTGAGGCCGATCAACATCAGAGCGAGCGTCAGCGTAAGCAGCGCGGACTCCTGCAGCAACACGGGCTGCCAGAGATTGGCCGCGAATTGCGAAAACGACTTCAGCCCCTGCGCCACGGAGACGAGAACGGTCGTAGTCTGTCCATTCCGATAGAACCGGCGCGTGATCGTCGCCATCCGCACCAACTCGCCGCGATAGGCGACGGTTCCGTAGCTGGGTTCGCCGTCCGCCGGCACGGGTATGGTGCTCAAATCCGGCCAGCCTGCGAGCAGTTCGTCGGGAAGCGCCCGAACCTGGAAATAGACGCGGTCGTGCTGCTTCGAAGCGAGCATGCGCAACGCCGCCGGCGGCGTGTCGGCTATCAGCCCTTCGTCTATCCAACGCACCTGCTCGGCCATCATTTCGGCCGATGCGAGCAACCGCCTGTCCTGCAAAAGCAGCGCGTTGTCGCGCGCATCGCGCCAGGACAGCGCCGTCGTCAAGGCAAGCGCGACGACCATCGGTATCAACACCCAGAGGGCCAGGCGAACTCGCAGCCGTTTCATGTCGAACCGGAACCGTCTTTCAGCACGTAGCCGATGCCGCGCAGCGTGAGAATCCGCGCCTGCGCGCCGGCGAGCTTGCGGCGCAGCCGGTAAATATAAGTCTCGATCGCGCTTTCGCCCGCTTCGCTGCCCAATTCAAACACCTGCGCGACCAGATGCGTTTTCGTGATCGTCTTGCCTTGGCGCAAGATAAGCGACTCGAGCACGCGATGCTCGCGCTGCGTGAGTTCGAGCAAGCGATCGCCCAGGCGGAATTGCTGCATGTCGAGATCGAATTGCAAGTCCGCGCACTGGACCACGGATTGACTGCTGCGTCCGTGCCGGCGGATCAAAGCCTTGATCCTGGCGACCAGCTCGCGCATCTCGAACGGCTTGCCGACATAGTCATCCGCGCCGATGTCGAGGCAGTCGACTTTCACGTCGATCGATGCGTTCGCCGTCACGACGAGGACCGGCATGTCGTTGCGCCGCCGTCGAATGCTGCGCAGCACGTTGCGGCCGTCCATGCCGGGCAATCGCAGATCGAGCAGGAGAAGGTCGTACTGCGACAGTTCAAGGCGCGAAATCGCCGTCGAGCCGTCGTATACGCAATCGACCTCGAACCGCTCCGTCCGAAGCGCCTTGCTGAGCCAGAGGGCGAACTCCTCATTGTCTTCCACGAGCAGCAGTTTCATTGCTCTATTCACACTCAGACGAACGACCGGAACGGCTTGCAGCGCCGAACCGGTCGTTCAGATGGACTCACGGGATGCTAGAGCATAATTGATCTAGACCTTGGAACGAACGATCGTGCAATCGCTTATTTCCCCGCGTCGCCTTCTTTCGCGATCAGCGCGTTCGCCTTGATAGCGTACTCGTTCGTGTAGGTCACATCCAGATCGACCGGCTTGGAGATCTTGCCGGCGAATTTTTCAACCGCCAGCACCGTCTGCGGGCCGTCCTGGGGCATCAGGCCGTCCGGCAGGAACTGGCCCTTGTCCATCGTGAGCGCCTTCACGTACTCCTCCTTGGTCGAAAGCTGGTTGCTGACGAAGTCGTGCGGCAGGTGATCGGCGATCTGCTCAGCGCTGTGCGTGTTGATCCAGCGCATCGTCGCGACCATCGCGTTGACAACCGCCTGCGTCTCCTTCGGATGCGCCTTGACCCAATCCGTCCGGGCAAGCACCGCTGCCGTCGGCCAATAGCCGCCCAGCCACTTCTTCACGCCGTCGGCCGTCGCCAGGTCCATCGCCGAATAACCGACCTTCATCTTCTCGATCGCGTTGACGGTCGGCTGCGTCGTCATCCCGCATGCGATGCGGTCGTGCTTGAGCGCGCCGATCATCGTCGGGCCGGCACCGACCCCGACGCGCGAGAAATCGTGCAGACCGAGCTTGTAGCGAGCCGCGAGGTATAGCGTGAGATCGTCGGTGCCCGAGCCGAGGTCGGTCACGCCGACCACCTTGCCCTTCCAGTCGGCGGGCGTCTTGACGCCCGACTTCGTCGCGCACATCTCGCGCTCGCCCGGCGCGCCGCTCAGCTGGACGATATCGAGAACAGCCTTGCCGTGCTGCTGGAAGTCGATCGTGTGGACGTACCACGCGCCCGCCATGTCGACCTGGCCCGAGATCATCGCGTCCTCGGCGCCGACCCCGCCCGCCTGCTCGGTCGACAGTTCCATGTCGACGCCGTACTTCTTGAAAAAGCCGAGGTTCTGCGCAAGCGAATACGGCAGGTAGATCTGCTTGTCGATGCCGCCCACCATCATCGTGACCTTGGGCAGCGGGGCCGCCGTCGCGGCATGGCTGCAGATCAGCCCGGCCGCGCACATCAGGCCCGCCAGCGTCTTCGAAAACAGGAATTTCCCCTTCATGACTTCATCTCCTTGGTTATGCGAGGCCGGCACACCGGCCTCTAATGAATCGAATGCATCCTCATGCCGCCGGCAGTCGGTCAGACGCCGGGCACGTCGCCGTCGTGCGACGAGGGCGGCTGCCACGACAGCAGGCGTTTTTCGAGTATTGCCATCAGCGCTTCCGCCGATAGCGCGACGACGCCGATGATCAGCATCGCGCCGAACACGCCATTGGCGTCGAACGTGTTCTGGGCGGTTGCGATCACCAGGCCCAGGCCGCGCTGCGCGCCGAGAAACTCGCCGACGATCGCGCCGATGATCGAGAAGCCGAGCGCGACGTGCAGGCTCGCGATGATCCAGGTCATGGCCGAGGGGAAGATCACGTGCCAGACGATCTGCAGCCGCGATGCGCCGAGGATCCGCGAATTCGCCACGAGATTGCGGTCGACGTTGCGCACGCCCTGGAATGCGTTGAAGAACACGACGAAGAACACCAGTATCGCGGCCAGCACGACCTTGGACGGCATGCCGAGCCCGAGCCACATCACCAGCACCGAACCGAGCACGATGCGCGGCAGCGCATTCACGATCTTGATGTAGGGACCGATGACCTCGGCCAGGTACTGGCTTTCGCCCAGCAGCACGCCGAGCACCACGCCGCTCGCGACGCCCAGGGCGAATCCGAGCAGCGACTCTTCGAGCGTGACCCAGATCTGCTCCCAGAGCGACCCATAAGCGGTGCCGTGCTGGAACCAGTCCCACAGGCGCAAGACGATGCCGCTGGGAGAACCGAAGAAGAACGGATCGAGGATGCCGAATGCCGTTGTGAGCTGCCAGCCGCCGACCACCAGGATGAAGAGCGCCACGCGGCCCAGAAGAATGGAGCGCTTGCGCTGCTGCGCGCTGCGGCGCGCGGCAACCGCGGTCGAACTGGAATTCGCCGCGATTCCCTCGATTTTTTTGCTTGCGTTCACGGTGCTCATGCCGCCGCTCCTTGCTGTTTCAATGCCGCGGGCGACCGCGAATAAGCCTGCGCCACTTCCTCGCGCAGCGACTCCCAGATCTGCTGATAAAGATCCAGGAAGCGCGGCTGGAAGCGGATATCCTGAACCTGGCCGCGCGGACGCGGCAGGTCGATGTCGAACACCGCCTTGACCGTCGCCGGCCCGGCCGTCATCACGACGACGCGGTCGGCAAGAGCGATCGCCTCTTCGAGATCGTGCGTCACGAACAGCACCGACGGGCGCGTCTTCTCCCAGAGCGCCAACAACTCGTTGGACATGATGGCGCGCGTCTGCACGTCGAGCGCCGAGAACGGTTCGTCCATGAGCAGCATGGACGGCTTGTTGATGAGGGCGGCCGCCATGCTCACGCGCTTGCGCATGCCGCCCGACAGCTGGTACGGGTAATAGTTCTCGAAGCCCGCCAAGCCGACGGTACGCAGCCATCCGCGCGCTTCTTCGAGGGCCTGCTGCTTCGGAACCCCGCTAAACGTCGGGCCTAGCGCGACGTTCTTGAGAATCGACTTCCAGGGCATCAACGCGTCGCTCTGGAACACGAAGCTCGTACCCTGGGTAATGCCGTCCACCTCGCGTCCCGATACCCGCACGGTCCCTTCGCTCGGACGATAGAGACCGGCCGCCAGCGTCAGGGTGGTCGATTTTCCGCAACCGGTGGGACCGACCACGGCACAGAACATGCCGGGCTCGATCACGAGATTCACGTCGCGCAGGACGGTTTTCTCGACACCGTCCCGAGTGGGGAAGCGCTTTGTCACGCGAGTGAACTGCACGCTGCCTTGCCCAGCCAAAATTTCAGCCATAAATAACTAACCTTTCACATCCAAGATAGACCCGCCGGCGCCGGATGCCGGCGGGAAGATTGCGATAACGCGCTTGCCGCGCCGCTGCATCAGAAATGCCAGATGCCGCCGACTTCGATGCGCCGCGCCGATTGCTTGCCATAGCCCGTCGAGGCCTGGAACGTCTTCTGCCCCCATGCCATCTCGACACCGAGATCGACCGTCTTGATGGGGCGGTAGATCAGGTTCAAATGCACGGTCTTGGTCGTGACCGCGTTGTTCGAATCGGCCGGCAGGAACGCCGCAAGCCGCTGATGGTTGTAGCCAAACGCGAGCGTCGAGCGCAGCTTGGACGTCCACCAGTGCTGGTAGAAGAGCGTGCCGCCCATGACCGGCTGCAGTTCGAACTGGGTCGCCCCCGTCGGATGCGCCGACGTGCCGTTGTTGACCGCGAGCGCGGATGGTCCGTTCGCTCCGAAATCGTCGGGCAGATAGTGGCCGAGCGGGCCGTACCAGGCCTGGCCGCCGAAGTTGTCCTCGCTATAACCGCCGCCGATCTTGGGCACGTTGAAGGTCGCGCCTATCAGGGCGCCGGGCGCGAAGAATCTTGTGCGCACGCCGTTCTGGTCGGTGTAGCCGAGATCCTGCGCCTCGCCCGAGACCTGGAAGTGCCCCCAGGGGCCTTCGCGCTCATACTTCGCGGTGAAGTCCGGCACGGTGTTGCTCTTGGTCCAGGCCTCGATGTTGCCTTGCGTATCCTGGTAGCCCGTCTGCGGATTTTCGAGCGAGAACGACAGATTGCCGCCGTTGCTGAATGGATGCGTCCAGCGCAGCTGCGGCACGCGCTCCGCGGGGATGCCCGCCGGGCCCGAGTTATCGAACGTTTCCGGAGAATCGGGGTCGTCGATGAAGTTCGAGTTCGCCATACCGACCAGGAAATGGCCGATCGTGCCGTATGCCGTGACGATGCGCGCGCCCCAGCTGTTGTTCTGCAGCGCCTGATTGTTGTCGCCGCCAGGGACGTAGCCGTAGAAGTCGAGTCCGAAGTTCGTCGTGATCGGACCGTATTGGCTCGGCGTGCTCGTACCGACGACGAGCCTCGAAACCTTGTCCTGGAAGTGGAAGGAATTTTGCGACTGCTTGCGCGCGGCGCTGCCGGCCGGATCGAGGTTGCCGATCGAAAACTTCGGTCCCAGGTTTTCCGTCGGGTCGTAGATGCCTTGGAAGTTGATAAAGCCGCCGACGCTGAGCGACGTGTTGGTGCCCGGCACGATGAACGAGCCAGGTGTCGTGCCGCGGCGCACGTATTCCGCGTCGAGCATCTGCTGCTCGGCCCGGGTCGGCGTCAGGTCCGGGGCCTGCTTGCCGGGCGCGGCGACGAGGGGGGGATAGGCCGTCGACACGGCCTTGACCGCGGCGTTCGTCGTCTTCTGCGATGCTTCGAGCTGGTTCAGCCTGGTCGACAGGGTCTGGATCTCGGCCTTGAGGTCGCCCAACTCGTCGGCATGGGCGGCAGGCATGACGGCAAGACCGGCGAGCGCACAGCACAGCACGCTTAGCCGAAACGATGTTCCCCCTGCCATGCCACGACGCGCGTGACCAGACGATATCCTGCGTACTTTCATCCGCTGTCTCCTGAGTTTGGTTGTTATCCTTCATGCCATCCGAATCGATGCCCGGATGAGTAATGAATGCTAAGGAGGGCAACCTCTCGCTTAGCTGGCAGGAAGATCGGCGATTTCTCAGTAGTTACCCGACGCGGATCGATGAAGGCAGGAAAAAGAGCAGGGCATCAGGCAGGCGCTCGCGAGAGCCTTGAGCGCCGCGGCCCGGGCGAATGAAAAAGCGCCGGAGCAAATGAAAAGGGCCGATCTTCGCAGATCGGCCCTTTTGCTTGGGAAGTCGTTATGGCGGCCCGCTCGCCGCCGTATGCAATGCGCTCGCGTCAGTAAGGCGCGTAGACGACACGGGGGCGCACCACGACCGGCGCCGAGTAGTAATAGCCGGGCTGCGCATAGGCGGGCTGGGCGTAGTAGACGGGAGGAGGCGGCGGCGCATAGTAGACGGGCGCCGGGGCGGCATACACCGGCTGGGCGACGGCAGCGCCCACGGCCAGACCGACGAGGGCGCCCACCGCGGCGCCGACCGCCAGCGGCCCGGGACCGCCGTGGTAGCGCCCCCAGGCGTTGGCGCTCATGCTGGCCGTGGCCAGACCCACGGCGACCGTAGCAACGGCGGCGGCTTTCAAGATCGGTTTCATGGTGCGCTCCAGTGCCGAGCGGTTGTGAAGTGGCTCGGCGGCACATCCGGCGGGGGCCGGTTCGTGTGAGATTTGGACGCCCAGTGTAGGGCGGAGTTCCTGGGTGCGCATCGGATGCCGGACGCAGGTAATTTCAATGCGTGTCAGCAGTTTTAGCTTGGCGAAAGTCGTCTGCCCGCCGCAATCGGCCGCCTACCGGCCCCAGTTGCACGACAGCGTGCTCGCCGCGATGCCTTGGGCCGAACTCGACGGCTGCGACATCAAGCGCACGCCCTACGCGTGGGGAGACATCGCGGCCATGCTGGAGATCGTCGAGCGCAGCTCAAAGCGACCAGGTCGCCGCCATGCTCGGCCGCGTGGAGAACGCGGCATACCAGTTTGCCACGGGCTGATGCCGCGCGCGCCAGTCGAAATCGGAAAAACGCAGATCCAGATACCAGAGCGCGCAGCCCACGGCCAGCGCGCCGAGGTCCACGCGATTGGCCAGCAGTGCAGGATGCGCGTCCAGATGGGCCAGCGAAGTCTCGGCCTTGTCGAGCTGGGCCGCGCGCCATTGCGGCCACTGCACTTCGGCGGGGCGCGCCGCATCTTCGTAGCGGGCAAGCAGCGCGGCATCGAGAATGCCGTCGCCCAACGCCTGCAGGGTGAGCGTCTGCCAGCGCGCGGAACCCGCCGCGGGGATCAGGGAGCCCTTGGCCAGGTCGTTCAAATACTCGCAGATCACCCGGCTGTCGTACAGCACCTGCCCGTCATCGGTGAAGAAGGTGGGCACCTTGCCCAGGGGGTTGATGGGAATGATCTGCTGGTCGCGAGTGACCGGGTTCGCATTGGAAGGCAGCAGCGTTATCCGATCCGACAGCCCCAGCTCATGCGCCGTCACCAGGCATTTGCGGACATAGGGGGAAAAGGGAGAAAAGAGAATCTTCATGAGGACACCCGAGACGACATGGTTTGAGCGATGTGTAGTCCTGCCACCCAGCCGAAGGTCAGGGCAGGCCCCAGCGTGATGCCGGGAGCAGGATATTGTCCTCCCATCACGGACTGCATGTCGTTGCCGGTCACATAAAGCCCGGCGATGGGCTGCCCGTCGGCGGCGAGGGCCTGTGCATGCGCATTGCAGCGGATGCCGCAGGCCGTGCCGATGTCGCCGGCATACACCTTCACGGCATAGAACGGCGCCTTGCGCAGCGGTCCCAGGCAGGCGTTGGGTCGATGATCCGGATCGCCCAGGTACTGGTTGTATGCGGTGCTGCCTTTGCCGAACGCCGGATCCACGCCGGTCTCGCCGGCGCGGTTGAATTCCTTCGCCGAAGCGTTCAGGCCGACGGCGTCGATCTGCAAGGCGGCCGCCAGCGCTTCGAGCGTATTGGCGCGATAGAGATAGCCGTCGCGCAGCAGGTGCTCGCGCGGCCGTCCGCCGGGCAAGGCCAGCCCCAGGCCCCAGCGTTCCATGAAGTCGCTGTCGCACACGAGATAGGCCGGGATGGTCGGCACCGTCTCGTGCGACCGATACATGCCCAGCACGAACTCGTGATAGGACGTGGACTCGTTCACGAATCGGCGCCCCGCCGAATTGACCGCCATCAGACCGGGCTTGGCGCGGTCCCAGACCAGATGCGGATAGCGCACCTGCGTGCCGTCGGCGCGCTGCAGGATGGATACCGGCGCCCAGAACGCGGGACCGAAATAGTCCGTGCCCATGGCCGCCCCGGCGGTCTGCGCCAGCGCGATGCCCTCGCCCGCGTTGCCGGCGGGCGACATCGACCACGGGCCCGTGGGATGGGGATACAACTGCTCGCGCATGGCCGGGTTCCAGGGGAACCCCCCTGTGGCCACTACCACCGCCCGCTGCGCGCGCACCCAGGTCGCGCGGCCCTTGCGTTCGATGCAGGCGCCCATCACGCGCCCGTCTTGCACGTGCAGGGCCTTGAGCGGCGCGCCCAACCAATAGTCGATGCCGCGGTCCAGCAGCGAGCGGAACAAGCGCGCCGCCAAGGCATTGCCGAGCACCAGGCGCGTGCCGCGGTGATAGCCCCTGAGACGATCGCCCGCGTAGCGCAGCACCAGTTTCATGCTCTCTTTCCAGGCGCTGAAGGAGCGGAACGCCGACAACAGATTCTTGGCGTCGGTGAGCGTCACCATCATGCCGCCCAGCACCACGAACTCGGGCAGGGGATCGCGCAATTCGCGGAAGTGCTTGCCGAGCTGGCGGCCGTCGAACATGACGGGGTCGAGCGAGCGGCCTCCCAAGGCCGCGCCTTCGCGGTCCGGGTAGTAGTCGGGAGAATAGGTCCGGGCCGCGAGCTGGACCGCGGTATGTTGCGCCAGGGCGTCGATGGCCGGGCCGCACGCATCGAGAAATGCCTTCTGCATTTCGGCCGGCGCGGCGTCGCCGACGGTGTTGCGCATATAGGCCCAGACTTTTTCGAAGCTGTCGGGATGGCCCGCCGGTTCGCTCTGGCCGTTGAGCGGCGCCCACACGGCGCCGCCGGAAATGGCCGTCGAGCCGCCGATGCGATCGGTCTTTTCCACCAACAGCACTTTGCATCCGCCGATATGCGCGCTCAAGGCAGCGGCCATGCCGCCGGCGCCGCCGCCCACGACGAGGACATCGACTTCCTGTTCCCACACTGGCGTACTCATGCGCCCGACCCTCCCAAAGACTTGCCGCCGTCGACGAACAGGACCTGCCCGGTAATGAAGCCCATGGCCGGCGAAACCAGAAAAGAAACGGCCTGCGCCACGTCCTCGGGCCGCCCGGCCTTGCCTGTCGGCTGCAAGGCCAGTTGCGCGGCCAGGCGCTCGGGCGTGAGCGCGCGCAGAATCGGCGTGTCGATCAGGCCGGGCGCGATCGCATTGACCAGGATGCCCCGCGGCGCGAGTTCCATGGCGCTGGCCCGCGTATAGCCGACGATCGCGGCCTTGGACGCCACATAATGCGGATGATTGCGCGCGCCCAGATAGGCGCGCGATGCGATGTTCACGATGCGCCCGCCGTCGGGCATCTTGCGCGCCACGGCCTGGGTCAGCGTGGCCGCGGCGATCAGGTTGATCTCGTAGGCGCGGCGAAAATCCGCGCTCGTCACGTCCGCGAACTTGCGCTCGTCGAAGACGCCGGCGTTGTTGACCAGCGCCGTGATCGCAGGCAGCTCGTCGATCAAGGCCCGCACGGCCGGCTCGTCGGTCAGGTCCAGGACCTTGCCCGTCACCGCCAGACCGTCGGCCTGCAAGCGCTGCTGTTCGCGCTGCACCAGTTCGGCCGCGCGATCCACCATCACGACCGCGAAGCCGTCGCGAGCCAGCTTCTCCACTGTCGCCAGGCCCATGCCGCTGGCGCCGCCCGTCACGAGGGCGTAGGGCTTATTCATGCCGAATTCCTTTTACGCTGAGAGAAAACCGCCATCGACCGGCAGCACGACGCCTGTGACGTAGCTGGCCAGGGACGAGGCGAGAAAGAGTGCCGGGCCCACGATCTCGTCGGGTTCGCCCCCGCGCTGCATCGGCACCCGGTCCATGTACCAGTCGGTGCCGCCGGGCACCTGAAGCTGCGGCTTGACCATCTCGGTGAGCATCAAGCCGGGCGCCACCGCGTTCGCGCGCACGCCGTGCGGCGCCAGATCGCGCGCCAGCGCCTGCGTGAAGGAGCGCACCGCGCCCTTGGACGCGATATAGCCCGCCGTCGAAATGCCGCTCACGAAAGCCACGATCGACGACAAGTTGATGATGCAGCCGCGCGACTGCTTGAGCGCGGGCACGAAGGCATGCGTGACGTTGAAAAGACCCTGGAGATTGACGTCGATGATCCGGTCCCAGACCTGCGTGGCCTCGGGATCGTCGATGCGCGCCCGGCCCGAGATGCCGGCGTTGTTGACGAGCACGTCGATGGGGCCGAACCGTTCGGTCAGCGCCGCCGCCAGCGCCGCGACGGCGTTGCGGTCGGTCACGTCCACCGCATGCGCCCAGGCCGCGCCGCCGGCCCGGCCGATGTCCTCGGCCACGGCCTGCGCCTTGTCCAGGGCGACGTCCACCACGATCACGCGCGCGCCCTCGCGGGCAAAGCCCCGCGCCATGGCCGAACCCAGACCGCCACCGCCTCCGGTGATCAAGACGAGTTTGTCCTTGACGAGATCCATGCGATTACTCCAAAGCGCGAACGTTCAAATGCCCAGATAGGCCTGGCGCACGGCCGGGTCGTTCGCCAGTTTTTCCGAAGGACCTGCCAGGTTCATCTCGCCGTTTTCCAGGATGTAGGCGTAGCTGGCGACGCGCAGCGCCAGGCGCACGTCCTGCTCCACCACCAGAATGGTCAAGCCCTGCTCGCGGTTGAGCCGCTGGATGGTCTCGAAGATCTGCTCGACCAGCAGGGGCGACAGGCCCATCGAAGGCTCGTCCAGCAAAATCATGCGCGGGCGCGCCATGAGCGCGCGGCCGATGGCCAGCATCTGCTGCTCGCCGCCCGAAAGGGTGGAGGCCTTCTGCCCGCTGCGTTCCTTCAAGCGCGGAAAGGTCTCGAAGACGCGTTCGAAATCCTGCGCGACCTCGCGGCGCGAGCGCCGCAGATAAGCGCCCAGCTCCAGGTTCTCGCGCACGCTCATTTCCTTGAACACCTCGCGGCCTTCGGGCACCTGGACCAGGCCGCGCCGCACGATTTCATCCGAGGGCTGGCGCCGGATCGGCTCGCCGTCGAAGAAGATCTCTCCGGCGCTGGGTTCGATCAAATGCGAGACGGCGTTGAGCGTGGTGCTCTTGCCCGCGCCGTTGCTGCCGAGCAAGGCCACGATGGCGCCCTGGGGCACCTTCAACGACACGTCGTGCAGCGCCTGGATGGCGCCGTAGGACGCGCTGACGCCGCGCAGCTCCAGCATCGCTTCATGCATGGGCGGCTCCCTTGCCCAGATAGGCTTCGATCACTTTCGGGTCCTGGGCCACGTCGGCAGGCGTGCCCTCGGCGATCTTCTGGCCGAAAGACATGACCGTGACCTTGTGCGAGATCGCCATGACCAGCTGCATGACGTGCTCGACGAGCAGCACGGTGATGCCGTCGCGGCTGGCCAGCTCGGTCAACAGGCGGTTCAGGCTCTCGACGTCGCGATTGCGCAGGCCGGCGGCCGGCTCGTCCAGCAGCAGCAGGCGCGGCTTGAGCGCCAGCGCCCGCGCCAGTTCCAGCAGCTTCTGGTGGCCGAAGTCCAGCTCTCGCGCCGGCGCATTGCGTTCGTGGACCAGGCCGACGCGCTCGATCAGGCTGTCGACCAGGTCCCGCGTTTCCCCATCAGGTCGGCGCAGCAGCCGGCCCAGCGTGCGCGCGCTGTGCGCATAGCAGCCCAGCAGCACGTTCTCGTACACGCTCAATTCGCCGAACAGTTCGAGGTTCTGGAAGGTGCGCGCGATGCCGAGCGCGGCCATCTTGTTCGGCCTGGCGCGGCTGACGTCGACGCCGTCCAGCACGATGCCGCCCGAGGTCGGCTGATAATAGCGGGAAATGCAATTGAAGGTGGTCGACTTGCCCGCGCCGTTCGGCCCGATCAAGGCGTGTATCGTGCCCTGCCCGACCTGGAACGAGAGATTGTTCACGGCGGTCAGGCCGCCGAATTGCACGGTGATGCCGCGCACATCGAGAAAAGGCGCGGCGCTCATGGGGCTGCGCTCCGTCCGGTGGTGGCCACGGCATCGGCCGAGGCCCGCGGTTTTGCGCCGCGCTTGCCGGTGCCGGAGAACAATCCGCGCGGCTTGAACATCATGAATCCCAGGAGGATGAGGCCGTAGATGATTTCCTGGGCCGACTGCGCCTGGCGCAGCACTTCGGAGATGACCCCGAGCACGAGCGCCCCGGCGATCGCGCCGCGCACCGATCCGAGGCCGCCCACCACCACCATGGTCAAGACCAGGATGGTGGTCTGGAACCCCAGGCTGTCGGGGTGGATGAAGGAAACGAAGAGCGTGTACATGCCGCCCGCGATGCCGGCGAAGGCGGCCGAGATCACGAAGGCCGACTGCTTCATCGCGCGGGCGTTGATGCCCATCGCCATGGCGGCGACGTCGCTCTCGCGCACGGCGCGCAGGGCCGATCCGTATTGCGAGCGCGACAGCCAGACGGTGATCCAGAGCATCAGCGCCGCGATGCCGACGACGAAGGGATAGGCCTGCAGATCGTTCGTCAGCCGCAGGCCGAACAGCCGCGCCGGCTGCATCTGCATGCCGTTGGAGCCGCCGGTGACCGATTCCCAGTTGAGGAACACCCATTGCATGGCCTCGCCGAAGGCGAAGGTGGCCAGGGCGAGATAGATGTCGCGCATGCGCAGCGCCAGGAAGCCGATGACGTAGCCGAGGATCGCCGCGATCACCCCGCCGGCCAGAATGGAAACGAAGAACGGCGGATGCCAGGCCGCGTTCAGGATGCCGGCCGTGTAGATGCCGATGCCGTAGAAGGCGGTGTGCGACAGCGCGAACTGCCCGGCCTCGCCGATGACGATGTGCATGCCCAGGGACAGCACGGCGAACACCATCAGCAGGTTCACGACGTACAGCACGTAGCCGGTCACGGTGAACGGCAGCACGCACAGCACCGCCAGCAGGACGGCCAGCGCCAGATGATCGAGGGAGCAGCGCTTCATACCTTCTTCACCTGTACCTTGCCGCCGAACAGCCCCTGCGGGCGCAGGATGAGCGTCACCAGGATGGCGAGGAACGGCGCCACCACGATCGCGTTGGTGGAAATGAACAAACCGACCATGTTCTCGACCACGCCGATCAGCAGCCCGCCCACGACCGCGCCCGGCAGGCTGGTGAAGCCGCCGACGATGGCGGCCGCGTAGGCCAGGATCGCGATGTTGGCGATGTCGGGCGTGATCAGGATCTTGGGGGTGATGAGCAGGGCCGCAATGGCGGAAATCAGCCCCGCCATCGCCCAGACCATCATGCGGATGCGCGACAGGCGGATGCCGACGATCTGCGCGGCCCGCGGGTTCATGCCCACGGCCCGCATGGCCTTGCCGATGCGGGTGTAGGTGAACATGAAGTAGATGAGCAGCATCACGACCACGGCCGTGACGAAGATGGCGATGTCCAGCTTGGTCAGCACGGCCTCGCCGATCGCGACCGTGTCGCCGGAAACCAGCGACGGCAGCGAGCGCGGCGTGTCGCCCAGGCCCGTCTGCCGCACCAGCCCCCTGAGCAGATAGGCCAGGCCCAGGGTGGTGATCACCAGTTGCACCCCGACGCCGCGCGAACCGGTCACGCGCTCCATCACCACGCGCTGGAACAGCGCGCCGCCCAGGCTCATGACCACGAGCGTGATGAGGATGACCGCCACGTAGGGCAGCCTGGCGAGCAGCAGCAGGCTCAGCGCCACATAGCCCGCCATCATCAGCATTTCGCCCTGGGCGAAATTGGGCACGTCCGTGGTCTTGAACACGGCCACGATCGCCAGGGCGAGCAGCGCATACACGCTGCCCGTCACCAGGCCCGAGAGCAGCCCCTGCTGCAGGAACAGCCAGATATCGCCAAGGCTCATGCGTCAGGCTCTTACTTGGGCTGGTAGGTCCAGGCGCTGGCGTAGCTGCCGGGCACGCGCGTCTTGGTGTCGCCGTCGAACTTCAGGTAGATGGCCGACTTCTGCGCCGCGTGATCGGCAGGCGTGAACGAGATGGGACCGGCCATGACCTTGGAGTCGAAGTTCGTCTTGGACATGGCGTCCAGGAACTTCTCGCGCGTCAGCTGCGGACCCGCGGCCTTGAGCGCATTGACCACCGCCATCGCCGAGGGAATGCCGTAGGCCATATAGGCTTGCGGATAGCCGGGCTTGGCGGCCAGGTCCGGGTAGTACTGCTTGT
>Ga0209455_1000823_pt1 | contig 16798 bp, 18 predicted proteins | sample AraplaCol_mCL_r2_FD_184275 | JGI IMG/M metagenome (GOLD analysis project Ga0209455, IMG submission 184275) | Arabidopsis root microbial communities from North Carolina, USA - plate scrape CL_Col_mCL_r2 (SPAdes) (version 2) | ecosystem: Host-associated > Plants > Roots > Endosphere | place: USA...
GCGGCGTAGCCAAGCGCAGCGGTGAGGCCAGCTGACGGCACACTACGACGCCGCGCCATGACATTCTCGCGACACCCGATCTTCCCGGCTGTTCTTGACACAGGTCAAAGGCGGCCGTCGAGGCGTCGCTAAACTGGCTGTACTTCTTCCAGGCAAGGCGGCCGGTATCGCGGCCGCGCCCTTCATCTCGTTGAGGAGGCATCATGAAGGCGCTCGTCTACCAGGCGCGCGGTCGCAAGGCGATCGAAGAGCGGCCGAAACCGGAAATCCAGGCCGCGGGCGATGCCATCGTCAAGATCGTCAAGACGACGATCTGCGGCACCGACCTGCATATCCTGCGCGGCGACGTACCGACCTGCAACCCGGGCCGCATCCTCGGCCATGAAGGTGTCGGCATCGTCGAGAGTGTTGGCGCCGGCGTCACCACCTTCAAGCCCGGTGACCGGGTACTGATCTCCTGCATCACCGCCTGCGGACGTTGCGATTATTGCCGGCGTGGCATGTATTCGCATTGCGCGACGGGCGGCTGGATCCTCGGCCATATGATCGACGGCACCCAGGCGGAATATGTCCGCATTCCCCATGCAGATACCAGCCTCTATCGGGTACCGGAAGGAAGCGACGAGGCAGCCCTGGTGATGCTGAGCGACATCCTGCCGACCGGCTTCGAATGCGGTGTCCTCAACGGCAAGGTGGCGCCGGGCAGCACCGTCGCCATCGTCGGCGCCGGGCCGATCGGCCTCGCTGCCTTACTGACGGCGCAGTTCTATGCGCCGAGCGAGATCATCATGATCGATCCCGACCTCAACCGCCTGGAGGTGGCGAAGAGCTTCGGCGCTACGGCGGTGATCGATGCCAGCGACGGCAAGGCGGCCGAAGCGGTCCTGCAGATGACGGGCGGTGTCGGCGTCGATACCGCCATCGAGGCGGTCGGCATCCCGGCCTCCTTCATCACCTGCGAGGATATCGTGGCGCCGGGCGGCGTCATCGCCAATGTCGGCGTACATGGCGCCAAGGTCGATCTGCATCTGGAACGTCTTTGGGCCAAGAACATTACCATTACGACACGGTTGGTGGACACGGTGAGCACGCCGATGCTGCTGAAGACAGTGCAGAGCCGGAAGATCGATCCCTTGAAGCTGATCACCCACCGTTTCACGCTGGATCACATCCTCGATGCCTATGACACCTTCGAACATGCCGCCAAGACCCGGGCCTTGAAGGTGGTGATCGAGGCCTAGTTTCGCTCGTCACCGATATCTACTTTCCTTCAGTCCCGCCCTTCCTTTTACCCGCAAGCAAGGAAACGGATCATGACCAGGATTGCGCTCGTCACCGGCGGTGTCAGCGGCATTGGTGCTGCCACCTGCAAGGTTCTGCAGGCAGCCGGCTGCAAAGTCGCCGCCAATTATTTCGGCAATGGCGATGTGGCCGCCGCCTTCAAAAAGGAGACCGGCATTCCGATCTATGAATGGGATGTCGCCGATTTCGATGCCTGCCAGCAGGGTGTCGCCGCGGTCGTCAAGGATCTCGGCCCGGTCGATATTCTGGTCAACAATGCCGGCATCACTCAGGATGGCATGTTGCACAAGATGAGCAAGGAGCAGTGGCGCTCGGTGATCGATGTCGATCTCGGCGGCTGCTTCAATATGTGCCGCGCCGTCGTCGAGCCGATGCGCGAGCGCCGTTTCGGCCGCATCATCAATGTGAGCTCGATCAACGCCCTCGCCGGGCAATTCGGCCAGACGAACTATGCCGCCGCCAAGGCCGGCATGATCGGGTTCACCAAGGCCCTGGCGCTGGAAGGGGCGGCGCGTGGCATCACCGTCAATGCGGTCGCACCCGGTTATACAGACACCGCCATGGTTGCCGCGGTGCGGCCGGACATCCTGGAGAAGATCGTCGCCACCGTGCCGGCCGGCTCGGCAAACCGGAGGAAATCGCCGAGGCAATCGCCTTCCTGGCGAGTGACAAAGCCGCCTTCATCACCGGCGAGACCCTGTCAGTCAATGGCGGCAAATATATGTGCTAGCGGCGATCCGATTCATCGGTTGCTGCGCCGATCGATCTTCCGGGGCGTGTTTGCCAGCTGTCTGTCATACCATCGCGCCGCCTCGGCAGCGCGCCTTCCTTCAGCGTCTTCTCAATATCCGGCCGAAGCCATATAGTCGCGGCTGATGAGTCGGCGCGCTTGCGCCGGACACAGGCGACGTTCCGGGGCCGGCTGTCGCCGTCTGGTATCGGCAAGGAAGGCTGGCGATGTCGCTGCCATGTGGCGGGCATCAGCAAGCCGGGACGGTGCGGAAGAGATGCGGGTTGGCTCTGATTGGCTCTGGCGCCTGGTTGCGGCAACGGTCTTTGCTCTTTTCTGTCTGCTGATGGTGCTGCAAGCGGCATCGGCCGAACCGCTCGACCGTAGCTTCAAGGAATGTGCCAACTGCCCGGTGATGATCGGCATTCCCGGCGGCAGCTTCATCATGGGAAGTCCGGCCAGCGAACCGGGCCGTTTCGATGCCGAGGGGCCGCAGCACCGCGTGACGGTACCGGCCTTCGCGCTCAGCCAGCATGATGTCACCAGCGCCGAATTCCTGCTCTTCCTGCGCGAGACCGGCTACCAGCCGGTGCCTTGTGAGCCGCTGCTGAATTTCGGCTGGCGGTCGCCGGGCCATGGCATTGCCTATACGCCCGGCAATGGCGATCCGCCATCGTGGCCGGCAAGCTGTCTCAACTGGCGGGATGCCAAGGCCTATATTGCCTGGCTTAACGGCAAAGTGCGCGATCTGCCATCGGCTGCCGCCTGGCGCAAGAAGGGCGTTGAGGCAGGCCCTTATCGTCTGCCGAGCGAGGCGGAATGGGAATATGCGGCCCGCGCCGGCACCAGTGCAGCGCGCTGGTGGGGTGAGGGGATCGGCCGCAACAACGCCAATTGCGATGGCTGCGGCAGCGCCTGGGACGGCAAGCTGCTGGCGCCGGTCGGCAGTTTCGGCCCCAACCAGTTCGGCCTCTACGACATGCTGGGCAATGTCTGGCAATGGGTCGAGGATTGTTGGCATGAGAGCTATGTCGGCGCACCGGCTGATGGCAGCGCCTGGCAGGATAATGCGGAGGACAGAACCAGGCGCGACGGCGGTGCAACGAAGGCGAGCGAATGCCGGAAGCATGTCCTGCGCGGCGGTTCCTGGGCCAATGTGCCGATCCTGGTGCGGGCGGCGACACGGATCGGCGCCGATGGCGGCGGCAAGGATTCCGACTGGTCGAACTACGCCGGCTTCCGCATTGCCCGCAGCCTGCCGTGATCTCGCCCCTCAGAAGTGATAACCGCGAATCTGGTCGACCACCTGGCGCACTTGTTCCGTCTGCCGCTGCTGTTCTGCGGCGCTGGCCTGGATCAGGCTCTCTTCCGCAGTCTTGATCTGTGCGATCAATTCTTCGATCCGCTGGCGCCGTTGCGACCGCGTCATCGTTCCGGCCTGGATCGCGTTGGTCATGGTGATATCTTCATTGATGAGCTGCTGGTATTTGTCGTTCATCGCCGGCACGGCACGGACGTATTTATTGGCAGCGTCATAGCCGCATTGGCGCCATTGCAACTCGTGGGGCGCCAGCTGATTTTCGGCTATGCCGGTCACAGCCTTCGGATCATAACCGTAGGTCTTCGTGCATTGGCTGAGATCGGCGAGCAGCTGTTGGCGGGCAGCGATGATCGGGCTCTCGGGCTTGGCCGTGTTGGTGTCATTGGCGCAGGCGGTGACGAGCAGGGCGAAGCCGGTTGCAATCAGCGTGACGGTTAAGTGCCGCATCTTTCTCTCCTCCCCCCAGTTATGGCGCCTCCCGCTGCCGGCATTGCCGCCGCTGGGTACCACCAGCTAGAGCGCAATCGTTTTTGCTGGAAGCACACTTGCTTCCAGCAACAGCGTGAATCGCGCTCTATCTTATTGAGTAGAGACGGATTCACGTTTTAGACAAAATCGCATAGCGATTCCGTCTAAAACGATCCGGCTCTATGGGTAAACGTAATCCATACGGGTGACGTCATCCGTTCGGGTGAGCCGGCGGCATTTGCCGCAATGACAGTGCTATTGCAGAACGTCACTATTGCAGGACGTCGCGGGCGCTAAACGGCAGGACGATATCGCTGACCAGGTCATACTGGCCGGGCGGAATGACGAGGGGCGAGGATAACAGCACGGCGTTGCGGGCGCTGAGTGCGAAGTCGAAATAAGGCCGGTTGAGGCGATAGCGGGCGGGGTCAACGATCTCCGCCACGGTGACCGAGCCGTCACGCCGCAGCTGCAGATGGATGGAGACGGTCCAGCCGGCGCTCTGCGACGGTTCCACCCGCAGATTCCAATGGCGGATCACCTGCGCCCGCAGGAAATCGCGGGCGCTGTAGGTGGCCTGTGGTCCGGCAGCCGCATTGGCGCTGGTGGTGGCCGTATTCGACAGGCCGTTCACGGCAGGATCGCCCTTGCCGGGCGCCATCGGTGCGGAAGCGAGCTTTTGCTTTGCCAGCGTCTGCAGCTGCAAGGTCAGTGGATCGGGTGGGGCTGGCTTCCGGTTCGCCGGCAGCGGCACTGCCGCCTTGGTCTGGCTGGTAATTTTTTCCGCCGGCGCCTTTGCCGGCGGGCGTGTCATCGCCTCGGCCAAAGCCTGGCGCGCGGCGGGCGGTGCGCTCGGCCGCTGCGGCACCGGCAGGGGTATCGGCGGCAGCTGTGCCTGTTGCGGTGGGACGAGAAGCGCTGGCCGCGGCCGGTCGATCCCTGTCTGCGCAGGTGGCGCCGGTTCCTGCGGCAGATCGGCGCGCCGCGTGACGCTCGGCGCCGCTGTCACCGGACCCAGGCGCACCAGATCGACCGGGATGGCAAGATCGGCCGATGTCTCTGGTGGCGGCAAGAGATGTAGGAAATCAAAGGCGATCAGCAGCACGATAGCGACATGCAGGACCAGCGAGGCCGCCACGCCGCCGGTCAAGCGATGGCGCGGGACTTCGATGAGGGCCGAACGGTCGTCCTCGGCCCATCTCGGCGGATTACTCGTTACTGCAGTGGAGGCCGGCATGATGCCGTTCCTTGTCCAGTCCGCGGCTGCTTACCTGTCAGGCTCAGTATACTGTCTTTCATCGCCCTCACGATAGGTGGGCATCATACCCCGAGGTGCAAGGAGGTCGCCGGTCCGCGCTATCTCCTTGTTTCGTCATGCAGCCGCGATCACGCCGCTACCTTGCCGATCGAGCCACCGCCATCGACGAAGATGGTCTGGCCGGTGATGAAGCTCGCCTCTTCGGAGAGCAGGAAGGCAATGGTGGCGGCGATCTCCTCAGGCTTGCCCAGGCGGCGCATTGGGATCAGCGAGAGGAAGCGCTGCTCGGCCTCGCTGCCGGCCGGCGTGTTCGCGCGGAAGAGCTCGGTCTCGATCGGCCCGGGGGCGACGCCGTTGACGGTAATGCCGGTCTCCGCCAGTTCCAGCGCCCAGATGCGGGTGAAGGTGTTGATCGCCGCCTTGGCCGCCGCATAGGCGCTGCGCTGGGCGATGCCGAGCACGGTGAGGCTGGAGATGTTGACGACACGGCCCCAGCCCCGCGTCTTCATCCCGGGCAGCAGGGCCTGGGTGGTCTGGATGGTGGGATGCAGATTGACCCGCATGATGTCATCGACATCGGTAAGCTCGATCTCGCCGACACGGTGCAGCCGCACCAGCCCGACATTGTTGACGACGCCGTCGAAGTCGTAGCGCTGCGCCAGACCCCGGAAGGCCTCACCCGCCGCCTTGCTGTCATTGAGGTCGATGGAAACCAGCGTGCCGGGGAAGCTGGTGTCCGCACCGCGGGCAACGCCGACGACATGATGGCCGGCACTGGCGAGGCGTTCTGACAAGGCGCGGCCGATGCCCTTGCTGGCGCCGGTGACGAGGAACGTACGCTTGGTCATGATTGAGAGTCCTCCTGGTGAAGATGTCGTGAGATGGCGGGCGGGATCAGGGGAGCGGCGGCAGGTCGAACGCCGTCAGCATCGGCCGCACGGCCGCGGTCAGCAGGTTGCGCTCCGGGCGGGCGCGGGCGAAGACGCGGATTCCCATCAGCACCGCCAGCAAATTTGCAGCGGCATCCGCGGCATCATGCTTGGCCGGAATCTCGCCGACGGCCTGGCCGGCGGTAAAACGGTCCTGGAAAAAGCGCTCGATCCGTTTCAACTCATCGGCGACCGCTTCCTTGAGTTTCGTATCCTCCGGCGCAGCGCCCGCTGCTGAATTGGCCAGCAGGCAGCCGCGATGCTGCGGATCGGCGAGGCTGCGCTCGATCATCTCATGGAAGAACGTGGTGATGGCCAAGGCGGGTGAGGGCAGGCCGCCGAGCCGCGTCATGCGCTCATGCAGGGTCTGGCCGAGATAGCGGTCGAAGGCGCGGCGGAACAGGGTCTGCTTGTCGCCGAAAGCGGCATAGAGGCTGGAGGCGGTGAGGCCGGTGACCGCCGACAGCTCGCGGGTCGAGGTCGCCTCATAGCCGCGCGCCCAGAAGGCATCACCGGCGGCGTCCAGGACCTTGTCTTCATCGAACGTGCGGGGGCGGGCCATGGGTAAGTCCTTGTTTCAACGCCAGAAATACGTGCCGCTGTCGTGGCTCAATTGCTATGTAAGTCGATATGGAGCGATCGATCCAGAATTGCAAGGGGCAAGATCCAGGCAATCCGCCACTTCGTCGGAGTGGTCCAAACTTCGTGGAGACGGATCAATGAAGATAGTTGTTGACCGATCGGTTCCGAATCGCAGATCGTAGGGTGGTCTTGAGGCTGGATCGACCGCGGAACCCAGCTTTGCGGCGCTGCGCGAGTCTTCGTTCCGAGAAAAGACCCTGAACGGTCAGGTCAACCTGGAGGAAATATGAGATTAAAGAGACTGCTGCCACTGACGATCGTCGCGACGATGGTCGCGAGCGGTGCGCAAGCCGGCGCAAATGATGCTTTTCGGCCAAGTTTGTTGTCGGCTCAGGAGCTGAAGAAGGAGATCGTCGGCAGTACGATCAGGTATCCTTCAAGCGACGATGAAGTCTTCGAGTATTACAGCCCCGACGGAACCATACATGGGAAGTCCCGTGCCAGTGGTACATATCAGGGAAAATGGAAGATCAGGGAAGACGGTACGTTCTGCGTGATCGAATCCAACCCGGCCTCAAGCGGTTGCGCGTTCATTGTGAAGCAACCGAACAGGATCACCTACTTCCGCTATGATGAAGTGACCGAAGGGCCGTTCGATCTCCTCTCGGGAAATCCCCAGCATCTCTAAATCCGGTCGAGGCCGGATCCAAAATTGAAGCAGTGGCTCGCGAATGAGTGGCGACAGACGCTGCCAGGCGCGCGCCTCTGAAGCCCCCTACTTTGGCAAGAGGCTAAAAGGAAGATCATGCAAGGAAAGATTCTAACAGGAGCCATGTTGGCTTCCATCGTCACCGCAGCAGCGCTTAATGTCGCACAAGCTGCAGATAACCCTTATCAGAAGTGCTACGGCATCGCCAAAGCGGGCGAGAACAATTGCGCCACCGCAAGCGGTAGTCATAGCTGCGCTGGGCAGGCAAATCGGGACAATGACCCGGCGGAGTGGGTCTACGTTCCCGCAGGAACGTGCATGAAGCTTGGCGGTAAGGACGCGCCGCCGAAATAAGGAAGCAAGCACCTCTACAATCTGCAAGTCACGGCGTGGTACCTCGCACGAGATGGTCGCAGGGTGCTATTGCACTTTCTCTCTTGTAGTTACCTCATTGTCGGAAGAGGTATCACGCCGATGTCCCTGAAACGTGTTTCCGCCTTTCCACGATCTGCAGGCCAAAGCCGATGCTTGGCTCGAACTGCGTCGCAGGAGATGCAACTGCTTAAAAGTGGGGATAGAATTATCATGACCACTCACATCAATGACGCAAGCTTCGAGGTAGAGGTGCTTCGCGCCGAGGGCCTTGTCTTGGTTGATTTCTGGGCAGAATGGTGTAGTTCCTGCAAAAAGGTTAGTCCGGTCCTGGATGAGCTGGCGCTGGCACGGCAGGATGACCTCACAATCGCAAAGATCAATGTGGACGATAATATGAGTACGGCGACACAGTATGGCGTGCGTCGCATTCCGACCCTGATTCTTTTCAGGAATGGTGAAGTTCTATCAACCAAGATCGGTGCCGTTCAGAAGCATCAGCTCGTTGACTGGATCAATTCGCATTCTTGAGCATGCGATGTTCTGATCGCGATTGGTGGCCGGCGGCTCATTACATCGCATGAACCCCGTCATTACCTCGCCTGACCGTCTGCAAGCCGACTCCGGGACCGGATATATGCACTGGGTCGTGCCGAACCCGGCAATATCGCTTCACAAATCTGGTTTACGGGTGTTCCTGTAATGACGCGGCCGGAGCAGCTATCGCATAGGGCCGCTCTCGAGATACTTGGCCTTTGATGGGTGGACGGGTGCGGATACGCGCCTCCCTCCCTAAGTCCATGATCCAACGAAACTTGTTGGCGGTTTCTTGCCACAAGACAGCGTTTTTATTGAAGATCGCTCGTGTCGGTCATGCCTCAGCCATATGCGGTCGGAGGCTTTATTCTTGACTTACCCTCCGCATGCCTTAAATGCGTCGACTTGAATTGAGCATCTATTGCCTGGAGCTCCAGTCCTTTCGCCGGCTGGCTGCTGTCAATATCTTGCTCGGAGTCTTCTTGGAAAGGCGCGGCCCTTGGCACGTCCACGCGAGTTCGATTTTGATACGGCTCTCGAGCGAGCAATGGAGGTTTTCTGGGACAGGGGCTATGAAGCAGCGTCCCTTTCGCAGCTGCTCGAAGCGATGGGAATAGCGCGCGGAAGCCTCTACAAAGCTTTTACTGACAAACGCAGTATCTATCTCGCGACACTTGATTTGTACGATCGATCACAGATCCAAGTTGGTGCCTCGATGCTGGCGGATCCCAGCCAAGGGGACGGAGTAAGTCGCCTCGAAAGATTCCTGCTCTATCCTGCTGACGCCGTCAGAATTGATAATGATCGTCGAGGCTGCTTTCTGTGCAATGCGGCCGTCGATATGGCCCCCCGAGACAAAGATGTGGAAGGACTTGTCCTGGGTATGATGGACCGCTTGAGAGCTGCTATATCGCAAGCGCTTAAGGACACTCCTGTCGGTGCTGAGATGACGGCCGGCTATAGCCAAAGAGTGAGTGCCGCCTTGTTGACAGCATATATGGGCCTTCGCGTGATGGCCAAGGCGGGCACCTCGTATACTGCCCTATCTACCATTGCGCAGACGACATTGAACGCATTCGGCCTGTCCAGTTCTCCGGCAGCGTCAGGGTAACGCCGAGCTCCCCGACCGGGAGCGGTCGAAGAAGCCGATCGCACCCTATGTTATGGAGCTCTGGTTCGGTCATGCCACGCTAGCGACGATGGACGTCAACATGTTCGATTAGGGGATCTGGGGGGCGGGTCGGTGAAGGAACGACTTACGACCCTACCGGGATCGTCAGCGTCACGATGACGGTGAGCCCGCCGCCGGGCCGGTCTGAGAAAGCAATGGTGCCATCGTGCTGGCGCAGGATGTCGTTGACGATGGCAAGCCCGAGGCCGAAGCCGCGACGGTCGAGATTGCGGGCATTGTCGCGACGGTGAAAGGCTTCCAGCACGATCTCGCGTTCGGCCGCCGGGATCCCGGGACCGCGATCTTCGACCAGGAGCACCGCCTTGCCGTCCTCGCGTGACACGGTGACATCGGCTTCGCTGCCGTAGCGCAAGGCATTGCTGATGAGATTGTTGATGGCGCGGCCGATGGCGACCGGGCGCAAAGGAAGCGCGAGCCTTTCCAGACTGCAGTGAAAGCGCACGGGGGCGTCGTTTTCCGTGTCGCCATTAACACTGGCGAAGCCTGCCACCTGTCGCTGTACCAAGGCGACGAGATCGGTTGCCTGCACCGGCTCGCCGTTCTGTTCGACCTCAGCCAGGACCAGCGTGTCGGAGATGAGGGCGTCCATGTCTTCGATATCGCGGATCGCCGCCGCGCGCTGGGTTTCGTCGGCGATGAATTCACTGCGTAGCCGCAGCCGAGTGAGATAGGTGCCGAGATCATGGCCGATCGAAGCCAGCATGCGCGTGCGCCCGGCCAGCAGGTCGCTGATGCGCTGCTGCATCCGGCCGATGGCGGCGGCGAGCTGTTTCGTCTCGCGGCCGGCTTTGCCTGGCAATGCAGCGAGATCGCGTGCCGCTTTGGTCGCCGCGTCGCTTGTCGTTGTGCCCGTGCCGACGGTCTCGACCAGGCCGGCCAGCTGCTCGATCGGCTTCACCTGGCGGCGCAGCAGCCAGAGGGTGACGGTGCTGATGATGATGGTGGTGATCAGCAATCCCAGGCCGAGGCGGATGCCGGTGAAACGGGAGAGATCGGCGCGGCGGGTTTCCAGCACCAGATAGCGGCCGTCCTTCAGGGTGATTACCAGGCGCAGCGGCATGGTGGTCGCCACCTCGTCACCGTTCTGGCTATCGCGCTGCAGGCTAATGCTTTGCCGGTCATCGAGGCGCTGGAACATGGCGTCGATATGCCGGCCGCTACTGGCGGTCATATAGCGACGCAGCAGCCAGGTGATGCCGGGGGCGGGCTCACTACCGGCGGAAGACGGCAGCGTATCCTGCACATTGACGACGAGATTGTCGGAATTGACTGCGGTCAGCAGTGTCGGCAACCGGTCGGCAGGGGTTGCCTCCACCATATCGGCGATGGCACCGACCTGGCCGGGTAGAGGCAAGCGGAAGTTCGGCGCCTCGCCGCGATGCTGGATGACGAAGAGGCCCAATGTCGCCAGCAGCAGGAGCGCGATGGACGCACTCATGATGATGGTGATGCGAAGACCGATGCCGCGCATCGGGATCAGACGCGCTCCACCGGCACCGCCAGCATATAGCCGGCATTGCGGATGGTCTTGATGATGACGGGCTGCGCGGGATCGTGCTCGATCTTGCGCCGCAAGCGCGAGAGCGCCACATCGACCGCACGGTCATAGGCTTCCCAGGTGCGGCCCTTGGCGAGATCGAGCAGCTGGTCGCGGCTCAGCACCCGCTGAGGATGGCGCACCAAAGCGACAAGGATCTCATAATCACCGGTCGACAGGTCGATCTCACTGTCGCCGCGCCTGAGGCGACGTGCGCCGAGATCGAAGCGGAAATCGGCAAAGGCGAAGACCTCAACCGGCGGCAGATCGGCAGGCACCGTGGCAGATGCCGGTTGCCCGCGCGAGGTGGTTGACGACGAGGCGTCGGCGGATGGCACCGTCGTGCCTGCCGCCGGTGCCGCGCGGCGCAGGATGGCGCGGATGCGGGCCAGCAATTCGCGCGGGTTGAACGGCTTCGGCAGATAATCATCGGCCCCCATTTCAAGGCCGATGATGCGGTCGATATCGTCCTTCTTCGCAGTCAGCATGAGGATCGGCAAATTGCCGGCGACCCGCAGGCGGCGGCAGATAGAGAGCCCATCCTCGCCCGGCAGCATGAGATCGAGGATGACGAGATCGACCGGCCGGCTGTCGCGCTCTGCCGCAGCAAGGGCATGGTCCATCTCCTGGCCGTTGCGCACGTGATGCGGCGTAAAGCCCTCGCGCACCAGCAGGCCGCTCACCAGATCGCCGATCTCGCGGTCATCTTCCACCAGCAGAATATGCTTGGGCGCATTCAGTGCGGTCGGCTGCATGTAACCTGTTCAAGTCCCTCGCGTGGTGGCGCCCGGGCCCTTGCCCGCATGGCATCCGAGGCGCCGATATTGCCGTTTGTCCGATCGTAGTTTTGCCTGAGCCGGCGGCGGGGCTCAAGCGCCGTTACAAACCGTAACATTTGGTAATCGCCGGGCAATCGCCCGGTTGCAGCACTTTGCCATCTTCTCTCCACGCCACCCCCGCTGCAGAAAGTCGGGATCGGGCAAGGCAGGACCAGGGCCTGAAATGACGGGTCCAGAAACCGAAGGAGAGCATGATGGTGTTGGGGCGGATTCTCATTCTTGCAGGCTTGACGATCGTCACGGCGGTGCCGCTGATCCAGGCGGCCTATGCCCAGGATTTCCAGTTGTTGCGCGGCGCAGATACCGATGGCGATGGCGCCATTTCGATCGCCGAGGCGACCAAGGTGCTGCAGCAGGAATACCAGTCGCTGGACGCCAATCACGATGGGGCGGTCAGCGAGGATGAATTCGTCAATGCCAGGCTGGCTCAGCTCGCCAAGCTCGACACCAATGGCGATGGCAAGATCACCCGCGACGAGCTGCGCGCCCGGTTGCGCAGCCTGCGGCCATGACAGCGCATCAAGCAATCACGCGATCGATGGAGGAAGAGATGACGATGCAGACCGTGCCGGCCTATCAGCGCGAGCTGCCGGCAAGTACTGAGCTACGGCGTCCGGTCGGCAAGGGGCTGACACGCAAGGATATCACCCGGAAGGTGGCAGCCCTGGCCGGTTTTGCCGCGCTGTTGCTGGCGGTGCTGACCGAACCGGGCGAGGCGCGGCCGCGGCTGTTGCAGAATGGCGGCAGTGTCAGTGGCGGCAGTAGCTGGAGCGGTAGCAATGGCGGCTCAGCCACGCGCAATTTCAGCGGAACCTGCCTGCCCGGCAGCGGCTGCAGCAAGACGGTGACCGGCAGCACCTCCGGCGGCAAGAGCTGGTCGAAGTCCTCGAGCACAACCAGTACCGGCGACGGCACTTGGCAGCACCAGGCGACGGGCACCGGCGTCAATGGCGGCACCTGGAGCAACCAGAGCACGGTGCAGAATAACGGCAATGGCAGCTGGAGCCGGACCGGCACCAGCACGGGGCCGAACGGCAACAGCGTCAATACCAGTGCCAGTACGAGCTGCGCGCAAGGTGCGGGCTGCAGCCACACGGTGACGGCAACGGGAAGCAACGGCCAGACCTGGAGCAAGACCAGTTCCACCCAGCAAACCGGCGAGGGCAGCTGGAGCCATGACAGCACGGCAACCGGCCCCAACGGCAACAGCGTCACCAGCACCGGCACCGTGACGGCCACCGGCACCGGTGGCTGGACCCGCAACAGCACGACCACCGGCCCTGACGGCAACAGTGTCACCACCACGGGCAGCGGGTCCTGTGCCGATGGCAGCTGCAACAGCAGCGCGACGACAACGGGGCCGAACGGCAATTCCGCTACCCGCAACAGCTGGGTGACGGTGCAGTAAACGCCTTGATCGCGTTCATCCGGGCCGGCCGGGTTGTCGTCCCCAATCGCGGCCAGGTCGGTAGCTGCCGGATCGGTCCTTCACCCGGCGCCGGATGTGCCGCCGGCATCCAGTGTCACCTGAGGCTGGATGCCGGTAGGGCACAAGCCTCGCTGTACCCGCTTTTGACGACCAAAGGATGATCAAATGGATTTCTCCGCCCTCGACTTCCTGCATCACCGCGGCTGGCTGACCCCCTTCATTCTGATCCTGATGGTCGGCGAGTTCTTCTGGCTGCACTATGTCGCGACGCGCGGGAAGGATCCCTCAGGCCGGCGTTTCGGCGCACCTTATGATCTCAAAGAGAGCCTGGCGACAATCGGCATGGTCATCGGCCAGTTCGCCATCCGCCTTGCCGTCGCACCTCTGCTGGCGCCAATCTATCAATTGGCGGCACAGCATCGGCTGATTGCCATTGAGATGCAGGGCATCCTGCCCTGGCTCGCGCTGATCGTTCTGGTCGACTTCCTCTATTATTGGTTCCACCGGGCGAGCCATACCGTCGCGGCCTTCTGGGCCAGCCATTCGGTGCATCATTCCTCGACCCGCTTCAATCTCAGCGCCGCCTATCGCCTCGGCTGGACCAATATCCTTTCGGGCGGCTGGCTGGTCGCCGTGCTGCCGATCCTGATCGGCTTCCCACCGCTCACCGTGGTGCTGGTCTTCGGCCTCAATCTCACCTATCAGCTGTTCCTGCACACGACCCTGGTGGGGTCGCTGGGGCCGCTGGAATGGCTCTTCAACACGCCCAATCATCACCGTGTCCATCACGCCACCAATGCTGCCTGCATCGACCGTAATTTCGGCGGCCTGCTGATCGTCTTCGACCGACTCTTCGGTACGTTTGCACAGGCGCCGCGCGATGAGGCGTTGCGTTACGGGACGCAAGGCCGGCGGCTCAGCTATAATCCCCTGCAGATCGCTCTCGGCGGCTGGATGCAGCTCTTTGCCGCCATGCGCCGAGCGGGATCGGTGGGGGCGGCAGCGAAGCTGCTCTTCGGACCACCCGTCTAGCGGGTCGTTGCCGATAAATGGGGCTCGCGATCGGGCCGGGAGGAGAATGCTGATGCGGATCGTGGTTGTCGCCCTTGCCTTGCTAATGGGCAGCTTGCCGGCGATGGGACAGGAATCGGGCAAGCTCGATCTGCGCGCGCTGATCCAGGCTTGCCGCGGCGATTACCAGCGGCTCTGCGCCGGCGTGCAGCCGGGCAACGGCGCCATCCTCACCTGCCTGCGGCAGCATGAGGACCAGGTCTCGGCGGGCTGCAAGGCGGCCGCCGCGCAGCAGCGCTCGGAGATGCCGGCCCAATCGGGTGGGGGCAACCTCGCCCGGCCGGGCAGTCTCGTCCCGGCCAACGAGAAGCTGCCGTCCGGCACGCAGCTGCAGCGCGACATCTCCTATGGCAGCGATCCCAAGCAGAAGATCGATGTCTATCGCCCGGCCAATGCGGCGGCGAGCCCGGCGCCCTTGCCGATCCTCGTCATGGTGCATGGCGGCGCCTGGGCCTTCGGCGACAAGGCATCGCCCGGTGTCGTCAGCGCCAAAGCAAGCTATTGGCTCGGCCGGAACTATATTTTTGTCTCGGTCAATAACCGGCTGCTGCCGACGGCAGATCCGGCGCAGCAGGCGGCCGATGTCGCAGCTGCCATCGCCAAGGTGCAGGCCGAGGCATCAACCTGGCATGGCGATCCGGCGCGCATCGTGCTGATGGGCCATTCTGCCGGCGCACATCTCGTCTCGCTGCTCTCCACCGATCCGTCGATTGCCGCCAAGGTTGGTGCCAGGCCTTGGCTGGGAACGGTATCGCTCGACAGCGCGGCGCTGAACGTCCCGGCAATCATGGAGAAGCGTCACGCCAGGCTCTATGACACTGCCTTCGGCAAGGATGCTTCCTACTGGCGCCAGGTATCGCCGATCGATCGGCTGCAGCAGAAACCGATGCCGATGCTGCTGGTCTGCTCGACCCGCCGGCTCGATTCCTGTGGTCCGGCGCAGGAATTTGCCGGCAAGGTGACGAGCCTTGGCGGTCAGGCCAGCGTGTTGCCGGAAGACCTGTCGCATGAAGAGATCAATGCGACGCTGGGTGAGCCCGGCGCCTATACCGATAAGGTCGAAGCCTTCATGCAGTCGATCGGCCTGCCTTAGGCCGGCTTCTCACGCCGCCGGCGCAATCGGGCGTAACACTGCGGCGGTAATGGCCGGCACCTGGGGGCGCAACCTGGGAATGAGCGAGAAGAGGAGTGCCGTGAGACGCGGCACGCCGCGCGGCAGGCGATAGGGCTTGGTGTCGCTTTCCGTGCCGACGCCCCAGCTGCGCAAGGTTGCCGGTACTTCATCGCAATCGATGCCCCAGGGCATCGGCGGGATGGTGTAATGGCGCGTGCGCCGGAAGCCGCCCGGGCGCAAGGTCAGGCGCGAGAGCCAATGGGGGATGCTGTCGAAGGCGAGCAGGCAGCCGGGCAGGCGGGCAGCGATATCCACCAGCAGGCGGCGCGTCTCTTCCGGCGGCAGATACATGAAAAGGCCCTGGGCGATGATGCAGACATCTTCGCCACGGATCGAGGCCGGCAAGCGCTCCATCCAGGCGCGGTCGAGGGCGCTGCCGGTGAAGCGATGCTCACGCGGTCGCAGCGGCAGCAGCTGGTCGCGCAACCGCATCGCCTCCGGCAAATCAACCGTCAGCCAGTTGAGGCGGCCATTGTCGACGCGGCTGAACTGGGTTTCCAGGCCTTCGCCCAGCGCCACCACCCAGCCATCGGGATGTTGCTGGAGCCAGGTCCTGACGATGGCATCGAACTCCGTCGCCCGCACCGCATGGGAACCGTCGGCTAGGCCGAAGTGACGGCTGAAATCATAGTCGAGCGTGTCATAGAGGCGCGCGGCCTCGCTATCCCGGATCAGGCCGCGCGGCTTCTTCGCCTCGATTGCGCGGTTATAGAGGGTCCAGAGCATCGTCTCCGGCACACCGGTGAGGTCGGGCTTGATCTTCATCTGGTTTCCTGCGGGTGGCTGATGCCGGCCAAACCCTCAATCTGTCTCTAGAGCGCCAGCTTCAGCCCTTCATGGCTGGCCTTGAAGCCGAACGATTCATAGAAGCGCAAGGCATCGGGCCGGGCCTTGTCGGTGGTGAGCTGCACCAGGCCGCAGCCGCGTTGGCGGCATTCCGCAATGGCCCAGTTGAACATGAAACGGCCGAGGCCTTGGCTGCGATGGCTGGCGGCGATACGCACGCTTTCGATCTGGCCGCGCCACAGGCCGAGCCGCGACAGGCCGGGAATGAAGCTCAATTGCAGGCAGCCGATCACCGCATCCTGCGCCACCACGACGGCGAGCAATTGATTGGCATCGCGATCAATGGCGGCGAAGGCATCGGTGTAACGTGGATTGAGCGGTGTGCTGCTGTCTTCGCGCGCGGCACCCAGCGGATCGTCGGCCAACAGGGCGATGATGGCGGGCAGGTCGGTGGCAATGGCGCGGCGGATCAAGGGCGTCGTCATGGCGCCGACCTTAAGTGGAGCGGCAGCCTTTAGGCAAGTGCCGGGGCAATAGGTTTAGGGCGGCGGCGCCAGAGCAA
>Ga0209455_1000824_pt1 | contig 16788 bp, 12 predicted proteins | sample AraplaCol_mCL_r2_FD_184275 | JGI IMG/M metagenome (GOLD analysis project Ga0209455, IMG submission 184275) | Arabidopsis root microbial communities from North Carolina, USA - plate scrape CL_Col_mCL_r2 (SPAdes) (version 2) | ecosystem: Host-associated > Plants > Roots > Endosphere | place: USA...
GCTGCTCGCCGGCGTCCAGCATCTCGGACACGCGGGTGCACAGGCCGATGGAGGCGGTGATGTTGCCGACGGACTTCACCAGGAGGTCCTGGATCAGCTGGTGCGACGCGATCGGCTTCCCGAACTGGACCCGCTCCTTCGTGTAGCGCAGCGCCGCCTCGTAGGCGCCCACCGCGACGCCGACGGCCGCCCAGGCGACCTCGGCGCGGGTCAGGCGCAGCACGGCGGCGGTGTCCTTGAAGCTGTTGGCGTTCTGCAGCCGCAGCGACTCCGGGACGCGCACGTTCTCGAGGGTGATGTCGGCGTTCTGCACGATGCGCAGCGACTGCTTGCCCTCGATCTTGGTGGCGGTGAAGCCCGGCGTGGAGTTGGGCACGATGAAGCCCTTGACCTGGCCGTCCTCGGCGCTCTTGGCCCAGATCACGGTGATGTCGCTGAAGGTCGCGTTGCCGATCCAGCGCTTGGAGCCGTTCAGGATCCAGTCGTCGCCGTCGCGCGTCGCCACCGTCTTGAGGCCCTGGGCCGAGTCGGAGCCGGAGGTCGGCTCGGTCAGGCCGAAGGCGCCAAGCACCTCGCCGCTCGCCAGCTTAGGCAGCCACTCGGCCTTCTGCTCGTCCGAGCCGCAAACGCCGATGGCGCCGAGCGCCAGGCCGTTCTGCACGCCGACGTAGGTGCTCACGGAGGCGTCGATGCGCGCGAGCTCCAGCGCGACCCAGCCGCGGAACACCGCGGAGTTCTCGAACGGCGCGGTCTCCGGGAAGCCCAGGCCGATCGCGCCGTTGCGGTGCAGGACGTCGATGATCTGGTGCGGGAACTCCGCCTTCTCCCAGAACTCGTTGACGATCGGCTTGACCTCGGTCTCGAGCTGCGCGCGGAGAGTCGCGATGAACTCCTTCTCGCGGTCGGTCAGCTGGTTCTCGAAGCCGTAGAAGTCGCCGGCGATGGTCTCGAAGGGCATGTCTGCTCCATTGCGTCCACAGGGATGGTCGGGCGGTCGTCAGCCTACGGACGCGAGGCCGGGCGTTCAAAGCGATTGGTAGTTTGGTCCAACGCGACGAAAGGGATGAGGACGCATGTTTGTGCGCATCGGCAACACTCCACGCGACTACGCGTGGGGCTCCACCACGGCGATCGCCGGCCTGCTCGGAACGGAGCCCAGCGGCGGTCCGGAGGCGGAGCTGTGGCTGGGCGCGCATCCCGGCTCCCCGGCCCGGGTGCTCGACCCGGCCGCCGCGGACGGCGCGGCTGACCTGGCCGCGTGGGAGCGGACCAGCGACCTCCCCTACCTGCTCAAGGTGCTCGCCGCCGACGGCCCGCTGTCGCTGCAGGCGCATCCCTCACCCGAGCAGGCGCGCGCCGGCTTCGAGCGCGAGAACGCCGCCGGGCTCGCGCCGGACTCGGCCGACCGGAACTACAAGGACCCGTTCCACAAGCCGGAGCTGATCTTCGCGCTGAGCGACCCGTTCGAGGCGCTCTGCGGCTTCCGCGACCCGGCCGAGAGCCGCACAGCGCTCGAGCGCCTCGCGGCCGCGGCGACGGGCGGTGCGGTGATCTCGGGCTTCGCGCGCACGCTCGACGGCGAGCCGGGAGCCGTGCTGCGCCGCGCCACCGAGTGGCTGCTCGGCGGAGACACCGACGTCGACCTGCTCGTCGCGGAGGTCGTCGCGGCCGCCCGAGCGCTGCCCGACGACCGGGACGCGGACACCGTCCGGATGCTCGACGCGGCGTTCCCGGGCGACCCCGGGATCGTGCTCGCCCTCCTCCTCAACCGGGCGACGCTGCGGCCCGGCGAGGTGCTCTACCTGCCCGCGGGCAACATCCACGCCTATCTGAAGGGGCTCGGCATCGAGCTCATGGCGGCCTCCGACAACGTGCTGCGCGGCGGCCTCACCCCCAAGCGGATCGACGTGCCGGAGCTCGTCTCGGTGCTCGACTTCTCCCCGATCCGCGCGACCCCGCTGGCGCCGGAGCACCCGTCGTCCGGGGTCGAGGTGTTCCGCCCGGACGTGCCCGACTTCCAGCTCGCCCGCGTGGCGCTCGACGGCGACGTCGCAGACGCCCGCCTCGAGCTGCCGGGCACGGCGATCGCGCTCTGCACCGAGGGCACGGTCACGCTCACCGGCGCCTCCGGCAGCACGACCCTCCGCCGCGGCGAGGCCACGGTGATCACGGCGGACGAAGGCGCGGTCTCGGTCGCGGACGGCCCGGGTACCGTGTTCGTCGCCACCCCCAACCGGTGAGCTATTCTTCGGGGGTGACGAGCCCGACCCCCGCGCTAGGCGCCCGCATCCGCGCCGCACGGGCGGTCACGGGGACGGCCGAGTCGGTCTTCGCGGCCCTGCTGCTCTTCACACTGTTCGCCGGAGAGTTCTGGCGCGACCTGATCAGCTGGCCCGGGTACTTCGTGCTGGCCGCGGCGCTCGCGGTCGGCAGCGCGATCTTCGTGGTTCGGTCGCGGCCGTCGTTCCGGTGGCGCACCACGCCGAAGACACTGCTGGTGTTCCTCGCGCTGGCCGTGCTCTCCATCGCATGGTCGGCGTATCCCGGCGCGAGTGCGCTCGGTGTGCTCGCCCAGCTCCTCACGACCATCGGCGGCCTGTTCCTCGGCCTGCGGCTCTCGACCGCCGGGTTGCTGAACGCGCTGGGCAACGCGTTCCGCTGGATCCTCGGCCTCTCGCTCCTGTTCGAGTTCATCGTGGCGGTGTTCGTCCGGCAGCCGGTGCTCCCGCTCACGCCGGTCCAGGCCGTGCCGTCGGGCAAGCTGCCGTCGGCGTTCTACTGGAGCCGCGACCTGCTGTTCCACGGCGGCCCGATCCAGGGGATCGTCGGCAACAGCAACCTGCTGGCGATGATCGCGCTGCTCGCCATCGTCGTGTTCGCCATCGAACGCGCCGACCGGACGCTGCGCCGCGGATCGGCCACGACGTGGCTGGTCGTCGCCGTGCTGACGCTCGCGCTCACCCGCTCGGCGACCGTGATCGCCGCCGCTCTCGCGACAGCCGTCGTCCTGGGCTTCGCACTGTGGACCCGACGCGTCGGACCCGAGCGACGCACCCCGGTCTACGTCGTCGCCATCGTGCTGGTCGCCGCCGTGATCGTGCTCGTGTCGGTGTTCGGCTCCCGGCTGCCCACGCTCTTCGGCAAGAGCGAGGACCTCACCGGCCGGATCAACATCTGGGATGCGGTCATCCGTCTCGCGCAGCAGCGTCCCGTCTTCGGCTGGGGCTGGGTGAGCTACTGGGCGCCGTGGGTGAAGCCCTTCGACGGGCTGGCGACACGGAACGGCGTCGAGTACCTCCAGGCGCACAACGCGTGGCTCGACGTCTGGCTGCAGCTCGGAATCGTCGGCCTCGTCGTGTTCATCCTCCTGGTGCTCACGACGTTCGGTCGCAGCTGGTTCCTCGCCGTCGACCGCCCGCGCTGGACCGTCGCCGACGACAAGCCCTACACCGCGACGACGCTCCTGCCTCTGCTGCTGATGGCCGCGCTGATCGCGCAGAGCTTCGCCGAGAGCCGGATGCTGATCGAGGGCGGGTGGGCGCTGCTCGTCGCCATCGCCGTGTCCACGAAGCGGTCAGTCCCCGACGCTCGCTGACCCGGGACCCGTAGTCTGTGAGCATGGCAACGCCCCGACGGACCCTGGTGCCGCCCGCGGTGACCGAGTTCCTGGGCTCCGCCCGCTTCACCTCGACGCTCGCCCTGCTCGCGGTGATCACCGGGTTCTCGACGCACGCCATCCGGGCGCTGATCGGCTGGCCGGGACTCATCGGAGCGCTGGCGGTCCTCGTCGTCCTGGCCGCCGTGTCGTTCGCCGCCCAGTGGCGGCTGATCGAGTGGCACGGGCTGCTGCCGATCTCGGCGCTCCTGTTCGTCGGCTGGTGCGCGCTGTCCATCCTGTGGAGCCAGTACCAGTGGGCGACGTCCGCCGCGGTGATCTACCAGCTGATCTTCGCGTTCCTCGCCGTGTACATCGCGCTGGTGCGGGACGCCATCCAGATCGTCCGAGTGGTGGGCGACGCGCTGCGGTTCCTGCTGTCGCTGTCCCTCGCCCTCGAGGTGCTGAGCGGGCTGCTGATCGATGCGCCGCTGAAGTTCCTCGCGATCCAGGGCAACATCGCCGCGGGCGGCCCGATCCAGGGACTGTTCGGCACCCGCAACCAGCTGAGCATCGTCGCGTTGATCGCCTTCGTGACGTTCCTCGTCGAGCTGCGGACCCGATCCGTCCGGCCCCCGATCGCCGCGTACTCGATCACCTTGGCGGCGCTGTGCATCCTGCTCGCCCACTCCCCCGTCATCGCCGCCGTCTCGGTCGTCGTGGGGCTGGCGACCCTGGCGCTGTTCCTCATCCGAAAGGCGCCCGCCTCGCAGCGGGTGTACTTCCAGTGGGGACTCGCGCTCCTCACGGTCGCCGTCCTGGTCGTGGCGTACATCTACCGGACGCGCGTGATCGACCTGCTCAACGCCCGCGCGGACTTCCAGGTGCGCTACCAGCTGTGGATCCAGATCTGGCAGCTCATCCCGGTGCAGCAGATCGTCGGCTGGGGCTGGGTGGGTTCCTGGCCGACCGACCTCTACCCGTTCACCGCCATCCAGGCGAACACCGGGGTCTACCACGCGAACGGGCTCAACGCGTATCTCGACGTCTACCTGCAGGTCGGCATCATCGGCCTCCTGCTCTTCGTCGCCCTCATCGCGCTCGCCTTCGGCCGGTCGTGGCTGCTCGCCTCCAACCGCCGCAGCACGGTCTACGCGTGGGCGCCGCTGGTGCTGGTCGCGCTGCTGGTGACGAGCGTCTTCGAGAGCTCGATCCTGGTGGAGTCGGGATGGATGCTGCTCGTCATCTGCACGGTCAAGGCCTCGCAGGGGATGAGCTGGCGGCTGCGTCTGCCGCACCGCGACGCGAGCTGACGGACCCGCGCGAGAGCCTCATCCCCACCAGGTGCACCACCAGGCCGACCGCGGGCCCCGCTGCGAGGGCGAGCGCCGCGCGACCGGCCAGCGGCAGCGGCACGAAGAGCAGCGCCAGGGTGACGACGGAGGCGGCCACCCACCCGGCGGCGTACAGGCCGTGGAGGTTCCTGGCCAGCACAGCGGACCCGCTCACGAACAGCGCACCGATGAGCCCGGAGGAGGCGATCAGCGCGACCAGGACGCCGGCGGACAGGTCGAACTGCGACCCGAAGACGAGGTGCATGACCGGCTCGCCCCACAGCCAGGCCGCGCCGCAGAGCACCAGGATGACGGCGGCGATCCCGGCGAAGAGCAGCCCGATCGTCCGCGCGGTCTGCTCGGGGTGGTGCGAGAACCGGCTGACCAGGAAGCTCGACAGCGCGGTCAACGGCACGAGGATCGGCGCGCGCGTCAGCGTGACCGCGAGCACCAGCGACCCGAGGTCGGAGTGGTTCTCCGGCCCCGCGAAGAACGAGAGCACCAGCGGGAACCCGTTGATCAGCACGGCGGTCGCCGACGCGGCCAGCATGGTGCGCCCGGTGTTCGCCACCAGGGAGCGCACGCCGAGCGCGACGCGCGCGTTCTGCACCAGCGCCCGCGGGGCGGTGAGGAAGACGATCGCCAGCGAGAGCGGGAACGGGAGGATCACCGCGACGGCGAGCGGCACGATGTCGTGCGTCACGCTGAGCACCGCCACCACGCCGATCACGCGCAGGATGCCGTCCAGCGCCACGATCGTCGCCAGCTGCCGCCACATCCCGGCTCCCGCCATGACGCCCGACGCTGCGGCGACCAGGCAGTTCAGGCCGGCGCCGACGGCCACGAACCAGGCGAGGCCGGCGTTCGCCGCGCCGAGGCTGGGGACGGCCCACACCAGGCTGGTCAGCAGCACCGCCACCGCGACGACGACCGCCGCGACCGCGGCGAAGGCCCAGAGCGACGTCCGGCGCCCGGCGCCCGGCGCGGCGGACTCGGCCGCCTGCTGCGTCTCGCGCACGGTCTGGGCGGTCGCGCGCGTCGACTCCTGCTGGAGCCCGAACAGGATGCCCACGACGAGGAACAGGGCCGACCAGAACACCGAGAACACGCCGTACCCCGCCGCACCGACCTCGGTGTACACCCGCCAGGTCACCACATAGCCGGCGATCCCCGAGATCGCCGTCGCCGCGAGGATCAGGACGACCGACGACCGAGCCGACCGCGGTGCCGTTGCCTCCTCGAAGTCCGGAATGGGCTCGTTGAGCGGTTCGAAGGCGGTGATGGGTCTCTCCCCGGAAGCGCGTGAAAGGATGGTCGGCGGCCGCGATCGCGGCACGCCAACACTACGACGAAAGTCTGGACGCAGTGACGATCGACATCATGATGCCGTTCTACGGCGACCCCGGCCTGTTCCGCGACGCCGTGGAGAGCGTGCGGGCCCAGGAGGACGGCGATTGGCGCCTGGTCGTGATCGACGACGTGTACCCGGACCGCGCCCCCGGGGAGTGGGTGTCCTCGCTGGGCGACGCGCGCATCCACTATGTACGCAACGAGGTGAACCTCGGCGTCAGCGGCAACTTCACCAAGTCGGTCGAACTCGTCGAGGCCGCGCATTTCGTGCTCATGGGCTGCGACGACCTGATGGAGCCCGGCTACATCGCCGCGATGCGCGACGCCATCGCGCGCCATCCGGACGGCTCGTACTTCCAGCCCGCCGTGACCGTGATCGGCGATGACGGCCGCCCGGCGCTGCCGCTGGCCGACCGCGTGAAGTCCTGGTACCGCCCGTCGCACGCGGAGCCGACCGTGCTGTCCGGCGAGCAGCTCGCGGTGAGCCTGCTGCGCGGCAACTGGACGTACTTCCCCTCGATCTGCTGGAACACCGCGGCCGTCCGGCGTCACGGCTTCGACGCCGCCTTCGACGTGGTGCTCGACCTCGCACTGCAGCTCGACATCGTGCTCGACGGCGGCAGCCTGGTGCTGCTCCCCGAGCACGCCTTCCGCTACCGACGGCACGCGGGCAGCGTCTCGTCGTGGACGGCTCAGGACGGCACGCGCTTCGACGAGGAGCGGGCGTTCTTCCTGGATGCGAAGTCGCGCCTCCGCGCACGCGGCTGGCGTCACGCGGCCCGCGTCGCCGGGGCGCACTGGTCGTCCCGGCTCAACGCGGCGACCAAGCTGCCCGGCGCGATCCAGAAGCGCGACGGCGCCGGCCTGCGGGCCCTGAGCCGCCACATCCTCCGCGGCTGGTGAGCGGGCGGCGCTAGCGCACCGTGCCGACGACGACCCGCGGGTCGGCGTCCGGGCACAGCTCCCGCAAGCGGGCCTCCAGGCCCTCGTCGTGCGTCCGGATCTCGGCACCCGGCCCCCAGGCGCCCAGCGCGGCGCAGACCTGCTGCGGGTCGTCCACCCGCAGCGAGTAGCCGAACGGCCGGATGGGGTCCGTGCCGCTGGTGGCCGACGCGCCAAGCAGCCAGAGGTTCGCGAAGCCGTCCGCGCGCCAGTCGAAGTAGCCGGCGAGCATCGTGTGGGCCTGCGACGGGTCCTTCAGCGCGAAGAGGGTCGGGAGCACCGCGTCGCCGCTGGCCACCCCCTGTCCATGCAGGATGTCCGCGTACGGCACCAGAGCGCCGAACGTCGGCGGCTTCGGCAGGACCCCCGCGGCGGTCGACCCCACGGCGATCAGCACGCCGGCGACCGCGGCGACCCGGCGCCAGACGGTGAGCGTCGCGGCGGCGACCGCATCGAGCGCGAGGCCGAGGCACAGCATCAGCAAGAGGATCCCGATGAACCAGACCAGCTTCGCCGGGTAGTAGCCCCACGCGTACTGGTCCGCGCCCACGTTGCTCGCGAGGAAGATGTAGACCCCGACCGACGGCACCACGACCGCGAGCACCCCGAGCAGATGCGAGCGTCGCCCCGGCGTGGCGAAGCTCACCGCGGCAAGCGCGATCGCGACGCCGGCCAGCACGTAGAGCAGCGCGGGTGTGACCGGGGCCATCGAGCCGCCCTGCGCGAGCGCGCCCTGCTCGCGGCGGAGGTCGGGTACCGAGAAGAGCAGGGCGTACGCCACCAGCTGCAGCGCGCAGACCGCGAGCGCGGCCCAGGCGAACCACGGGACGCCCGCACGCCAGGGGCGGCCCAGGAGCCAGCGGAGGCCCGCCACTGCCGCGAGCGCGAGGGGGATGATCGCGAGGAACGCCCAGAGCGCGAGCAGCGCGGTCGCCGCCAGCAGCAGGATGCCGATGGCTGCCACGGGGGTGCGCCCGGCGCCGCGCCACGCCAGCCAGGCGGCGAAGAGGCACGCCACCGTCGGCATCACGTTGTAGAAGCCGAACTGTATCGAGAACCCGGCGACGAACCACGAGAGGATGAGCGCGGAGCCCAGCACCGCGGCGATCGAACGGAGCACCGGGCGCGGCCCGCGCACCAGCTGCCCGGCGACCAGCCCGGCGAGGAAGGCGGTGACGACGGTGGTCGCGGCGAAGACGCCCGCCATCGCCGCGATGTCGTGCTGCAGGAGCCCGGCGGCGCCGGCCTCCGGGCGTCCGGTGGCCATCGCGGCCGCCAGCAGCACCGAGACGAGCGGCGAGACGTTCGGGTGCAGCGAGGGGATGAGTCCCGCGTCGGTGATGAGGAAGCGGGAGGAGACGAGGTTCCACACGGCGTCGTTCTGCATCGCCCAGGACAGCGCGTGGCCGTCGCGGAGCAGGGGCAGGCCGCAGAACACCACCGCGACCAGGGCCGGCAGCGCGCCGGCGGCGAGCGCGAGCCACCAGCCGCGAGACGACGGGAGCCGGAACCCGCGACCGAAGACCACGGCCGCCAGGGCGACGACCACGGTCGCGCTCAGCACGAGGATGTTCCCCGCCGCCAGGCTCAGCCCCACCTTGTGGAACGCGCGGACGGCGAACGCCCCCACCACGAGCGGCACGACGACTCCGGCGGCGATGCCCACCACCCGCGACCGGAAGGCCGCTGCGACGGAGACGGCGGCCGCGGCGCCGAGGACCCAGATCGTCACGCCCGCCGCCGCGAGGACGACACCGGCCGCCGCGATGAGCAGCAGGACCGCCGCGGACCACCACCGGGCGCGTGAAGCTCGGATGGTATCGTCCACCTGTCCCCTTTTCGTCAGCCTGCGCGGGCGGCCTCCGCCCAGCATCCGAACCTACCTCACCGGGTTCGTGCAGGTGCTCCGCGACCGACAGGATGCCGTGATGACCTCTGTGCCACCCCGGACCGGCGTCCGCGGCGCGTGGACGACGTTCTGGCTGGCCTTCGGCGTGCTGTTCCTGATGATGGGCTCCTACTCGCTCGCGGTGCCGCAGGGCGCCAGCCCCGACGAGCCGGCCCATGCCATGCGGGCCTACGCGGCCGCGCACGGTCAGCTCTTCGGGCCGGAGTCGACGGCCGTCCCCGGGACCATCGACCTGAAGGTCTCGGAGTACTTCGCACAGCTCGAGAAGCACATGCCGTGCTTCAAGCGGGACATCACCCAGACCCCGGCGTGCGTCACCCCGATCGCCGACCAGGACGCGCCCGCCACCGGTCACTCGTCGACCGGTCTGAGCACCCCGGTGTTCTACCTGGCCGTCGGCTGGCCGACCGCGGTGCTCGACGGCGCCAAGGGCCTGTACGCCATGCGGCTCGTGAGCGCCGCGCTGTGCGCCGCCCTCCTCGCGCTCGCGTTCGTCGCCGTCCGGTCGCTCCCCCGGTCGCGGTGGGCGACCCTCGCCCTCGCCGCGGGCGTGACGCCCATGACGCTCTTCCTGTCGGGGACGGTCAATCCGAACGGGCTGGAGGTGGCGGCGACGGCGGCCGTGTTCGCCCTCCTGACCGCCACCTTCGGCGCACCGACGTCGCGGCGGACGCTGGCCTGGCGGCTCGTCGGCGTGACCGCGGTGTCGCTGCTCCTCGTGAACACCCGCAGCATCGCGCTGCTGTGGCTGCTGCTCGCCCTGGTGGCCGCGCTCATCCCGTCCGACCGCTCCGTGCTCCGCATCGTGCTCCGGTGGTGGGCGACGTGGGTCGCCGTCGGTGTCGTCGCCGCTGTCACGCTCGCGGTCGCGGTGTTCTACCTGCGTCCCCGTGCCCTCACCCCCGCCTACCAGCCGATCGGCGCGGGCAGCAGCTGGGGGCAGGGCTTCTCCTGGACCATCGATCAGACGTTCTCCTTCATGACCGGGTGGATCGCCCAGTTCGGCTGGCTCGAGATCCCGGCTCCGGCCATCGCGATCGGGATCTGGGCCGTCGTCGGGGGCGGCATCCTGGTCACCGGCATCGTCTTCGGCGGACGCCGGACGCAGCTCGCGGCGCTTCCGATCGGGCTCGCCCTCGTGCTCGTCCCGCCGTTCTCGCAGGCCGCCGTGATCGGTGTGGCCGGCTACATCTGGCAGGGCCGGTACACCCTGGCTCCCGCCGTGATGCTGCTCCTGCTCGCCGGTATCGGGCTCGACCGCGCCCTTCCCGCGCTCGATCCGGCGGGGCCGCTGCGGCCCCTGGTCCGGGTGTCGATCGTCCTGCTGGCGATCGGCCAGGCCGCGGCGTTCCTGTGGATGGTGCGGCGCTACGTGACGGGACTCACCAGCACGGGCACCTGGCTCGACCTCCTGCGGCACCCGGTGTGGCAGCCGCCGGGAGGCTGGATCGTCCTCGTCGTCGTGCTGACGGCCGCCGCCGCCGTCGGCGCCTGGCTCACCATCCGCTCGGTGACCACCCGGCTCTCCGTGCGAGAATGACTCCGACGCCCGCCTCCGTGCCGTCTCCCTCCGCCGCCCATCTAGTACCGTGACTGCCATGCCCTACGCCCTCTCCGACACGCTCATCGTCATGCCCGCCTTCAACGAAGAGGAGTCGGTCGCGGCGGTGATCGCCGAGGTGCACGCCAAGCTCCCGGGAGCCTCCGTGCTGGTCGTCGACGACGGCTCTCTCGACGCGACGGCGGAGGTCGCCCGGGCGGCCGGTGCGCAGGTCGCCTCCATGCCGTTCAACATGGGCGTCGGCGGCGCGCTCCGACTCGGGTTCCAGTACGCGGTCGAGAACGGCTACCAGGTCGCGGTCCAGATCGACGCCGACGGCCAGCACGACCCGGGACTCGTCCCCGCGCTGCTCGCCGGCCTCGACGACGCCGACCTGGTCATCGGCGCGCGATTCTCCGGTGAGGGCGACTACACCGTGCGCGGACCGCGCAAGTGGGCGATGAGCGTGCTCTCCACGGTGCTCAGCCGCGTCGTACGCACCCCGCTCAAGGACACGACGAGCGGCTTCAAGGCGAACGGACCGCGCGCGATCGCCCTCTTCGCCCACTCCTTCCCCGCCGAGTACCTGGGCGACACCATCGAGGCGCTGGTCATCGCCGGGCGGGCGGGACTCCGCGTCCGTCAGGTCCCCGTCGCGATGCGTCCGCGGTCGGGCGGCCAGCCCTCCCACAACTTCGTCAAGTCCGCGGTCTATCTCGGGCGCGCGTTCGTCGCCCTGCTGGTGGCCCTCATGCGCCCGCGCACAGCCCTGAAGGAGACGGCGACGGCCTGATGTCGATCACCAGCTATATCTTCGGAATCCTCGCCGCGCTGCTCACGCTCGCGGTGGTCATCGAGATGCTCCGGCGCGGCCGGATGCGCGAGCGTCACGCCATCTGGTGGATCGTCGCGGGCAGCCTCGCGCTCCTGATCGGCGTCTTCCCGGCCATCCTGGACTGGGCCGCCGGCCTGATCGGGGTCGGCCAGCCGGTCAACCTGGTCTTCTTCGTCAGTATCGCGGTGCTGTTCCTGGTCTGCATCCAGCACAGCTCCGAACTGACCACGCTCGAGAGCAAGTCGCGCACCCTGGCCGAGCGGAGCGCCCTCCAGGAGCTGCGGATCAGCCAGCTCGAGGAGCGCGTCGCCCAGCTGAGTCGCGAGCAGGAGTAGCGGGTTGCGCGGACTGTGGCGACCGCTCCTCGTGGTGTGGTCCCTCCTCTCGGCCCTGTGCGCCTGCTGGGCCCTGGCGACCCCGATCTCGGCCTCCCCGGACGAGCCGGCCCACATCATCCGGGCCGCCAGCGTCGTCCGCGGCGAGTGGGTGGGGACGCCGTCCCCCGAGGGCCACCTGGTGACGGTGCCGGGCTACATCGCCCGCACGCAGCAGCTCACCTGCTTCGCGTTCCACTACGAGCGGACCGCCGACTGCGTGACGCACGGCCCGGATGCGGCTCCCGCGCCCTCCGCTCCGGATGCGCCGACCACCGCGCCGACGACGGCGGGGCTGTACAACCCGCTCTACTACGTGGTCGTCGGCTGGCCGTCGCTGCTCTTCCACGACGACGCCGGGATCTACGCGATGCGCGTGGTCAGCGGCATCCTCGCCTCCCTCTTCGCCGCCCTCGGCTTCGCCGTGCTGTGGGCGCTGCCGCGCCGGGCCCTCACCCTGCTCGGGTTCGCCCTCGCGATGACGCCCGCTCTGTTCTTCCTCGGCGGCTCGGTGAACCCCACGGCCGTCGAGGCGACCGCGACGCTGTCGCTGTTCGCCGCGATGCTGGCGGTGGTCCTCGATCCACGGCCCGACCGGCTCGCCGCGCGGGCCGCGGTCGTCGCCGTCTCCGGCGCGTTCGCGGTGAACGCCCGCGGTCTCTCCCCGCTCTGGGTGCTGCTCGCGATCGCCGTGCCGCTGATCCTGGCTCCGCTCCCCCTGATCCGCGACCTGCTCCGCCGCCGTGCGGTGTGGATCGCGGCCGGCGTCGTAGCCGCGGGCGCGCTCTTCGCCGTGGGATGGACGCTGGGCAGCAACTCGCTCTACAACGCGGTCGAGAATCCGGACTCCACGCCGCAGCACTTCCCCGGGCAGGGCACGAACCCGCTCAGCGGCTTCTGGATCACCCTCGTGCGCACGATCGAGTACGCCCACGGCGCGATCGGGCTGTTCGGCTGGCTCGACACGCCCGCCCCGCCGGAGGTCTTCTTCATCTGGGCGGCGCTGATCGGCGCGCTGCTCCTCGCGGCCGTCTGCCTGCTCCGCGGGCGGCTCCTGGTGTTCGCCCTCGCCCTGCTCGGCGCCTACGTGCTGCTGCCCCCGATCGTGCAGGCCGCGTACATCACCGGAGGCGGCATCATCTGGCAGGGCCGCTACGCGCTGCCGCTCCTGGTCTGCCTCTGCGTCGGACTCGCCGTGGCCCTCGACCGCACCGTGGACATCGCCCCGGCCGCCCGATGGCTGCGACGGCTCACGCTGATCAGCCTGGTGGCGCTGGCCGCCGCCCACTTCTACGCCTTCGAGAGCACGCTCCGCCGTTACACCGTCGGGCCGACCGGGTCGCTGAAGGTGATGCTGATCGGGTCGCCGCCCTGGAGCCCGCCCGGCGGGGTGCTGCTCTGGCTCCTGCTGACCGCGGCCCTGCTCGCCGCGGGCGTCTGGCTGGGCGTGCGCGCCTCGCGCACGCCACCGGTCGCGGCCGAGCCGCCCGCGGACCGCCTGGTGCACTCGACGGTCTAGGCACGCCGGAGAAACGGCGCCCCGCGAGCCTTGCCCGTCCGCTAGGGTGCAACCGTGCCTCCTCAGACCGATGCCGGCCGCCGGGCGACGACGCCCGCACGAACGCGGTGACGACGGTGCCGCGCACGCGCCCGGAGCAGCTCTCCCGGCTCGTCGCCGTCACCCGCAGGCCCGTCGGGCGCCCCGTGGCCGCCTTCTTCGCCGCGTGGGCCGTCCTCGCCGTGCTCGGCTCGATCTGGGCCTGGGCGACGCCGCCCTCGGCCTCCCCGGACGAGCCCGCGCACATCATCCGCGCCGCCAGTGTGGTGCGCGGCGAACTGTTCGGCGAGCCGTCCGCGTGGGGGAACATCGTCCACGTGCCGCAGTACGTCGCGGATGCGCACCGCGAGACCTGCTACGCCTTCCAGCCCACGGTCCCCGCGAACTGCCCGCTCCCGGCCGAGGCCGATCCGGCCGCGCTGGTGGAGGCGCCCACCTCCGCCGGGCTGTACAACCCGCTGTACTACGCCCTCGTCGGCTGGCCGTCGCTGCTGTTCGGCGACGCGGACGGGCTGACGGCCATGCGGGTGGCCAGCGCCGTGCTCTCGGCCCTGTTCGCCGCTCTCGCCTTCGCCGTGGTGATGACGTTCCGCGAGCGCCGGATGCCCGTGCTCGCGTTCGCCGTGGCCGTCACCCCGATGCTGCTGTTCCTGAGCGGGACGGTGAACCCCAGCGCCGTCGAGGCGACCGCGACGCTCGCGGTGTTCTGCGGGATGCTCGGCGTCACGCTCTCCCCCGACCCGGATCGACTGCGCGGGCGCGCCGTCATCATCGCCGTGTCGGCCGTCGTCGCCGTGAACGCGCGCGGGCTCTCGCCGCTCTGGGTGCTCGCCGCCCTGGCCGTCCCGCTGCTGCTGACCGGTGGACGCGGCCTCGCGCAGCTGCTGCGGCGCCCGGCCGTCCTGGTCACGATCGGGGTCGTCGCCGCCGGCACGCTCGCCGCGGCGGCCTGGACCTTCGGGACCAACTCGCTGGCCAACGCGATCGCCCACCCCGAGGACGCGCTGCAGTTCCCCGGTGTCGGAGCATCGCCGGTCACCGGGTTCCAGAAGGTGTTCCTCGGGACCGTCGGATACTCGCAGGGCCTGGTCGGCCTGTTCGGATGGATGGACACCCCGGCACCCGATCCGGTGCTGTACGTCTGGGGCCTCGCCATCGGCGCACTCTGCGTCGGCGCGCTGCTCGTGCTCCGCGGCCGGCGACTGCTCGTCGCCTCGGTGCTGGTCGGCGCCTTCCTCCTGCTGCCCGCGGTCGTGCAGGCCGTCTACATCCACGGCGGCGGCCTCATCTGGCAGGGCCGGTACAATCTGCCGCTGTTCCTCTGCCTCGTGATCGGGCTGGCGGCGCTGCTCGGTGACTCGGTGTTCCGGGCGCGGCACAGCCGCCTGCGGCTGCGCGTCCTCGTCGTGACGCTGGCGGCGATCGGGCAGCTGTGGGCGTTCGAGACGGCGTTGCGTCGCTACGCGGTCGGCTCGAACGGCTCGGTCAAGACGCTGCTCTTCGGCTCGCCGGACTGGGCACCGCTCGGCGGCGCGCCTGCGGTGCTGATCGTCGCCGCCGCAGCGTTCGCGGTCGCGGCGGTCCTGCTGTTCCGCGCGTCCGGCGACGGCGACGGCGCCCGGCGGTTCACGCCGGTTGCAGCAGGTCCCGGAGCACGTCCAGTCGCCCTCGGCTCGCCAGGCGGCCGTAGCGGCCTCCGCGGGCCAGGCGGATCACGCGGGCCACGCGCGCCGGCCGGCTGACCGGCAGGGCCGCCCGTTCCGCCTCGAACGCAGCCTTCTCCTCGGCGAGCGTGCGGTTCTCCCACGGCACGTCGGCGGCTCCCGCCAGACGTTCGGTGAGGATGCGGGAACGCACAGCCAGCATCCGGTTGCGATCGCCGCGGTGACCGAGCACGCGTCCGATCTTGTGGCGGAGGGTCGGGTCACCCGCCCCGATCTGGTTCTCGTCGTGACGCCGGTAGCGGGTGAGCGGACGCTCGCTCAGGTCGAGCCGGCCGCGCGCCGCCGCCTGGACGGCCAGCCACTCGTCGTGCACCCACTCCGCCGGGAACGGCAGGGCGATCCGCAGCAGGTCGGCGCTCACCATCGCGGTCGCCCCGGTGGCCAGGTTGCGGCGCACGAACACGTCGAACGCGTGTCCCGAGTGCACGGCCGCGCGCTCCGCATCCGTCACCTCCAGGACGCCGAACAGTGTGCCGCCGGCCGGGAGGCTGTCGTCGTCGATGAGAGTCGCATCCGTGTGCAGGAAGCCGAGGCCGGGACGCTGAGCGAAGTACGCGGCCATCCGCTCCAGCTTGTCGGGCTCCCACTCGTCGTCCTGGTCGCTCAGCGCGATCAGGTCGCCCGTGGACGCTCGCAGCGCCTGCTCGAAGTTGACCGTGACACCCAGCGGGGTCTCGTTGCGCAGCAGGACCAGCTCGGGCGTCGGAGCACCGGAGGCGCGGTGCGCCGCGACCTCCTGCTCGACGATCGCGACCGTGTCGTCCGCCGACGCGTCGTCGGAGACCACCAGCTGCGCCGGCGGCAGCGTCTGGGCGAGGATGCCCGCGAGCTGCCTCCGGACGAACCGCGCGCCGTTATGCGTGCACAGCGCGACCGAGATGGTCGGGGCCGTCGCCGCGTCGGTCATCGCCGCCCCAGCCGGCTCCGGATCTTCTTCGCCACGACGGCAGGGCCGCCGTTGCGCATGTAGTGGAAGAACAGACCCACGTCGTGCCGGACGCCGTGCTTCTTACGGCGGGTCGTCGCGCGCTTGACCGGAGTGCCGGAGCCGACGACCCCGCGAGCGACGAGATCGGCCGCGTGCCGCGGGTCTGCGACGAAGTCCACCAGCGGCGCCAGGACGACGCTCCAGAAGTAGCGCTGCCGCACCCGAGCGACGTTGCGCCTGGCGGCGGCGATGAACTTCTCGTCGTACATCACCTTCTCGAGCGCCGCGGCGAGCGCCGCCACGTCGCCGGAGGGGACGACGACGCCCAGCTTCTCCTCCTCGACCAACTGGGCGAAGTGGTCGCCCTCGGTGACCACCATCGGCAGGCCGGCCCAGAGGTAGTCGAGGATGCGCGTCCGGAACGAGAACGTGGTCTCGACGTGCGAGAAGTGCGTGCTCACACCCGCGTCCGCCTCGGTGAGGTAGTTCTGCCGGTCGGCGTAGTCGACCCAGGAGCTGTTGAAGAACACCGCGGTGTCGAGCACGCCGAGGTCGCGGGCCAGCTGGCGGGACTCCGCCACGATGCCCATCTCGGGGACACCGGGATGCGGGTGCTTGGTGCCCTGGAAGAACAGCCGCACGTCGGGGTGGGTCTCCGACAGACGCGCGACGGCCTCGATGAGCGACTTCGGGTCGAAC
>Ga0209455_1000825_pt1 | contig 16776 bp, 15 predicted proteins | sample AraplaCol_mCL_r2_FD_184275 | JGI IMG/M metagenome (GOLD analysis project Ga0209455, IMG submission 184275) | Arabidopsis root microbial communities from North Carolina, USA - plate scrape CL_Col_mCL_r2 (SPAdes) (version 2) | ecosystem: Host-associated > Plants > Roots > Endosphere | place: USA...
CCGCCGTAGGACCAATATTGCTGACAATATCGCATGTAGTTGCTCAAAGCTGCATCCGGCAGCGTTTTTCGGTAGGTCGCGGCGCCCGACAATCCGCAGCGGATCACTGTGCCGGCATCGATCGCGACTTTGTGCGGAATCTTGGAGGCTAGATCGGCTGGATAGACGGCGCTATCGGACCACAAGACCGCGCTCGAACGCTCGTTGGTGAGACGGGTAATTACGCGTATGGAGGCGCCATCCCGGTAGACCGTTCCGTCCAGTGCATAAGCGGGCGACGCGCCGGGGACCGGAGCGGGGCCGGTCGAAACGCCGATAACGCCGTCGACATTGAAGGCCGCAGCAATCTCGGCATTGATCGTTTCGCGCAGGTTGACCGGCAAATCAGGCGAGAGCGCGCGGAAGCCAGACAGGCGTACCATCATGCTATGGCCTGACACGGGGGCTGGCCGCCAAAACCACACGGCCGCCAGCATCAGCAAAGATAGCCCGGCCACCGCCCCTGCCATCGCTCGGCGCGACCAGAAGGTCGGGCGATCGGCAGCCTGTCCCACCGGTGAGAATTCGCGGTCGATCCCATCCAGCGCCGCGCCGCTGGTCGCAAGCAGGCGATAGCCGACTTTGGTAATTGTTTCGATGCGAAACGGCCGCCCCGCCCTATCCACGACGCTCCGCAGCCGGGAAACCACGCGATTGATAGAATCCTCGCCGACGATCCGCCCCTCCCAGCACGATTGAAGCAGGTCGTCTTTGTTGACGACCGCACCGCCTGCTCGATGCAACGCAACGAGCAATTGCATCACCTTCGGTTCGACGATCGATGTCTGGCCGGCGAAACGGATCTCACGCGTCGCCGGGAAAAAAGCGGCATTACCGATCTCAAACGGTTTTTCATGCGCCAGGACGATCGGGGCACGAAGCTGCCCGATCTCCTTCGACTGCGACCGACGCTTTTCCTCGCCCATCATGATTACACCCTAGAGATTTAATGGTGGGATATCGACAAAAGGCATTTGCGGACCGCACGGCCTCGGGCGAACCCGCAGCCGCATGGACCAAGGATCATAAAGGCCGGAAAAAGCCGTATGGTCGGAGTTGGGCGCGTTTGCCTCGAACCTGTATCCTGAGCAGCTCCAGCTTTTCGCTGTTCTACGCCGAAGCAATGCGGCGCCGCCTGTTTCGCCATCACGTCGACGCTGCGCAGTACCAATCCGCCTCCCCCGAAACGCTTAAACGCGATCAGGCACGTGCCGCAAAGTCGCAACAGTTGGGACAGGGCAGAACCGCGGTCGAAGCAGCGCAGCGTAGCGACCGCCTTGTCGGCTGACGCCAGTGCATCGTGTGCGCGACCGGCTCGCAGAAGACGATTTATGTATGTCAGGTTATACGACAGAATTATCGGCCCGATCGCGGTCACGCGAGGATGCAAGGCCGCCATCCGATCCAAGCCTGCGGGGTGATCACCGGTTTCGGTTCGATCCATGCGAGGTGACGCAGAGATTTCCAGGCGGCTCAGGACAGAGGCACCGCCGGTCGCACGACCGGCGGTGCTTTCCATCCGGATAAGGGCGGATGCTCAGCAGAAGTCGAAAGAGGCCTTGCGGCGGTTGCGCATAGCACTGCCGATTGCGCCGAAGCCGCCCAGCATCAACGCCCAAGACGCAGGCTCAGGCACGCTCCCGGTGGAGGTGATGAGTCCAATCGTGATGTGATAGGGCGCGGTCGAGAAATCGAGGCCAGCCGCATCATATTCGATCGAATTGCCGGTGAAGCTGATGTCGCTCGCGGTCAGACCGGCGAGGTCGGTATCCAACGTGAAGCCGGTGATGTGCGAACCGTCGCTGAACACGAGGTCTGAGAACCGGATTCCGTTGAATGACGACAAGGTATAGCTCGAGCCGGCATCTTCGCTGACCGAGAGGGTGAGTCCGGACGCCGACAAAATGGCCGGCTCCGCAAACGGGGCGCAAATGGGATCGCTGCCCGGACACACCGTGGGCGTTCCGACGCCTATCGTTGAGTTTGCCAAAACATCCGAGGATGTCGGGAACAGGTAACTGTCGGTGACCGTGCCGACCAGAACAGGCTCCGCCGAGGCCGCCGTTCCGCACAACGTGAGTGTCAGCGCTGCCAATATAGATCGCGTTGCTTGCATGATAAATTCCCTTCAGCCAAAGATACGCCGTCGGACTGCGTAAACGTACTGGCGCATAGCGGCCCCGGAAGCGCCGTGTACCGGAGGCGGCATGGCAGTCGCTGTGATGGCAGCGACAAATCCGAGCGATGCTCCTTAAATACGCGGTTTCACCCGAACCTTCTGAACCAGGTCCCGCATCGGTTGCGGCGGCCTCCCCCTTTCGGCTCAGGGTGTTAGTCAGGCGTCAATCCCGCGCATCGCACGCGTTATAAGATCGTTAATTAGCATTAACGGCTTTACTATCAGGCGTTCGGGTCCTTGCGCCCAGCAAGTCCGCGGCACATCATTCCGCCTGCTGCTCCGAAGCCGTTCACGACCGAGACGGGCCACGCGACCGAATGCGATATCCGCACCTCGAGCGGGAGCCAGGGGTGCCGACGACGTGATCTGGGCGGTCGTTCGGCGCGACCTCAAGCCCCCCGCCCAGAGCGGATCGCGCGAACCCACGGTGCGCTTTTACGCGGTCGGACTGACGGCGCCGAATTGACATGCGATTCGGCGTGCTTCCGTCCGTCGGCGCATGCAAACGGCCTGCCGCCGATCGTACCGCATCCGAAATAGTATATCTGTATCAACGCGTTAGATGTTCCCCATTTATTAACCATAAACCGCTGGCGGCGCACGACTGATCGCAGAGGGCTTCCGTTCGCTGATGCGGAATCTAGTTTCGCTTCGGCAAGGATCGTCTCCCGGGGGGAGCTAAGCCGGCGCGGGTGCCGGGCGCTTGCGCGGGAGCGAATATCTTCATGAACCGACCTTTGTGGGCCGCGCTGCGCCGCGGCATGCCCCTGCTTGCGCTTGCGACCGGCGCACTGGCGGCGCTTTCCCCGGCGCAGGCGACTTTGCTGCCGCAATCGTGGAACGGCTATCATTGGGCGCATACCGGCAATCTGGCGATCATGATCGGCAGCAATACGAGCAGCAATTGGGCGCCCTATCTGTCAACCGCCGAGGCGAAATGGTCGACCGACAAATATATCGATTATGTGCCGATGGCAGGGATGACCAGCGCGAGCAGCTGTTCGCCGGTCTATGGCACGGTGCAGGTGTGCAGCGGCAATTACGGTGCGACCGGATGGCTGGGCTACACGCAGGTGTGGACGTCGGGCACGCAGATCACCGAGGCCACGATCAAGCTGAACGACTATTATTTCAGCCAGGCCAAATACAACACCGCCGCGTTCCGCCAGCAGGTGACCTGTCAGGAGATGGGCAACGCGCTCGGCCTGAACGACCTCGACCACATCTACACCAATGCCAATCAGGGCACCTGCATGGACTACACCAACGATCCGACGGGTACGAAGGGCACCAACGGAACCAAGGCCAACACGACCGCGGACGCGACCGACTTCTCACGACTGGACGCGATCTATGCGATCAAGGATTCAACCCAGCTGATCTACACCAAGCCTGGCCTGTTCGGGAACGCGCTGGCGGTGCCGGACGCGGTGCCCGAACCCGCGAGCTGGATGACTATGATCCTGGGCTTCCTGGGGTTGGGCCTCAGCCTGCGCCACCGCCGCAAGGCGGCGATGCCGGCCTGAGCCCGACAGGGGCGTCCCGCTGACCCTGAGCGGCGGGGCGCCCCTTCCGTCACACTCTCGACAGCCGCAACGCATTGGAAGACAAGGGTCCCCTGCAAATGGGGACTGACATATGCTGTGGATGCTGATGGCCGCGGCCACGCCGCCCGTGATGATCAAGAACAGCCTGGTCCTGCACGACCATGACTATCCGACCAAGCTGATCGAGAATGGCGATGCCGGGGTGGTGTCGGCGCATCTGTATGTCGGCACCAGCGGCAAGGTCACGGGCTGCAAGGTAACCGAGACGAGCGGATCGGCGGCGCTGGATGCGCTGACCTGCCGGATCGCGACGCAACGCGCGCGGTTCACGCCTGCGCGTGATGCGGGCGGACAAGTAACGGCGGGGGATGATTATGTCGCGGTGACCTGGGGCACGAATAGCGACGTCACGCCGATCCGGATTCCGATGGAATTGGGGGTAAAGAGCTTGCCCGCCGACTATATGCAGCCGGCGCAGATGCATGTGCTGTTCGGCGCCGACGGCAAGCCGATGCACTGCTACGCGGCGACGTCGAGCGGCAGCCCGGCCGCGGACCGCGCGGTATGTGCGGCGATCAACACGCAAGCGAGCGTGAAGCCGGCGCCCAAGAGCGGATCGGACGAGGCGCCCGTTGCGACGCGGACCTATGTCGCCACGCTGACGACGGGCGCGCCCGCGCGCTGATTGCGGCACGGCTCGCGGCGCACCGTCTTTACGGGTAGAGCGCCGCGAAACGTGCCAACCGAACGGACCCGAGACTTGACCCTGATGAACCGCGCCTGCCTGCGCCTGACCGCCGCATTCGCAGCGCTGACCTTGATTGCGCTGCCGGCAGCGGCAGCGCAGCGGATCCTGTTCGTAGGCAACAGCTTCACCTTCGGCGCGGGATCGGCGGTGCGCTTCTTCCATCCCGAGCTGGTGCACGACCTCAATCGCGAGGGCCAGGGCGGGGTGCCGGCCTTGTTCAAGATGTTCGCGCAGCAGGCCGGGCTCGATTGGGACGTGAGCCTGGAGACGGCGAGCGGACAAGACTTGGCTTTTCACCTTGCCAATAAGCGCGCCGAGATTGCGGGCGCATGGGACACGGTGCTGCTGCAGGATTATTCGACGCTCGACCGGGCGAAACCCGGGGACGCGGGCACGCATATCCGCGACGCGGGGCGGATGGCGGCATTGTTCCGGGCGGGCAATCCGGCGGTGAAAATCTATCTGGAGACGACCTGGCCGCGCGCGGACCAGACCTATCCCGCGAACGGCCATTGGCACGGCAAGCCGATCCGCGCGATGGCGGACGACCTGGCGCGCGCCAATGCGCTGGCGCTGCTGAACAACCGCGAGCTGAGCGGTACCGCACCGGTGGGCGAGGCGTGGCTGCGCGCGTTCGATCAGAATGTGGCCGATCCGAACCCCTATGACGGGGTGGCCTATGGCAAGCTCGATCTGTGGACCTGGGACCATTATCACGCGAGCGCCTATGGTTATTACCTGGCGGCGCTCGTGATATTCGGGCGCGTGGCGGGGACCGACCCGCGGACGCTCGGCGAACATGAGCGCGCGGCGGACGAGTTGGGCTTCAGCGGACTGACGACGGTCGCGTTGCAGCGGATTGCGGCGGAAGCGCTGGCGGGCAAGCCGGAGACGAGCGCGGCACTGTCGCGGGCCGTCAACCGCTAAGTCATTCGATACGGAAGGCTTGGCGGACAAGGCCGAAGCCAACCGCGATCAGGGTGAGACCGCCGAGTAGGCGCAGTACTGGAGTCTCGACCCAAAACACGACCAGCATACCAACGAGGATCGCGCCCGCGCCGCAGGCGCCGAGGCGAGGATCGGCGCATTTCACGGACGGTCGTCTTTCCGCATCGCGCGGCGCCATTTGAGGATCGCGGCGAAGATTGCCGCGACAACCACGATCAGGCGGAAGGCCTTTTCGGAGTCGGTCCGCGCGGGCGGCAGCGCGAAAAGCACCAGCAGCGCGATCACGATCATGGCGACGCCGGTGAGAACCGCCTGCCTGCGTGGGTTTTCCATGAGCTGCAACCCTTCCCTGGCCATGTCGGTGACGCAGCGTTAGCTGGTTTGTCACCAATCAGTCTGCAATTCGGTCCTTGTGAGGGAGGGTCCGGCTTCTCTGCAGCAAACGAGGTCGCGCCTCAACTCGGTTCTCGAAGTCCGGACCCGTGCTTCCGGCAGGCTCGATGGAACGCCCCAAAGCGCTCGGCGAGGTCAGGGCCTCAAGTCCTACCACGGGGTCGCACTCATTGCCTGCCATCGGCGCAACACTGCTCGCACGAACGCGGGCTCGCGCCAAGTCGGGATCATAGGCCCGGCCACTTTTCCAGATTGCGAGCATCATCACCGCCAGCCGCCGCGCGATCGCGATCCTTGCTTTCGGTCTGCCGGCGCGTTCAGCAAGGATAAGGCCCCACTCCTTAAGCGGGCAGTCCCTTGTTCTGCTGGAAAACATCACAGTCGCAGAACCGACGAGATGTTTTCGAGTGAGCGTGCTGCCCATCTTGTTGATCCGCCCATGGCGCACGCTGACCCCGGACTGAAGCACCTTGGGAGTAAGGCCAAGATAAGCACCGATGTCATTCTCTTTTTTGAACCGCCACGGGTCTTCAACTGCCGTGTAAAAGGAAATCGCGGTCACGGCTCCAACACCAGGAATGTCCAGAAAGCGCGCGCAGACCGGGTTGGCCTGGACCCAGGCGGCCAGTTCGTCGTCAATGCGCGAGACAACCAACCGAATGCTGACGGACAGATCAACAAGCGGCTTTATATCGTCCGCGATGTCAATGCCTTTTGCCTGGCGGAGGCGGGCCGCTTGCTCGGTAACGTGGCGGACAAGCGCCTTGCTCGACTGCGATCGCTTCAGGCAGCCACCATTCACTCTCAAAAATGCGCGAATCATGGCTTCACACGCGACCCGCTGGCCGGTCAGCCGATCCCGAAAAAGCAGTTTGGCGCGAATGCGCTGGATTTGCGGGCTCTTTAGAAAAACGCGTTTGACCGTCGGGGGGCGAAGCCTTGCGAGTTCGGCCAGACCGCGTGCATCATTCTTGTCGGTCTTATTGCGCCAAAGCTTGAGATAGCGACTCGCCTGACTGGCGTGCAACAATGAAACCTTGAAGCCCCGGTCGCGCAGACCGTGCGCGATGTGAAGTGAGGTTGACGTCGCCTCCATCGCGACTTCCTCGATAATACTTCCGGACAGCGTCTGAAATGCCGCCGAGATCGCCGCGGGATCACTCGGCACAGGTATCTCGAGGCACGGGCGGAGATCTTGGTCGATTACGCTCAGGTATGAAATGTCCGCACCGGTATCCAGACCGGCCCATAATGTAGATCTTGCCGGATCGGACGCTTCGACAGGGTCGCTGGTGGGCGCGCAACCCCGCTCCTTGTTGTACCGCTCCGTTTTGCCGACACAGACCATGGCCTCGCTCCGCTTCCGAGACGAAGCCGGCGTAAAGCCGGGTGTTGAGAACGTGCTTGATCAGCCACGCGCCAACGCCTTTAGCAGTGAACAGCTGGGACACACGCGTTAACCACCCGGCCACGCGTCGCGGCCAGGTGAACTCGATCAAAAAGGTTCTCACGCCTCGGCGACGCGCTCTCACGTGCCGCTCCACAAGCTTAGGTAAGCCGCAGACAGAAGCAAGCGCCGTCATAACCGTATCGGGACGAACAGATCCCGAGACCGGGTTCTCAGGTAATAGCATAGCATTTCTGAGCCTTTGCCCGATAAGGACTTAGCGGGCAGGCCAAGATTGGCCCTCCGCTCCCTAAAGCAAACGCGCTGACCCGATCGCAGCTGACTCTTGCCGCAGGAGCAATAATGGTTCGATGCCGGGATAGCGGCCTCAAAAATTGGGCCGAGGCAATTTCGGAGCGCACCGAGCCAAGTGGGGCAGGGGTCGCGCTGGCGCGCAAACTCGCGGTGATCATGCTCGGGACGTGGAAAAGCGGTCGGAAGTTCGATCCAGAGATAACGCGGAACAGCGCAGTCCGCGGCCGCCTTGCTCCCAACCGCGACAATTAATCCGGGGTCGCGCAAATGACGCTTCAACATTCTGCGCGATCGCCGGCGCCAGAAGAGGAGAACCCTCCCTCCGGTTAAACTCGGCACCTGAGCTCCAGGCCGAAAGAATCCTCCGAAAACCGGACAGCTAAAACCTTCCGCCAAACCGTCGGCACTAAGGCCCTAGGGAAGCCAAGGGATCGTTGAGGATGGGGCGGAGACTGGGACGACACGACAATTCGACGCGCTCGGCCTGGGTCGCGGAGCGATAATGTTCGAAGGTAAGACGCTGCTGATCAGCGGGGGCACCGGTTCCTTTGGATCGACCGTGCTTCAGCTCCTGATCGAGGAGCCGTTCACAGAAATCCGTATCTTCAGTCGTGACGAGGAAAAACAGGAGGCGCAGCGCCTTCACCATCGCGACAAGCGGCTGCGTTACTATATCGGCGACGTGCGCGATCATCGCGCGATCGCCAACGCGGTCAGCGGGGTCGACTATATCTTTCATGCCGCAGCGCTGAAGCAGGTGCCCTCCTGCGAATTCCATCCGATGGAAGCGGTCAAGACCAACGTCATCGGGACAGACAATCTACTCGAAGCCGCGATCGCAGCAGGCGTGTCGCGGGTCGTGTGCCTGTCGACCGACAAGGCTGTCTATCCGGTCAACGCGATGGGCATTTCTAAGGCGCTGATGGAAAAGGTTATGGTCGCCAAATCGCGCCTCGCGCTGGGCACCAAGACCGTCATCACAGGTACGCGTTACGGGAACGTCCTGGCCTCGCGCGGCTCGGTCATTCCCTTGTTCGCGCAGCAGGTGCGAGAAGGCAAGCCGATCACGCTGACCGACCCGCGTATGACGCGCTTCGTAATGACATTAGCTGAGGCGGTCGACCTGGTTCTCTATGCGTTTCGACACGGACAGAATGGCGACCTGTTCGCGCAGAAGGCCCCCGCTGTCACGATCGACATCCTCGCCAAATCGGTGCTGGAAGTGATGGGCGCACCCGATCATCCCTGTCGCGTCATCGGCACGCGCCACGGCGAGAAACTGTATGAAACCCTGCTCAGCCGTGAGGAGATGGCGGTCGCGGAGGATCTGGGGGGGTATTACCGCGTCCCCGCCGACAATCGCGACCTCAATTATTCGGTCTTCGTTGAACAGGGCGAGAAGCCGATATCCCAACACGAGGATTTCAACTCGCACAATACCGCGCAGCTGGATCAGGCGGGGATGAGCGCGATCCTGCGCAAGCTGGATTTCTTCAACGGCGGTACGCTCGCCGCATGAGCGGGCGCCGCATCCTTGTCACCGGTGCCAATGGCTTCATCGGCCGCAATCTCTGCTTGCGGCTGCGCGAACTGGGCTTTGAAGTGCTGCCGGTCACGCGTCAGGCCGGCGATTTGGAGGCAGCAACGGGTGCCGCGGACGCGGTTGTGCACCTTGCGGGATCGAACCGGCCAACCGACCCGGCCGAGTTCATGGCGATCAACCACGACCTTTCGGCGCGGCTGGGGGCTGCGATCGTCGCCGCGGGCCGGCCTATTCCGTTGATCGTGGCGTCAACGCAAAAAGTCAGTGAAGACAGCGAATACGGGCGTAGCAAGCTGTTGGGCGAACTCGCCTTGGTCGAAGCGGCGGCGAAAAGCGGACCGCCGGCGCGTGTTTTCCGCCTGCCTAACGTGTTCGGCAAATGGTCGCGACCGAATTACAACAGCGGCGTCGCCACCTTCTGCCACAATATCGCGCGTGGCCTTCCCATCACGATCCATGATCCTGCCGCAACATTGCAACTGGTCTATATTGACGACGTGGTAGAGGCCTTCGTCCGCGTCTTGGAGGCGCCCGAGACTCCGCACATCTTCAAGACCGTTGAGCCGGTCTACGAAACCACCGTCGGCGCCGTGGCGGATGCGATCCGGGGCTTTCGTGCCGACCGCGACGAAAATCTCATCGCGAATGTCGGTACCGGCCTGATCCGCGCGCTTTATGCGACCTATGTCTCTTTCCTGCCGCCGGACGAATTCGCCTATCCGATCGCAAGTCATCGCGATCCGCGCGGCGCTTTCTCTGAGATGCTGAAGACGCGGACTGCAGGCCAATTCTCGTATTTCAATGCGCTTCCGGGGGTAACTCGCGGCGGCCACTATCACCACACCAAGACCGAGAAATTCCTGGTTGTGCATGGGCGCGCGCGCTTCCGCTTCCGCAACATCCTGACCGACGAACGCCACGAGATCGAGACCTCCGCGGACGAACCGGTCGTGGTCGAGACGATCCCAGGCTGGTCGCACGACATAACCAATATCGGCGACGACGTGATGGTGTCCTTGCTCTGGGCCAACGAACTGTTCGATCGCGCCCGCCCCGACACGGTGGGAGCGCCCGTCTGATGCGCAAGCTCAAGGTGATGACCGTGGTCGGCACCCGACCGGAAATCATCCGCCTGTCGCGGGTGATGACGAAGCTGGACGCGCTGACCGATCACGTCCTCGTCCACACCGGCCAAAACTACGACTACGAACTGAACGAAGTCTTCTTCCGCGACCTCGGCCTGCGCGCGCCCGACCATTTCCTGGAGGCGGCCGGTGGCAGTGCCGCGGAAACGATCGGGCGCATCATCATGGCGGTCGACCAGGTCCTGGCTAAGGTCCGGCCGGATGCGATGTTGATCCTGGGCGACACGAACAGCTGTCTCGCGGTGATCCCGGCCAAGCGTCGCCGCGTGCCGGTATTCCACATGGAAGCGGGCAATCGCTGCTTCGATGATCGCGTACCGGAAGAGATCAACCGCCGCATCGTCGATCATACCGCCGACATCAACCTGCCTTACTCTGCGATCGCGCGCGACTATCTGCTGGCGGAGGGCCTGCCGCCGGATCGCGTGATCACCACCGGCAGTCCGATGTTCGAAATCCTGACTCACCACCGTCCGGCGATCGAGGCGTCAGGCGCGCTGAAGGCGATGGAGGTCGAACCCGACGGCTATTTTCTGGTGAGCACGCATCGCGAGGAAAATGTGGATTCCGAGCGCCAGTTGCGGCGCCTTGCCGGCTCGCTCAACGCGGTCGCGCAGGCCTACAAGCTCCCGATCCTGGTCAGCACGCACCCACGCACGCGCAGCCGGATCGAACAGTTCGGGCTGAGCTTCGATCCGCTGATCCGCCTGCTCAAGCCTTTCGGCTTCCTCGACTATAACGCACTCCAGCTCAACGCGCGCGCGGTCCTGTCCGACAGCGGCACGATCAGCGAGGAATCCTCCATCCTGAACTTTCCTGCCTTGAACATCCGCGAAGCGCACGAGCGCCCCGAGGCGATGGAGGAAGGCGCGGTGATGATGACCGGGCTGGGCGAAGAGCGTATTCTCCAAGCGCTCGCGATCCTCGACGGCCAGCCCCGCGGGAACGAACGCCTGATCCGCATCCCCGCCGATTATGCGGTGCCCAACGTCTCGGACAAGGTGGTCCGGATCATTCTCAGCTACACCGATTATGTAAGACGCATGGTGTGGAAGGATTATTGACCGTCATGGCCAGCCGGGCAGGCGGGCATCCCGGTGTAACCATCCCCCAAAGTCGACGTGCAACGTCCCCGTTGCCGGGAGACAAGGGAGCGGAACCGCGCCGGTCACACCTCGCTTCTGCTGAAAGCCATGGGACGTGCCCCTTCTTTCCGTCATGCCGGACTTGTTCCGGCATCCACCCACCCGCGAAGGAATCCTTTGTGGCCCGGCGGACCCCGGAAAGAGTCCGGGGTGACCTTCTTGCTCAATCCAGCGCCTTGAACCGGATCGCTTGCCCGCCGCCCGGCGCCATCGCGATCGTCAGCACGTCCTTCGACGTGACATTCTGCTTCACGATCTCATAGCTCTCGGGATTGGTGCGGTAGTCCGCGCCCGGCCCGTCGCGATAGATTTGCGCCTCGTAATGCCTGCCCGGCGTCAGGAAGCTGAGCGGCTGGGTCAGGGTGCGCGCATTCTCGTCAGTGACCGCACCCAGATACCAGTCCCTGCCGCCGCGCGGCTGGCGCGCGACGACGATATAATCGCCGATCTCGCCCTGCAGCGTCTTCGACGTCTCCCAATCGGTCGGCACGTCACGGATGAACTGGAAGGCGTCGAGATGCGCCTCGTAATTCTCGGGCAGGTCCGCCGCCATCTGCACCGGGCTGTAGATCACGACATATTCTGCAAGCTGGGTCGCCAGCGTCGATTGCACGCGGCGCGTCACGTCATATTGCCCGTGCGCCAGGTCGAAGATGCCGGGCGTATAATCCATCGGCCCGCCGAGCAGGCGCGCATAGGGCAGGATCGTCACATGCTCGGGCGGATTGGTCGGGATGCCCCAGGCATTATACTCCTGTCCGCGCGCGCCTTCCCGCGCGATCATGTTGGGCCAGGTCCGGCGGAGGCCCGTATCCTTGACCGGCTCGTGCGCGTCGATCGCGATGTGGTGCGCGGCCGCGACCTCGGCGACATGAAGGTTGTGGCGGACCATATATTGGCCCGCGAACCATTCGAGCCCGCCCTTCTGGTCGATGATGTCGCCGCTATGATGGACGTAGCCCGTCTTCACCACCGGGATGCCCATTTTCTCGTACAGCGTCATCGCCGCCTCGAGCTGGTTTTCGTAATTGGGCACCGCGCCCGCGGTCTCGTTATGCCCGATCAGGTAGACCCCATGCGCTTTCCCGTAGGCGGTGATCGCCGCCATGTCGAAATCGGGATAGGATTTGGTGTAGCTGAACTTGTCGCCATTGGTGGTCCAGTCGCCTTCCCAGCCCTGGTTCCAGCCCTCGGCCAGCACACCCTCGAACCCGTATTTCTGCGCGAAATCCATATAGCGCTCGACATTCTGGGTGGTCGCGCCATGGCGCATCCCCGCCGGCCAGGTCGTATGGTTGAGGTGCATCTCCCACCACACGCCAACGAACTTGCCCGGCCTGAACCACTTACCGATGTCCGGGATTTTGCTCGGCTCGTTGAGGTTGAGTTCGATCCGGCTGTCGACCAGCCCGCTTGCGCTGTCGCTGATCAGCATTGTCCGCCACGGCCCGGTGAACGGCCCGGTCTTGTGCGCGAGAACGCCGTCTGGCCACGGCATGAGCCAGGCATCGTAGGAGCCCGTGCCGCTTCCCTGCAGCAGCATCGACGGGAAGTCGACCAGCGCCGCCTCATGGATCGAAAGATAGAGCCCGTTCTTGTCGCCGCGCAAAGTCAGCGGCGTCTCGGCCAGCGTGATCCGGCGCGCGTCGGTCTGCGTGTAGAGATATTCGTCGCGCTCCTGACCGAGCCCCTGATACCACCAGGCCTGATAGGCCCCCACAGTGGCGAACTGGGTGTGGTCGGCCGTCACCGACACATCCTGCCCCGCCGGGATCGCATCATATTTGTAGCGGAAACCGAAGCCGTCATCGAACAGGCGGAAGGTCACGTCGAAATGCCGGGTCAGCGGCGTGTCGCCCGCAATCGTGACGGTCAGGTCGCGATGATCGTCGCGGATCACGCGCTGCTCGCCCCAGGGCTGCTCCCAGGTCGTGTTGGACGCCGCGCGGCGCGGATTGGACAGCGCCGAGTAGCGCGCCTGCTCCTCGCCCTTGAAGCTCAACCCCATCGTCGACGGCGCGAGCACCGGCACGCCCTTGCGGCTGACCGCGTACCAGGCCTGGCCACTATCGACCCAGGTGCAAAGCTCGATCACTTTGCCGGGCGACTGGACGCATTCGCGCGGGCCCGCCGTTGCGGCGGTGGCGCCGCCCAACGCGGCCAGCAGGACAAAGGTGCGCAGAACCATAAAAGGCATTCTCTTTCTCGAAAGGATATGAAGCCGTGACCGGGCCGGGGAAGTGCGGGCGCCGGTCATGGCGATTTGAGGAAAGCCATCATGAGCTGCTGGCGCAGGCCGGCGCGCTGGCGCGGGCTCATCCGGCCAAGCGCACCGCGCAGCTCTTCGGGAATATGCGCGACCGCGTCCGTGTGGCCGCCAAAGACATGCGCCTCGAACATCGCGCGCCAATAAGCGCGCTCGCCTTCGGGCAGATCCTTGAAGGTCAGCAAGGCCGCGAGGAAGACGTCGCTGGGCCGCTCCAACCCGACCGCATCGTCGCCCCACCAATAATTCGCCATCGCGTTGAACGGCGCGAGCGAGGTGACGTGGTGCCACCAATATTTGGGCATGAAGAGCGCATCGCCCGGTTCCAGCCACGCCACCTGGGCTGCAGCAATGGCTGCGGCATATTTGGGAAAGCGCTCCAGATCGGGCGCCCCGGGATCGACCAGCGACAGCGGCGGCGGATTGTCGAGCGGGCCGACATAGAGGTTCGCCACCTGCTCGGGCGGAAACAGCACGAACCGCCGCCGCCCCGCGATCACGCAAGCGAGGTTATGATCGCGGTCGTTATGCGTCTGCGTCTTGACCGGCCCGCCGATCCACAGCCGCGGCCCGATCTCGGCGGGCAGCAAAGGCATCGGATTGCGCGGCAGGAAATCGGGCAGGCTATCCGCCAGCGGCAGCATCTGGATCGCCACGAACGGCGCATTGGCCTGCACCAGATTGCGCTCGATCCGGTCGAGCGATTCCGCGATCGGCGCGCGCCTCTTGGTGAAGCTGAACTCGCGCATGTCGGGGCCATAGCCAAAGCGCCCGCCCGTCCGCGCCGGCGCTTCCATCACCGGCCCTAGCACGCCCCGGTCCATCGCTTTGAGATAGGCGACCAACCCGCCCGACATGCGCCCCGCCTCCACCGCAGGCCAGCGTGTCACCAGCCCGCGCAACACCACCGGTTGCCCGGCCGCGATCAGCGCCGCAAATTCGGTCGGCGTCGGCGCGCCCTGCTCCGCCACACGTGGCAGCGCGTCGAGATCGCCGGGCGCGCCACGGTCCATGCGCAGCACCTCACCCATGCCCGCGCCGCGTCATCGTCTGCAGGTAGCTGTCGTGCGTCGGCTGACGCAGCACCTGCTCCTTGACGAAGCCGAGCATGTGGCGGAACTGCGCCTTCATCTCGTCGGGCGAAGTGCGGTCGATCACCGGCGTATAGCTATCGGGCACCAAACCATGACCGATGAAGAAAGCGCGCCAGCTATCGGGCGCGAAGCTCTCGTCCTCATAGGGAGCGATCTCGCCGCGCGCCTGGAACAAGGCGATCCGATGCGCCAGCGCGGGCGACACCTCGCTTTGCCGTGCGCGCGCCCAGAAGGACGCGCCGTAAGCATTGATCCGGTAGTGCAGCGCCTGGAAGTCGCGCAGCCGCTCGTACGACCCGCGCACCTGCCGATTATATTCGGAGCGTTCGGCGGAGAAATCGGAGGCAACGGGATAGAAAGCCAAAAGCTTGATCAGCCCCGTCTGCACGCCGAGCAGATCGACATTGTGGAGCGGATCGAACGTCGCCGCCGCCCCGCCTATCGCGACGACATTGCCCGCCCAGGCGCTCGCGCGCATGCCCGGATCGAGCCCGCGCATGGTGACGTCGGTAAGCGGTAGGCCGCCGGTCGCGGCCGCCGCCCGACGCGCTTCCTCGTCCGAACATAGATTGCTCGCTGTGACCTGGACGACATGGGTTTGATTGAGGCTGGGATAGAGACCCATCCAACCCTGCGCATGCGCGCGGATTTCGGCATAAGCCGGAATCGACGCGAATTTGGGCGCGCTCGCGACCAGCATCCGATCGCCCGGGAATATGTCGCTCCAGCTTTCGCGCGCCGCGCCAAGCACGTCGATCAGCAGCCCGTCGCCGGTCGCATCGACAAACAGGTCGCCCTCGATCCGCACACCATCTGCCATAATCGCGGCAACGCCGCCATCGCCCGGCAACACCTCGACCGTCTCGGCGGCATGGATCGCCATGCCGTCATGCACCGCCAGCCCGCGCAGGCTCCGCGCATAGGCCGCCGCCGGCAGGTGATAGGCATAATCACTGCGCCCGAATTTCTCGGTCTCGTCGTCGGGAACGAGCAAGCGTCCCTGCCGCGCCGCCGATGCGGTGAGCGAGAAATCCTCCAGCCCGACACGTAACCCCAGTCCGCGAGCCTTCAGCCAGTAAGCGAAGAAATCCTGTCCATCGATGACCGTGCCATAGGCACCGTAAGCATGCAGGAACGGCTCGCCCGCCCCGGCGGCATCCGCGAAATTCTGGCCGAGCGTGAAGACGCCGCCGACCGTGCGCAGCAAGGCAGCCTCGTCGACCCGCAGTTGGTTATGCAGCGCCTCCAGCGGGGGCAGGGTGGCGTAAACGTCCGCGTCGGTCAGCCGGCTCGGCAGCTCGACCGCGGTTACTTCCACGCCCGATTCCCCCAAGGCGCCCCGGATCACATTGGCCGACAGCCACAAAGCGGCATCGCGCCCCACCACGACCACGCGACGGCAGTGCGGCGCGCTCATGCCGCACTCTCCATCGACGCACCCGGCATCGGCGCGGCGCAATAGCTCGCGATGAAGTCGGCATGATCGGTCATCGCATCGACATTGGTGCGGATGCGCCCACGCAGGTCGTGCAGCTTGGCGGAAAGTTCGTCCATCGGCAGCCGGTCGGCGAGGCGATTATAGCCGCGTGGGATGATCCCCTGCCCCACCAGCACCGCCAGCCAGCTGTCGCGCGAGAAGAGGCCATATTTGTGGTCGGGCGCCGCCGCGCTCGCCTCGAACAAGGCAATCTTGTGCGCCAGGCTGTCCGGCAGTTTCATGTTGCGGACATGATCCCACAGCGGCTCGCCCGCGCGCCGATTGGCGCAATAATGCAGCACCAGGAAATCGCGCGTGCGATCGTAATGGACCTCGTACAGCCGGTTGAATTCGTCGGCCAGCCGCCGGTCGATCCCGCCCCGCGTCGGCATCAGATTGGCGAGGTCGACCACCGCCGCCTGGATCAGGAAGATGCTGGTCGATTCCAAAGGTTCGAGAAAGCCGCTCGCCAGGCCGATGCCGATGACATTGCCTTCCCAGCCCTTGACCCGTCGTCCCGCCCTGAAGCGTAGCACGCGCGGCTCGGCCA